>Ga0208188_1000098_pt1 | contig 74115 bp, 58 predicted proteins | sample June2015DPH_8_50_FD_184698 | JGI IMG/M metagenome (GOLD analysis project Ga0208188, IMG submission 184698) | Peatland microbial communities from SPRUCE experiment site at the Marcell Experimental Forest, Minnesota, USA - June2015DPH_8_40... | ecosystem: Environmental > Terrestrial > Soil >...
AGAGGAGAAGCTGACTTCATGCTGGCTGGAGGCGCCGACTCAATGATAAACCCGGTGGGGCTTGTATTTTTCGTGCTGCTCGGTTCGGCCGCTTCATCGAAAATCGAGCCTGAGGGCCTTTGCCGTCCTTTCGACCGAAAAAGGTCCGGACTTGTCATGGGTGAAGGGTCGGGCATGGCTGCGCTGGAGGATGAGTCTCACGCGCTGGCTCGAGGCGCAAGGATTTATGCTGAAGTTGCAGGATACGCCTCCACTATGGATGCGTGGCGGCTGACCGCTCCTCATCCCGAAGGGCAGGGGGCGGAGGGGTCCATGTCTCGGGCATTGGCGGATGCGGGGATCGGGCCGGGTGAAATCGATTATATAAACGCTCACGGCACATCAACGAAGCTGAACGATCTGGCCGAGACAATCGCCATAAAGAACGTTTTTGGAGAATGTGCAAACCAACTTGCGATAAGTTCGAGCAAGTCCCTGATAGGTCATCTGCTGGCCGGCTCGGGTGGACCTGAGTTTGTGTTTACCGTGCTCTCGGTTGCCGGCGATGAAATCCATCCGACAATAAATCTATCCAATCCGGACCCGAAATGCGATCTGGATTACGTGCCAAATGTTATGCGACACAAAGTCGTTCGTGCAGCCCTGTCGAACTCGTTCGGCTTTGGGGGGCAGAATGCCACGATTGTGGTAAGAAAATATTCAGGTGCGATGTGAAATGAAGCTAGACCTCAGCGGGAAGACCGCCCTTGTCACCGGAGGCGCTCGTGGTATCGGCGCGTCCATAAGCCGGACGCTCGGGACCGCGGGCGCGAAGGTCGTCATAAACTACAATAAATCCGGCGATAGGGCCGAAAAGCTCCGGGATGAGCTATGCTCAGAGGGGTTTGAGTCGGAGATTTTCCAGGCGGACGTGAGTGAACCGGCTCAGGTGGACGGGCTTTTCCAATTTATCAGAAGTTATTCCGGTCAGCTCGATATTCTGGTAAACAATGCAGGCGTGATTCGTGACACGCTCCTGCTCGCCATGAGTGTTGCGGACTGGGATATGGTCCATGACGTAAACCTCAGGGGAGCGTTCCTGACGACGCGCATGGGCGCTGAATTGATGGTCCCCACACACTGTGGAAAAATCATAAACATCGCCTCTGTGTCAGGAATTCGCGGCGGCCGGGGCCAGACCAACTACGCATCGTCCAAAGGCGGGTTGATCTCATTTACCCGTGCTTGTGCGATCGAGCTTGCGCCCAAGGGAATCCAGGTAAATGCGGTCTTGCCCGGTATTATCGAAACGGAAATGAGCACCCGCACCAGGCGGCGGGCCGGGGAACTGTTTCTTGACCGCATACCTGCTCAAAGATTCGGCAAGCCGCAGGAAGTGGCTAACCTTGTCCTCTTTTTTGCCTCAGAACTCTCGGATTACATCACGGGGCAGGCAATCCCGGTGGATGGAGGTTTGAGCTTCTCATGATGCACATCTTGCAGGGGGTTGACATCGTACCTGTTTCGAAAATGAAGAACATCATGCTGGCGCGCCCCGAACTCGCCTCGGAAATCTTCACGGACGGGGAGCGGGAATATTGCTTTTCCAGGCCAAACCCCTACGTTCATCTGGCCGGGCGGTTCGCGGCCAAGGAAGCTTGTATGAAGGCGCTCGGAACTGGATTGTCGGGTAGCGGAATAGACAGCGCGCTGCGCGAAATAGAAGTTGTGCCGGAGAAGTCCGGAAGACCTTCTCTGCGGCTTAGTGGCTGGACAGAAAAAATCGGGCGCCGGAAAAGAGTTTACGAGTACACGGTATCCATTTCTCATTCAGGGGATTTTGCCATCGCGTCCGTAATTCTTACCGCGGACAAACCGGACCTGGAATCGGGGAGGAAGCCAGACCATGCGATACCTTCTAGTTGACCGAATAATGGTCCTTGAGCCCTGGAATAAGATAACCGGGGTTAAAAATGTGGCCATGAGCGAGGACTTTTTGGAATTCCATTTTCCAAAAAACCCGATCATGCCGGGCATAATGCTCCTTGAAGCTCTCGTTCAGCTTAGCGGCTGGCTTGATGCGGCATCTTCCGATTTCCGGAAATGGTTTCTGGTTTCCAGGGTGTTGAAGTGTAGTTTCTACGGCTTTGTTCTTCCCGGTGACCAGGTGGAACTGAGCGTAAGCGTGGGTCCCGCACCTTCGCAGGACCTCAAGATCTACAGCGGGGCTGCCAGGGTCAATGGAAAACGCAAGGTCAAGGCGGAGTTTCAGGGGAACCTGGTCAGCCTGGAAACCATCGAGGAAGTGGAAGAACAAAAAAGGTTTTTTCAAATACTTACCCGCAGAGATTCGGGAATTTAGGAATGCAGTCAGGGATTAATTCTTCAATCACTTAATATCATTAGTATTTAAGGGTTTATCGATGTCTTCGAGAAGGCAGGTTGTCGTGACGGGAACGGGCTTGGTTACGCCTCTGGGAATGGGGGTTGAGGCTAACTGGAAGGGTCTGCTGGCCGGAAGGACTGGAATCGAACGCCATGAGCGCGCAGGCCTGCCTGAATATCTCCAGTTTTTCGGACAAGTCAATGGGCTGGAGCGGCCCAATGGCGTTCCGGGCAACATGGCCGGTCAGGTGCGGTTCCTGAACCGGGGGGCGGTACTCGGGTTCGAAGCAGCAAGGGAGGCCGTGGAGATATCGAATATCGATCTTTCGACTGTCCCGAGGGAGCGCAGGTCTCTAGTGATAGCTTCGGGGGACCTAACAAAGGTCGGATACGAGTTCATGCACCCAGCCTTCAAGGATGCGACAAAGCACGTCGAAAAAGGAGCGGATTTGTCTATCCTCAACAAATCCGTTATGAACAAGGTAAATCCATTTTTTCTGCTCGAATCGATTAGCAACAATCTTTTCAGCTTTCTTGCAGCTGTATTCGAGTTTATGGGTCCAAACACGAGCCTTGCAAGCCTTTCACCCTGTGGCGCCCACGCCCTGGAGCTCGCCTGGCGCAAAATTAGTGCAGGAGAGGCGGATGTTGCGCTTGCCGTAGGGTGTGGATGCTGGATCACGGAAATCCCCATGTACGAAATGGACGGACTCGGGATATTGTCCAGGTGCAGGCATGGTGAAGCTTCATTCAGGCCGCTTGACCGGGCCCGAGATGGATTCATTCCCGCCGAAGGGGGCGCCGCCATATTGCTCGAGGAAAAAGAACGGGCAGAGGCCAGGGGCGCCCGAATTCTGGCCGAAATAAAAGGGTTTGGCAACTGCATTGAGGTCCCGCAGGCGAAAAGCTTGAGCGTTCCGGAGCAAATTTCGAAAAATTCCATCAATGCTGCCCTGGAGGATGGGGCCGTCGACTGGCGGGATCTGGCCTTTATATGCCCTCATGGAAGTGGGACGCGCAAAGGGGACCGCTCGGAGCTTAAATCTATTGTTCAAATCATGGGCGGTCCAAAAGATGAAGTCCCCGTTTGCGCCCTCAAGGCCTATACCGGGCACATGGGTGCGGCAAGCGACATCTGTGAAGTTATCCTCGGAATCGAAGCAATCAATGAAGGCTGTGTTCCGGGTACGCTTAACTTCTCGAAAACCGAAGCGGTTTTCGAAGGCATGGGTATTTCAGCCTCTGCTAAACAGGCCAGGGGCAGAAGGTTTCTATCTGTTAGTTATGGAATAATCGGCCAGTGCTCGAGCGTTCTGGTCGAGGGCCGGGCTCGCTGAACATGGGGAAAAAAAGGAGGAGCAAGGCTTTCCAGATTGTCGAATACCTGGCCTTTTATGTCACTGTCGCCATCGCCAGGTCCCTCCCTATAAGGGCGCTCCGGGTAATTTGCGGATTTCTCGGATACGCGCTCTACGCTACTATACCTCGAAGACGTAAGATAGCCGTGCAAAACATCAAGATGGCCTTCGGCGACAAGATGAGTGAAAAGGAGATAAGAGAGCTTGCCCGCTCGAGCTGCAAAGCTTTCTTGTTGACCGCTGTTGAAATTATAAGATCGCCCTTTCGCCTGGATGGCGCCGGGATCATCCGCGACCGTCGCTACAAGACCGAGCATCTCGAACATATCTTTCAGAAGGCAAAGATGATTCATGACGAGGCCGGAGGATGTATCTTCGTTACGCCGCACCTCGGCAACTGGGAACTGATGCCTTATGTCAGCGCTCTGATCGGCATCCCACTTGCCATAGTCATTCGTCCACTCGACAATCCTTACCTCGAACGTGCTATTTTCTCCAGCCGCATATCGAGCGGGCATTTCATGATTCCTAAGAAAAACGCAATGTTCTCCCTGGAACGCATGCTGCGGAAGGGGAAATCGATCGGGATGCTTCCGGATCAAAAGACCAGCAGGGGGCTAAGGGTAAAATTTTTCGGAGAAAGCGCCACAGTTACTCCGGTCCCGGCGATGCTCGCTATCAGGCATGGGCGCCCGGTTGTCGTTGTCGCAGCGTGCCGCACGAAAGATCCCTACTTTTTTGAAGGATTCATTTCCGACCCGATTTGGCCGGATCCGCATAATACGGATGAGCGCTCGGAAATCTTGCGAATCACTGTGGAGATAAACCTGAAAATGGAGGAAGTAATCCGGAGGTTTCCCGAACAGTATTTGTGGATGCACAATAGGTGGAAAGCATCTGACAGAAAGCCAATCTTTAGAAATAAAAACGGCGACCCGAGGCCCTAAAGCCCCGGCATTCAGATAAGGCGGCGTTATTCTGATGAAAGCTCGTCCCCGGCCCTTTTCTGAATTGCCATCCTCTGCATAAGAGTATCGAAAGGATTATTTCTTAAGAATGTGCCGAAACCATTACGATAGGTTTCGACCGTACCTACTCCATCGATTATCACGTCTCTGATCATCCACTTCCGGTCTTTGCGCTCCAGTACATAGCCGACCGGGATGTGCTCATTGGTTCGCATTATTATAGTGTTCACTTTTATGTATTTACCTTCGGGAGTCTCACCGGGGTATTGAATTGTCTCCCTTTTGAGGAAGTCCAAAACGCGCCTGGAATAGGAATCGGTGAAAATGCCAGTGAAAAGCGCCCGGTACTGTTCGCGCTGCTTTGCTGAAAGCTTCTCCCAATAGCCTTGCAACGATTCCCTGGCCATTTCCCCGGACAGGAAATTTTCAGAAATCAGTTTCCGAATCTGCGCAGCACGTTCTTTGCGGTGTTCAGGTCCCTGGAGTGCGGGCTTGGTCTGGATGTCCATGGCCTGGTCGAGCACTGAGCGCACCTTGTCGGTAGCGCCCGATTGCGCTCTCAGAGGGGCGGCGGTACCGATAACGATCAAAAAGAATGCGAAAAGAAAATTCCATATCCTAAAGCCGAACATTTATAGCCTCCTTGTCAGCAACCGGGGCCGGCTCCTTCACAAAAGACAGAATTGCGGGCAGGATGAACAGTGCAGCTACAAGAACGCAGAGGCTCCCTGCCCACGCCACAAAACCCAGGCTGAAAATACCCCTGTGGTTTGATATCATCAACGTGCCAAAGCCAATAGTGGTGGTCAAGGCTGCCAGGATGACCCCTTTGCCCGTACTGAAAGCAAGGCGCCCATACCCTGTGCGGCCCTCTCTCCATCTATGAATAATGATCACCCCGTATTCCACGCCGGCCCCGACCACGAGCGGCATGAATATGCTGTTTGCAAGATTGAAATCGAAGCCTGCTGCTCCCATTATGCCCACTGTCCATATCGTTCCTACCACGAGTGGGATAATAGATATAAGCATAAGCCGCAAACTGCGGAATGTAAATTGAAGAAGCAGCGCGATGGCGACCAGTGCGTAAATGGAAGCGTTGATTGAGGCGTTCTTGAAAGACGACGCAAAAACATACAGATTAATGGGGTCGCCCAAGACGTCAGGGTTCACCGATTGGAGGTCGTTGACAAAGCGCGTCAATGCTCCTTCCTCCCAAATTGACTCCCTGGGATAAATCCTGATAAGGTATTTACCTTCCTGAAAAAACTGGTCTCTCAGTTGAAATGGGATGTCCAGGATACTCATTGGAGAAGCGGAAGAGCTCTCTGTTATAAGGCTCCACTGCTCCATAACGTCTTTTTTAAAACGCCGGCGGTATTCGGAAAGCCTCTCGGACTCAGCGGATGAATTGTCAAGGGATTGGACGATCCTGTCTACGGCTTCCTTGACCTTAACCATTTGTCCCACCAGGGGCTTGGAAGCTCCCCACTTCTCAGCCTGTTCATCCTGCATCTTGAACCTGATCCGCTGAAGGACCTCGATCAATTCGGCCTTGTAGGATGGACCGGAGCTTGGACTTGCTATCCCATCGAGGTTGCTGTGTCCGCGTTCCGTTGCCCAGAGTGCAACAGATGGTTTCAGCTCGGGAACCAGGAGCGCAATAGACCTCAAAATCGGTATTTTTTCTTCCTGGTTCTCAGGAAGCAGTGAGAATACATTATCCACCTTCGAAACGGTCCGCAGTGCTTTGAATTTTGCCGACTCGCTTTTCGCTTCTTCCGGCGAGTGGGTGAGGACTCCCGCCGAAATTATCGAGCGGTCGGAATTCTCGACCAGGACTTTTTCCCAATAGACCGATTCAGAGTTTTTGGGCTGGAGGCGCAGAGGATTCAGATCGAACACTACGCTGGAAGCGCTGACGGAACCCACTATACTGAGGATCAGAGCTGCGGCGAGAACAGCTCGTACGCCCTTCGGGCCGAGCCGTAGAAGATACCTGTTGTTTCCCTGAGTGGCGGATCGTCTGGAAAGAGGTTTTTCGGCAGCCAGATAGTGACTTAGTGCAGGCAGTACTGTGAAGTCGGCCAACACGATAAAAAGAATTCCCATCCCGGTTATCATGCCGAGTTCCATCAGTCCCCGAAAACCAGTAAGGATAAAGGGAAGGAAAGAAAATGCGGTGCTCACACCCGCCAGCATTATCCCGGGACCTGACTTGTCCATTACCCTTTTGATAATATCGGAGCGACTCCCGTCATGGAGATCTCTTTCCTCCTCAAATCTGGCAAACCAGTGGATAGCGTAATCAACTCCAAGACCACAGAGCATCGGAGCAAAGACGATCGAAAGGATATTCAAATGACCTATGAAAAGCGCCGTCCAGCCAAATGTCCAGCACAGACCCACGGCAAGAGACAGGGTTATTATCAGCGGATGGCGAAACCCTCGAAGAAACAAGACCATTACCAGCATGACTCCGAGTATGGATAACCAGGTCGCATTGGTCATATCGTCCATTGCCGTCAGCATTTCATCGTTACCGAGCGCTTCCTGCCCCGTGACTCCGGCTTCACAGTCACTGAAGCCCGATGTCTTGAGTTCATGTATATAACTTCGCAGTTGGCTAATGGATCCCAGACTCTTGCTCACCTGTCCGAGAACCTGGCTGGGCATCACCTCGGCCACCAGCAACTTCTTTTTGCCTTCCCAAAGGTAGCCCTCTTTTTCCAGGTCCCACTCCCCGCTCTTGAAAAATGAGGACCAGGGGGAAACATACTTTTGTGTGTCGGAAAGATATCCTGACAACCCATCGAGGACCTTTATCAGAAATTCGAGGTCCAACGGCTTGGTCTCTTTACCGGCGTCTCCCGGGCCCACCTTCTCGTCGAGAAAGCCGGTAAAAAACTCGCCGACCATCCTGGAGGCCATATCCTGGTTTACCAGTTTGAAAAAATTAAGCAGGTCAGGGTTAACGGCCATCTTGTGGACGAGAACAGAGTTCCGTTCGAGTGTGTTCCTGATACTGACGAGTTCGGGTTTGTCGAGGTAATACAGAAGCCATTTTTTGAACTCATCCGGATTTATTCTGTAAAATACGTATTCAAAATGTTCGGGGTCGGCATGGATTTTTGAAACTATGGCGTTCATGAACTCGATGGCCCTGTTCTGTGTGGGGCCTCGGACGACAAGGGCTAAGGTGTTTTTACCGTGGAAATTGAATGCGCCCAATATGCGCGTTTTGGCTATAAGTGGATGTGTGGGGGAGATGAGCTCAAGCTGCGCGGTTCGCACTTCAAGCCGAACAGCCGCAAGCCAGAGAGAAGCGATTACGCTCAGCAAGGCGGCAGCTAGAATAAAACGTGGCCTGGGAAGGACCCAAGCCACGAGGTCTTTCGAGAATCTCGCAAACAGATTCATTCTTGTCCCGGCTGGAAACCTGTAACAATTTTCATATAAGAATCAGATATGCACCTCCCGGGGAGGTTTTTCAAGGCATATCGGGTCTTTTCCCTGTCGCGTAATCCAAACGCGCAAGCGAGACGTGGTAGTCGTACAAAGACCGCAGATATTCACCCTGGTTTTTACCATAACGGTCAATTGCATCGAACATATCACGGGCTGTGCCGATCCCAAGGTCGAAATTGGAAAAAGCCGTAACAATCCACCGGCGTGAACCAACGGCCGCCTGCTCATAAGCCGTGAAGGATTTGTAGGCTTCAACAGCGTCCTGGTAATATTTTATCACCTCGACGGGGATGTTTCTTTCGGCGAATTCCTGAGTATTGCGCATCTTCTGATACTCGGCCCTCGCTTTGTCGAGCTTTCCCGTTCCGATACCGTAATCCCAGTGCCATTGAGCCCCGGCAAAAACTCCAGCGTAAGCATGATTGAAATCATCGGGTATGTATGAATTTTCGAATTTTTGGCGGTCGGGTGCGCCGGCAAACGATCCTACGGCGGCGGCGAAAAAGGACGGATACAGGTCGGATTTGGCGGCGTCAGACAGTTTTCCCTTGGCTTCGGCACCTTTTTTCACTGCGGTGAGTTCGGGTCTATTTGCCAGGGCAAGCTGGGTATATTCCTCTTCAGGTTCAAGGGCCACCGGATTTTTGGGCAGCTCGGTTTCTTTGATCGTGAATTCTTCGTGTTCGGGCAATCCGATTGCTGTTTTTAGAGCGGTGTAGGCGGTGTGAGATCCTGAGTCGGCCTTGGCGGCAAAAGCCTTAACCTCGGCCCCAAAAGCGTCCATCCTGTAGAGATCGCTGGGATCGACGTTTTTTGCTTTCAGTTCGAGTAATCGTTTGATGCGCCTGCCGGCGTCACTTACGTAACTGTCTGCATCCCTGGCGGCGTGTTTGCCCTGCAAAGCTATGAGATATGCGTAGTAAAGCTCCTTGACGTTAAGAACGATCTGGTTTTGCCGTTGTTCCCTGGCCGCTGCGCGCGCTTCGACCCCTAATGCTGCGGCATCTTTGCGGTTGGATATCTTCCCGAACGTATAGAGAGGCTGTGTGATAGCAAAATCGAGCCTTCCGAAAATACCGACATCCCATGGTTCATCACGCGACATGATCGTGCCGGCCAGGGGACCTGACGTTATGACCGTGGGGGCTTGAGCGTCTTCGACCGGACCGGTTATTGCGGTAACATCAATCTGTGGACACAGGCCGCCCTTAGCCTGTTTAAGTTCGCTCTTGGCCACCAGCACGTCCTGTTCGGCCATTTTTAACTCAGGGCTGGTCTCAAGGGCCATTTGGACAAGTTGATCCAGACTGAAGACCCTCGGTTCGGCCGCTTGGGCGGCTCCAAATTTCAACGGGATAATAAACAAACAAAGGAGTACCAGCAAAAAACGGCGTTGAAGGACAGCTTTTTCAGTCATTGCGCAACCTTCGTGAACTGGGATTAATTTAAAGTTATGGCAAACTTTTATACAGTAATTGTCGTCTGATTTAAAGGATTAATACTTCCACTTGATTTTCAAAAAACTTAAGTCTCCCGGCCCCGCCATGTAAGGCTTTAGCGTCATTTCGGCGGGATTGCGCCGTGGAATCGCCGTTTTTTCCTTAAATTGACCGGTTCCGAAAATTTAAAATGCAGTATCCGAGTGCGCCGATGCCGGACCGCTTTGAAGCGCCAGCTTAATGGCCAACGGAGACGCTTTCGATAACGCGGTGGAAAGCGTCAAAGAGCGGGAGGTCTCAATGGTCAAAAGGCTTCAGATGAATGTGCTTTATCTCTTCCTTTAGAAAAAACCTGCTTTCCTTTACTTTCTTCTCAAGCATACCAGTTGTGAAAATAACTTTGTTCAATGCTGCGAAACTGCTGAGGCTCTTGACCGCCGCCAGGGTCACCAGAGTGTCCAGGCATACGGCATAAACTATTTCGTTATCCTCCTTCACTGCTATAACGTCAACCGGCCTGTCGGCGATTCGTGGAGGCATGTAGTCGGCGACGGTACTGAAGCCTAGTTCGCTCAGCATCCTGTGTAAATGGCATTGAAGCGTTCTGTGAACGGCCCGTTCGCTGCGAAAGGGTTTGGGAATTCCGCGCCACGCTTTTTCGAGTCGGCTTTTCCACAAGTCCAGATTACGGTCCAGGTCCTCATTCATTTCACTCTCCGCTCAGATTATCACCAGTTCTTCCGTGGCTGTATTCAAAGATTCACTGCCGTCGCTTGTGACAAGGTAGGAATTTTCGAGTCCGGCAATTCCTTCGTCCGGAATTATTACCTTAGGTTCGAAGGCAAAAACCATTCCCTCCTGAAGCTCTAATTTTTGCCCCTGGGCGATAAACGGAAATTCATCGACTTCAACGCCTATCCCGTGTGCGACAAAGGTAACCCTTGGATCGGAACAGCCCATGAACCACGTGGCCCAGCCTGCTTCTCGGGCCCACCGCCATACGGCCTCATAGAGTTCGCCCGTGATGGCGCCCGGACGCGCAAGGTCCCTGAAGCGGACATGCACGGACTGAACGAATTCGTAAGCACCGGCGAGCCTGGGGGGAGGCGGGCCGATACAGAAATTCCTGGTTTGGTCGTTTGCATACCCGTTGGATATAATCATCGTATCGACGCTCACAATTTCACCGGCGTTTATTTTTCTGTATCCGGCGCCTTGTCCGAATGCCGGAGAAATGCCCGGACCTCCCGTAGGCGCATCGGTATAGGAAGGGACTGCGGCATTGGGTCCCGAGAGAATATGTCCGAAAACCATCTCCATGTTGAAGGCCCTCAAGCGAACCATTCCTGAATTGCCGGCCTTGCGTGAGACGGCCTCCAGTTCGGCGCACAGTTCCAGTTCGGTCATTCCCGGCCTGAGAAGATGAGGGACCGATTCAGCCACCAGTTTCGATATGGCGGCCGCATCCCGCATTATCCCGATTTCCCATGGTGATTTTATCATGCGTACCTGGCGTACGAGGCCGCTTATGTCAACGATCTGCTGCTTGGGAAATATCTTTTCGTCATAGAAGAAAAATGTGTTGGCGGGCAGCACGTCCAGTTCTAAACCGATTGTCCTGGGTTCGCTGGTCCCGCATGCTTCAAAGGTGGCTTCGCGCACTTGAGCCATGCTCTTCATCTGGATTATGGGACGCAGAGGCGATTCCGCCTCAGCTCGCACAAGGCTTCGCCGCACAAGGAAGACCGGGTTCCCCGAGGAGGGCACAATGAGGTGAGAATCCTGAACCGTGCCTGTGAAGTAGAACATATCTGCATTTTGCCGTATTACTGCGGCATCGACTCCATTTTTCCTCAGCAGCGCTTGCAGCGCGACAATCCTGTTTGCAATTTCGCTTGCGGGTATGATCTGCAATTGTTTTCCTCCAAATCTGTTCAGATAACCAATCTACGCCCGGGTCAGTGCCTGCCTGTTTCAGATGAGGCAGCCCCGGAGCGCCCCTTTCTCAGCAATAAAGTAAGAGGAATGAGAATAACTGTCGCGATGGAAAGTGCATAAAAAGTGTCGTTGAACGAAAGTATGCTCGCCTGGCGCAAAACCTCCTGGTAGAGGAATGCAAGTCCTCCCGTTGATGGGGCCGCCGCCGAATGATTCATCTGGAGAAAATGGTGCGTCCTTTGATATGCCTCCCGGAAGGCGGGATTGTAAGGAGTGATTCTTTCAGAAAGAAAGGTCTGGTGGACTTGGGCGCGCTGCGAGAGGAGCGTGGCGCTGAAGGCGACTCCGAAACTGCCCCCAAGGTTTCTCACGAGGTTGAAGACTCCGGATGCATTGCCCATCTGCTCCACGGGGACGTTAAAGAAAGCTGCCGTGGAAAGGGGAACAAAAAACAGCCCAAGGCCAAGCCCCTGGACCAGCCGAGGCAAGGCTATCGAGTAAAAGTCCGCCTGGAGGTTGAAATTAGACATCATCCATAATGCATAAGAGGTGATGCTTAGACCTGCGAACAGCAGGAGCCATGGTTTGGCTCCCTTTCTCATCAAAATGCCGGCAAGGGGCATTACAAGAAAGCTCGATATACCTCCAGGACCCAGGATCAATCCGGCCCAAAGCGCCGTATATCCCATTAGCTGCTGGGTGTAGAGGGGCAGTAGAACGAAGCTCCCGAATAGACAGAAAAAGCCCAGAAACATAATTATGGTGCCGGCGCTGAAACTCCTGTCCCTGAAAACCCTGAGATCGACAACGGGATGTTCGGTGTGCAGCTCCACAATAATGAAAAGAGTCAAAGCCAGCGCAGCCGTAATTGAGAGGATAAGAATGAAATTAGACTGAAGCCAGTCCTCACGCTCCCCTTTATCGAGGACGATTTGAAGCGCTCCCAAACCAATGGTAAGCAAGAAAAGCCCCCATTTGTCGATGCGGAACACTTCCCGCTTTATGTAGGCCGGATCGTGGATGAAAAGAGTCGTAATGAAGACGGCGAGTACTCCGACCGGCAGGTTGATGTAGAAAACCCATCGCCAGGACCATTCATCAGTGATCCACCCTCCTATGACCGGTCCGACTATGGGGGCCATTACCACGCCCATACCGAAAACGGCCATCGCCATCCCGTGTTCGCGCCGCGGAAAGGTTTCGAGCAAAATTGCCTGAGAAAGCGGCTGGAGTCCGCCTCCGCCGAGACCTTGCAGGACCCGCGCCATGATGAGCATGCCAAGCGATGGCGCAGCGCCGCAAAGAATCGAGCTGGCAGTGAAAAGCAAAAGGGAAAATATCAGATAGCGCTTCCTGCCGAAAACGCTGGCCAGCCAACCCGTAATAGGAATTATGATGGCGTTGGAGACGAGATAGGACGTAAGTACCCATGTGACCTCGTCCACCCCCGCGTTCATGCTCCCCTGAATATGTGGGAGGGAGACATTGACTACGCTCGTATCCATAACCTCGATAAAGGTCGGGAGCATCACCGAGAGGGCTACAACCCATTTATTGACCCTGGGGCGGTACTCGATCTCAGAGGTCATGGTTTTTCTGAGGGCGGCCGTAGAGCAATGTTCGGGGTGTTTTGCAGCAGAAGCGAACCACTTCTGTTCGCCACATCTATGGTCACTTCCAGTGACGCTCCAACCCTCAGGGGATGGTCAGGGGGAGGTGGTTTGTCCAGTTCGATCCTTACCGGAACCCGCTGAACGACTTTGATCCAGTTGCCGGTGGCATTTTCGGGTGGAATGAGGGAAAAAGCTGCGCCGGTCCCTGCCCTGATTCCGGTCACTTTCCCCGTGTATGGATATCCGGGATAGATATCGGCCGATACCGAGGCGGGCTGCCCGATACGCACGTTGGTAAGCTGAGTTTCCTTGAAATTTGCCTCAACGTAGATCTTACTTAGAGGGACAATTGCCATCAGGGCCTGTCCGGGCTCGATCCGGTCGCCTACCTGAATATTCTTTTGGGCAATGTAGCCGTCAATCGACGCCGCAATCACGCAGTAAGAGAGATTGAGACGAGCTGCCTCAAGATCGGCCATTGATTTGTCACGTTTAGCTTTGAGAGCCTCAACTTTGTGGAGCTGGACATCTACGTTGGCCCGGTCGCCTCTTGCGGTCTGAAGCTGAGCCCTGGCTCTAGCCACCTGTTGAGAGGAGGCCGCAAGAGCTGACTCCAAGGCGGCTATCTGGGAATCTACTGCTTTCAGTTGGGCCTTCGCCTTTTCATACGCCGTTTGTGCCTGTTCTCGCTGGCGTTGGGTACCCGCGCCGGAAGCTGAAAGACTGTCGAAGCGTTTGTAGTCGCGCTCAGATTGGATGAAATCGGCTGTAGCGGCGGTGCGGGTGTCCCTTAACTGCTGAACATTGTGCCTGGTTTGAGTCTCAGTGTCCTGGGCAGCCTTTAGTACAGCCTCTGCGGCCTCCACCTGAGAGGATGTCTGGATATTGACCGGGGGCACCATTATTTCTGCGGATTTAACTTCGGCCTCATCTCCGTCGAGCGCCGCCTTTGCTTTATCTAACGCAATTTTGTAATCGGCCGGGTCCAGTTCGATGAGGGGCTGTGCGGTCTGGACCGCAAAATCGTTATCCACGAGCACTTTGAGGATAGTTCCGGGAATTCGGGAGCTAACCATCGCGCTGTCCGCCCTGGCATAAGCATCATCGGTAGATACATAGTTTCTCGCGAAAACCCACCAGTAGATGCACGCCACAACCGCCACAACCAGGACGATGAATCCTCCGATCCTGATTCGCCACCCACCGCCGTTACTTTTGGGGCGCTCGGATTCGATTGGTTTTTCGTTTGCCATATTCGATGCCGTGAAAGCCCTTCGCAGGGCGAAGTCTGTCGTGGGTTTGCCCGCTACCGCGCGGGAAGCGGGTCCTTTCTTATCGAAACTAATCTATGGTCCCGGCAATTGCCCTTTCCAGTTCAGCCTTGGCAATTTCGTACCCGTAGAGGGCCTGATAAAAATCCGCACGCGTCTGGGCCAGAAACACCTGTGCATTCAAAACCTCCAGGAATATCGCGACTTGCTCCTTGTACTGCAAAGTGGTGATCCTGTCGTTTTCTTCGGCCTGCTCGACTGCGGTCCTGGTAGTGTCGATGTTTGCTTTCGCCACCTTTAGCTGTTCGTATGCGTCTTCCACCTGGAGCCGGATCTTCTGAAGAAGGTCGTCGCGTCTGTGCTCGATCCCTCTCACGCGATATTCCCATTCGAGTTCGGAAGCTCTTGTCTTGCCGCCCTCAAATAAATTCCAGTCCACTCTAAGGCCCACGGCCGCGTTTTCATAGTTTGCGAATGGATTTCTATCGGCCCCTAAATCTTCGCCTTCCCGGTAATATTGAGCGAAAGCGGAGATACGTGGATAATAGCGGCTCCGGGCCGCTGTCTTTGAATATTCGGCCTGTTCAATCGAGGCTTTGATGGCCAGGTATTCCGGTCTTTTCTCCTCGGCCGCAGAATAAAGCTGATGCAGATCGGGGACCTGGTAAGTTTTTGCCTCTATTCCGGCCAGTTCGACTTTCTCCTGCAACTCGATGTCCATGAGTTGATTCAGGTTCGAGCGAAGAACAATTAATTGTTTTACGGTGCTTCTCTCCCGCTGAATCGCTTCAGACAGGGCTACATCGGCTTTGAGGATATCGTTGCGGGCGGTGACTCCCTGCTGGTAATTGACTTCGGCGTTCTTTTTCTGCACTTCCAGGCTTGCCACATTGTCGTGCGCCACTTCAACGAGCCTTTGCCCGAGGAGCGTCTGGAGGTAGGCGATCTGAACGTCGCGCATGAGGTTGAGGCGTGCTTCTTCGAGCTGGTATCGCGATATCTTCAGGCCGAGCTTGCTTGCCTTGTACTGGGACTCCAGTCCAAACCCGGTAAACAGAGGTTGGACCAGATCGACCTGCCACCTGTTGCTGGTTTCTATCGAAAAGGGGACATTCCTGAATGGCGTACCGGGTATAGAGACAATGGGCTGATCGGAGAGCCTTGTATATGCATAGGACCCGTCGAGCTTCGGAAAGAAGTCGGCCCTGGCCTGCGAGACCTTCTCGCCGGCTGCCGAGACGTCTTCAAAAGCGGCCCTGTAAGCCCTGTTGTGCGCCAGTGCATATTCTACGGCGGCTTCTTTGCCCAGAGGCTGGGGCAGGTCGGTTCGCGCAGCTTCTCCCCCCCACGCCGTCAAGGGGACCAACAGTCCGAGCAGTACGAAAAGGATGTTCAGGCGTTTCATTGTCGCACCTGGCGCCGCCGTTTAAGCAGCTTCACCATTTCGGGGAAGCTGAGTTGCGAAAGAGAGCCGATCACTTCGTCCGCCTCAGTAAGCTCAGGTACTGAAAAGGAGTTTGTAACGGCAATGACCAGAAGCCCCGCCGATTTAGCCGATTGGATCCCGGCGCGGGTATCTTCTATTGCAATGCAATTCATCGGATCAAGGCTGTTGGGTCCCTTGACCTGGCTCAGCCGCTCAATTGCAAGAAGATAGGTCTCCGGGTCGGGTTTGCTCTTCTTTACTTCGTCTGCCGCCACAATTGCGGCAAACGCTCCGTTCAGGCCCAGAGATGCTATGAAGGCGTCGATTTCCTGCCGGAGCGCCCCTGATGCTACAGCCATCAGGACCCCTCTGTCCATCAGTTCCTTTACCAGTTCAACTACTCCGGGGAAACTGGGGACCCCCTGTCCGATGAGGTCCCTGAGGGCTAGGGCCTTCGCTTCGATAAGCCTGTCCAGAGTCATCGGGGCAAGATACAACCCTGCCTTTTTGAAAGCGTAGATAAAAGCGTCCCGGTCGTCAAAACCTACGAAATGCTCCAGGTAACTCTGGAAATCGTGTCCGAGCCCCAGAGGGGCCAGCACTTCCTGGAAGGCCCTGTAATGCAGCGGCTCGGAATCCACGAGAATGCCGTCGCAGTCGAATATTACTGCCTGTAGGTCCGGATCGGAAGTGGATTCACGATTGACCAAGTTACTAACGCTCCTTGCAAAACATTATAATAGAGTCGTCTGTTTAGCACTTTTTAATGGTTCTGAGAATTCTTTTCATTTCAAACCATAGCGGCTTCCTGATAAGAATGGCAATCCGGGAAAGTTTCATGGGCATCGAGCCTAAATGGAATTTCCGCGCTTTAAAGTTAAAATAGAATAAGCCTAAGCCACTTTGCACCTTTAGGAGTCGTTTCTTTGCTGTCTGTAAATGATGTCTCGAAATATCTGGGGAAAAGGGAGCTTTTTCATGGAGTGTCCCTGCACGTGCATCCCGGCCGGAGGATCGGCCTTATAGGTCCCAACGGATCCGGCAAATCCACTCTGTTCCAGATATTGCTCGGCGTTATCGAACCCGATTCAGGCAGTGTCGCCAAAACCAGGGGCCTTCGAATCGGACATCTTCCTCAGGAAATGGTTCCGGCGCCCGACAAATCCGTTCTGGCCCGCGTTACGGACGTCCATGACGATGCACAGCATCTGCGGGCCGAACTGGAGTCCATCCAACTGGAGCTGGACCGCGAAACGGACCATCAGGTTCTGACCGCCCTTGCAACCAGACACGCCAGAGCGCTCGAACGGGTGGAGCACCTGGTTGGATACGACTTTGAAGCAAGAGCTGGGAAAATCCTTGAAGGCTTGGGGTTTCGAAGCAGCCAGTTTACCATTCCGGTATCGGAACTCAGCGGTGGTTGGGTGATGCGCCTTGAGCTGGCGAGGCTTCTTTTGTCGGAACCTGACCTGCTGCTGCTCGACGAGCCGACAAACCACCTCGATCTGGAATGCCTTCTGTGGCTGGAAGACTATCTTCTGCACTGCTCATCGGCTTTTATCCTGGTCTCGCACGACCGTGCTTTTCTCAATAAAACTGTTCAGCGCATAATTGAAATCGAGCAAGGGACGCTCAACGAATACGCCGGGAATTATGATTTTTACCTCGAAGAGAAGGCTAAGCGCATGGAAGTGCGCCTTGCAACTTATAAAAACCAGCAGGATCGCATCAGGCAGCTCGAAAGATTCATAGACAGGAACCGCTACGATAAAAAGACGGCCGGGCAGGCTCAAAGCCGCATAAAGATGCTGGAAAGAATTGACAAAGTTGAAGCTCCAGTTGCGGAGTCGCAAATCCATTTTGCATTTCCCACACCGGCCCGGTCAGGGAAAAGAGTTATGGAACTGCGGGACGTTAGTAAATCCTACGGGGACACCAACGTCTATTCCGGGATAGACCTCGTTATAGAGCGCGGAGACAAAATCGCTTTTCTCGGTCCTAACGGGGCGGGAAAGAGTACCCTTTTAAAACTTCTCGCCGGGGTTGTCCCGCCGAGTTCCGGAGAGCTGTCAGCCGGCTTTCATACAACGGCCGGCTACTATGCGCAGCATCAATGGGAGCAGCTCAATCCCGACGCCACGGTCTTCGAGGAGGCGCTATGCGTATGCGGCGACATGCTCCAGACACAGTTGCGCGGGCTTTTAGGGGCCTTTCTGTTTCGCGGGGAAGACGTTTTGAAGAAAACGTCTGTGCTGAGCGGAGGTGAGAAGGCGCGCCTGGTCCTTTGCAAACTCCTGCTGCAGCGTGCAAATTTTTTACTTCTCGATGAGCCGACAAACCATCTCGACATTTCGTCCAGGGTGGTTCTGGAAAAAGCTCTTGGCGATTTCCCCGGAACAATCTGCTTTATAAGCCACGACCGGCGGTTCATAAACGGTGTGTCAAACAAGATTCTGGTGGTAAATTCGGGCGAGATTCAGATTTTCCCCGGCAACTACGACGACTTTCAACGAATTTGGAAAACCCGCCTCGATGTCCCTCCTCAGAACGCGGCGAAGGGAAAACCCGAGGGCAACGGTTCAGGGGCCAAAGCACGCACGGTCCAAAAGAGAGCCGAGGCGGAGTGGAGGAAGCGACTCTTCGGCGTCAAAAAACCAGTTCAGGACCAGATTGAAAGCATCGAGCGAGACCTCGATGCCTGGCACGTTGAACTGGAGCGTCTCAGGGAGCAGCTCGCGGACGCTGAGACCTACAGGCAGGCAGGACTGGCCGTGGAGATTCAAGCCCAATACCGGCAGGCGCAGGGCACGATTCACGAGTTAACCGGCCAATGGGAAGCAAAAGTTCTGGAGCTGGAGCAAATAGAGGAAAGTCTTGGAAAAAGACAGGGCCTTAGACAGGATTAACAGGATTGGCAGGATTGACAGGATTAGAAACTGGAGCAGAAGTGAAAAGAAACATTCCCGCTTCCCGATACCAAAGGATTTGAGATGGATATCCACCGGCTCATGATTTTTTGCAAGGTTATCGATCTGCAGAGCTTCACCAAAGCGGCTGAGGCTGTGAGTCTGGCGCAGCCCACGGTAAGCGAGCATATCCGGGCACTGGAGGAGTCGCTCGGAGAAAAACTCATAGACCGGCTGGGACGCGAAATCCTGCCCACTCCTGCCGGGAAGGTGCTTTACAGCTACGCTCGCGAGATAGTCCAGCTTCGGGACAAGGCGGTGCAAGCCATCGGGAAATTCAAAGGCAACCTCTCGGGGGCCCTGTATGTCGGGGCGAGCACAATTCCCGGCACCTATATACTTCCGCGGCTCGTAGGGACATTCAAGGCAAGCTATCCATCGATCCAGATTACGCTTAAAATTGGAAGCAGCGGCGAAATAGCCCGGAAGATTCTCGACGGCACAGTCGAGTTTGGAATAATCGGCGCCAGGTGGGATGAGAAGAGGATCTTGTTTGAAGAGATTTATTCCGATGATCTGGTGCTGGCCGTCTATAAGGGCCATCCATGGGAAGGGCGTGAATATGTGGAACTCGATGAACTGGCGGGAATGCCCTTCATCCTGCGTGAAAGATCTTCGGGGACCCGTATGGTAATGGCCCGAGCACTCGAGGCGGCCGGATTTGCCCCATCGCTTTTGAACGTCGTTGCGGAAATGGGCAGCACCGAAGCGGTAAGAGAGTCGGTAAAAGCCCGGATCGGAATATCTATAATCTCATCATATGCCGTGAAGGAGGACGTGGAAAGAAACAGTCTCTGCGCGATTCCTTTGAGAGAAATCCGTATTCATAGGCCGTTTTTTCTGGCGCAAAGGAAAAATCGAGAACCCTCGCCACTTTGTTCGGCCTTCCTGGAACACCTGAGGACGGAGGACTGAGGGCCTCCGGCCCGGCGCTGGGCAATCTTGGAGTGGTGTTTCGCCGAGTTGTACGCGCGGCCTCCGGCCTGGCGCTGGGCAATCTTGGAGTGGTGTTTCGCCGGGTTGTACGCGCGGCCTCCGGCCCGGCGCTGGGCAATCTTGGAGTGGTGTTTCGCCGAGTTGTACGCGCCACGGAGGACTGAGCTAGTACTTACTTGCATAAATTGGCGTGCTTGATTCAACGGAACACCCTAATCTCGTCATTCCGGCGAAGGCCGGAATCCAGTATTTTTAATAAAATTCAATCACTTCTGGACCCCGGCTTTCGCCGGGGTGACGGACTTGAATTATTTACGCGCACTTATACAAGTAAGTACTAGCAAACCTGAGAACCCTCTAGAACAAAGGGCGGAGAGCCCAGGACTGACGCCCCGGAGTGGAAACTTCGGGGGTGACGAGGACTGAGGACCCTTTAGAACGAAGGGCGGAGACCGGAGCCAAAAAGGTTAACGAAGAGCACGAAGGAGACACGAAGAAAACCAAGGAATCTTCTCACAGAAACAGCACGGATTCAGGATTTAAGCGCCTAAAAGTGAAAATCCGATACTCATATTCAGTTGTCAAAGAGTTTCATTGGCTTACTGTAATTCCTGTAAATACAGGGCAAATACAGGGGCCGATCGCACAACAAACTGATTTAATTGGCAATTTTGGATTAGATTCTCCGCGATAACAGGTGGTAACAGGAGCGGGAAGCGAGAAGATAGAAGCAGGAAGCGTGAAGCAAGAAGCGGGAAGCAGGAAGCAGGAAGCAGTGAACAATTAAAAATAACTCCTCTTTGTTCTATCGCTACGCGAGGAGTAGCGAACAGTGAGAAGCTAATTTCAACACCCCGATTCCTTCGACATCTGCAATTGGTCGGCGGTATTGTACCGCGCGGTGATTTTGCTTTGCCAAACGGCGACGAGAAGCGGCATTCAGAAGCGGCATTCAGAAGCGGCAATAGAAACGGCAATGGAAACGGCAAAAAGCAGGAAGGGGTGAGGGGGCCGCTTCTCAGGACTGAGGACTGAGGACTGAGGGAGGACTTAGGGCAGATGACTGAGGGCCTACAGCCCGGCGCTGGGCAATCTTGGAGTGGTGTTTCGCCGGGTTGTACGCGCCACGGAGGGGTGAAGGGTACAGGTTGGCTCCCGCCATGTCTGACAACTCACTTATCTGGTTAAACGGTCATTTTTGATGCCAAAAATGCACCTCTAAGGCCCAAATAAGCCATGGTTTGGGCCTATTGTCATGTAAATTCAATTTGTTAGCTTGGTCCGACCCCGTTGCTCATTCGGCTGGACGAGTGATAATCAAAGTCCCCGAAGCCATCTGGAAGCACCTTCGTTCCGATGATCTCTGGAAAAGGAGCGCCCAGCCTCCGACATTTGTATGGGTATAAATGTCACCGTGCTATTTTCAAGAATCGCTCAATTTGGGTATTAATCTTTAGCGCGATCGTTTCTTTATGGGAATCATTTTTCGGCGAGGTTTTTGGTATACGTTATATACAAAGAGTATTCTCCGGAACACTACATCTTTCGCGAAGCCGTTCTCCGGGCGCTCGCCTAAAAGGAGGGAACGATGAAGCGTGTCGGTGCATTACTGATCTTCATGGTTGTGGCTGCGTCGGCAACGGCCAGCTTAGCCCATGCGGACTCGATGGCGTATGTTCATTATTCGCGGGGCATTGATTTTGCCGCCCAGGGAAACTTCTCCGGGGCAAAGGAGTCCTTCGACAGGGCGTTGGCGGTTGACCCTCAACACTATCCAACGCTAAAATGTATGGTCGTGCTCAAAGATATCCGGGAAGGGCGGATCAAGGAGCACACAGGGGTGTATCTATTTCGCGCCTTCTCGGCTTATAACCGGTATAAAACCGATGATGCCATTCAGGCATTGAACAAGGCGGCGGAGCTCGATCCGGGGTATGCCCCGGTCTACTTCCACCGAGGGGTCGCGTACCGAGACAAAAAGCTGTCTAAAGAGGCCCTGGAAGATTACAACAAAACCCTGGAAATCGATCCGAAATACGCGCCCGCCTATATCAGCCGTGCTAATCTTTATTGCGATCAGTCTCAGTTCGACTTGGCCATCGCCGACTACGGCCGCGCGTTGGAGACCGAACCCTGCAGCGTGATCGCCCTGTACAGCCGCGGCAACGCGTATGAGGCGCAGGGTCGCCATCAGCAGGCCATCGCGGATTATGATCGCATTTTCGAAATCAACCCAGGGTTTCCGCACGCCTACGTAGGAAAGGCCCTTGTCTACGAGAAGACCGGCCGTCCAAAGGAGGCCCTTGCCGTCCTTAAAGCTTACCTCGACAAAGTTGACCTGAGCGAACAGGAGCCCGCGCAGGTAAAGTGGGTGAGTGATAAAGTCACTGAATTGGAAAAGCTGCCGTGAATTGTCGCCCTTCAGTACGAATGGGGTCTGGCCAAGCTAACATACTGTTTTTTAAAGATTAGTTTTCAAAAAACAGACATTTTTTGTGCTTAGAAGGCTATTATTGCCATCGAAATCATTGCTGTAAAAAGCCTGGGATTGGCGGAGACCCGATTCCTCATCGGTTCCGGAAATCCTCCGTCCCTTCGCGTTGATCCCGAGTTCCCCATTTACGATCTGGACAGAGCGCCGTGCGTATCCGCGCAGGATTTTTTGCTCTGCTCCGGCCATATCTGACAACTCAGTTATCTGGTTAAACGGTCATTATTGATGCCAAAAATGTACCTCTAAGGCCCAAATAAGCCATGACTTGGGCCTATTGTCATGTAAATTCAATTCGTTAGCTCGGCCCGACCCCGTTGCATTCACTATGCAGTCGTTCCCTTTAGCTTTCAGAAACTCCAGAAAAAACCTTATGGATATGTAGTTGTGTTCCAGGGTGCTGGCGCGCCTGTTCCGACTGTAAAGATGAGAAAGGTATTTTCCGGCGAACTCAATGCCGGGCAGGTCTTGTCCTTTGAGCTTAAGCGAAAGCTTCTCGAATACTTCCCTGGCAGGGTTGCGGAGGGTCCTTCGAAATGGAAAATCGATCTTCGAAGGGGCGGGTTGAAATTGACGCGGTTTTATCTCTTCTGGAAAAAGTTCCGGGGCCATTTTCTGCCTCCTTTCTGTTTTTCACCAGAAATAACAGGCAGATAATGCTCCAGAACGCTCCGGAGTCAATTGTCGATTTTGTTACGTACAGAGGAGAGAAATGTTGACCTGATACTTCTCAAATTTGTGTCTCTCCAGCCACCTTGTTCAGCATCGGCTGCTAATTTAGCTTAAGTGGGAACAGCATTTCTTTTGATGAGGATGTTTTCCATTTTGGCTAATGTGTAGCCATCACAAGGTTATAGGTGGTTAACGCTTCTTTCTCGTCAGCCTGGATGGTCACCTGAAGGACTAGGTTTCCTTTTTGAAAATGCAAGATCTTCGCCTTATCCTGATCCATCTGAAAAGCAAGTTTCCAGCCGCTTCCTTTCATGGCGTTTTTGTAGAACTCGGAAACTGCGTCGGCACTTGCCTTTACCGTCGCGCTGACCATCGCGTTGTTTTCCATATCCATCGCGTGAACGATCTTGGACCCATCGTAAAGCGGTATGTCCTTAAACTTAGCGGGAACGTCGATCACCCCAAAAGCGGGTCCCAAGGCATAAAGCACACACGCGACAACTGCAACCGAAAGCACAAAAACTCTCATTCTCTTATCCATTCGAAATCTCCTCCTGTTCAATTAAGAAGCAATCACCCCAACTTTTACGAGTTTATCATTACCTCAAAACGGAACAGGAGTACATGGGAATCAGTTTTTGCGCGCCCTCGCCCATTCGTAACAAGTGCTGGCAATGGTGATCTTCTTGGCGCGACGCTAACTAGTTACTACTTGTGTGCATGATAGAGATGTGAAATAATTAAAGGGTCTTTGGGGTGCTCCAAGAAAATTTTCGGGTGTAGTCAGGGTCTAAAATGCTCGCCGACATCTGTAGCCGATCAAGTTGACGCATTATTCAGAGTAATATCGAAAAGAAAAAATAAAGGCCTTATTCATAATTTTGACTGGGGGAGGAAAGATTATGAACCAGCTTAAGATGCGCAACTGCCGGCTGCCGCTTTTGATGGCGGCCCTATTTCTGGGGGCACTGGCGCCGGGTTTATCCCTGGCACAACTTACCGTGGCCGGAGGGACAACCTACACCGAGCCTGGTCCCGGTCCCGTACTTTATCCCTATGGAATCATAGGGGATGTCACAGGCTTTGGCATTTACAATAACCAACAATACAGCGTAACTTTCACCAACTATCCGGGGACAGGGCTCTCCCTAGGGTCTGCCTCGGGGGGAGGCACCGGCGCGATAAATCTGAATACCGCCGGCCCAGGCACGGGCAGCATTGCCGTTTCCGCTAACGAGATTATCGGCGACGCAGCCAACGGTTCATTCACTCAGGGCGGCGGCAGCCATACGGTGACCCTGATCCTCACCCTGGGGAACTCCGCCGGCGTCACCGGCACCTACAACTTGAGCGGCGGCACCAATGCGGTGGGAGGCCTCCTGCTGGGCGCAAGCCCCACCAGCACCGGCATCTACAACCTGAGCGGCACCGGCAGCCTCTCGACCTTGTTTGAGGTCGTCGGTAGCAGCGGCACGGGCACCTTTACCCAGAGCGGCGGCACCAATATGATGGGCGACTACCTCAACGTGGGCGACGGCACCACCGGAAACGGCACCTACAACCAGACCGGCGGCAGCGTCTCGGCCTCTTATGAGTCCATCTCCTCGCCCGGCACCGCCACCTTCAACCAGAGTGGCGGCACCAATTCGGTGACCAACGATTTCATCGTGTCAGGAAGTGGCACCTGCATCTACAACTTGAGCGCTTCAGGCATTCTCTCGGCAGGCAACGAATACATCGGGGGCTACACCAGCGTCTTTTTTGGCGGCAACATCGGCGCCTTCACCCAGAGCGGTGGCACCAATACGGTGGGCGGCCTCTACCTTGGCGCTAGTTCCGGCGCCAGCGGCGCATACAACCTGAGCGGCACCGGCAGCCTCTCGGCCGTCAACGAGTACGTAGGTTACGCCGGCGCCGGCACCTTCACACAGAGCGGCGGCTCCAATACGGCCACCACCCTTATTTTGGCGGCCAATGCCGGCAGCACCGGCATATACGACCTCCAGGGAGGCAGTCTCCTTGCGGGGACCGTCAACCTGAACACCGGTGGCACGTTTAACCAGTTGGTACCCGCCACCCTCAACGCCACCATCTTCAACCAACAGGGGGGCACGGTCACGGGCAGCCTTCAGAACTTTGAAGGAGGGACCTTCAACTACTTCTCGGGCCCCTTCTCCGGCGGCCTCCGCAACTACGGCACGGTAAACATCGGGCCGAGTAACACCAGCGGGACCACCCTGAACATGGGTGGCGACTACCATCAGTACGGTACCGGCCTCCTCGATATCAAGATCTTCTCGGCGACTGACTACGACAAGATCGTCAGCAGCACCGCGACCCTGGACAAAGGAGGCCTGGTGGTCCCGATGCTGATGGGGGGCTACCGCCCGATGGTCAATACGGACTTCCAGATCGTCACGGCAGGCAGCCCCATCAGTGGATATGGGTTGCTGACCCCGTACCCTGCGAATCGGGTGGACGGTTCACTTACCCTTTTCTGGAGCCCGGAAAATACTAATCCTAACACTTTCGACCTGGTGGTGCGGCGCAACTACGCCGACCCCGCGCTGAACCTCAACTTCAAGCAGTTCGCGGTGGCAACAATGCTCAACAGCGTGGCCATCACAGCCTCCGGCGACCTCAACAACGTGCTGAACGTCGTCGACGCCCTGCCCACGGCCAGCGCACTGGGCAACGCGCTGCAGCAGATCTCCCCCGACAAGGCCCAGGCCCTGTCCGACTTGAGCATCACGGCGGTTAGAGCGGAGACGCAAAGCCTGTCCCGCCGGATGACCAACCTGCGTTACGATATCGACGATTTGGGAGGGGCGGGCGGCGCCGGCTCCTACGTCCTGAACGGCTGGAGCGTGTTCGTCGATCCTTCCGGGTTTGCAGGCACGAGGAGCACCACGATGGACCGGACAGGCTATGACCTGAGCGGCGAGGGCTTTACCATGGGGATGGACCGCAAGGTGGCAGATAACCTGCTTGTCGGGCTGGCCACCGGCTATACGCACGCCACTGCATCTTTCTCAGGCTCCGGGGGCAGTGCAGATTTGGACCTTGTGCCCATCTCGCTCTACGCGGCCTACATGCCCCAGAGCTTTTACATCGTCGGCACCGCCGGCTATGCCCTAAACCTCTACGACCTGGACCGGCTGATCAGCTTCAGTAGTCCGGGCGGCAGCGTATCCCGCGCGGCGTCGAGTTCTCCCATGGGGAACCTGTTCAACGTGTACGGGGAGGCGGGCTACGACGTGAAGATCAAACCTTTGGTGGTCACGCCCATTGTGTCCATGGGCTACTCGCACCTCGGGATCGACAGCTTCACGGAGAGCGGCGCCGGTTCTCTTGACCTGAATGTCTCGAGCCAGAGCATCGACTCGGCGCAATCGGGCATAGGCGTCAAGATCGCTGCGCCATCCGCTTCGGGCGGTATGAAGGTGGTGCCGCAGGCGTTCGCCACGTGGCAGCACGAGTTCTATTACGGCAAGCAGGATATAAATGCCAGCCTGATTAACACCCCGGGGGCCTCCACCTTCGGTTGGGAGACCGAGGGAGGCAATAGGAACTTCGCGAACGTGGGCGGGGACCTGAGCATGTTTGTCAGGAAGGACCTCTCGGTCCATTTCAGCTACAACGCCGAAGTGGGCGGCGGGGGCGACATCACGCATATCTTCAGCGCGGGCGTGCGCTGGCTGTTCTGAGAAAGGGCTCCAGCCAAGAAGGTCTCCAGGTGATCATGCTAATGGGAATTATTCATCGGAGTTATGCGAATGGGTTGTGGCTGTGAATTGGATCAATTCATAAACGTGCGCATAATACGCAGTTGATTGCCGCGGATTTCCCAAATACCGATATCCCTGCGCCATGGATCGAGAACAGGCGACTTCGCCTTAAGTTCGGGTAAATACTGAGCGTGGTGTTAACTCAATAAACTAACGTGGGAATCCAGGCTACAATGTGATCACCTTGTAATCAGGGTCCACCATCATGCGCACCAGGACGCCGGACGCGGATATCGCGGCGCCATCTATCAATTCGTCGGGCGAGATGTGTCTCCTGTCCACGCAGGCTTTGCACACATGAATGGGACATCTATTCGCAACGAGCTTGTCGATCATTTCCTTCATGTGTTCCCCGGTCGAAGCGCGAAACCCCAAGCTTCTTACAGCAATGATTTCGAGGCCAAAAACGGCCTGAAGAATGAGTGGAGGGTGCACAGAAAAAGCAAAAGAAAATAATTCCTTCTGGTTCTATCGCTTCGCGAGGAGATGTCAGTTTGGCCCGACCCAATGCCGAGTCGTTTGGCTCCGGCCATATCCGGCAACTCACTATCTTAAACGGTCATTATTGATGCCAAAAATGTACCTCTAAGGCCCAAATAAATCATGATTTGGGCCTATTGTCATGTAAATTCAATTTGTTAGCTTGGCCCGACCCCGTTGCATTCACTATGCAGTCGTTCCCTTTAGCTTTCAGAAACTCCAGAAAAAACCTTATGGATATGTAGTTGTGTTCCAGGGTGCTGGCGCGCCTGTTCCGACTGTAAAGATGAGAAAGGTATTTTCCGGCGAACTCAATGCCGGGCAGGTCTTGTCCTTTGAGCTTAAGCGAAAGCTTCTCGAATACTTCCCTGGCAGGGTTGCGGAGGGTCCTTCGAAATGGAAAATCGATCTTCGAAGGTTGCGGGTTGAAATTGACGCGGTTTTATCTCTTCTGAAAAAAGTTCCGGGGCCATTTTCTGCCTCCTTTCTGTTTTTCACCAGAAATAACAGGCAGATAATGCTCCAGAACGCTCCGGAGTCAATTGTCGATTTTGTTACGTACAGTAGGAGAGAAATGTTGACCTGATACTTCTCAAATTTGTGTCTCTCCAGCCACCTTGTTCAGCATCGGCTGCTAATTTAGCTTAAGTGGGAACAGCATTTCTTTTGATGGGGATGTTTTCCATTTTGGCTAATGTGTAGCTATCACAAGGTTATAGGTGGTTAACGCTTCTTTCTCGTCAGCCTGGATGGTCACCTGAAGGACTAGGTTTCCTTTTTGAAAATGCAAGATCTTCGCCTTATCCTGATCCATCTGAAAAACAAGTTTCCATCCGCTTCCTTTCATGGCGTTTTTGTAGAACTCGGAAACTGCGTCGGCACTTGCCTTTACCGTTGCGCCGAGCATCGCGTTGTTTTCCATATCCATCGCGTGAACGATCGTGGATCCGTCGTAAAGCGGGATGTCCTTAAACTTGGCGGGAACGTCGATCGCCCCAAAAGCGGGTCCCAAGGCATAAAGGACACATGCGACAACTGCAACCGAAAGCAAAAAAACTCTCGTTCTCTTATCCATTCGAAATCTCCTCCTGTCCAATTACGAAGCAATCACCCCAACTTTTACGAGTTTATCATTACCTCAAAATGGAACGGGCGTACATAGAAATTGATTTTGTGTGCCTCTCGCCCATTCGGAAGAATGGGTTCAGTCAGGAAGACTTCAGATTTACCGGCTCCCCCCTGCAGCCAAATATTTCGCTGGGCTCTGCGTCCTTTGCCTCTATGGAAAAGAGCCTCTAGCAGAACTCAGCAGCTGAAGTTGCAGGAACTCCGGCTTCAAATCCGGGTCCAAGGCCGGACCGCGGTAAGTTGATTACCGAGTCTATCGATGGTCTGACGCTCTCAATAGATATTAGGCCTTCGATTGGCTCAATTTTCATTCTCAGTTTTGGTTATACCCCTCTTGCCCCGACCCAATAATGAAACATCGGGTCAAAGATTTTGTTTACATCTTGCTCTACCACATAGACTATGCGCTATTCATTCTCCTCTTTAAAGCCGTGATGTTTCGAAAAAAAACGAAAATATCTTAATCTGGATTATCTTCAGTCGCATGCAGTTACAAAAACAGTCAGACTGAGACAAGATTCGCCCTGCTTCCCAAAAGAAAAGGGTTAAGGCTAACTAACCGTAACCCTACAAAATCTCCCCTAATCGGAGTGAAGCCGCGAGGATTTCAGGCGCATGCCTCGATCTTCACTAATTCCTCATCGATGACGTGCAAACTACTTGTGCTTGCCGCCGCCAGAGGGGACTTTGCCGCCGCCAGAGGGAACTTTGCCGCCATGATAGTCAGACGATGCTCCGCCGCTAAGGGGAGATTTGCCGCCGCCAGGAGCATGACCGCCTCTTTCACTGTTGGCCGATGTTCCGCCGCCAGGGGGAGCATGACCGCCTCTTTGACTGCTGGGGGGAGGGGGAGCTGGACCGACACCGCCTTTTTCGCCGCCTTTACCGGCAGGGGGAGTTTTACCGCGTTGACCTCTTGCCTGGGAGCCTGCGCCTAGCAACGTGTTTCGACGGACGCTCCCTGATCCGCTGATTGTGCTTCGAGAAATGCTTCCAGTGTTGGTTCGTGATCCGCTGATTGCGCCTCGCGTTCCGCCGGTTGTATCGCCACGCGAGACGTTACCGGTTGCGCCGGGCGAAACTTTTCCGGTTGTATCACCCTGCGCGAAGGCCCCACCTAAGGCCCCATATGGGACCATCATCAAAACGAGGACCCCGATTAGAGCGCGCCTAAAAAAAATGTTTCTCTTCATGGTTCGCTCTCCTTTTGGTTGTATGAATCCACTGCATGGTCATTGAACAGCGAAATCAACGCTAAAGGTCATTTTATCTGAGATAACGAGCTGGGTCCTGAATTAGTTTACAATGACTGTTTTTTTAAGGTTTCAATCCCAATGAACCCTGAGATTTGTTAGATTCTGACAAAACCGTCTCAATAGAGACTCGCCCACTGTTTGCCCCGGACTTTGCCGTCGAGGCGTTGAACTTAATGCAGACCAAGCAGGTTCAGCCCTTGAACCTAAAGAATTTGGGGTGAAAAAAGCATAGTGAATTGATTTTGCTTGTCAAGTGATAACCGCGATAACGCATCAAGTTATACGCCATGCGTACGAAAAGCATTTTGCGGTCGAATCCTGTGAGATTGGGGGTCGGGCCGAGGTAATAAATCGATTTCTATGGATAAATGTTAAAAACATATGCCTTACTAGGGCTTAAAAGCTTGTTTTTGACTCCAAAATGATAGCTTTAAGCCGGGCCTGGGGCTCGCCAGGCGTATCCTGGCAGGGAGCGTCATTTGGCTCCGGCCATGGCAAAAGCAACTCCGGCTTGCGTTAGATGATCGTTTTTGACCCTAAAAATACACTTCTAAGCCTCATATAAGCCATGATATTAGATCATTGTCACGTAATTTTCGTCAGTTACCCCGGCCCGACCCCTTTGGAAGAGAAGGTTGCTCACTACATTCTGCATGGGACTGAGAAGAAAACGTTCGGGAGGATTAACTTAATCCCGAAGCTTCTACCCGAAATGTCTTACCCAAGCTACATGAACGTGAGAGATGTAATAGATATGAGAGTTCCAAGAATTTTGGCAAAGTACGACAAATCTGGATACAAGATCTTCGTGGCTCAAATGAAAGCCATTCTTTTTGGAGATTCCGGCTTTTACATGACAAAAGAGAGCTGTGAGGAATTCTTCGATAATGATGATAATTTCAATTTGGGGGAAAGCTATATTGAGGAAACGCTGATCTGGATTGCTGAAAAGATGGGAGTACCATATGCTCGGGTCGCTAACGCATGAGGAGATCATAGTTGAGGCACTACCGTCCATCCCCGAATAGGACCACGGGCGCCCAGAAAAATGGATAACGGTACATTTTCTCTTCTTCCCCATGGATCATGCGCAGCTTGATCTCGCGCAACGCCTCGGCCCGCCCCTTGCCCGCCTGCAGGTTCTCATAGAAACCGGTGCTCACCCTTTCTGCCGATATGGATTCGACAGACCACAGCGTAACCGATATGGCGGAAGTCCCGGCATACATGAAGGTGCGGGTTAGCCCCATTACACCCTCGCCCCCGACCTCCTGTCCCCTTCCTGTGTTGCATGCGGAAAGTGTCACCAAGTCCGCATTGAGCCTGAGGCCGAAGGTATCGGCCATGGTTAGGAACCCGGCGCCTCCTGCGGGGTCGGGATGTGAGAGCACAAGGGCCGGCTGGCTCACCCGATTGGTTACTTCCGGTATGACCCCGTGGCATGAGAAGACCACGTACCGGTAGTCCGCCAGCTTTTGAGCTTCATTCAGTTTCAACACGTTGCTCCTCGAAGCATACTGCCTCAACTGTAATGGCATACTCGAATCGGGAGCCATCAGTATGGTCTTGATCTCCCTCGCCTCATCCTCGGTCTCGGGAAGCTCAAGGAAAGTTCCTCCCATCAGATCTGAATAAACGCGCGCCCTGAGGTCGCCAACAGGGGATTCTCCCCTGGTTGCGCCGGACGTTTGGCTTTTGCCATATACAGGATTTGCAAAGGCAAGCAGGGGAAACCGGGCCTTCGTCGTTTTCCTTGCCTGTGTTTCGCGAAGAGTTTTGAGAAGCGATGCTGAAGATAGATACGCAATGGGATAATCTTCCACCAGGTAGTGAGGACTTCCCCCATCAATCCGGGAAACCAGGGCCTCGAAGGGCAGGCCGTATAGGGGGCCTGAAGGAATGATGTAAAGCGTCTTTGCGTCCGAGACGGCTTCCCTCACATCCTTTGGAATCAGCAATTCATAGAGTTCCTGTCCCTCAAGGTTCACTGCCCTCATGCCGGCCTCAACTTTCTCTTCTACTTGCTGCCGTGAGCCTCTTGAGCTGGTCAGAGTTTTTAGAATCGACTCAACGTTTTTTCGGAAAAAGTCGATCTTCTGTCTCAGGTCATTTTCACTAATGGTAACGGGGTAGAATCCAAACCGTTTTTTTCCGATCACCCAGAGACAGGTGCTCCCTTTCATCACTCCGTAGACAAGCATTGATTCATCGGGGCTCAACACCTTCTCCTGGATATCCTTGAGGCTGGCAGGCTCCGGATACTTCAGGGCATAGTAATCCGGATACTTTGCCCTGATCTCTTCCTGAATGATATGAGAGGCTGCCTGGATCTGCTGAAGATTAGCTTCCATGGCTTGCAGACGCGCCGTATCCTGCTGACTCGCTTCTTTGGAACGTTCCTCCACAATGTCGACCTTAGCTTTTTCAATCTGATTTTCCAAATCAGTCTCCCTGTCCTTCACTGTGCCCGGAAGCCCGGCAAAATTCCTCGCTCCGCTTTTCCCCATTTCTTCCAGGAACACCCGCCCTTGCTTGCGCTCGAATATTTCCAGGGCCTTTTTGTCGTAGCCTTTGGACGGGTCTTTCGCGTGCATCTTCTGATAAAGCTCGATCAGCTCATCGTAGACAAAAATCTTTCCACTCATAAAAATGATTTTTGTCTCTTTTTCTGAAAGCCCCGCCCGCATGGTCTCAATGGTATCAAGAGCCTTTTCATAATGAGATACGGCTTCGAGGTCTTTTCCCAGCTTTACGCTTGTACTACCAAGCTTACACAGCGCTCTCCACAAAATCTCGGGGGACCCGATTTCAGTGCCGATCTTCAGGCTTTCCTTCAGGAACTCATACGCCTTTTCATACTGGCCGAGACCTGAATGGACTGTCCCAATCGCGGTAAGATTAATTGCGATCCCCTCGAGGTCTCCGACCCCCTTATCGATTGCCAGCGACTCCTTATAATACCCGAGCGCCTTTTCATTCTGGCCGAGGTCCAAATATAATGTTCCAATGTTTCCAAAGGACTTTCCGACACCGTTCTTGTCCCCGATCTCTTTATCGATTGCCAGCGTCTCCTCATAATATTTGAGCGCTTTTTCATACTGGCCGAGATACGAATACACTATCCCAATTTCGGCCAGATCCCCTGCGATGTCTTTGCGGGCGCCGATCTCTTTATGGATTGCCAGCGCCTCATCGAAGTAGCTGAGCGCTTTTTCATACTGGCTGAGATAGCAGAACACTATCCCAATCTCGGCAAGGTCCCCTGCGATGTCTTCCCGGACGCCGATCTCTTTATGGATTGCCAGCGCCTCATCAAAATAGCTGAGCGCCTTCTCATACCGGCCGAGATAGGAGTACTCTATCCCAATTTCGGCAAGGCCGGCTCCGATGCCCTGACGGTTTCCGATTTCTTTGTCGATTGCCAGCGCTTCCTCATGATAGCTGAGCGCCTTTTCGTACTGGCTGAGATCAGAATAGACTCCTCCAAGAAACGAGAGAATAACTACGATAGCCTGCTTGTTACCCGACTTCCTTGCCAGCTCAAGAGCTTCTTGACCTTTTTCAAGGGCCTTCGCATAGTCGGATGTGTTGTAGGCCTGGAGCGCTTCCTTGGATATGCTATCCCAATCGTCCGCCCGCGCATGATTGATGTAAAACAGGGTTGCAAAAAGAAACAAGCCAACGGTAATGGTGACAGCAGCCCTTATCCCCATGTTTGTTCCTTTCTCACTGCCATACCGTTTTGACCGCTAATCTCTCCGATTTTAAGAGCTTTGGACCTCGGGGACCATGGCCAATCGTCGCCTTCTCAGCCGTCCACAAAGGTTTCTTTGTGTTGAGGCCCTCCAGCAGGACGATTTCCTTATCCTTTTGCCCGTTCTCACAATAGAAGTTCGCCGACTTACCCTGGACTTCAAAGCTTCTGCCTGTCACTGGTCTGCATATTGTTCCGTCCGCCAGTTCGACCAGCCACGAACTATCGTCGGCCACGGACTGGACCGGGAAATCGGGCTTCGGCAAGGGCTCCGTCAGCTTCAATCTGAATCCGGGGTCACCCTTAGCCGGATTTGGGTCGCATATTACAAGCTTGCCGTCTGCGGAGGCAAAACAGGGATCGATAATTTCATTTCCTATCATGCAGCGCCATGCATCCGGCCTTGTAACTGCAATGGAGCTGGTCCAGCAATGTCCTTCCCGCACACCCCGGCCCGGTGTATCAGGCATAAACTTAATAATTTTTGTCGCCTGCTCTGCAAAAACTGTTAGTGCTGCAAAGACCCCAATGAAGACAAGACAAAAGGTCCGTCCCCATTTTACCTGCGCCATAAATTTCTCCTTTCACCCTGTTCGGGTCGTGGCTCCAGAGTTACGGGTCACAGGTCGGTCAGCCCCCGACTCCCGGCTCTCGTCTCCGGACTCCAGATTCAGTTTCCTGGCAACGGCCCCGGGTCGCCCTGCGAGATGAATGCGCCCCAAAACAGCGGCTCCGCCGCCTTTTTGTAGAGCGGCTCCACTTCAACCCTGAATAATGCGTCAACTTGACCCCCAACTGGAGCCGAACCGCATTTCCGGGTCGGATTCCATCCGAAAAAGCTTTTGGAATGCCAAATGTCGGTAAATCATATGATATTCCAATCAACACACAACTGGGAATGCCGATCAGAGTAATTTGGGCAATCTCAGGGCACATCACCATTCAGCCCCGCAGTTGATGGTCTCGTTTTGAAGCCGACTTATTATCAAGTGCAAGCAGCAAAGCAGAATCTTGAAGGGCCATGATTGCCGGAATGGTCCCATGAAAATGAAAAGGACTGACCGCCAATTCATTCCAGCGAACAGTCCCTTCAGATCATTTTATTGAATGAGAGGGGATTAAATGCTGCTATTTGACTTTTTCGCTGAGAGTCTTGCCTGCTTTGAACTTGACGGCCTTTTTTGCCGGAATTTTGATCTTCTTGCCGGTCCTGGGATTACGGCCTTCTCGTTTAGCCCTTTTCGCGATGCTGAAAGTCCCGAAACCTACCAGTGTGATCTTGTCACCGCCTGACAAAGCGTCGGAAACAGCCGAAACAAATCCTGCCACAGCTTTTTCAGCCTGTGATTTGGTAAGTCCAACTTCACTTGCGATTTTTGCAACCAATTCAGCTTTCGTCATTTTCTTTCCTCCTCAAAGTTTGATAATGAAAACTGCCTCCCAAGATCTCTTAAAAATTCCGTGTTCCACGGCCTAAAACAGAAAAACTGCGGTTTGGATTTCACTACCACTGATGAGTCAGATTCGGCGCCTTGACGCGGCGGCCCTTGTTCGGGGCCATGTGCCCTATTTGAGCGTCACTCCCTCCATCCTTGGCTTACTAGAAAATCCACAAAGCTGCGAACGTCTTTGCCTGCATTAGCCACGGTATAGAGATAGTACGGACGTCTGAGTGGATAAGTTCCATTCCTGATCGTGGCCCTCGATGCGCTAACCGGCAGCGAGTGTTCATCTTTTCTGATCTTCAGGCTCTTGGTCCTGGCCGCAGGGCCGGGGAATGTGTCCCGCATTCTGACGTAAGCTATGGAGCCTGCTGTTTCTGCAACCTTTTTAATTATCCCCGGGAAGTCCGGTAGTGTAATTGCACTTTTGGTAATGGGAACTCCGCCGAGCATGTCGTTCTCCACAAACAATAACGTACCGGGATTCTTCTCGCCACTTTTGAAAACTGTAATGGCTAGATCTTGCCCGCTAATATCCTTCCAGTTGACGATTTCGCCAGTGAATGTCTTTCTTACCTGGTCTATCGAGAGTTCGTTCACCGGGTTCTGCAGATCGGTTATGATGACTATCCCGCCGTATCCTACCAAATGTTCGTCGAGTTGAAGCCCCTTGACCTTTGCCGCCTCGCTTTCCTGAGCGGTGATCTTACGTGAGGCCATCGCCACATCGGTCTCACCTGCAACTAGCGCTTTCATCCCTTCATCGGCCAGTGAATGGCGGGATACGGTTATATCAACCTGAGGATCATCTTTCATATAGAGCAGGGCAAGATGGTGAACTCGGTCCCACATTGAATCGGCGCCTGTCACTTTGATGGGGACCTTTGTCTGAGCGGCCGAGGGCAGGTCGCCTGCAATGGAAAATGTCGCCACAATGATGGCGATTATCAGGATCTTCTTCACTTGCTCTCCTTTTGCTTTGAGTTGCCCTTCTGTTGCCCTTAATGCCAATTACTTTAACCCGGAATAATGCATCGACTTCTGCGCTATGCATCCAAACTGCATGTTAGGATCGGATTTTTGCCCGAAAAACTTCCGCTGCGACCCTGAAGCCCCAAGAACCATACGATTTCCTAATCGAACATTCAAGTGATATGTCAATGAGACCGGTTTTTGCAGTGTTATGACACACCTCCTTCCCCGGAGTTTTGTATAACCTGGATCCTGCCTGTCCGTCTTAATGGGTTCAGGCGAATAAGATGCGATAGTACCGGGCGAGTGAAAAAGCCGTTGCTCCATGTACATACCATCTTCGGGCATGGCAGACCACTTTGGCCCCAACCTTTACAAGCCGCCAGATGATCAGTCAAAGTTCCTTGCCACTTGTTAAAAATCGACCTGGCATCAAAAAACGCTCAATACATGATCTGCACATCAGAATCCCACCGGAGCCATCAGGGATTTCCGTAGGACTGACTCCGCCTTTCAGATATGGTTTTCTCACAATGACTGATGATTTCAACCTGGCCCTTATCCATATTTCCTAGAAATTGAACGGCCTTGACGCCCGTATTGTCCATACGCAGCATGACGAGATAATAGTTCAGGCCGGAGACCATATAGCGGATCAGGTACTGGTGATTGTGAAAGAGTCGATGAAGAAGGCGTTGGAGCGCATCATCCCAGAGATCCCGTTTATCGTTGAACCCAAGATTGCCGATTCGTGGAAAGCATAAGGGCAGATAGTGCCCCAGATCGTTCCGGGGTCAATCATCTATTTTGCTGCGTACATAGCCGTTCTGTCTTGACCACATCTCTTATGTCCCTTCATCCAATGTTGAATTTCTCCTTCCATTCCCCAATCTTTTCTCTTGCATATTCGTACCCGATGGCGACGATCTGGTCGATGGCGGTGAAATTAAGAAGGCCAAGGCCGGAGACTGGCGGCCGCAGAAAAAGAGACGCCGCCGTTCTGGCAAAATTCGTTTTGTGCACGCTGCTGACCGTGGTGGTTCGGGATATTATGTCGAAAAGGTTAGGAAAGCGGACAATATTGGACGACGGCCTGACAAAACTGCGAAGAAGCTCCAGCGGCGATGGAACTTTTTCCCTCTGAACACTGAAAACTTCTGCGCCGCCACTGGCGTTGACCGCTATGATGGAGCAGTCCCACAAGTCTTGCATGACGTCTACGGGCAGGTTGTTTAGCACTCCTCCGTCCACGAGCAGTTCATTGCCTTGAATAACAGGCTCTACGATGCCGGGGAGGGAGGTGCTCGCCCGAACGGCCTTCCGCAGCGGCCCGTGATCGTGTACAACAGGTTTGGCTGTGGTGAGATTGGTGGAAATGCAGAAATAGTTAACCCACAAATCCTCGATCATCTTTTCGCCGTAGAGCTTCTTGAGAGTATCATCGAATTTGCGGGAACCAATGAAGGAGAAGTAAGGGATCGTGAAATCTCGGAACGGTTTTGAGTCGATGAACATTTTTCTGCCCAGCCGAACCATTTCTTCCCAGGTCATGCCCATCGCGTATTGTGCTGAAATGGCCGCTCCCATGCTGGTGCCGCCTATCAGGTCAATGGGTACTCCAGCTTCCTCAAGAGCCCTGATCACGCCAATATGGGCAAATCCGCATGCGCCGCCGCCGCTAAGCACCACACCCACGGCTTTGCCTGTAAGAATTCGGGCCAGGCGCCTGTACTGGGCATCCGATTCGCCCGCGAGATGATGGTGATTTTGGGCTTGCAGCAGTTCCTTCCACTGTTTGGTCTCGCTTGGCAGGCGGCTTCGGTCGGGGTGCAGCAGGATAAGAGTTCTTTTCGTGGTGTCCATATCGCCCGCCGGACCCATCATGGCGTCGATGTTACTGTCCACCGCGAGAATGTCGGGCGCCCGTGCGAGAATGAGGATGTGATCGGCCTGTTTCAGGCACCGATTGGTCCATGAGGTTCGGGACATGTCGGCTTCATAAAGAATAAATTCATGCTTGGTTTCCTGCTCGTCCAGCCAAATGGACAGGCTCATACGGTAGGGATCATCATCGCCAACCTGTGAAATATTTTCGACTTGAACAAGGCTGTCAACTCGACGGCTATTCAGGTGCAAAGTCGATGCAAACTCCATAAGCATCTTGCCTAGCCGGTGTGAGAACTCGGACAGCGGAGCGCCCGGTTGGGCGGCGATGACTGCGATGCTCATCCCGGTCCGCTTTCTCTTCAACGCGTGCATGCCCTGTTGAACGCGCCTGGCCAACATCCGGGTGATACCCAGCATGACCTCGGGATGTTCTTCGACGAGCCTTTCTGCGGCATCCCTGGATATGCTCACCAGATAGCTGTCGCGGACGCAACGAACGGTAGCCGTACGGTGACCGCCCAAAAGAAGCGCCATCTCGCCGATGACTTCACCGCGTGCCCTTTCCACCGTCCGTGTTTCCCCATCCTCATCGTCTGCCACCACCTGAAGCCGCCCGCTCACAATAATATAGAGCCGGTCGCCCCTGTCTCCCTGGCGGAAAAGGATCTCTCCTCGCTTGAGGCGATGCCATTGGAGATAACTGTCTATCCTTTTGAGCAGGTCCTTGCTCATCGTCCCGAACAGGTCTTGCAGTATCATCACCAACTGATTTCGGCACAATTGCCGCCGCATGATTTCATATAGCCCTTCAATGTCGCCGGGGCCCAGTTTCGTGAAAGAAGATTTTGAAAGTTTCAGCAAATTGGTTTGGCAGACCGCGTGGACGCTCGCTCTACGTTTGCCTCCACTCAGATTCGGGATCTCTCCGGCAACTTCGCCTTGATCTATTACCCCCACCTCCCACTCCGATCCGTCCTCCTGTTTGATCGTCACGGCCAATTGCCCGGTGGTGACAACGTATATGGCGTCACCGGGGTCTCCCTGGCGAAACAGGGTTGCTCCCGCATCCAGCGTGACCGGCTCGAGGCCCTGAGAAAGGTCCATGAACATCGTATTACCAGGGTCGCCTGTGGGTTTATCTTTCATTGGCCCCTTTGCCTCCCGTTCACTGGGTGTATGGATCAGGTACGCACATCTGGCTGATACTGCCGCCGGAAGGGGAGGATGAAGAGGTGGATATTTTTGAACAGGTCCCCGTCCTTGAAGCTGTCTGCTTCCCTGATTCAGTGGACTGCGAGCTTAGGTTTAGTGCCCAAGCATCTGTGATACCCTAACCCGGACAAGCCGGAACCAAAAATGGATCACGCGAAGGCGCGAAGACGCGAAAACCGCGAAATAAATCCTTTTAAAAGAACCACCAAGCCTGATTCATCGTGGCTTTACAAGGTTAATCCCATGCTCGAACACGAAGACGGCGAAGCCAAGAAGAAATTTTTTGCCAGAAAAAGCACGAATTTCGAATTTAAGCGCCTAAAGCCAGTTCCCCATTAGGATGAACGGCGCCCAGAAGTAAGGGTGCGAATATGGGGCCGATTGAGGCGCAGAGGGTGAGTTTTCAGATCCCTGCAGTTCGGTTTCCATACCTCGCCGAATTGGCAAAGTTTGCGAGGCCTGGCCTCTTATGAAAATCAGTTGTGCCTTTTGCAGGGCTTCGGCCTTGGTGAGTTTTTCCTGCTCGCGCAGTTGGTAGAAATTCTGCATGAAAATCCCCGTGCTTTCATCTGCAACCGGCCACAGAGTGGCGATTACTCCCTTTGCCCCCTGCCGCTGCGCCAGGACCCCGAAACCTTCCACCTCCCTACCGTCTCCCACGCCGGTATTGCAGGCCGACAATGTCAGAAGTTCCACACCACCGAATAGGTTGTTCTGCAATCGGACCTCGCTCAGTGGCAAATGGCTTCCGTCACCCAGAACAAGATATGATTTCGTGTCATCTCCAGGGGTGAACTTAAAATGGCTGGCAATGTGCACCAAAGGATAACGTTTGCGCAGCCCCTCTTTCATTGCTTCGAAAGTAAAGGCGTCATCTATATCTATCACTCCAGGCAAGACCCCGCCGGTTGCTCCCTGGGTCCTGATAATTCCGGAAAGCTCAACCGGTACGGCGGGCATAGGGGCAAAACCTTCATGCTCCTTACTCACCCCCAGACCAAGCCCGCTCCAGTTGGTCTTTGGCCTGTCTTTCAGCCGGGCCTGGCTTGCCGGGGTAAAGATCACGCTCCGGTAATTCTCCACCAGGTAGTGTTCTCCATCGTGCAGGGCGGCCACGGGCAAATACCTTAGAGCTCCGTCGAGTGACCACATAAGGGTTGTGGCTCTGAGTTCCTTTAGGTCTTGAGCGGCCGGACCGACAATGATCGAGTACATTTCCCGGGCCGGAGATAGCGGGTCGTGTTGGGGGCCTCTGAGAGCCTTTCGGAATTCGTTTACCTTCCGGTTCAGATCTTTTTCGGTGATCTGATATTCATAAGCCTTCCTGAACTCAGGCGTAATAAGCAACAGGCGAAAACTGTTTTCACCAACAATGGTGTAAAGCGCAACCACCCCTTCACCAAGCTCCCGTAAGTCTTCCTGGAGCCCCTGTGCTTCCTTTATCTGCTCCATTTTATCTTGCCGCTTCTCGGAGAGCTCGTTTCCAATATCCGCGATCACTTTCTCAAATGCGCGGCTGGCCATTTCCAAATCCTGGTCCAGCTCTATAAGCCTTGTCTCTTCATTCGCCGTGAGCTTTTGACTCTGTGCTTTCCGGTCCAGCGCCGCTCTCTCAACGCCCAAAGCGGCCGACTCATCGACAGCCCTGCGATAACGCACGTCCAAGGGGCCTTCCAGGCCGGTAAATGTCGCGCTGCCCGACACCGAGTCCTCCTTCTTTGTATCTTGACGCACGTATTCGAAATACTCCTCCTGCTTCAGAAGTTCCATAACCTGCTGAGCCTCGGGTAACCTCCCCACATCAATGAGAAGGTTTGCCAACTGCTTGTAGACATATCCAACTGTTTCCTGAAAGCTCTCCAAGGTCTCTTTGTCTATCTTGGAGACACTTTGCCTCTGTTCCTGTGCGGTATTTACCGCCCGTTTTCCAAAAAAGATAGCGGCATCCCGATTACCAAGACCAACGAGAATCCGCGAATAATTTGACTGCAGAAGCCTTAGAAGAGCGGGCATCGAGTTAACATCCGGAATTATTAATGCCCTCGTGAAAAGCGTGGCAGCTTCCGAAAACCGCCCCATCCTGTCGTAGAGGCACCCAAGGTTGTTCAGGCTCCAAGCCTTATCGGGGTGATTCCTGCTAAGCTTTGCATCCTGGATTTCAATCGCCCGCAGAAAGAACTGCTCTGCCTCCGCGTACCGGCCCATCTTTGTCTGGTTCGTCCCAAGTCTGTTCAAGATCATGGCCACTGAGGGGTGATCCTTGCCAAGGTTTGCCTCTTTGATTTGGAGCGCCTGACGATAGAGAGGCTCAGCCATCGCGTACCTGCGGGTCGATCTGTAGATGTGCGCAAGATTATCCAAACTGGATGCCAGGGCCAGGTGATTATCCCCGAGCTTCGTCTTCTGAATTTCAATGGCCTGCCTGATGAGCTGCTCGGCCTCAGCATACCGGCCCATCGAGTCATAGTACACTCCAAGGCGGTTCATGCTCTGGGCCGATTTCGGATGGTCCTTTCCGAGCTTAAGCTGGTATATCTGGATCGCCCGCTTGTACAAAGATTCAGCCTCATCGTATCGGCCCGTCCTCATACAAATGTCGGCGATATGGCCGCAGGTGTTGGCTGCTTCAGGGTGGTCCCTGCCAAGGGTGCTTTCAAATATCGCCAACGACTGTCTGAAGAGCTTTTCTGCCTCAGCATTCCGGCCTAAGTTCATGTAAACCACGGCAAGGTTGTTCAAGTCGATCGCCACCTCGGGGCAATTCTTGCCAAGCCTTGACATATTTATATCTAGGGCCTGCTTGTACAGGGATTCAGCCTCCTCATTTCGCCCCATCAATGCAAGTATGTTAGCAATGCTGGCCAGGCAGCGTGCGATTTTGGGGTGGCCTTCGCCGAACTTGACTTTCCACATCTCCAACGCCCGCTTATATAAAGACTCCGCCTCTGAGTAACGGCCTGTCAGCCAGTACAAATCGGCGAGATTGTTCATGCCGGCGGCGGTGTCGAAGCAGTCGCCGATAGCTTTTTCACTCATATCCAGTGCTTTTTTCAGTAACGGTTCAGCATCGGCATATCGAGCGATCTTCTGATAGTACAAACCTTGGCTTTCAACAGTCGCGGCATCGTAGCAAACCGAGAGTTCCCTGAACCCGGCGTCCTTTTCAATCTTTTTGAGCCTTAGTGTTGCATGATAATTGCATCCTTGGTCGGTTGGTCCAAGCTGTCTATCCTGAAGTTCACCGGTAAGTTCCTCGCCCTTTATAGAGATGCTCAACGAGTGCCCTTCGGAATTGCGGCTCTTAAAATAGGGATATCTCACAGAGAGTTTCTTGAGTTGATTTCCGTTGAACCGGCGCACTGTGAGGTTCTCGCCGCCGAGATATCCGGTTATATTCCCGACCTCCTCAGAAAAAGCCAGCTCTACCTGCCGCACCGGTTTTTCGTTTGCCCCGCAAGATGCGCCCGAGGTCTCCAGGATTTTCAGCTCTCCCCTGTAGTGGGAGACCTCCCCGTATGCCATTGTGGAGAATGGGACCCAGATTACAGCTACTGCGATCGCCAAGGTGGCCCTGCTCATGACATTTCCTCAGAAGAATTCTTCAGGTCGGTGCGCAGGCGCCTGATATATGCAGGCGCTGTTCTCACGGTTGATGTACGCCGGAAGAAAACAGCGAATGAATCCCTCCATGCAAGTCTCCCCGGAAGACTTGCTTAATGAGCCCCATTGAGAGGCTGTATCCTCGTCGGCCATTCGGTTGCGCGCCCATATCTTGACTTCATCGGGTACGTATTCTAAGCTGCCACACCCTGTCAAACGGTTTAAGGTAGAGATTTGATTATCAGTTGTTCTTTGGTTTTGTCTTCATCATGCATGTCCAACTCTTTGGAACATCGATGCACAGGTTCTCATGCATACTCGGCATGCCCATGCTCTTTCACGATCCCACAATGGGAATGCGAGCACAGGGTGGGATCTGGAGGCAATTTGGATTCGCTGAATGAACAGGGACCCGAACTTTACATTATGACATGGCCTTGGGCCTAGACAAGCGATTTTTCATAACGATGCAAACACCGCAGTCCGTGCAGCTTGCCAACATGTGAAATTGGGGATTTTTCAACATATAATGTGGATATCACGCTTTCAGCGTCATGATCGGCGGAATACCGGATGAATTGCTTGCAGTACGATTTTTTTCGTTTCCTGAGGTGACTCTTTTATTTGATCAGAATCTTGACGTGCAGGCTGTCCACCGCTTTTTCAGTTCCTTCCCACGGCCGGTACAGAAGTATCTTGAGATCGGCTTGTCCCACCTTTACAGCTTTGATTTTCCATGTCTTCAATAATGGGCCGCCGAGAATCCGTGTGTCCTTGAGTGGAACTTCAGTGGATTCGAGCACCCTCAGATGCGTTTCGTCCGGCTCGACTATTTCCCACAGATATCCCGTCCCGCCCGAGTGTTCCAGACGAACTTCGAAGATTGCGCCTTCGGGCACGACGATTTCTTTTCCGTTATCCTCTTTGGTGATCACCACAGTATTGGGTCCGGGACCCTGTGCTGAAGCGAAACCCGCAAAGAGCAAAGGTACAAACACAATAAGAAGAAAGATTCTGGGGAGTTCCATAATTCTCCTTCCCGTTACCGGGATATTGTTTCCGGTGTGATTTTACCGTTTTCTTCAAGCCGGAATACCCGGCCTCTCCACTCCACTCGCCTGCCGAAAAGGGCTGCCGACCAGATGAAAAGGCTGAAAAAATCTCTCAGTGGAACGAGCAGCAGGTTGTGTCTAAGGATTTTGTCCCCGAGCCGCCGCACCCCGACCATCCAGGCCATGAAGAGCCTTAAGGCGCTCACTGATGCGAAAATGAACAGTCCAAATCTCGAAAATCCCGAAAAGACGAAATAGAAAAAGGAAAGGGCCGTCCCATTAGTTATCAGCGAGCCGGCGTGCCCCCACGGAGCACAAGCGCGTATACCTCTGGCCCACCTTAACTGATGCCGCACAAAATCGGTTAGGCTCATGTTCGAGAGAACCGTCTCGACCACATACCTGGAGAGTTTTACCGGCAGACCAGCCTTTCGAACCAGGTTACCCATCATGTAATCATCGGCCAGGTAGGGGGCAATTGCCGCAAATCCGCCTATGGTCTCGAGTGTTTTCTTACTAATGGCAATGGCTGCTCCGAAGGCAAAAGAGATCCCACCGGCCATCTGGGCCACGAGTACCCCTGGAGCAAATTCCGATGAGATTCCCGAGGCCTCGAGTTTTGAGGGCGTTCCAGGCGCCTCCCCGGCGCGATAGAGACATGTGAGCAAGCCATCGGGCGGAAATTCCCAGCAGATCGTCTTGATAAAATCCGGTCCAACCCGGATGTCGCTGTCCAGCATCAGGAGAATCTCATGGCCGGCTTTCGGAAGCATGCTGCTTAAAGTGCATACCTTCGGATTAGGGCCGATTTCGTCGGCGCTTATCACCAGTTGGATGGGGACTTGGGGGAAGTCTGCCTGCAGCCGGGCGATAACGGGAAGAGACGAATCCTGCGAATCGCCAACCCCAAAGACGATTTCGAATTCGGGATAGTCCTGGCGGCAAAGGGATGCATAGTTTTGATAGGCCCGAGAGTCCGCTCCGCAAAGAGGAATCATAATGGAAACAGGGGGAAAGCAAAATTCCTCCTGTCCCCCTTTAGAAAAGGGGTGTGAGTCGTAGATTCCCTCCCGGCCCGCGGCGAGTTTGCAAGCGGGCAAACCGGCTGCTGCTGCTCGCCGCTGCGGAGCGGCAAAAAACTTTTCAGCAGCAATTATGCTTACAAGGTAATAGCAGGCGGAAGCCGCAGTCAGGATGCCAAGGATGATCCTGACGGGCTCGATGAGACTCGAGAGGGATAAGGTCTGGTCTTCGGGCAGGCAGATAAGCGCCACGCCAAAGCAGACCAGAAGAGTCCCCGCCCAGCGCATCCGGTCGATTTGTTCCTTCAGGAAGAATTTTGCCCCCAGGACCGTTACCACATACACGAGTGCAGTCGCCGGGACCACAAAACTCAGGTTGGCCCAGGAGAGTACGGTCAGGAAAGAAAAGAAACTCACGGCCAGGCATGTGACGCCAACAACGAAGTTCAGGTTGCCTGCTATTCGCTTTATTGTTCGCAGGATCTCAAGCCGGCTGACCGCCGAGACGTCGCCGACCTGCTTCATGCCCTTGGTGAGAAAAACGTCCCCGGCGGCACTTGAAAGGACAACCATAAGGACCATCAGGGCAGTCAGCATGCAACTCCCCCCGGTCCAGTTTCGCCGCTTTCGGCAAGCGAGCCGCCTGTTTTATCTTTTCTTGCGCCTGAGAGTGAAACCAGAGAGACCCCGAGAACGATAAGCACTGAGCCGAACCAATGAGCCGGTGAGACCGGTTCATCCAAAAAGTAGCTGCCGGAAAACACGTTCAGAATATACCCGAGTGCAGTTATCGGGAGCACGAGGCTCAGGTCGGCCCACGAAACAGCGGAAAGAAAGCAGGCGAAAAAAACGATCAGCAGAACGATTCCTGCCCAGATAAAAGGGCTCTTCAGCGCGTATGCGAGCATCATGAGAGAGAAGCCATCGCTGAATGAGGGCATCGAAGCGATCACTTTCATCCCTTTGCTGAGAAGTGTATTTGCGACTGCCTGGGTAATAACAGCCAGGCTAATTACAAACGTAGTTTTCATAAATCCTTTTCCAGATCGAAGTAGGTGGAAGGGATTATTCCAAGCCGTTCGATTTTAGAACGTACCGATGGATCGATCAAGATGGATAGTTCCCGAAATCGTTGTAATTCGCCTGCCTCGCAGGTTGATTGCGAACAAGGAAGGGCGGGATGAAAATATATTTCGTTGGTCCCCTGCGGCAGGTTGTCGAGCAACGATAAGACATACTCGATGCTCATATTGCCGGTCAGCAGGTTTCCATATACCCTCTGCGGGAAAATAAATCCTCGCCTTCGGAGTTTTCGCTTCATCCTGTCCGTGAGGAGTTTGAAAACAAGAGCATATCCGGCTGATAATAGGGGTGAACCTAAAAAGGGGAGGGCTGAAAAAAAACTATCGGCCGGGACTCGCACTCTTTTTATACGGTACCTTTCGGAGAGTTCAACTACTGCATCAAGGACGACGGGATGCACGTGCAAGTGGCAGTGGCCGTCCACGTGAGAAAAAACTAAGCCGGATTGGCTGAATTTTTCGAATTGAGCAGCGATTTCATTGAAAAGGTCCTTTCTCGCGCTCGGGCAAAAAAAATACTGCAAGCCGGCCCTGGCCGGGTCGGATGGGAAAGTTCCGTTTTTGCCGGCGACATGCGGTATTTCCGATGGACTCAGAACAGGGCGGCCATCGGCGCAGGTGACGTGAAGTCCTACGGCAAGCCGGGGATTTTCTTTTGCGAGCATTACCGCATGTTCGAACGCCTGGCCCGAGACCATAAGGCTGGCACTTGTCAAGATTCCACGGCGGTGAGCAAGGATTACGGCTTCATTAACTTCCCTGGAAGCGCCGAAATCATCCCCATTTATAATCAGACGGCGGGGTTTCATCTCTTGTACCCGTTCACCACAGAGGCACAGAGAGCACAGAGTGCAGAAGATGTCATAGAATCCGCCGACGTATGCCGTCCTTTAATCTCGGCACATTGAAGTTGATGAGCAGACCGAGCTTCCACCCTCCCAGTTTTAGGTAGGTCAGAAGCTGCGCCTCATGAATCCGTTCGATGGATGACAACGACTTGATTTCGACTACGACAGATTGTGCGACGAGAAGGTCAACGCGGTAATTGCAATCCAACCGGACCCCCTTGTATTCAACCGGCAATTGCAACTGCCTCTCGACACCAATGCCGCAAAGCGCCAACTCTCGACATAAACACTCCTCGTAGGCCGATTCCATCAGTCCAGGCCCCAATACCTTATGCACTTCAATCGCAGCCCCAATGATCCGCTCTGTTATAGTATTCAAATCCAAATCTGCCTCCTGGAAAACAATCTATTGAAACTATAACCCGTCAAAGGCAGGCAGGCAAAAAGCCTGCTGATTAGTTGCTTTTTTCTTTAGGTACTATGGATATCTGTAACGATTCTGCCAATTCGAAATCTTGTTCCTCTATATCTTCTATATGCCAGTCAACTGCTCCTGATGCAGGTATGTCTTTTATTTTTCCATCATGCTTGGATCTGAAAATAAATCCCAAATCGTAATATCTCTCGTCATAGGTTAACAAAGTTTCGAAGGTAGAGGAAGGGATTATTACGTCGATGTCGAAGCATTCTGGAACAACTTCGCTCAGATGGGGTTTTTGATAGGATGGCACATAAGTTATTCTACCTATTTCTTCTCCAGGATTTCCTTCACGAATCGCCAGTACTCCTTTGTTAAGATAGCCTAATCCTATTATATTAAGTTCCATTGAATCACTTGTTTTCGCATCAAAGTACAATGTTCGCATGCTATTCTTGTTTCGTGTTTCATAAATAAAACGTCGTTTTTGCATTCTAAATCTGATTATGGGCATAAGGTTCCCCTTATGGTGCTAAATGTATAATTATGCTACGATCTCTGTGTCCTCTGTGCCTCTGTGGTGAACACTTTCTTTCACCGGGTCTTCTCGAAAACGTTGCCGGTAAATCTTTTGCGCCGCGCCCGCAGTGTCAGATAATCTCGGGCTTCGTGATAAAGACGGCGGCGGTCGTTGCTGTCGAAGATTGCCCGCCGGATTATCCTGTAGATCACTTTTGGCCTGAAATAGTAGCGGCCATAAAAGTACTCGACCGCATCCACGATCTCCTGCCGGCTTAGCCAGGGATACTCATAGTTGGGGAGTTGATGTCCCAGTTCATCCGACATGTCGTCTTCCGTAAGGTAGCCATTGGTTTGAAGATATTCGTAAAACTCGGTGCCCGGATAAGGGTGTGCCAGAGATACCTGGATGGTTTCCGGATCGAGCTGTTCGGCGAATTCGATGGTGCGCATTATGGTCTCTTTTGTTTCGCCGGGCAGGCCTATCATGAAATCTCCGTGGACGGTCAGACCAAGTTCGCGGCAGTTATTCATGAATGTGATGGACTGTTCGACAGTGATTCCCTTCTTCATGTTATTAAGAACTTCCTGGACGCCGGATTCAAAGCCCACTACCAGAAGACGGCAGCCCGCTTCTTTCATTGCCTTGAGCATATCGAAGTCCGCATGCACGCGGCTGTTGCAGGACCAGGTGAAATTGAGCTCCTTGAGGTGCTTGCAAAGCTCGATTACACGCGTCTTGCCCCATGCCCAGGTGTCATCGTCGAAGAAGATTTCTTTTACTTCCGGGAAAAGTTCAATCGCGCGTTTTACTTCGGCAACGACGCTTTGGTTGCTGCGAACGCGCCAGGGATGCCCTGTGAATGTCTGAGGCCAGAGGCAATAGATACATCTGGCCGGGCATCCGCGCGAGGTGTAAAAGGCGAGATAGGGATGCTTTAGAAAAGGAATATTGTATTTGGCCGGGTCAAGGTCGCGCCTGTATATTTCCACGATGAACGGAAGGGAATCCAGGTCTTCGATGGGCCGCCGGTCAGCATTGTGAACTATTTTCCCATCTTGCCTGTAACTGACCCCTTCGATCTCCTTGAGGTCTTTTCCCGAGGCAAATTCGGCAACGGTGTAGTCGAACTCCTTTCGTGCAACGAAATCGATCGCCGATGACGCATTCAATGCCTGCTCGGGCTGCACGGAAACCGGAGGGCCGACAAAGGCGATCTTAATGGCAGGATTGACTTCCTTTATCTTTTCAGCAAGGCGGACATCGTGCTGAAAACCGGGCTTGCTGGTGAATAAAACCAGGAATTCAAAATCCTTTGCGATGCTAATAGTTTCTTCGGGGCTGATTCCGTGCGGCGAGGCGTCAACAAGCCTGCTTTCCTTTATCAATCCAGCGGCATAGGCGAGCCAGACAGGGTACCAGTAGGATGCGATTTCGCGGCGCGCTGGCCACCGGGCGCCGGCACCCCCGTCAAATTTCTCGAATGACGGAGGATTTAGAAGCATAGTTTTCATTTTCCGTGGTCTCCCTGAATTCAAAAAAAGGCACTATACGGGGGCAAGGGGTCCGATGTCAAGAAGCCGGGATTTGACGGGCGATTCCAGGCGGCCTCTGGAAGATGCCCGAAAGCGGCTTTGCGTATAGTCATATAAAACGAATGATGCCTTCTGCCGACGCTCGTTTAGTTAGTTTCCATCCGGAAAGGGTCCTTTTCCGTCCTGGGGCGGTGGGACCGCCGGTCGAGTTGGCCACTGCCTCCGGCGGTGGCGCAGGCAGGATCTCGACGCTCCGCGAGGCGGTACCCAAGTACGCCTCCGCGCAACCCCTCTATTTCCTTGCCAGTACGAAAAATGCCTCCTTTTCGAACAGAAACCTCGCGGGGCGTGGAATTCGCTCCGGAGTTTCCGGATGGACGCTAGTTATTATCCACAGTCAATTGCTTCGTTGAGTCCCTTGCCTGCCAAAACCATGGGCAAGACATTCTCCTCGGAGGGGACAATGCAGTTGATAATTGCCGGCCCGGGTTTTCGTAGCGCCTCGGGCAGCCCTTTGACTACGTCCTCTTCGGTCCTGAATGTGTATCCCGCGATGCCGTATGCCTTCGCAAGGATTTCGAAATCCGGATGGAATGAGAAATTTACCGCCATGTAGCGCCCCTGGCAGTAGTATTCCTGGAGCTGGCGCACCATGCCCAGAGCGGAATTGTTCATGATGATGATTTTAACGCTGAGGCCCTGCTCCATCATCGTGCCGAGTTCCTGTATGGTCATCTGGATACTGCCGTCCCCGGTCACCAGAATGACGTTACTGCCGGGAGCCCCGAAGCATGCGCCAATAGCTGCCGGCAGGCCGAATCCCATGCAGCCCAGCCCGCCGGAGGAAACCAGCGTGCGTGGTTTCTTGAAATGGTAGTACTGAGCTACCCACATCTGGTGCTGGCCTACGTCGGTTACGATAATGGCCTCGCCCCTGGTGCAGTTCCAAAGCTGCTCGATAATGAACTGGGGTTTCAGACAGGAATCACGATTGTAGCTCAAAGGGTATACAGCTTTGAGAGAATTGATGCGTGCGAGCCATTCGGAACGGTCGATTTTTTCAATAAGCGGGAGAAGCGCCTTCAAAATGAGTTTTACGTCGCCGACCAGCGGCACATTTGTAGCGATCACCTTTCCGATTTCTGCCGGATCGATGTCGATGTGGACTACAGTGGCGTGCGGGGCGAAGCTGTTGATGTTCATTACGACCCGGTCATCGAATCGCGCGCCCAGGCCGATCAGGAGGTCACATTCCGTAATTGCCATATTGGCGTAGCGGGTCCCGTGCAGACCAAGCATGCCGAGGAAGAGCGGATGGTCGCCGGGGAAGCCGGCAAGGCCCATGAAGGTATTGGTTACCGGCGCCGTTATGGCCTCGGCAAACTTCAAGAGTTCTTCTGATGCGTTTGAGGCGATTATCCCTCCTCCCGCATAGATAACGGGCCTTCTGGCTTTTGCTATGAGCCTGGCGATCTCGTTTATTTGGGCCGGATGCCCTTTATAGGTCGGTTTGTAGCCTCTGAGCCGCACAGTCGACGGGTATTTGAAACTTATCTTAGCCTGTGCTACGTCCTTTGGAATATCTATGAGTACCGGTCCCGGCCGGCCGGTCGATGCGATATGGAATGCGTTCTTTACTACGACCGGCAGTTTGTTCGGGTCCTTGAGAAGGTAATTATGCTTGGTAATCGGCATCGTAATACCGGTGATATCCACTTCCTGGAAGGAGTCCGTTCCGATCTGTATCCGAGGGACCTGTCCGGTGAACAAAACGATCGGGACCGAATCCATGTAGGCGTTTGCGATGCCGGTTACCAGGTTGGTAGCCCCCGGTCCGGAAGTAGCAATACACACACCTACGCCGCCGGTAACCCGGGCGTATCCATCGGCAGCGTGCACAGCCCCCTGTTCGTGCCGAACGAGCACGTGCTTAATTTTGGTCGAATGATACAGGGCGTCGTAGACGGGAAGGATTGCCCCGCCCGGATAGCCAAACACAATTTCCACGTTTTCTCTTTCGAGGCACTCTACCAGGGCCTCGGCAACCGTCATTTCCACGAAATCACCTCCGGAAGGTTCTGCAACCGGCCGCACCTGCTACGCGCCGTTCTAATCGTCTTCCAATTGAGTCGTCTGAGCGTCGCCCACGGCTACGAATTTGCTTCCCCGAAGCATGGCTATCTTTCCTGTGCGGACGAGTTCCTTGATCCCGTATGGGCGAAAGGATTCTGCGAATGCGTTTATTTTGCCCTCATTCCCTGTACATTCGAACGTTATGGTCTTCCTGCCCAGGTCAACGACACGGGCACGGAATATCTCCGCGATGTGCAGGATCTCAACGCGCTGGCTTGGTTCGGCGGCAACTTTGATCATGACCAGTTCCCGGTCGACATATTCGTCTTCCGTTATATTACTGATCTTGATAACATCTATAAGCTTGTGGAGTTGCTTTGTAACCTGCTCTATGAGGGGTTTGTCCCCCTCTACTACGATAGTCATCCGGGAGACATCATCTCTGTCGGTGCGACCCACCGCAAGACTGTCGATATTGAAGCCGCGGCGTGCGAACAGGCCTGCAACTCGAGTAAGAACACCTGGAGCGTTCTCAACCAGCACCGAAAGGGTGTGCTTATCCATTTATTTGAAACCTCCCGCAGAGTTTTGGAAGCACGTTGAAATTACATTGTTAACAGGAAATATATCAACATTGACTGAGCTTTTAAAGCGCAATAACTAGGCCTCCCGCTCCAGCCCCGTCTCGCGGGTGGGTGGGCTGTCGAGAATGAGCGGTCGGCCCCCGCGCTACGCGCTCACACCAGTTTGCGTTCAAGATTGAATTAATCGAAAAGAGCGGGGAAGTGACTTCCCCGCACCCCGCAAGATTTGGCCGCGCGCGTCTGCGCGCGCGACCAAGCGCTCGGCGCCGGCGGCGGTTGCCCAGCACTTGCTGGGCGGCCGCCACCGCGCCATTCTTAAATAGCAGCGAAGCTGCGAGGCAGTTTGAAGGGCAAAGTTCCCCGAGCTTTTCAGCTTCTTTTGGTGCACACTTGAACGCACCTTGGTATCACACGTCGCAAAGGGAGGCCAGCAAGCATGCTTCACTTTGTGAAGCAATGCGAAGCTCGCAAAGCGTGATCTATACACCGGAGGCACTTCACTTTTTGTAAGCGCCTCATATTTGGCTTGCCTCCAACCGCACCACATTTAGTGACTGGGCTGTCTGCATGGCTGCGCGGAAAGAGGCGATTCTGTTTTTGAACAGGGTGTTATATAAGTCTGTCATAAGAGGAGATCCAATTGGGCTACGGTAAAATCATAAACTTCTTTTTTGAACTGGGGATGCTCAAAAAAACCCCTCGCTCGGGTTTTCAGTTTCTGGGGTCCGGCCGCGAATCCGTTGCCGACCATTCGTTCCGCGTGGCAATGATAGGCTTTGCTCTTGCGCGCATGGACTCAAACGTTGACCCGTTCAAGGTCGTTTGCATGTGCCTGGTTCACGATCTGCCGGAAGCGCGCACCGGGGACCGGAACTATGTCAATAAGAGATATGTCGCAGTAGACGAAACCGGTGCAATAGCCGATCTAACCGACTCACTTCCCTTTGGGGACGAGATAATCGAGCTTCTCAAAGAGTACAGGGAGTCCGCGACAGTTGAAGCCAGACTCGTTCACGATGCCGACCAGCTTGACCTGATTTTGGAGCTCAAAGGGCAAAAAGATCTCGGAAATTCCTACGCCGTAAAATGGATGCATTTCGCCAGACAGCGCCTGATTACTTCGATTGGTAAAGAGATCGCCGAAGAGATCCTGACGACTGATTCAACGGACTGGTGGTTCAAGGGACACGATGAATGGTGGGGGAAAAATCTCGAAAAATAATGAACGTAAACCGGCTGCCGGAAATGGAGTGACGATTATTCGGGGTCTTTCTTTCGGTGATCGGATATCGATATCACTTTACCCTGCGTGCCGGTTTTTTCCTCTTTCTGTCTTTTGTTCAAGACCAATTCGGGTTTTGCCGGGCTCTTTCTTGTGTCCTCGAGCTTGGATTGAGAATGTTCATCGGCTGGAGCGGTCACTTTTTCAATTCGCATCGGCCGGCCTCCCATGGTGAATTCCTGGCCGTTGTAATAGGGCTCGCGCAAAATCCAGGTTACCACCAGCAGGGGAACCTGGAGCACCAATAGTTTCACCTCAAACCAACCCGGCTTCACGTCGGCGGCTATTTCGTCGACTCTGGCAAAAAAGGTCGGGTTGTTATCCGTATATACAAGAACGACGTCCCCAACTTTGGTCATCACTGCCTGCCTGTACCTGCGGTTGTTTGGTCCGCATCGGACTTGTTAAAATCAGTATACACCCCGTCCTGACATGAATCTGCCCGGGCCGGCGATTTTTCGCATTGGTTCAATGATCGGGAGACATAAAGGACAGGCCATTTTCATTACCGCCATTTCGTTTGCGTCCCATCACGTATTCCTCGTTCACGCTTGCCGGGACCAGAGGCAGCTTTTGGATATCCGGGACCTGGAACCCAAAGAGCATCTCCAGGAATAGAGTAACGATCCTGAAGGTTGCCCCCCACAAAAGTTCGGCCCGCTCTCCGATCTTATAAATGAAACATGGGAAATCCACGGTCGTGCCTTTGAACCTCCACTCCAGATGGGGAGGGACGTACCTCCTGTAAAGGGCGTAGTTAAACGGGTTGAGAAGAGCCCGCAGAGGAAACTGCACGATCCTTTCAACCTCCCGGCTCAAGTGAAAACGTTTCTGGTATGAAACCCATGCAACCATCGGATGGATTGACCGGCGAAAGAGAATGAGGCACTGGGTGGGAAGCGGGCCAAGGAAAGTCAGGCTGAAAGGATTAAGACCCATTTCTTCCCAGGCCTCCCGGAGGCCTGCCGCATAAAGCAGCGAGAGAAAATCGGCATTTTCGGGCTGTCGTGTTTTCAATTCCTTCCAATAGGGCCATCTCGAAAGGCTTGAACCCCGAAATGCCAGAAGACGGGCAAGAAAATGGTCGAGTTTTTCAATGGCCCCGCCGGGGCAGCACAGGTCTCCAGCCTGTTTGATCTCTTTCGAGCGTTTGTTCAGGATAATGCAGATTTCCGGAATGCCGCCTTCGTCGGTGGGAAGCCACCCGAGCAGTAGCAATACGCTTGATGTGCGCTCGCCGTACCGGCAATCCTCGTTTTGGAAAAGGCTCTCCGTGCCGCAGCGCTTTGAGAGCAAGCTGATCACACGCTCCCGCAAAGCGGGGGCATCGAATATCAGGTTTAGGTTGTCCGGCGTGCTGTTCATATCGGAGAACCGTGCAGCTTTTTCTCTATGCGTTTGCCCGAGATCGGGAACAGGGTCTTTATTTCGGGAGCAAACAGGCTGATGTTGAATTCCTCGATCATTTGGCCAACATCCTCTATAAAATCAAGTCCCTCGTGCGTTGGCCGGGAAAGAATGCGCTTCCTGATCGCCTCGAATTCAGAGATGTATACTCCTAACTGACCTTCTTTCGCACGGTCTTTTTCAGGAGACACATAGGCTCGCTCCGCCCTGATTCCAAGCGCCCTGAGGCAACGTGGTATAAGTCTCACCCGGCGATCTGAAAAGCGAGCCAAAAAATCGGGCGGAATAAGTTTTTCAAGCTCTGCGGCGATAACGGCCAGCCGGTCGATGACAGCCCGGTTTGCGCCCGCCATGCGCATAAACCTATCGAGCACAGCGCGCGTATCGTGCCTCTGCCGCACCGCTTCGAGAACAGACGTGCGAATCTCATTGCCGAGAATTCCCATACGGCCTTTTAGTCTTTCAACATTTTCCAGAAAAGCGTCCCGGTTGGGATGCTGCGCTGAGTCCAATTCGAACAGGCCGCGTAGAATATAATCATAGAGAGCGGAAGACGCCTCCTTTATGCTGCCCATGAAAAAAACTTTCGATGCGAATGTATCCGGAAAGGCCCAGTCTTTTCGGAACACTTTGAGTTCGCCGGCGAATGTCTGTTTATAAAGACGCATAAGCCCTGCGCGGGTCGATTCCCTTGCGCTGCCGGGCTCAGCGAACAGACGAACGGCAACCTTTCTTTGCTCATCAGCCAAACCGGGGTAGGCAAGCCGCCGAATCCCCAGTGCATCCGTTCCGATTTCTATGCTCTGCGGCAGGTCCCCGAAATCGGAGCCTTCGAGTTCATCTCGTTCCCAGTTTTCTCTGGCCTCATCCCACAGTTGGTCCTCGTGCTTTTCAATGGCAAAGGGCCGAAGGGTTTCGATGTTACGTCCCGAGGCCAGAACGTTTCTCTGAGGTCCGAGCACCTCAAAGCGCATCCTGAGGTGATCGGGCAACTGCTCCGTGTCCCACTGGTCGGGTGTAATCCGGGTTCCCGTGATATTGAACACCGCTTCGCTAAGCCGGCTATAAAAGTCTCCGTGTCCGAAAACAAGCTCTTGCCATATTCGCCGGGCGGTTTCGTTAACCGGCGCCAGATATCTGCGAATGCCTTTGGGAAGACCCTTAAGCAGGACCGTTACTTTTTCCGGGAGCATACCTGGAACAAGCCACTCGAAGGGTTCAGAAGACAGGACCGGTAGAGTATGGACCGGGACCGTGAGCGTGAGGCCGTCGTCGTCCTCGCCGGGGCGAAACGTGTATCGAACAGGAAGTTCAGTCCCCTTTGCGCTTAGTGTATCGGGGAATTGCTCCTGAACGTCCCAATCGGGTTCGGTTCGAAGGAGATCTTCCTTCTTCATTTTCAAAAAGTCGTCTCCTCCCCTGGCACGGATGAGCATGTCAAAAGACTTGAGGTCTGCGATTTGGGGAATACGCTCATCATAGAATCCAAATAAGGATTCGGCGTCGATAAGGAGGTCCCTTCGGCGGGTCTTGCTTTCGAGTTGTTCAATTTCTGAGAGCAGTGCCTGGTTGTGGTCCAGAAAGCCGTATCTACCGGGAATGTCTGCTTCGATGAGTGCTGAACGGATGAAAATTTCGCGCGCTTCGGCAAGATTTATGCGCGCGAAGTGGACTTTGCGCCGGTCCACTAAGGTGAGGCCGTAGACAGTGGCCTTTTCGAAAGCCATGACCTGGCCGCGCTTTTTCTCCCAGTGCGGTTCCGACCAACTGTACCTGCACACGTGCCTCCCTACCTCTTCTATCCATACGGAGTCAATGTTTGCCGCCGTGCGCGCAAAAAGTCGGGAGGTCTGCACCAGTTCAGATGCGACGATCCATTGGCCGCCTTTGTTGAAGATGTTCGATCCCGGAAATACCATGGCCTGCCGGTTTCTTGCGGCCGAGTAGATGTTTTTCTCCTTGCGCAAAGCCACTTGGCTGAGATAGCCGCTCAGAATCGAGCGGTGGATGGCGTCATAGCTCGCCGGGGTAGAATTTTCGACAAAATCGCCGAGTTCGTTGAGAATGGAGCGAAGTTGCTCAAAAATGTCACGCCACTCACGGACCCGCCGAAAAGAGAGAAAATGCTCGCGGCAAAACTTTCGAACCTGGCTGGAAGTCCTTCGGGGGGAACGTTTTGCATCTATGCGGCCGGGAGCGCCGTTACCGGTAAGGCCCACGCCGCCATCAGGGGAGGTCGTGGTGTTCCGGCGCGCCGCTTCGGGCATGGTTCCGGTAGTGACCGGTTCCTGCCAGCAGCCCTGCCAGATTCTTAAGAGAGACACAAAATCGGAGCGCGGGTCTCGAAAAACAGCCTGCGCATGCTCAGCCGCTGCTTCCTGATCGAGGGGCCTCTCGCGCGGGTCCTGGATGCTCAGAGCAGCGCCGATAATCATCAGTTCCCCGAGTGCGTTTTCCCGCCTTGCCTCGATCAGCATCCTGGAGATACGCGGATCGACCGGTAGCCGGGCCATCGTTTTGCCAATAGGCGTAAGTCTGAGGTGATCGTCAACTGCGCCGAGTTCCCGCAGAACTGAGAAGCCGTCCTTGATCGCGGCGGGAGAGGGCGGATCCAGGAAAGGAAAATCCTGTATTCTGCCCAGCTTCAGATAGAGCATTCGCAGTATTACCTCGGCAAGGTTGGACCTCTGGATTTCCGGTGGCGTATACATAGGCCGCTCAAGGTATTCTATTTCGGAATAGAGCCTCACGCAGATGCCCGCCCTCACGCGGCCGCATCGCCCTTTCCTCTGGTCTGCGCTCGCCCTGGATATTGGCGCCACCGGAAGGCAGCGGGTCTTTGACCGTGCGTTGTACCAGGCTATTCTGGCCAGTCCCGTGTCGATTACGTACTTTATTCGCGGAATTGTGATGGAAGTTTCCGCGACGTTTGTGGCAACGACAATCTTGTCCCCGGAAATCGGGGCGAAAATCTTTTGCTGGTCGGATGCCGCCATTCTACCGAAAAGAGGCATGACAGCGGTGTTCGCATAGCGTTGATCTTCGAGGCGCTGGACCGTTTCCATGATGTCGCTTTCGGTCGGCATGAATATAAGAATATCGCCTCTTTTGCCGGGGTTGAGTTTGAACAGGTCAGCCGCTGCAACCGCCTGGTCGATGTAGTTCACATCCCCGGAGTCTTCATTGTCAGTCTCAGCGGGGGGCCGGTACCACACCTCAACCGGCCAGGTCCTTCCGGAAACTTCGATGATGGGCGCCCCGCCGAATGCGCTGGAAAATTTTTGCGGATCGATCGTGGCCGAGGTAACGATCACCTTGAGGTCGTGTCTTTTACAGAGAGTCTGTTTGAGAATGCCGATGAGAAAATCTATATTGAGGGTGCGCTCGTGCGCTTCGTCCACGATGATCGTGTCATAGGAGCCGAAATTTCTGTCATTTTGCGCTTCAGCGAGCAAAATGCCGTCGGTCATGAATTTTATTCTTGTCGTGCGGGCGGTGCGATCCTGGAAACGTATTTTGTATCCGACGAGGCCGGGTCCGTAATGTTCGAGTTCTTCGGACACCCGTGCGGCAAGGGTGATCGCCGCGATCCGGCGAGGCTGAGTGCTGCCGATCAGGCCGGACCTGCCTCTTCCCGCCTCTAAGCAGAACTTGGGAATCTGCGTGCTCTTGCCCGACCCTGTTTCACCTGTAATTACGAGGACCTGGTGTTCGCGGATAGCGCTGACGATCTTTTCCCGCCATTCGGAAATAGGCAGCTCGGCAGGGTAGGAGGGCACAAATACTTGCGGAATAGCACCATTGTCGAAATATTTTCTCTTGGACGGGGAAGCAGCCATCGAATGTGAGTCTAACCACTCCATTTTGATTGAGTCAATATTTTATATTCTATTATAATCCCCACAAGAAATTCCGGTTTATTTTCCGCCGGCGATGAAAGGACGTCAATGATTGGGTTAAAAACCAGGGTGCAGGAAGCCGCCGATTCGATAAAACAACGCCTGACAAGCGAGCCGGCAGTGGGATTAATACTTGGAACGGGCCTCGGCGGCATTGTGGACAAGATCGATAAGGCTGTCGTGGCGCCTTACCGGGAAATACCTCATCATCCGGTTTGTACCGCCCCGGGTCATCAAGGATGGCTTGTATGCGGCAGGTGGGCGGGAAAGCAGGTTATTGCCATGGAGGGGCGTTTTCACCTGTACGAAGGATATTCGCCCCAGACGATTTCATTTCCAATCAGGGTCCTTCGGGCACTGGGAACGAAAACACTTTTGCTTTCGAACGCCGCCGGGGGGCTAAACCCGAATTTCGAGGCAGGGGACCTGATGGTGATAACAGACCACATAAATTTTACCGGGCAAAACCCGCTGGTTGGAGCCAATGTCGATGAGTGGGGTCTGCGGTTTCCGGACATGGTCGAGCCATACAGCCGCCGCCTCATTGAGCTTGCCGAAAAAACGGCTCTCAAAGAGGGCATTGGGCTCCGCAGAGGTGTATATGCCGGGGTGCTCGGCCCTTGTCTTGAGACCGCCGCCGAGACGCGTTTTTTGAAAATGTCAGGGGCCGATGCCGTTGGCATGTCCACCATCATGGAAGTCATAACGGCAGTTCACGCAGGCATGGAAGTCCTGGCAATATCTGCAATAACAAACGTCAACCTGCCCGATTGCTACAAGCCGGCGGCAGTAGAGGAAATCATGGAAACAGCAGGCATTTCAGGAAAAATACTCAGCAGGCTGTTTGAGAAGATCCTTGAACAGTGTTGAAGTAGAGATGAAGCGGGAAGCGAGAAGCAGGGAGCGGGAAGCAAGAAATAAGAAGCGTGAAGCAGGAAGCAGAAAGCGGGGAGCAGGAAATACGAAGCAGGAAGCGGGAATTAAAGCCTTTTTTCCACTCCACGCTCCCCGCTTCCCTTTCTTTCAATCTGCCCATGGACTCCAGTACTTTCTCTGAAAAAAATCCTGCCCAAAGATCTCCAGATTTGAGCCGCATTTTTTTATACGGCCCTCGTACATAACCGCTGTCTTTTCGGCCAGGAATGGAATTTCGGTATAATCGTGCGTAACGAACAGGGTGGTCATGTTCATCTGTTTGAGAATCGCGCCCAGATCGTTAAGAAGCGAATTGCGGGTGGGGTAGTCAAGCGAGCCGAACGGTTCATCCAGGAAAAGAAGGTCAGGCTCGAGGGCAAACGCTCTGGCAAGGCTCGTACGTTGAGCCTCGCCTCCCGAAAGCAATCTTGCCTGCTGCGAGGCAATATGGGCTACGCCAAAAAGGTCGAGCCACTTTTGGGCCCTGGCAAGGGCCGCTTTACCGGGCACTTTGCGTATGCGCAAAGCCGTAGTGATATTGCCAAGTACAGACATATCGAGCAGGAGGGATTCCTGAAAAACGACGGCCATTCGGCGGCGCAGCTGAAGAAGATTGTTCGGGCCGGCGGTGACCCCGTCGAGTTCGATGGATCCGGAGGTGGGCTGATGGAGCAGGGCCAAGGTGAGAAGGAAAGTTGTTTTTCCTGCCCCGTTGGGACCTATGAGCGCGATGGTCTCACCCTGATTGAGGGAAAAATAATCGACGCTGAAAATCTCCCTGGCGGAATCTGCCCGCCTAAGATTTCTGGCAACCAGCAATGGTTTCAATATGGTTCAGCAGCCTTTCGGATTACATCTTGACAAATAAGCGTTATGTCAGCCCTGGCATATACTATTTTACGGCCATCCGGTCAAAGTAATTGGTTACCGGCGCACGTAACCACGATCAACTAATGACTGTGATGGTCCGGCAAAATGCTGTCCGGAAAAATGCGAGAATCGGGGCGCAAACGTGGTGATCCCTGTGGTCGCGGTTTTTGTCCACCACGAAGGGGGAGCGTAGCGTGGTTAAGTGAACACAAAGGAAAGGTCCCGGGAGGTGAAGGCCATTCCCACAGGTACTCATGAGCCGGATGAACCCGGTCTTGAAGCGGGCTGCTCACTGTTCACCCATTATGGCTCTTGGAATGGAAATGGAAGACCGGAAACTCAAAAAGCTTTCGAGTTCCAATCTTCCATTATGTATGACGTCAAAATGCTTTTAGCGTTTGAGCCGTCGACTTCAGGGCAGTGAAATAAGGTCCTTCATGTGCCGCAGAGGTTCCCTCCCTCCGACTACCCCGTAATCGCGTTATCCACTAATAATTACATATTTTGCACTGGGCATAGGGACCACAACATTCATCCGCGAACGCTTTGGTGGTACTGAACTTTGCAGAGCCCAGAAGCATGTTCACGGGAACTATTTTCCCTACTTTCGACGCAACTTTGTCTAGTGTCGGTGCTTTGTTTTCCACTCCGGCTTTCATTGTTACGCCCGATAACACAATTGCTGCTGATACGGCTACTGTCGCAATAATTTGCTTCTTCTTCAATGTTCTCACCTCCTTTCAGCTTTAGCCACTCCTGGCCGGCCTAAAATTCACGGGATTCATCTTTCCAATAGCGACAACTATCATCATCCAGCGTACAGCCCTACCGTCCGTCTTCTAAACTTCATTTTTCGACTTATTTTCTAAATAGAACGCCTTTAAAGTCTGAGCGGCAAATTCCTTATTTTGATGGCAATAAGACTTAAAAATTGAACCCTTATGGATTCTTGCGTGACAGGGGCAGCCTCCGCCGCAGTAAAGCGCCGCTGAACACTTGAGGCATTCGGGAACATTAAGAAGATTGCGCCTGGAATACTTCTCTTTCAAGGCAAAGAATTTTACCTTTCCGCGAGAAAAGGTTCCAACACGCCTGTCCTTGTGGCCGGCTTCTTCATAACACTGGTAAATATCACCCAAAGGATCCACAACGTAGAAGATGTCAGTGCCCAGGCCGCAATGTCTCACCTTGGGAATGATTCGTTCTGTCTGCATTTCTAAAAATTTATTCATAAAATCATAATTAGAAGGAGGGCGATTAGTCCTGACAGCAACTGCTTGAAATGTTTGGCGAAATATATCAATATCTTCGCTCGAACTGTTTCCGCATGTAAAAGTATTGATTGGTGCAAAATAGACACCGACCTGAGGGTGGCCCAATATTTTTTCTTTCTCAAGAAAATCAACAAGATTCCGGGATGATTCCAGTCTTCCGGAATGCACATGCATACGGATTACAACGTGCGCCTTCGATTGAATTACTTGACGAACAGCGGCAATCATAGCATCAAAGGTAGGTTTGCCTGACTGGGGAATTCGATTTTTATCATGGAACAATTGATCTCCATCCAAAGTTACCTGGACACTTTGAATCTTCCCTTTTTCCGGGCCGATCAAGTCCACCATTTCCGATAAAGTAGTTGCATTGGTAGCTACCGAAACTCTGATAGAGGGGTGCTTCTTCGTGTAGGCAAGAATCCTTGCAATAGCCTCTCTATTGGCGGGAAGCAAAGGTTCTCCACCAAACAATGTGAAAGTGAACTCCCTGGGAATTTTCGGAAACAGTTGGGATAAATACGTGGTAAAAATGCTGTCTACTAATTCCGGACTCATTGGCGGGACCTTAAAGTCATGGCCCAGGGATTTCTGATAGCAGTAACTGCATGAGAGATTACAATTATACGTGAGAATAAAACTAAGATTCCCCATCTTTTGTTTTTTGTCAAATTTGCCGCTTTTTTGCAAAATGACCTGGACCAGCTTCCTGAATTCCTCAAGTTCGCGTTTGGGTGTCAGGGCCGTAAGATGTCCGCGTTGCAAAAGGTGTTCTTTTTCTTCGGAAGAAAGAAAAGACAGATCGGCTCCATCGGACAAAAGGTTTGCATATTCCGTCGGAACAAGATCGATGCACTGCGTTGATCCGCTATAAAGCAGTGAAGTTCCGTCACCAATTTCGACGTGGTTCAGGTAGCTGCTGGCTCGTAGATTCTTCATTTTTGGATCTTTTGCCTCAACACCCAATTGTTATTTCTTCCCAGACCGGCAAACTCCAAGGGTAACCCCAAAGCGCGTAAAATGATACGGTTTCGCAATCGAACATGCAATTAGTTTCCATCCGGAGTTTCCGGCTGGACGCCAATTAGTATTTCTTTGAGCCTGAATAATGCGTCAATTTGGCTCCCAACTAGAGCCGAACTGCATTTCCGGCTGGATTCCATGCTCGGATCAGTGAGTTCTCATACATCACCCTTAACTCTTCTTCATGCCCGTGCCATTGACACTCCGCCATGCCTCAAGTATAGTTTTAACTGGCTCAAATGGTTGAAAACTTGAGTTATTGTCGGTTCTGGCGGGCCGTTGGACTTTACATTTATCCGCACAGGGAATTATGGATTAGCGAAAATATATATGTTGACCTCGACAAGCAGGGAAACCTGGTCAGCATGACAATTGAGCATGCACGCACCAATGCTCGGCTCAATGAGTTCTCATACCAGGAAATCGACCTCGCGCAAGAGGACGGCCGGACAATGCCATGAGTGAGGCCGAAAGCATCGTGTCTTTTCACCCCGATGGGGTCTCATACCGGCGCTGGCCCGGATAGCTGGTTATCCGGGGCGAATAGCCCTCCGCCTCGCTTTGAAAAATTAAATTATGGGATTGCAGGGGATGTTCGATTATCTTGATATGTAATGTATTTCGCCTTAGTATCTGAGACGTGCCGATCGATTATATGCTGCTGCAAGTCCGATTGCGACTGTTTTGGGTCTCAGACGTAGGTATGTTCTGGAGAAAGGTATGGAAAATACTGACGATCTGCTCGTTGCAACCTGCCGGACCATGATAAATACAGTGCTCTCATGCCTGGATAACGCTACGAAGGGCACAATATACAAGATCGGCCCGATGCCGGAACTGATAGCGATGCGCGTTCTGTCAGGCGTCGAAAAACAGGATTCGGATGAGTTGGAATGGGGATTGCCCGCAGTATCCGATTACAATCCTCCGGGCAAGAAATGGGATGATTACAAGGACCAGCCCGGACGTGTTCTGGAAGCAATGGGTTGGTGTGTCGACAAGCAGATGAGCTGGACGGCGGACAACCCGATGCAAGATCCCCGCAGCGTCAGAAAGCAACTCTTGGGAGAACGGGAAGATGAATTCCACATGGAGCCTGTGCTTGTCGGGAAAAAGAGCCTCTACGGCCATTCAGTCGAAAAGATTCAATATCCGGTCGATTGGCAGGGAAACCCCATCTGGCAGGACAGCGAAAATGTGGTTGCAGCCGTTATAAAGATTCATTTTAAGCCGGGGACATTGAAGCGCGGAGATCGTTCGACCAGAATCATCCGGGATGTATCCCAAAGCCTTGGCTCCGAACTGCTCTCTTTATTGTTCCGAGAAAAACTCACCCAGGCGAGTAAGGACTTTGCCAACCTCCGTCTGCAAAGCTGCGAAATCCTGGCCCATGAACTCAGGAACACATTGGTCAAACTAGGCTTTGTGTTCTCGGCGATAAACGCACAAATCAACATTCTTCGGGCGATTTGGGAAGAACTGCTCCAGAAGTACGCGCCGGAACTCGAGTGGAAAGGACCTCTTCTAGACGAACTGTGCGGCGCATTGAGCGAAAAAGTCCCGGAGTTGCGCTCTTACGCGGACCTTTTTGCAGTAAGTCAAAGGCTGCTCATTGAACAAAAAGAACTGGCGAGCCTTTATCTTTCTCCTCACCAGGGGCGGGAGTGGATCAAAAACAAGATTCACCCCAAGTGGGGGAAACTGCTTTCAGAGACGAACCTTTGGGATCGGCCGGCAATCGAGTCTTTGTTGGACCGCCTTGAAAATGCATTGCCCACAGGTATGAACTACGACTTTTCGAAGCAGATGGACGGCTTGCCGCCGGGGCTTTTGGAGCAGTGGTCTAAACTTGCATATGTGGAGATAACATCAAACAACCTCTTGCAGTTGGATGAAGTAATCCAATTGGTTGAAAATCCGGTCCTGCCGGTTTGTCATAAAGAACAGATGCTGAGGGTGCTTAAATCTTTGAGGAGCATTGTCCATACGATATCCGAAGTCGAGGAAAAAGCCACCAAAATACTCCGGTCGCTGAGGTTTGGTACTGAGGCCGAAGATCAATACAGGTTCGGTCCCGATTTTCTGGATTTGGGGTCCCATGAAGAGTTCGGAACGGTTTTGAGCGATTGAACGCCTAGTTGCTCAAGTTATGAGTGTTTTTTGTCATTTTCTTGTTCATTGTGCCGATAGTCAGATATAATACCATCCATTCAGTCCATTATGATCTATTTTTGTTGTGTGCATTATGTATAAGCATTTTTTCACTGGTGCGGGTGACATGCGTTTTATATCGAGCGGGCGCGGCAAACTGCTCGATGTGAATCAGGCTGGGGTGGAACTGTTCGGCTATGGCAGCAAGGAGGAAATGCTGGGGCTGGACAATGTGTGGTTGCTTTTCTCCAATCCCGAAGATGGACGCCGGTTTCAACAGAGGCTCGGAGAAAAAGGATTTCTAAGAGAGTACGAAGCGGAGTTGCAAAAAAAGAACGGGACCGTTTTCATCGGGTCCATTACGGCAAGCCTGTGGTTCGAGGAAGACGGTTCCACACTATGGGAGGGGGAACTCAGGGACATATCGGGCTTAAAAGAACTCCAGGAGGCATATCTGGAAGCCGAAAGACATAATCGGGAGCTTTCGGAATCCGAGCGGCGCATCCGGGAGCTCAACCAGCATATACTCAACATGCTGATGATCATGTCTCACGATATCCGGGGACCTCTTGTCTCCATTGCCGCTACTGTTAAGCTGCTTCTGCGCGGCTCCTTCGGACGAATGGACGGATCCGTATGGAACACGGTTTCCGATTTGATGGCTCGGGTTCGGCGCCTGATCGGCATCGCCGAGGAATGTCTCGGGAGCGCGCGTTCTTTTGAGGGTGTGCTTCTCAAAGATAAGGAATTCGTGGACCTGCGGCAGGATATCATAGATGCGGTGCTCGACGAGGTGTCAAATGAAATTGAAGAACAGCAGATAGTGATCGACAACCGTCTCGGAGCGATTCCAGCCGGAACTATTCCGATTGGCGCCGATATGATGTGGCTGAAAGCCGTGTTCAGAAACCTTTTCAAAAACGCCATAAAATACGGCGGGAAAGGCTGCAGGATCGCTTTCGGCTTTGAAGATCACGGCTCTTTTTATCGCTTGAACGTCTACAATAGCGGTAATCCGATTCCCGAGGAACACAGGGACAGGCTTTTCACCAAGTTTGCCCACATGGACGAGGGGGGCGAGAAAAGGGACGGGGTCGGCATGGGCCTGTACCTGATAAGGGAAATCATCCGAAAGCACGAAGGCGACATGTGGTACGAACCAAGACAAGACGGCTCGGATTTTATTATTATTCTGCCTAAACAACCGGTTTGATCTATTCATTGGTGGTCAACAGTCGGAATTTTAAAATCAATGTTCTGCCATGCGAGGTTTGAAACATGATATCGGCTGCCGAAATACGAAGGGCGGCCGGCGTCCTTAAGGACCGTGTAATCCGAACCCCTCTTGTCTACTCTCCCACGTTGAGCAGTCTGGCCGGGTTCGAAGTCTATCTGAAATTGGAGAACCTGCAGGCAACCGGGTCGTTCAAGATTCGTGGCGCGACATACAAGATACTGACTGAACTTGACCGGATCGGGAAGGGAGGAGTGGTTGCGGCATCGGCCGGCAATCATGCCCAGGGTGTCGCCCTGGCCGCGAACCGGGCAGGGCTTGCCTCCACCATCATAATGCCTGAATGGGCTTCGATTTCAAAGCAGGAAGCAACGCGGGGCTATGGCGGCAAGGTCATCCTTTATGGACAGAGCGTTGCAGATTCGATAAAAAAAGCGCGGGAGCTGTCCAAAGACGGCAAGACCTTTATCCATCCATTTGACGATCCGACGATAATAGCTGGACAGGGGACCATCGGCCTGGAAATAATGGAGGAGATGCCGAATGTGGACCTGATAGCCGTACCGGTGGGCGGCGGAGGGTTAGTAGCCGGAATTTCAGTGGCTGCAAAAGCCATCAGGCCGGGGATTCGCATCATAGGGGTTCAGGCGGAGGCGTGTCCTTCAGCCTTCAAGGCCGTCGAAACCGGCAAAAGAATCACGGTCGAAGCGCTTCACTCAATAGCCGACGGAATAACGGTAAAGCAGATCGGACGTATTCCTTTCGATGTAATCCGCAAAGAGGTCGATCAGATCGTCCTGGCGAGTGAAGACCGGATCGCGGAAGCTGTTATTATGCTCCTGGAACGGAAAAAGGTGCTTGCCGAAGGGGCAGGCGCGGTTTGTGTGGCTGCTCTGCTGAGCGGGGCAATAAAGGTCCCTGCGGAGACAAAGGCGGTACTGGTTGTCAGTGGGGGGAATATCGATATTTCTCTGCTGGACAGGGTCATCCGTAAGGGCATGTCGCGTAAAGGACGCTTTATGCGGTTCAGCGTGCGGATGGACGACGTGCCGGGCGCCCTGGCGAAGCTTCTGGGCATAATCGCGGGTGTGAAGGCCAACGTTCTTCATATCTATCACAACCGGGGCGGGGCCGACATTTCAATCTATCAGAGCATGGTGGAACTTGAAATCGAAACGCGCAATTTCGAGCATATCCGGGAAGTAGAGGCCGTGCTCAACCAAAGCGGCTATGATATGAAACCTCGTGCTAACGTTTAGGGCTTGTCCGTAGAAAACGTAGCTATTTCAACGCCATTACCTCTGTTTTAACCCGGCGGCAAGGTTCGTGCTAAAATTTCAGGCGATTGCCGTTTTCACGCAGCCATTTCCTGCTTTGCCGATGGTCTGGGAGAATGGTTGCAACCAGGTTCCAATATTGTGCTGAGTGGTTGTGGTGAACCATGTGGCAGAGTTCGTGAACTATGAGATAATCAAGGATTCGTTCAGGCGCCATTATGATGTGCCAGGCGAGACTGATCCGCCCGTGGATAGAGCAGCTGCCCCATCGCGATTTCAATGACTTGACGGCCACAAGACGCGGATTTACGCCAATCTGATGGGTGTAGACCGGGACCTTTTCACTAACTTTGGCCAGGGCGCACCCCTGATACCATTTGTGCAGGTGCTCTTTTACCACCGAAGGCTCGGGCGCTGCGCCTGCCATCATAGGGAGCCGCACGCAAATATTCTCATCTTTCAGGATGACTTGCGAAGAATTTCCACGTTCGACTCGCAAAATATATTCTTTGCCCAGGTAAAGTAATTTGTCCCCGGTTTCGAATCTGCTTGCCCGGCCTTGCCGATCCCTTTGAAGGTTGGCTCGAATTGCTTTTCGAATCCAGTCGGATTTTTTTTCGACGAACTGCATGATATTCTTCTGGGGATAGGTTGAAGGCGCGCTGACGACAACCCGGTTATCCGGATGTACGACAATTGTAAGTGTCTTTCTCCCGGCGCTTTTTCTGACCTGATAGTTGAATTCGAGTTCTTTCATGCGTCACGTCCGTTCGGATGGACACTAGCCTATTTCCCAAATAAATGGAAATCCGGAAATCCGCCTTTGCAAGGATTTAGACCCATGGTCTTGTGATGGGCAATCGCGGCAATATCTGTGGCTATATTCGCTCCGTTGAGCTATTATAGAATAATTGTGGCGCCGCTCCAGTCAGTGAACGTACGGACGATGGCGGTAAAATCTCCGGTCAAAACGGAGTTTTTAAATATTTTGTTTCAAGAGGTTAGGGCATGTCTTATTTGCAGCAGATTGATCCTGAAATAGCTGAGGCCATTAAGGGAGAGGAAAATCGTCAGCGGGGGCGCCTGGAACTCATCGCATCCGAAAATATTGTCAGCAGGGCGGTACGGGAAGCTCAAGGGTCCGTTCTGACAAACAAATACGCTGAGGGCTACCCTGGGAAAAGGTATTATGCCGGATGTGAACATGTCGATATCGCGGAAAGGTTGGCTCAGGACCGTGCAAGAAAGCTGTTTCACGCCGATTATGTAAACGTTCAGCCTCATTCAGGCTCTCAGGCGAATATGGCCGTGCTCTTCGCTGTGCTCCAACCCGGCGATACTATACTGGGAATGGATTTACGCCAGGGGGGGCATCTGACTCACGGGAGTCCTGTGAGTTTTTCCGGACGGCTTTTCCGGGTCGTTTCCTATGGGGTCAGGCATGACAATGAGCAGATCGACTACGACCATGTTGAGCAAATAGCCAGGGAGGAACGGCCGAAGCTCATAATAGCAGGAGCCAGTGCGTACCCTCGAATCATCGATTTTGAACGTTTTCGTCAGATTGCAAAGAACATCAGCGCCTACCTGATGGTGGACATGGCCCACATTGCCGGTCTTGTCGGCGCGGGTCTTCATCCGAATCCCGTACCATGCGCCGATTTCGTAACTTCTACCACCCATAAGACTTTAAGAGGACCACGCGGTGGCTTGATTCTGTCTCACACCCCATATAGCAAGATGCTTGACAGCCAGATCTTTCCGGGAATTCAGGGAGGGCCGCTCATGCACGTGATAGCCGCCAAGGCTGTGGCGTTTCAGGAAGCCCTTCAGCCTGAGTTCAGGCAATATCAGCAAAGAGTCCTTGCGAACAGCAGGCGGCTTGCCGAGGTGTTATCCGGCCATGGATATCGGCTGGTCTCCGGGGGAACAGACAATCATCTGATGCTGGTGGACCTGAGTACCAGAGGGCTAACCGGAAATGTCGCCGAGCAAACTCTGGACAAGGCCGGAATTACGGTGAATAAGAACTCTATACCTTTCGACACCCGGAAACCGAACGTGACCAGCGGAATCAGGGTGGGCACGCCGGCAGTAACGACCCGCGGAATGGGGACCGAGCAAATGGAGACAATCGGGAGCTTCATGCACCGCGCCCTCGAATCGGTGGGCAACGATGCAATGCTGAAATCACTGGCCGATGAGGTCGCTGAATTCTGCTCCGGTTTTTCCCTGCACGCATAAAGTTTAAGACGAGTCGCAAAAGGCGGGAATTTCCGGAAGATTGTATGGGGCTGGCGCTATGCCGCCCCAGTTTGATTTCGATATGGAAAGCGGCGCCTGGAGAATATGGTTCAAACCGATCCTGATGTGCAGTTTATGAAAAGGGCCCTGCGTCTGGCCGCGCTGGGCGCCGGTATGACGAGTCCCAACCCGCTGGTTGGGGCCGTTGTAGTAAAAAATGGCGCCATTGTTGGTCGGGGCTATCATGAGGCGCTCGGTGGGCGGCATGCCGAAGTGAATGCGATAGCAGACGCGGGTGCGGCCGCCCTGGGCGGGACCCTCTATGTTACGCTGGAGCCGTGCAATCATCACGGTCTGACGCCTCCGTGCACGCAAGTTGTTGTTGATGCCGGAATTGTGCGGGTTGTGTTTGGGATGGTCGATCCGAACCCCGGCGTTGCCGGTGGGGGTGCCGAACACTTAAGGCGGACTGGAATCGAGGTTAAAGGAGGCGTTCTCGAGCGGGCATGCAGAGCACTCAACCAAGCCTTCATAAAATACGTAACTACCGGGGTCCCGTATGTTATGCTGAAAGCTGCGGCGACACTCGACGGATTCATAGCAACCTCGGCCGGTGAGTCAAAGTGGATCACCAGCGAGCTGTCTCGACAGTTTGCGCACCGGCTTCGGTCCCGTGCCGACGGTATTCTGGTCGGCATCGGGACGGTCATTGCCGATGATCCCCTTTTGACTGTACGTTTGCGTGGGGGGAAAAAGCACCGTCAACGGACCCGGATTGTTCTCGACGGCGAGCTCAAGATCCCGATGGACTCCCAGTTGGTCCGAACCGCGTCCACAGATCCGGTTTGGGTTGTTTGCCGCAAGGAAGGTTCGGCCTACAGAGAGCGGGCTCTTGTCGGCGCCGGTGTCCACGTGATAAGGGTTCCGTCGGCAGAGTCCGGTGTGGACTTGATGTTTCTACTCAAAGAACTGGGTCGAAGGCGTATCTCGAGCATTCTTGTTGAAGGCGGTGGGCGTGTTTTGGGATCTTTCATTCAAAGCGGATTTGCAGACGAGTTCTATTTTTTCTACGCCCCCAAAATCCTTGCCGATCCAAGCGGGGTGTCCATGTTGAGCGGAGGGTCGAGACTAAAGATAGCTGATTGTGTTCGGGCCTACGGGATCAGTACCAGAAAGATTGGAGATGACCTGCTTGTTTGCGGCAGATTCTGCGAGCAGCTTTACTGAGGCTGAAGAATCATGTTTACCGGTCTTATAGAAGGCACTGGGACATTGCAGCGAATGGAGCGTCACGGGCTGGACGCACGGATGGTGATTCGTCCGGATTTCCGTATGGAGATTTCCCTTTTGGGTGAAAGTATAGCCGTTGACGGGGCCTGTCTCACCGTGGTTGATTTCAAGCAGGACGCTTTCACGGCAGACGTTTCCGCCGAGACGCTGGGGTGCACGACCCTGGCCCGTAAAGCCCCCGGAAGCAGGCTTAATCTCGAGAGGGCGCTTCGGCTTGGGGACCGTCTGGGAGGCCATCTGGTTACCGGACACATTGACGGGATTGCGGTGCTGAAAGAGCGCGAGCTTGAGGGCCGCTCGATGCGGCTCTTTTTTGACGCCAGCCGGGAAATCATGAGATACGTTATCGCGAAAGGCTCCATCGCGGTAAATGGAATAAGTCTTACGGTAAACGGGGTTTCAAGTGTTGGTTTCGATGTGAATATCGTTCCCCATACCGCTTCGATGACCACTGTCGGCGACCTTCAGATCGGCAGCGAGGTCAATATAGAAACAGACCTGATCGGAAAATACGTGGAAAAGCTGGTTTGTTCGTGGGAAACCAGATTGGAAAAAGACGGTATCAAAAATAATATTGATTTGAATTTTTTGAAACAGCACGGGTTTGCGTGAGCCGGTACAACCCGCCAACTTGAAGAGATTATTCGAAATATGTTATATACGCTCAACAGATTCGCAAATCGCTGAAGCTGACTTTTTTCCAGAAGGAGGACACTCGGATGCCTTTGGCAACAATCCCCGAGGCGCTTGAGGATATACGGCAGGGCAAACCGATCATTCTAGTGGATGACGAAGATCGGGAAAATGAGGGAGATCTATGCATCGCCGCAGAGAAAGCGACGCCGGAAGCCATCAACTTTATGGCTAAATATGGGCGCGGCCTGATCTGCCTTTCCCTCGAGCCTGACCTGGTGGATCAACTTGATCTCCCGATGATGGTTGCTAAAAACAAATCGCCTTTTCAAACCGCATTCACCATATCTATCGAGGCGCGAAAAGGGGTGACGACGGGCATCAGCGCAGCGGACAGGGCGCATACAATCCTCACGGCCATCGCCGGGGATGTGAAGCCCGAAGATTTGGTCAGCCCCGGCCACGTTTTCCCGCTTCGCGCGAAGAGAGGCGGCGTTCTGTTCAGAACGGGGCAAACAGAAGGATCGGTCGATCTTGCCAGGATCGCCGGGATGAAGCCGGCTGGAGTAATCTGCGAAGTTATGAACGAGGACGGAACTATGTCACGGATGCCTGATCTGGAGGTCTTCTCCGCGACACATGGACTTAAGATCGTAACAATCGCAAGCCTGATCCAGTACAGAATGCAGACCGAAATGTTCGTCCACCGCTCCGCTACGGCGAAGCTGCCGAGCTCGTTTGGAGGGGAATTCAAGATAATAGCTTACACCAACGATATTGACGAATATTGTCATCTGGCGCTTGTTAAAGGTGAGATCGACCCTGCTGAGGAAATACTTGTGCGAGTCCATTCTGAATGCCTCACGGGCGATGTCTTCGGCTCTCTTCGGTGCGACTGCGGCTCGCAGCTTCGGGCAGCTTTGACTCAGATCGGGCGCGTTGGAAAAGGCGTGCTACTCTACATGCGGAACCATGAGGGACGCGGAATAGGTATCGTAAACAAGATTAAAGCCTATGCCCTTCAGGAACAGGGCTACGATACGGTCGAAGCAAACGAGGCCCTTGGATTTCGGGCCGATCTGCGCGATTATGGAATCGGCGCGCAAATGCTCGTCGATCTCGGCGTCAAAAAGATGAGACTCATGACAAACAACCCAACCAAAATCGTGGGGCTTCAGGGTTACGGCATCACGGTAACAGACAGAGTGCCGATAGAAATTCCGCCAAACGAATGTAATCGCGAGTACTTGAGCACAAAGTGCTTCAAAATGGGTCATATCTTGAGCTGCATATCCGCTGAGGGGGAAGTGTCATGAGAGTTTTCGAAGGGAAATTGCTGGCCGAGGGACTAAGGTTTGGAATCATCGTCAGCCGATTCAATGACTTTATCGGAGAGAGGCTCCTGGGAGGCGCGCTCGACGCCCTCAAAAGGAATGGGGCCGATGAGCAAAATGTCGATGTCTTCAAGGTCCCCGGAGCATTCGAAATACCTTTGATCGCAAAAAAAGCGGCGGAGAGCGGCAAATATGATGCCGTGATCTGCCTTGGCGCCGTGATCAGGGGAGGGACGCCGCATTTTGATTACGTGGCGGCGGAGGTCTCTAAGGGGATCGCCAATGTGGCCATCGAAGCCGGTGTCCCAATCAGCTTCGGGGTGCTCACCACAGATACGCTGGAGCAGGCGATCGAGCGGGCCGGAGCAAAGTCAGGCAACAAGGGCTGGGACGCTGCATTTGCCGCCATAGAGATGGCCAATCTTATAAAGCAGATGTCGGCTTGATTTCTGTTGCTCAATGTGCCGCAAAACCAGTATTGAACGATTTTACCGAACCGGATTTACGATCAGACTTTCTGAATTGAGTTTTCCAATGGGCCAGCGGCGCAAATCAAGAGAGATCGCATTGCAGATGCTCTATCAGATGGAGATGACCGGACAGCCTCCGCATGTGGTCATCGATTTGTACTACGAACTGGCTTCGGCCGATGATGATAAAAATCCTGATCTTGCGCAGGCTGTTCGCCCGTTTGCCGAGCAGCTCCTATACGGCGTTCATGCTCACCGGGACGAACTTGACGCAATGATCGTCGCGGCCTCGGAAAACTGGCGGCTCGAAAGAATGTCGATAATCGACAGGAATGTGCTTCGGATTGCCCTTTACGAAATGCTCTACTGTGCCGAAATTCCCCCAAAAGTGTCCATAAACGAAGCCATCGATCTGGGAAAAACATTTGGCAGCCCCGATTCGGGGGCATTTATCAATGGAATACTCGACCACCTTCTTCCGGAAGCAAACCGGGTTCGCGAAGGGTAGGCCGGCGTCGTTATGTTATTAATATGCTTTAAAAAATGTGTCATTTTCGCTATTTGTTGCGATGCGGGATGATTTGATCTGCAGAAGAAAGATCGGGGGAGGTGGATTTGGGCTACGCCGTTGCACTGGGCGGGAAAGGCGGAACAGGCAAGACAACAATAGCGGGTCTTCTCATTCGATACATGCTCAATCACGGGATGAAGCCGCTTCTTGCCATAGACGCCGATTCCAATTCGAATTTGAATGATGTTCTGGGAGTGCCGCTGGAGGAAACACTGTCGGAAGCGCGCGAAGAAATGAAGACGAGCGTTCCGGTGGGTATGACAAAAGATATATTCATGGAGATGAAGCTCGAACAGGCCCTTGTCGAGACGGAGGGGTTCGATCTCATCGCGATGGGCCGTCCCGAAGGTCCTGGCTGTTATTGTGCGGCAAACAATCTTCTGAGCAGCCTTATAGATCGCCTCATCGGGAACTACCCGTTCATTGTTATTGACAACGAGGCTGGAATGGAGCATTTCAGCCGTCTTGCACAGAAGGATATAGACCTTTTGATCCTGGTGTCCGACCCCAGCAGGAGAGGGCTTTCCGCTGCATGCCGCATAGCCGAACTGGTCAAGACTCTGCCAATGCGTGTCTCGCAGATCGTGCTTGTGATAAACCAGGTCCGGGAGGAACCGGCAAGCTGGCCTGAAGATGTCCACCGTGTTTTTGGAAAGCAAAAGATAGCCTGTCTTCCCT
>Ga0208188_1000099_pt1 | contig 73933 bp, 74 predicted proteins | sample June2015DPH_8_50_FD_184698 | JGI IMG/M metagenome (GOLD analysis project Ga0208188, IMG submission 184698) | Peatland microbial communities from SPRUCE experiment site at the Marcell Experimental Forest, Minnesota, USA - June2015DPH_8_40... | ecosystem: Environmental > Terrestrial > Soil >...
ATACGAGGTCAGCTCCGCTATCGTCTTCTCGATGCTGACGCCCTTTGCCTTTCGCGTGATCTCCCGGATTCGTTGCTTAAACCGATCCAGAGCCTTCGGCGCAATTATGCGCTTAATCTCTGGACCGTTGATCACTTCGGCAAGTGTAGCCTTTGCGGATTGTTTCTTTGCTTTTCTCTTACCCATATAGCCATGATTTCAGGAATCTGAAGCATCTGCAGGTCAATTTGGACCACTTCTGTCTACCTGCTAGAATAGCCAATGAGGCGGTTACCACCTTCTCCTCTTTCAGGTCTTCTGACCTAAGCCAGTCCATCTGAAGTTCTCCCACCTTAGGCGTTTCAAGAAAGCGGTCTACCGATGCCGTTTGCAGCAATCCTGTGCGAAGTCGATCAACTCCACGCTGTCAGCACGCGGCTTGAGGCACTGGCAGAACAGCATGCTCCCATGTCGGAAGCACTCATGACGATTGCGGGAAACGTTCGCACTGCTGCCACTTTATTGGCGGTGCTGGTTGCGGCTAAAGGCCCGAAACCGATCTGAGTACAGCGGACAATGTGCCCAAGAGCCCGCCCGTTGGACATTGGAACATTCCACCTCCGTAGACGCGGGACTCGCCAAGAAGGGTCGCTCGTATGAACGCAATCAGTATTTCTCTGGGTCTGCTGCTTCTGGTGTTTGCGATGCTGCTGCTCCACTCGATGCACAAGAAAGCGCAAACGGGCGAGTTCCGATCACAAAGGATGTGCCCGTCTTGCGGATTGATCACATCTCGATTAAAAGCCCGTTGCCTGGAATGTGGCGTGGCAAGCATTTCAGAGCGGTAGGGTGACGCGATTGTAGAGAAATGAACCGCTGCTTTCTTCAGCGCTCTCCGCAATGATGGCTAGCATCATGGCGGTTCGAAAGTGTCAACCCGGTGAGATTGAGATGGTGTCGTCAGTCAGGGCAGTGCTGCTCCTGCTTGAATGCCTATTTTAGACGATGCTTGGCTGTTTGATGAGCAGCAATCCTGTTCCCCATGACAACCTCATCTGAACGGCTTGTGCCGGATATTCGGTCACCGTAAAATCCTACGCATGGACTTTTTCCAGCTTCACCATCCGCTAAACGCGACCGTGTTGTGTGACCGCAAAGGTTGCGAGCAAGTGGCCGACTACTTGGAAGTGGACGATCACGGTCACGAATACCGAGTCTGCGCTTCGCACACCGACAGCAAGGCGCATGCTTCGCGGTTGCCGACGCGGAAGCCGAATCCTGATCTTCCTTTCCGAAGCCGACCTGCTGCTTGGACCGTGGGCGGCACCCCTGCGCCCAGCGAATTGTAGACTGCACTAGGAAGAACACACAAACGAAAGCGATGGCACACTTTGGTTAGGTGTTCATCGGCTGCCGGCATGTGTATCCTTACTGCTCATGTCTTCCCCAACGACGTTTCGCGAGTCGCGACGAAGTACCCGCGTTCCTCTAAAGGTAGTAATCGCCATCGAGGATGGCGCTGAGGGTCGGACATGCGACGGCGAGACTATCGTCGTCAACCTTCATGGAGCGTTGATGGTAACAGAAATTGGGTTAACAACCGGAATGGGAATCTCGATTCACGTCCACTTGACGGATAAGCGTGCTGGAGCTCGGGTTGTCTATATCGATCCTAAGAACCCGCTGCACTGCGGGATCGAACTTGCTGAGCCACACAACATTTGGGGAGTGCCGTTGCCGCCCGATGACTGGGAAGAGACAGCGGCATCGGAGACCGGGCATTAAAGATGTGCACCGGTCCCCGTAGGCCTGTCGGCCGATTCACGGTGGGACGTCCACACGCTCAGCCGCATCGATCTGAAGCAGTTTCTCTCAAAAAACGAAAACTCTAGATCAGTGCTAGACTCAAAGAGTCTCTTACACATCCCTCCGCCGGACCCCGTTCTGGGCGTCGGTCTCTTGTGCAATCTGATTTCGCTCCAAGAGGCCTATCACATGCCACTACGTTCAAATCTTGCTTTCAAATCTGAATTTCCTACTTGCTCTATCTGCAATGAGCCTGTGGAACTTGAGACCACGAAGTCCAATGAAATCGGCGAGCCCATCCACGAAGAATGCTACGCGCTGGAAATCAGTCTGGGAGAGGCAACAAGGCCGCTGCCCGAAACTCGCGAAGAAGATCCCAGATGGATAGACGATCCACTCACCGGAACAATCATCGAATCCCTAGCTCCGCAAGCAGGTCTTCGGCTACCGATCATTGCTCTGAATGTGGATCAGACTTGGAATATCGAGATTGCACGTTTTCCTATGAAGGGCAGACTTGGGAAATCCCCCTGTCGATCTGCGTCAAGTGCTATCCCACTGCAGAGGTCCCGACAAGATGACGCATGACCACGCACGGTTAATCCGAATCCTCTGAATCTCCATCGCCTTCAGTCATGTTTGAAAGGTGGGGGCGCTGTCAGCAAGTTTGCTTCGACGCTACCTTGTTTCATCTGCCGTTGGAGCCACCGTTCCCCGGATACTAGTTAGCGGCGGAAGCCACCGACTTCACTGAAATGGTATCTCTGTTGGCTGTGCCCGTAACTTTGGCTTGCTCCCAAGCTAGCTTGTTGAGTTCGTCCAGCGAGGCTTGATCCTTCGTGTCCAGGGTATATACCTTGTCGCCGACCACCAGCGCATAGTTAGCGCCTTTTTGCACGCAGACACGAACGCAGTCTGCTGGGGCGATATTCCCCTCCGAGTGCTTGGCTCCGCACATGGCATCACTGACCTTTCCGGTAAAGGTTTGGGTGCTGCCTTGCACCCAGTCTCGGCACGACAGCCAATCCCGTACCCAGCACCACCGTCGCCATCCAAACTTGTAATATCGGCAAACGAGACATAAATCCTCCTCCTCTTCTACGCGCTTGGTATTGGATGCGTCCGTATGCAAACACTGAATAATTACACGCTCTTGGGGAGCGGACTCTCAGATTCACTTACCTTCGCCGCCCGTGAGAGTTGCTTCACAGCCGCCATCGTCCGTGCGGTGTAGTCTGTACGCTTCCCCGACCTCGGGCGGCGGTGGCGTTTCGTGACAGAATGTTGGTTTGACATTGGCTTCTCCTGTTGCTGCTTGGTGTTTCAATGATATCTGTGGCAAAAGCCCACTCTAGCTCGGAGCCTCTAGCAAGAATGGTTACTATTGCACAGGCCGATTTATGATCATCCGGAGCAACTGAGCGCCCCGCGTGACTATGGCGTCCGGAAATTTACGAGTGCAGAAGGTGGAGTTCGCGATCCAGCAGGAGGAGCGTTACAGCTTAAATAGTGATCGCAAAGAATTGTCATCAATACGGCTCTCAGCCGCCAGCCAATGAATAAAATCTCTGGCGCTAATGTGCGTCGGCTTTTGAACCTCCTTTTTCTCAAAGCCAGACTCAAGGTCTGCTTGTTTGCCCGTGTTGGTGATCACCTTCCATGTCTTCGTCTTCATTTGTCTTTGCCTCGCTTGATGGCGGCAGAGTAACTAGCAGGCATCCGCACGACATTCAAGTACAACTAGGAATCCACCTTCATCCGCGATGGTTATGAAGAGTATGGCTAGGTTTCAGTTCCGGGACTGTACCAAACTGACCAGTTCTTGGGATTATTCGTGGACAGACTGCGGTCTTGGCCTCTAGCTGGTAATCCGCTGTTGTCGTAACCACGTTTACTTAAACTCAGAATTGGCTGACCAAGGGTTCGCAGCAGGGTTGCCTCCGCTGGCGACCTGGACACCTCCCATTTTGGCGCTGGGTAGGTCTCAACTGTCGAAATCAGTCCCTTATACTCACAACCACACGGCTGCGGGCAAACCCGGTCCGAGAAGAAGTCGGGACTGGACGGTTACCCGAAGACACCCTCTTCGGAACGGGACGTACCGATGGGCAGAGTCTTAACCCACTACTTGCGCGAAGGGCACAAGCAGACGCCATACGCCAAGCCCACGGACTTCGTGTTTCCGTCGATAAAGGAGAGCGGCAGGGTGCCGATCTGTGCGTCGGTATTTTGCTCAGACCACTTGCGCCCTGCGGCGAAAGCGGCCGGTGACCATCGCCGGCATCTATGCTTTGTTGAAATGGGCAGTACGGCAGGCTATTGATGAAGGGTACTTTCGCGAAGAACTGCACGACGCGGAACTGATCTCGGAAACCCTGTGGGCCGCGGCCCATGGAGTAATTTCGTTGGGGGTTGCGAAGAAAGGTGCCGACGAGTGGGTACAGTGGCGCCCGATTGAGAATCGGATGGAGATTATGCTGGATCTAGCGCTGAGTGGGTTAGTGCGTATCCCGAAGAAGGAGCAGTTACGAGGAGCAGAAGACTTGCTTCTGTCTTGAGGCTCCGGTTTCATGGTCCTTTATATTACGTGCTTTGTTTAACGCGCTTGTGCCGGACTGTTCCCTTCGGTTGAATAATCTGCGTATTCCCTCTTACGTTCTGATCAAACAACTGATTCTGAATCAGTGGCTCTTGCCCTCAAGCCTATACTTCCAACTCGCTACGTCCCTCAGACCGTCGAGCGATTCACTGACGCTGCTCGGATCAATCTCCGCCTTTGCGAGCTTCTTGTTGTAAGTTCCTCGAACCGATAGCCTTGCTGATTGCTAGGACAACCCAGGGGTTCGTATCTGGCTAGTTATTGCTTTGACCTTTCCTCTTCGATGGCATCAATCCACAGTTGGAGAGTAAGGTCTTCGCGCTCCGGATTGCCCAGCTGCCAGCGTAGTTCCTTCTGATATCGATCTTTAAGAACTTCCAGGTCAAGCGGGACGGTTCGCGCAAGATGCAGCACGTCGTCTCGGTCACGTTGGATGTTGCGTTCGAGCTTCGACAACGCAAGGTCGTAGGGATCAAGAGCTAAGAGCCGAAGATGTTTGAAGGTTCCCGGAAATATCTCCGTGAGCCGATCTTCGTAGTCTTCCGGAACATGCGCCACGCCAACGTGGTCAAGATAGATCTTGTACTTCCTGTGGAGCGCACTGCCCTGCATACCGAGTTCTAGCACGGCGCGGCCAGCATCCCTCGGTGCGATTTCCAGAACGTCCAGGTCTCCCGTTGGCCGTGAAAATCCGTACACCGTAGTAACGACGAACCCTCCCATACAATCCAGCCGAACGTCCTCGCGCGCCGCCGCATCCAATTCGCGCAGGAACGAGAGCCATGGTTCCGGGATGCTTTCATTCGAATGCGTAGGCAACGTGTTCTCCCTTCATGTCGGTCAGGAGATTCCAGTGGGCCGCAGCGGGCGAGCGATGCTCTCGCAGCCAAGCTCTCTCAGCTTGGGTCATCGAGTCGTGACAGAAGGTGTCTTCGCGCGCAAGCCGGGATCTCTCCAAAACCTCCAAACACGACCGAAGCTTTCCCGCCCGTTCGCTCTCCTTCCTGCCCTCCGACACTTCGCTCGCCAGAGAGACAGCAAATCCCAATCGGTTTTGCCGATCATGCACCTTGGCGTTGCGAACCAACCAATCCCAGTCCATGTCAACGTAGGTCATGGCTAACCATGGCAACCCCTCGGCAACACGGGCGTCAAGGTTTGGTTCGTTCAGCGCCTCCAGCAAGACCTCCGCGGGGTTCCTTCGTCTCCTGCCTCGAAGATAGGAGAATCCCGGATAACCGAGCGCCCCCAGTTCCGCGCTGAAATCGTGCTTGTGCGAAGACACGGGCATCGCCACTTCCTCGGATCGCAACGGCAGCGCCGTAGCCGGTAGATTCAGCACCTTGAGCGCCTTGCGCACGAATCGTTCCGACAGAGGGCGATGCCCCTTCTCCATCATCGACAAATAGGCTTGGGTGACATCAAGCGCCAGGGCAGCTTGCTCTTGAGTCCAGTTCTTCTCCAATCGCGCCTCTTTCAACAAGTTCCCGTCCATAGTGATCCTTACTTCGCTCCAAGGGTTACGAATAATATAACACACATTGTTATATTATTCGACATCCTGTGTCCCCGCTTTTGAGCCAGGGCACGCTCCTAGAATCTTTGATTTCACACGCTTAAATCGGGCTTAATGGACGTCAGTCGCTCCGTGCGATACCTGATCTCATTGATTCTAAAGAGAATAAACAACCAGGAAGAGTGGGTTGCGCCTCTGTTTAAAATCCTTCTAAGTGATTGACTCTATGGAAGTTGGCGGAGAGAGTGGGATTGTGTGTCGCCCTCATTCAGCAACTAAATAATTAGTTACTTTCTTACGCTTCGCGCGTCTAAACATTAAGTAAGGAGAGCTAAGAGTGCCGCCAAAGCAGTCCGCAACCCTGACAGAAGCCGAGCTTCGCATCATGGATGTGCTATGGCGTAAGGGCACCGGCACTGTCCAGCAGGTGCTCGATTGGCTTCCCTCTGCCTTGGCCTACAACTCTGTCCTAACCACGATGCGGATTCTGGAACGAAAGGGCCACGTGAAGCACGTGAAAGATGGCCGTGCGCACGTTTATGAACCGATCATTGGACGCCAGGAGGCTACGCGCTCCGAGATTCAGCATCTGGTCGGCCGCTTCTTCCGCAACTCCCATGAAGCATTGGTGCTAAACATTCTGGAAGACGAAGCGATCGACGCCGGCAAGCTCAAACGCTTGCGCGAGATGCTGGAACGGAGCGACGCGAAATGACCGTTCCGGACCTGCAAACTCTGGCACAAGTCTTCACCGGACGACTGCTGAATACCGCCGCCGAGGGTGTTGTGCTCGCGGGCTTGGTGTGGGTGTTGCTTCGCCTCATCGGCCGACGGAACTCCGGAACCCGTTTTGCCATTTGGTTTTCGGCGCTGCTCGCAATTGTCGCGCTTCCATTTTTTGCCGGGTCAGGCTTCGTCGCCTCACCTTCCCGCGCGCTTCCTGCCGCGAACCTGCACGGAGAAATCATCCTTTCAAGTTCCTGGGCCTTTTATCTGTTTGCCGCCTGGGGCGTCGTTGCCGGTCTGTTGCTTCTCAGGCTGTGCGTCGGACTCTGGCGGGTACATCAAATCCGCAGGAATTGTTCTGAGGCGGACATCTCTAGTCTCGGTCCCGCCATTGCTGAGACCTTTCGAGACTTCGGGTCCCGTCGCCGAGTGAAATTGTACGTTTCCAGCGAGGTAGCCGTTCCGGCAGCAATCGGTTTCTTTCAGCCCAGCATTGTTTTCCCTGCATGGCTGTTGCCGCAGCTCGCGCCCGAGGAGGTCAAAGTAATTCTGCTCCATGAGCTCGCGCATCTTCGCCGATGGGATGATTGGACCAACCTCGCCCAGAAGATCGTGAAAGCTGTGTTCTTCTTTCACCCCGCAGTCTGGTGGATTGAAAACCGCCTGACGCTCGAGCGGGAGATGGCCTGCGACGACGTAGTTTTGGCGCAGACCGCGAGTCCCAGAGCTTACGTATCTTCTCTGATTTCGTTTGCCGAAAAGTTGCAAAACGCTCGAGGCCTGGCGCTGGCGCAAGCCCTGGTGAGCCGGATGTGCCACATGCCACTGCGCGTAGCTCAAATTCTCGATAGAAAACGCCCGAACCACACCGCGCTTTGGAAGCCGATTCTGGGCCTGAGCGCGGGCATGCTTGTGCTCGTCTTTGGTGCTGCTCCTTACGCACCGCGGTTTGTGGCGTTCCAGACTCAACCGAGCCAGAGTCAAACGCGGCAAATTCATGCGACGCAGCAAGCGACAAACGCCGAAGCGCAGCCGGTACCCGCGGACGCGGCCTGGAGTCGCCCAGTGGCAGCGCGTGTTGCGCGACGGTCAAGTCTGGCGGCGCAGCCTAGAACGATTCTGGCCGCGTTCAACCCGCGTACAGCCGTGGTCCCGCTGCAGTTACTAGCAACGTTGCCGCGCAAGCCTGTGATAATGCGCGCAAAGGCAACTCAGGAAGAGCTTCCCTGTCAGGAGACATTCGTCATTCTGCAAACTGCGAAGTACGACGTTTCCGGTTCTGGGATTTGGACACTTTGCATTTGGAGAGTAGGAGGAGGGGTTTTGGCTGAGAGGCAGTTGGAATCGGCCATCATCGTGAGTTCGATCTGAGGGTAATTTTTTTGCTTTCATCAACTAAACAATTAGTTGTTAACAAAAGGAGAATGAGTAACATGAAAAGCTGGATTAAACATTGCCAGGTAGTGCTCAACCGGCGCTTCCTTGTCCCTTTGGCAGCAGTTGCGATGGTTTTGTCGCTTGCGGCCTATGAGTTTGACAACCCCGTGAGAGCGGCAGCGGCGCCCACTGCGGCCGCGGCGCCCCTCGACGATAACAGCGTTAGCGCGTTGCTTTCGCTCGATCGTGCTATGGAGGCTTTGGCCGCACGCGTCACTCCGGCCGTCGTCAACGTAACCGTCACCTCTAAGCGGTCGGGCGACCGGGCGAACCCAGCCGACAGCGGAGACAATAACAGCGACAGCGACTCCAACGGGCTGCAGCAGTTCTTTGCACCCTTCGGGAAACAGTTCGGTAAACAGTTCGGTCCCCAGTTCGGCTTTGGCCAACACATGGGGCCGCAATCCAACATCGAGCACGGTCTGGGCAGCGGCGTCATTATTTCGCCCGATGGCTACATCGTGACCAACAACCACGTCATCGACGGTGCTGTGGACATTCGCGTTACCATGACCGATCGCCGAATCCTTCCGGCGAAGCTGATCGGCGCGGATCCTCTTACGGATCTTGCCGTCATCAAGATCGACGGAACCAACCTGCCCAGCGTGCCGTTGGGAGATTCCACGCAATTGCATCCCGGCCAAACCGTACTCGCATTCGGCAATCCGCTGGGATTTCGCTTCACCGTGACGCGCGGCATCGTCAGCGCGTTGAACCGTCCCAACCCATTCGCCGCGGACCGCCGTTCGCCTGGCCAGTTCATCCAGACGGACGCAGCCATCAACCCCGGCAACTCCGGCGGGCCGCTGGTAAACGCCCACGGCGAAGTCGTCGGCATCAACACGTTTCTGGTATCCGAGACCGGCGGTTTTTCCGGTATGGGATTTGCCATTCCCGCGCAGATCGTGAAGCCAACAGTCGACAATCTCATTAAGTACGGAAAGGTGAGCCACGGCTATATCGGCATCGGCATCAGCGACGTTACGCCCGATGAAGCCAAGTTCTTCCATGTGAACAACGCTTCGGGAGCCGTCATCACTCAGGTCGAGCCGAACTCTCCGGGCGCGAAAGCAGGCCTGAAGGTCGGCGATGTCATCACCGAACTCAACGGAAAAGTGGTGAGCGACGCCGGTGAACTGCAAGTCGAAGTCGGAGAAAAGCAGCCCGGAACCACCCTACACCTCAAAGCCCTGCGCGATGGCAACTCCGTCGACGTGCCGGTCACGCTGGAAGCGATGAGAAAAAGTGACAACGACAACCAAAACGCCGATGCCGGCCACGGTAAGCCGCGCTGGGGCCTTGGCTTGGAGGACCTGACGCCTGACGTCCGGCAGCAACTGCAAGCCGGCAACGACGTGCACGGTGCTGTGATCCAACAAGTCACTCCCGGCAGTCCGGCAGATAACGCCGGCCTGCAGCAGGGTGAAGTGATCACGGAAGTTAACCGCCAACCCGTGCATTCCGCGGCCGATGTGCAGAAGGCACTCTCCAGCGTTCCTAAGGACAGCGATGCCCTAGTGCTGGTCTGGTCCAACGCCGGAAGCACGTTTCTCGTCTTGCATCCCACGCAAGGCTAGGCAGACGTCCGGTTTGAGGCGCGGGCATCCGCTCGCGCCTCATTTTTTTTCGCCGCTGTTCTCGGGGGATTCGGAGGCGCGACCAACACTTTTTTCAGGGAGTCTGCTATGGTCCGAGGGAGCCGTTCCGGTTGACTCTGCCACCTCTAAAGAAGCGATGACGCACCATGCTTTGGCCAAGCAGAAAAAAGATCACTGCTAAGAGGACTACAAACAGGAACTTTCCAATTCCGAACGAGGGTGGCTTTGGTTCTGCAGGGACCGTCGTATTCAAATCAGTTGTCATCAGAGTTGCGTCTCCGCCCGGTCAGATGCCTGCCATGGGACTGCCATTCTATGATTGGTCATTTCCCGTGTCGCCATTCAAACTGTATCGCTCCTCCCACGCGGCGTTCACATGTCAGCTTTCAGCCCCTTTGATTAGGCCGTGGTTCGTTCTGAGCCAGATTTGACATGGAAGCCCTGCGGGAAATCACCGGCGCCGTCAAAGAGAGATCGATGAGCGGCTAGGGGGCATCTCCGTGTTCATCGTGTAACGGCAAGAAAGAGGAGTCTATACCATTTTGAACACCTACACGCGAATTTCTGAGGAGTGCCCGATGGCGATTCATAGCGTCGAGCTGTGGCTGAAAGGACTCGCGGCGGCAATCGGCGGCGCGGCCATGCCCAAGACGACGCCACGCCCGGGGGAGGCTCTCTACGAGCCAGCCCGAAGCGAACAATGCAGACATACAAGCACTTTGTCAGGTGAGCCATCAGGAACGAGCGTGGATTCCCCAACGACACCTGTGCAATAGGGAACAGTTTTTCTATTAGAGCGCTGTCATATTCGGTTGGGACCATTGACGTGTAGTTTCGCGGAATCGTGCCGACAATGCCATATTGGATCTAAATCGGAAATTCCGGCTTAAGCCACAAAATGAAGGAGCGCCAATCATGAATTCAGGAACATCCCGTCGCGTCTTAACAGTTGCTGTTGTTGGCATTTCCCTTTTTTGTTTTGCTGGCATCCTCAGTGCAACAGAAAAGACCACCTCGGTCGAAGGCCATGTCACAAAAGTTGATCGTGCCGCGAAAACCGTGATGGTAAAGGCCTATGACGGAACCGAACACACAATGCATCTCGTGGAACGAACCGTGGTGCATGGCGGGAAGGAGACCCACAAGGGAGCTGAGGAGGCCGCACGCGATCTTCAGGAAGGGTCCCAGGTCGTTGTGCACTATACAAAACAGGGTACAGACGAGACCGCTGAGGAGATCGATCAGATCGGCAAGGATGGACTGAAGACGAGCGAGGGCACCATTACCAAGTTTGACCGCGACGCCCGGACGATGACGATCAAAATTGCCGATGGAACCGAGGAGACCTACCGGTTAACCGAGCATGCAACCGAAGATGCCGGGAAAGAAACAGAGGACACAGCAAAAAAGTCCGCCCACGCAATCGTGTACTACTCGGAAGAAGCAGGCCACAAGGTCGCCCATTATTTCAAGACCAGCTAACTTTGGGAGTCACAAGCGGATTCCTCGCTCGGATTGACCGTGGAAAATTTCTGCAAGCAGGCGCATAACTTGCTTCGCCGTCAAGGAGAAACCATGATGCGCGTGGGAATTGCCGCGGACCATGGAGGGTTCGCACTAAAAGGGCAGTTGGCGGAGTTGCTCCGTGGCTCTGGGTACGAGGTCGTGGACTTCGGCGCACACCAATTGAACCCCGCAGATGACTACCCCGACTTCATCATCCCTATGGCCAAGGCCGTGGCCGCGGGGAGGTTGAACGCGGAGTGGCGCTATGTGGCAGCGGCGTGGGTGCGTCCATCGCAGCGAACAAAGTTGCGGGCGTGCGTGCCGGGCTCATCCATGATGTTTTCTCCGCTCATCAGGGCGTCGAAGATGACGACATGAATGTCTTCTGTCTGGGCGGAAAAGTCATCGGGTCTGCGCTCGCCTGGGAACTGATCGAGACCTTTCTGACCGCTCACTTCAGCGCTGCTCTACGACACCAACGCCGAGTGGATAAAGTGCACGCCCTGGAGAACCAGTGGGTTGGGGCGTGAAAGGATCATTCGAGATGTATTGGTCTATGCGAGAAGATTCACGACTCCGATCAGTACAGTTCGGAGGCCATGAGCAAAAGACCGCAGCCAAGAACGGACGCGCCTGATGACGGCCTCCCGTTCGGACGCGCTGGTGCTCTTCGGTGTGACCGGCGATCTCGCCCACAAGATGATCTTCCCGGCACTCTATGCGATGGCGAAACGAGGTACCCTCAAGGTCCCGGTAATCGGCGTCGCTTTCCCGAAGTGGAGTCTGGAGCGTCTGCACAAACGCGTGACGGACAGCATAAGGCGATCGGGCGGGATCGATAACCAGCGGGCCCTCGACCATCTTCTGTCCGTGTTCAAGTACGTGAGTGGGGACTATAAAGACCCGGGCACATTCACGACGATAAAAAAGGAGCTAGGTAGAGCTCGGCGCCCGGCGCACTACCTCGCTATCCCGCCTTCACTCTTCGAGACAGTGATTAAGGGACTCGGCGCCGCGAACCTGGCCGAGCATGCGCGCGTCATTGTCGAAAAGCCGTTCGGACGTGACCTGGCCTCCGCGCAGGAGCTTAACCGCGTCGCGCACTCGGTGTTCCCGGAAAACTCGATCTTCCGCATCGACCACTTTCTCGGGAAGGAGGCGATCATGAATATCCTCTATTTCCGCTTCGCCAATTCTTTCCTTGAGCCCATCTGGAATCGCAACTACGTGGCCAGTGTCCAGATCACCCTATCCGAGGATTTCGGCGTCGGGGAGCGCGGCGCGTTTTACGAAACTGCCGGCTGTCTGCGCGACGTGATCGAGAACCACCTCTTCCAAATCGTCGCGCTACTTGCCATGGAACCGCCGGCCGGTAGGGACTTTGGAGCCGTGCACAACGAGAAAGCCAAGGTCTTTCAAGCCATGCGCCCGCTGAAGCCCGACAACTTGGTGCGCGGGCAGTACGCTGGCTACCGGAAGGAGCCTGACGTGGCGAAGAACTCCGACGTCGAGACTTTCTGCGCACTGCGCCTTTTCATCGACTCTTGGCGGTGGGAGGGGGTGCCGTGGTACCTACGCTCCGGCAAATACCTGGCAGACACAGCGACCGAGGTACTGGTGGAGCTGAAGCCGCCGCCGCAGAAGCTTTTCGCCGACTCAGCGCCGACGACCGGCCCAGCCAACTACTTGCGCTTCCGGCTTTCCCCCAACTCGGCCATCGCCCTCGCCGCTCGCGTCAAGCTCGCGGGGAAGGAGTTCGTCGGGGACCAGCGGGAGCTCTACCTGTTCGAAGAACAGGACGGGGAGGAATCGCCTTACGAGCGGCTTTTGGGCGACGCCATGATCGGCGATGGAGCGCTATTTACCCGTGAGGACGCGGTTGAGGCCGCATGGGCGGTAGTCGATCCAGTTCTTAAGACCCACCACCGGGCTCGCCCATACAAGCGCCACAGCTGGGGACCGAAGGAGGCGGATGCGATCATTGCTACAGACGGCTCTTGGCACAACCCCAGACCCAAGGAGGCATCTGGACGATGAGCTTGCCTTGCTCACAGGAATGGTAGCCCATCGTTAATGTCTGGCTCACTACCGATCGGCGTGGCACGCCTTGACGAGCAGGATTTTCTTCCGTCCGTAGCGGTCGCAGACCCGCCGGGAGCAAGAGTGTAGGCGCCCACACGTTGTCCCCGGAATTGTCCTTTGCTTCAACGAAGTCTCCGCCTCCTCGGGGATGAGCACTCTTGCTCAGACGAAGGTCGCGTGAAGCGCTAACGTCGAGGTGTGCTTCCAATTGCGCGTCATGGACACCTTTACGTCTACGTCCAGTATCTTGGCAAGCCTGCAAAGCAGAAGAAAGTTCAAGTTCAACCCGTACGTAAAAAGTTCTCATAAATAACGGAGGGCAGGAAAAATGGCGAAGACTATAGGGATTGATCTCGGCACCACGAACTCGGTTGTTGCTGTCGTCGAAGCCGGTGAACCTAAGGTTATTCCGAACGAAGAAGGCGGTCGCACAACGCCATCAGTGGTTGCCTTCACGAAGTCCGGGGAGCGACTAGTCGGCCAGGTGGCTAAGCGGCAGGCGATTACCAATCCCGAGAACACTATTTTCTCGATCAAGCGCTTCATGGGCCGCCGCTACGATGAAGTCAAAGAAGAACTGAAAATGGTGCCATTCAAAGTGGACCCGGAGGCGGACCACGTCGTTATCCTCGCGGAAGGCAAACGATACACTCCACCAGAAATCTCGGCATTGATTCTTCAAAAGCTGAAGAAGGCGGCTGAAGATTACCTGGACGAGAAGGTCACTGACGCAGTCATCACCGTTCCGGCCTATTTCAACGATGCGCAACGACAGGCAACCAAGGACGCGGGCAAGATCGCCGGGCTCGACGTCAAGCGCATCATCAACGAACCCACTGCGGCAGCACTGGCCTACGGGCTCGACAAGAAGAAAAGCGAGACCATCGCGGTCTACGACTTCGGCGGCGGCACCTTCGACATCTCGATCCTCGAAGTCGGCGACGGCTTAATTGAGGTTAAGTCCACCAACGGCGACACACACTTAGGCGGCGATAACCTCGACCAGCGCATCGTGGACTGGCTGATTGACGAATTCAAGAAGGACGAAGGTCTCGACCTGCGAGCCAAGGGCAACGAGATGGCCCTGCAGCGTCTACGCGACGCTGCCGAGCGCGCCAAAATCGAACTGTCCACGACGATGGAGACGGAGATCAATCTTCCATTCGTTACCGCCGACGCCAACGGGCCAAAGCATCTGGTGAAGAAGCTGACTCGGGCTAAGCTGGAATCGATGGTGGAGGATCTCATTCAGCGCTCCGTGCCACCTTCGAAACAATGCATGAAGGACGCAGAGGTTGACACCAGCAAGATTGATGAGGTCGTGCTGGTGGGCGGGCAAACACGCATGCCTCGCATTCAGCGCCTTGTAAAGGAACTGTTCGGAAAGGAAGGCAACAAAGGGGTAAACCCGGACGAAGTGGTGGCAGTCGGTGCAGCGATTCAGGGCGGCGTGCTCAAGGGCGAAGTGAAAGACATGATTCTGCTCGACGTTACTCCGCTGACGCTCTCGATCGAAACTCTGGGGGGCGTGGCTACAGCGATGATCCAGCGCAATACGACTATTCCTACTCGAAAGACCGAGACCTTCTCGACCGCTACTGAGAACCAGAGTTCAGTCGATGTCCATGTGTTGCAGGGTGAGCGTCCGATGGCGAGTCAGAACCGCACGCTGGGCAAGTTTCAATTGACCGGCATTCCGCCGGCGCCGCGTGGTGTGCCCCAGATTGAAGTCACGTTCGACATTGACGCGAACGGAATCCTCAATGTGACCGCCAAGGATTTGGCTACAGGCAGGGACCAGAAGATCACGATCACGTCGTCGTCGGGACTCAGCAAAGAGGAAGTTGAGCGTATGGCGAAGGAGGCTGAAGCGCATGCCAGTGAGGACAAGGCACAGCGCGAAGCAATCGAGTCTAAGAACCAGCTCGACTCATTGATTTACAACGTCGAGAAAGTACTGAGCGAGCATGGCGACAAAGTCAGCGGTACCGAACGTGGCGAGGTCGAGAACGCGATCGGCGATGCCAAGAGCGCTTTGCAGTCAAACAACAGAGGAACGATGGAGCATGCCCAAGAGAGACTGACCCACATATCCCATAAGCTGGCCGAGCACATGTATAGGGTGGCGCAGCCGCAGGGTGGTCCGAGCGCGGGCCCAGGAGCGGGAGCAACACCACCTCCCGGAAGCGGCAGTCAGCCGAAGCGAGATGATGGTGTCGTTGATGCAGAGTACGTGGACGTGGACGAGAGAAAGACGGCCTGAAGCGATGTGGGCGGCCTGGCACGCTTCCAGTCGCCCACTTGTGTCCTGCAGATCGCCCAAGCAACACGGTGTTAGGTAAGTGTTTATTGGGTAGAACGGAGTGGAACTATGGTGATCAATGAAATGACCGAGAAAGATTCTGGCGCATTTCTGGCGAACGCTTCGCTCGGAAGACTTGGCTGCTCGCTCAATAACCAACCGTACGTAGTGCCGATATACTTTGTGTACGAGCCTGACTATATTTACGTCCTCTCGACCTTCGGGCAAAAGACCGAATGGATGCAGAGGAATCCGAATGTTTGTCTCGAAGTTGACGAGATCATGAACCAGTCTCAGTGGATGAGCGTGATTGCCAACGGCCGCTACCAGGAATTGCCCGAGCCCCAATATACGTCGGAACGGGACCATGCACGCACGCTGTTAGCGAAGCGCCACAGCTGGTGCCAGAACGCATTGGCCGAGCGTCAGCTCAAATTGGGCGATGACTCGATTGCCACGCTCTTCTTCTGCATCCACGTTGATTCCCTGACCGGACTTTGCGCCACCGGGGAGTCCGCAGAATCTGGCAACGCAGCTCAGAAATGACTTCTCCGGGGCGCGCGTCGAGGTTCGTGTTCGCCTTGTGCGTACTACTAGTGTTACCACTGCCCGCTTTAGGTTCCGCTGCGAATATCTGTTCCCCCTGCGTCCTCGCCCCAGTTTCAGTCTGCGTGCTGAGATTTGCGGGAAGCAAGAAAAGTCACGAGGTAATCCAGTTCCTGGCTGCTGAGCGTGCTTCCGAAAGCGGGCATGTTGGTCCCGCCGTTCATGATCCGAATGAGGGTTTGGTCACTGGAGAACCTGTCTCCGACACCGGTAAGATCAGGGCCGCGATGACCGCCGTATCCATCAATCACCAGAATTTTCATGCCATTCACTATTGCGTGTCGGCGGTGCACACTCGCGGAGCAACCGGACCATTGGCGCAGCGGTTTCGCATAGGACGGTCTCCGCATCGACACCCGCCGCACGTTCCGAACGTTATCGGCAGAGTCTCGCCAAGTCAGTCACCGAATTTCATTCGAGCTGCTCCACGCTTAAGGCTGCGGTAGCGACGAATGAGTGCATTGGTCGAGCTATCGTGATTCAGCGATGGCTCGTCGGCTGCATCAAGTTCCGGGATGATCCGGTTGGCCAGGACCTTGCCCAATTCGACGCCCCACTGATCAAACGAATCGATTTGCCAGATCGTTCCCTGTGTAAACACGCTGTGCTCGTAGAGTGCCACTAGTTTGCCTAGAGTTTCCGGGGTGAGCTGTTCGGCGAGAATCGCGTTCGACGGACGATTGCCTTCGAAGACGCGGTGCGGAACGAGCCAATCGGGCGTTCCCTCCGCCCGAACCTCTTCCGGGGTCTTGCCGAATGCGAGCGCTTCCGCTTGTGCAAACACATTCGACATCAACAGGTCGTGGTGCTCGCCCAGCGGGTTCAGCGCCTGGCAGAAACCGATGAAATCGCATGGGATGAGTTTCGTTCCCTGGTGAATGAGTTGATAAAAAGAGTGCTGGCCGTTGGTCCCTGGCTCGCCCCAGAAGATCGGACCAGTCTGGTATTGCACGCGTGCGCCGTCCAGCGTCACGTGCTTTCCGTTACTCTCCATGGTCAACTGCTGCAAGTAGGCCGGGAAGCGCTTGAGGTATTGCTCGTAGGGCAGAACAGCGATTGTCTGGGACTCGAAAAAGTTGTTGTACCAGACCGCGAGCAGCCCCATCAGTACCGGCAGATTGCGGTCGAAAGGAGCAGTACGGAAGTGCTCATCCATCGCGTGGAAGCCGGCGAGCATCGCGCGGAACTGGTCGGGGCCAATCGCGATCATCGTCGACAAACCAATCGCCGAGTCCATCGAATAGCGTCCGCCGACCCAATCCCAGAACTGGAACATGTTGGCGGTGTCGATACCGAATTTCTTGACCTCGGGCGTGTTGGTCGAGACTGCAACGAAATGGCGCGCGATCGCCTTCTCGTCTCCCAAAGCCTGAAGCGCCCACTCGCGGGCCGTGTGCGCATTGGTCATCGTCTCAAGCGTCGTGAAGGTCTTGGAGGACACGATGAAAAGCGTCTCGTCGGCGCTTAGGTCGCGCGTGGCCTCGGCAAAGTCCGTGCTGTCCACGTTCGAGACGAAGCGGAACGTCATGTGGCGCTGGCTGTAGTACTTCAGGGCCTCATAGGCCATGACAGGGCCGAGATCGGAGCCACCGATACCAATGTTGATCACGTTGCGTATGCGCTTGCCGGTATGCCCTCTCCATTGGCCGTCGCGGACTTGATTCGCAAATGCCGTCATCTGGTCGAGCACGGCGTGGACCTCAGGCACTACGTTCCTGCCATCCACCATAATCGACTCGTCCTTCATTGCTCGCAACGCGACGTGCAGAACGGCGCGTTTCTCCGTGAGATTGATCTTCTCACCGTGAAACATGGCGTCGATCCGCTCGCGCAGGCCGCACTGATTCGCGAGTTCGAGCAGCAGCCCGACCGTCTCATCGGTGATGCGGTTCTTCGAGTAGTCGAAGTAGAGACCTACAGCCTCAAACGCGAAGTGCTCGGCGCGCTGGGGATCCTCCGCGAAAAGCTGGCGGAGGTGCGCATTCTGTATCTTGGGATAATGCTGTCGCAGAGCCTTCCAGGCGGGTCGCTCGCACAACGGAATGATTCCAACTTCGGGTCTTGGGATCGTGACCATCTTCTATGCCTCCACTCGATAAACGGGTTGTTCGAGATAAGTTAGGATGTTTTCGTGGAACCCTGGCCAATCCCGGGTCTATGCCTTTGATTTCATCGCTACAGATCCTCGGCGGTACCGAAGAAGAAGACAAACGCATCCGAATTGAGGGTCGTCATTTTCATCTGTCACGCAGCCTTTTCTACATGCCCCCCGAACTCATGCCGCATCGCGGACAAAACCCGATCGGCAAAATCCGCGTTGCCGCGTGAACTGAAACGCTCATAAAGTGCGGCACTCAAAACAGTGGCAGGGACCGCTTCATCAATTGCGGCCTTGATTGTCCAGCGTCCCTCGCCCGAATCTGATACGCGTCCCGCATAGCTTTTCAGGCTCGGCTCTTTCAGCAACTCAGTCGCCGTGAGATCCAGCAGCCACGAAGCAATCACGCTGCCGCGCCGCCAGACCTCTGCGACATCGGGCAAACAGAATTCATACTGATAGAGTTCGGGTTGCCGCAAGGGTGTGGTCTCTGCATCGGTCGCAAGCTTTGTTTTGCCGGCATCAGCATGTTTAAGGATGTTCAAGCCCTCCGCGTAGGCCGCCATAATGCCGTACTCGATTCCGTTGTGGACCATCTTGACGAAATGGCCGGCGCCACTGGGCCCGCAATGCAGATAGCCGTGCTCAGCCGTGCCGCCGGTCTTATCGCGACCCGGTGTGCGAGATGCCGTTCCAATTCCGGGGGCAAGGGTGGCGAAAATTGGGTCAAGATGCTGAACGACATTCTGTTCGCCTCCGATCATCAGACAGTAACCGCGATCAGAACCCCAGACTCCACCACTCGTCCCAGCGTCGACATAGTGAATGCCTTTGGGCTTGAGTTCATTGGCTCGCCGGATGTCATCGATGTAGTGAGAATTGCCTCCGTCAATGACGATGTCGCCTTGTTGCATGCGAGTGGCAAGGTCATGCAGGGTCTTATCGACCGCCGCAGCGGGCACCATCAGCCAAGCAGCGCGTGGTGGCTTTAACCTGGAGACGAAGTCGTCGAGCGACTTGGCTCCGATGGCACCATCGTTCGCTAACTTGCTTACGCTCGCGGGGTTCAAATCGAACACAACGCATTCGTGGCCGCCTTCCATCAAGCGTTGCACCATATTCGCGCCCATTCTTCCGAGCCCAATCATTCCAAGTTGCATCTTCATTCTCCATTCCCTCGTGAAAAACAACGTCCGAGCTGTTGAATCAGACTAAGGCGGCGACTGCACTGCTGTGCTTCTGGTTGATGCTTGGCACCGCCGGTAAACAAGTATTCCATCCTCACCGGCTGTTCAGTTCAGAATGGTTCTGTAGGAAACCCAGAATATGCCTGCGTGAGAAGAACCCCTCAAGACGTCCGTCAGAAAGAACGGGCAATTGGTTGATACCCTCGCGGCTCATAATCTCAAGCGCCTGGATTGCCGGAGTGTCGAGCGCAATTGTCCGGAGTTGACTGAGGGGCCGCATCACAGCTTGGACGCTGGTTTGTGCCCAGCGTTCACGCTCCACACGCTCGACTTCACTTGGCGTGACGAGCCCGCTTAGACGGCCATTTTGAACGACCGCAAAGCAGCGACGTCCGCTCCGCAACAAGTATTCCTGGACAAAATCCTGCAGGCTCAAGTGCCCTTCCACAGTAGGGCAATCGCGGTCCATGATATCGGCAACAGGGCGGCCGCGAAGCCCCTCCATGAGTTCTACCTGGACGTAGCTGCGACGGGACGCATCAAGCAAGAACCACCCAATAAATGCCAGCCAGAGGCCACCGAAATTTGCACCTGCGAAAAAGCGGTAAAGCCCCAGCATGATGAATATGAAGGCAACTGCCTGACCCATTTGAGCTGCCAGTCGTGTCGAGCGATCGGCGTTATGAGTGATCCCCCAAGTGATAACCCGCAAGATACGACCGCCATCGAGCGGATATCCGGGGATCATGTTGAACGCGGCTAGCATGATATTGATGTAGCCTAGCCAGAGCACCACAGCCATGACGGGAGTACCAGGTTCTCTTCCGGGCAGCCAGCCGGACAGTGTCCCTATTAGTAGAAAAGCAAAGCCAATAACGAGACTGGCCAGAGGACCGGCGATCGCAATCCAGAACTCAGACTTGGCGTCCGATGCTTCCGATTCAATCTGCGACACTCCGCCCAGAGCAAACAAGGTAATCGAGCGTACCTTCAGGCCATACGCCTTCGCCACCAGCGAGTGCGCCATTTCATGTAAAAGGAGAGCCGCGAAAAACAGCAGGCCCGTTATTATCGCGGATGACCACACGACTGTATCGCTCCAGCGCGGTGTGACACTGTGAAAATGTCCAGCAAGAGAAAGCGTGATCAACACAGCGATGATGAACCAGCTGTAGTGCAGTCCGATCGAAATGCCGGCGATCCCGCCAACCTCGATTTGTGCTTGCATTTTCGTGACCCTCGGCGGGAGTGGCGCTATTCACCCTTGGCAACTCTGAATGCTGACCCTGGAATCAAGGCTTCGGCACGCAATCGGTCTTCGTTGGGATGACCATCCCCGCGACTGTATTTCTCGTGCAAGTCGTAGGTCATGCCGGCAGAATTGTTCCCTCAGTTACTCTGTGCGGGAAACCCGGTGGTCCGCAAAAGCTCGTACCCCCGCCCAGGGCATTGCAAGTCTAGCCGCGACTCCCAGCACGTTTGTCTTGCGTGAAAGCGCTACCACACGAACAGGCGAGCGCCGCCGCCGGGTGAGCGGGACCTTCCAGTTTGGACGGAGGGATCGCGGACAGGAGGCGCCTCACCGTGGTCCGCGCTCGGGAGTTCCGGCCGCGAGGCGCTGAGCTTTTCGATCTCCACAGCACCGTGGCGGTTCATAATCTCAGTTGCTGCCTCTGCTTTGTCGCCCGAACCCGTGGCGAAAACCATGATTCCTCCGCGCCGTACGCCTTGGACATAATCTTCCGCGTCCGCTTCGAGGACCCCGAACACCTTGAGATCACGAACCAAGCCCACTTCAAAATCCGTGTGTGGGGTACTCATGAGTCCGCTACCCGCCATCTCCCGCGGCTCGCCCAAAACACGGACGTCCTTCCGAGGGAAGCCAGTGGCCTCGAGATCGCGAACGACCTCGTCGACCGAGCCTGGATTCTCAAACAAACCAACTGCCGTTTTTGCCATATTGGCCTCCACCGATTTAATCGTTAACTCGCCCGGCAATGCCTGCAGCATTGTCTTGTTCTGCTACGTCGCCACCGGTCGTCCCTCTGTCGTCGCTTGGAGTGGCGCAAGTTCTCTGCGCGCTGCGCTTGTCGAGTTCCACCGGGGCGGCTGCAAGTCCGCCTGTCGCCACAGATAGACCGTCTGGTTGGCGGATAAACTGCTCTCTTGAGCCATCCACGGGGTAACCGCTGTCTTCGAGATCACGAACGAGATCATCGGTCGAACCTGGATTCTCAGACAGACCAGCTGCCGTTTTTGCCACGTTGGCCTCCACCCACTTAATCTGCAGCGCCGGAGTTGCCTACTCACCCGGGATATCTGCAGCACTGCCTTGTCTCGGTACGTCCCGATCACTTCTCGTTCTGTCTTTGCTTCCGCGCGGAACCAATCCTCCCGGTCGGTTCCGTGCACTTGCCCACGGTTCTCGAAAATCTCAGGGGTTGGGTTCTTGCTCCGATTAGCAGTCCCCCAACCTCTTCAACTGTGAAGGCAAACCTCCGAAAACACTTGTAAAGTGTCTTGTCATATCGCGTTCACACCTGGTATCTGACGGCGGGGAATAGGATCAAGGAAAAGCCCTCCCGTCGCCTGGAGTCCACTATTGAACTTTGGCTTCATGGGCATATCCGCCAATTTCGTGCAGCAGTGCCTGCGCCGACTCAGGAACGGCAACTTTGCCGTCAAGAATTTCATGGCGGTTTACATCGTCGCCATACATGGCTCTGTCTCCACTTTTGTCGGCTTGCACCACGGCTCCGTTCAGGCTCACCCCGATGAAAACACCTTTCGAACGCGAGTAAGACAAAATCTCCGCATTCAATTTGAGATCCGTGCCAGCAGCGGCGTTCCGGCCCACCGGCCCTGCTGCTACAGAGGCGTCGGCTCCGAGCTTGAATTTGTCGCTGAGCAGGCTTTTCAAGGCGTGATCGTTCATAAAGAGCATCACAAGGTCGGTGGAAGAGCCCCCGATCTGATAACCCACGCTACCGCCGTCAATAGCCAGAAACAGGGGGGCGCTCCAGCCATGGTCGGTGCGACAGGTTGCAACTCCCCTGCCGTAGTTGCCGCCGAATATAAAGGCGAACTTCACATCGCCTGGAATAATGGCGATACATTTCGCCGATTCCAGTAGACCGTGAGGAATGCCCTGGTCCGGGGTGTTCATGATCTCCTTGAAGACCTGGGCAGCTTTGTTGGTGCGATTAACATCATCCTCGCGATCCGACGCGACAGCGGTTAGAGTTACAAGTAGAACTAGCGTTGTGACCATCAGAATACGTTTCAACATTTGTTATCCTCCTCTTTCGAATTTGCGCTCGCTTATGGAAACGCGCTGTAGATTCATCGATTCCAGACCTCGCTACGGTTCGCCAAGGTGCAACTCTTCAGCGCAGATCGATGCGACAGTCGTAGATGAACTGCGTCTTAACCTATGGTCGTTCATTAACTGCTGAACGAATTTGTAGGATATCTCGCAGCTTGTAGCCAGTATGTTTGCACGAAGAAACGATGTTCAAGGTCTTTTTCATAGTCCCGCCGTGTTGCTCGACGCTGCGCGCACGAAGAAGCGGGGTGTCACAATCTTCTCGGCTTTCGCACCCGCCATTTCTTTTCTTCTAGCTTCGGATCAATGGCGGGTCATCCACAATGGCATCCTAAGACACTAAGGAAAGGCATTTCTGTTCAATAACGAACACATTTCATTTGGGTCACAGAGTGGCTGCCGTAAGCGTCGGGAGTAGCTGAAATGTAGGCCCCCACAAGTTCGCACTCGATTCACGCGGAACGGGATGAGGTAGATTTCTTCGCGACACCTGGGTGTTGTTCCGTGTGGCAAGTGTGAGCATTATTGCTCAGACCGTTTTAATTTTGACTTGCTAAGGTCTGAATTGATTCGCTGCGCTGGCGCTCCAGCAGCGGCGGATCCACTTGGAACAGCAGACCCACGCCGACGTGATCAGATTCACGTTCGCGTGTGCGACTGGGAGGTTGACATGCTGCGGATCATGTGGGTTGTTCTTTTTTATTGTGTGGGTTCTGGGACTCGGTTTTCACTTCGGCGGAGCTCTGATCCACTTATTTTTGGCTGTGGGGCTGGTGCTTCTGGCTATTGAACTACTGAACCGACGGCGAAGTACAGTTTGAAGAAAGCAGTACGAATCCCGGCACCATGAGGTACAGGCGTGGCCTCTTCACGCCTTCACATTGTGTTCGGCCCTTTCCAACCGGACCATATCCGCTAAGGAGTCCGCAATGTCCGAGCTTGATTGCACCGTGAGTTTGAAACCGAACACCCTGATGCGGTTCGAAGAGCGTTCTGCGCTGTTCGAAAAGAAGCCAGCCTCGTGTTTGCCAGTGAAACTCAGCCAGCGGTATCCAGCACGGTTAGCGGTGATTGGGAACCACCTTCCTCGACAGTGTGGAATTGCCACCTTCACGACAGACTTGTGTGATGCGATTGCTGCTCAGTACGGCGCCGCTGGAGTATCCGTAGTAGCCGTCAATGATCCGCAATCGCGCTACCGCTACCCTGCGCGCGTGCGATTCGAGATAACCGAAAGCGACCCTTCATCCTATAAAGCCGCCGCCGACTTTCTTAATTCCAGCAATGTCGATCTGGTGTGTTTGCAGCACGAGTATGGGATTTTTGGAGGGAAGGCCGGCAGCCATGTATTGCGGCTGCTGCATCGCCTCAAAATGCCAGTCGTGACAACTCTGCATACGGTTCTTCGTGAGCCAGACGTCGACCAACTAGTCGTCATGCAAGAAATCGCCGAGCGCTCTGGTCGTCTCATCGTTATGAGCGAACACTCTTCTCAGTTTCTGCAGGATGTGTTTAGGGTTCCAGGCGAAAAGATTGATCTGATTCCTCACGGCATCCCCGATTTGCCCTATGCAGAACCGGCCTCTTACAAAGATTCGTTTTCAACCGGAAAGACGGTCTTGCTCACGTTCGGCCTCTTGTCTCCAAACAAGGGATTCGAAAATGTGATTCAAGCCCTGCCGCGTATTTTGTCTCGGCACAGCAACGTAGTGTACATAGTCGCAGGCGCTACTCACCCGCACGTTAGACGCCGCGAGGGCGATCGATATCGGGTCCAGTTGCAAGCCTTAGCCAAAGAGCTAGGTGTTGAGCAGAACGTAGTCTTCCACAACCGGTTCGTCAGCCCTCAAGAAATGGCTGCGCTGGTTGGTTCGGCGGACATTTACGTCACTCCGTATCGCTACGAGGCACAGGCCGTATCCGGCACACTGGCGTACGCCTTGGGCGCCGGCAAGGCGATCATCTCGACTCCGTACTGGCACGCCGCCGAACTGTTGGACAATGGGCGCGGGGCGCTGGTTCCCTTCGAGGACCCAGCCGCCATCGCGGATACGGCGATTGAACTCTTGGACAACGACGCAGCCCGCCAGGCGATGCGTAGACGAGCTTACCTCTATGCACGCCATATGGTGTGGGACCAGGTAGCACAGTCTTATATGCGGACCTTCCTACGATCTTGCGCTAATCGCATGCAACCGGCACGCATGGCTTTGCACCTCCAGGCTGCCGAGAAAGATACAGGCCAACGAATAAATGTGTAAACGCTTTGCCAGTACCGAACTCCGGAGCGATATTCACGGCTTAACATGGCCACCTTGTCGGGATGTCCTTGCGGACCGCGCGAAGAGCGTGGTGATGAGGTAAATCGGAATGTGGACCAGTTCTTTCGCACGAAGCAGGTGGAGGAATGAGATCTGTAGTTGGGTTTGTAGGACAGTTCCTTGGCATGTCCTTGTTGGGAACGATGTCAATCGCGACCCCTCCGTCATATCCGTGCGAGAACCTTTGTAAGCTGCCTGTGGCTGCAGTGCAGCTTAACTCATCCATTCGGGAGCAAAACAATACAGAAGACCTTTTTCGCAGGTTGACCACGCGTCACCGTTGGCAAGAAGATCATCTAATTCGGCTCTCTGGAGTTCGCACCTACAAGCTAGAGAGCGGCAACGATAAAATAGTGGCCGAAGAAGCGGTAGTCGTGGAATACAGGGCGCCGACAACAGAAAAGTTCACAACCACCTCAGGAAAAGGCTCGGGATTCGTGCGCCACCATGTATTCCAGCGCCTGATGAAGGCTGAAGAGGAGAGGGTACGGGTTAACAAAGACCCAGACAGCCTGATCACTCCGGAAAACTATGCCTTGGAGGTAGTTGGCACGGATCGAATCGGCAACTCTGACTGCTCAGTGGTCCACGCTGTTCCGAAGCGTAAGGAAATGGATCTCTTCGAAGGAAAGATGTGGATCGACAACCAGGACTTTGCGATCGTGAAGATCACCGGCCATCTCGCTAAAAGCCCGTCGTTTTGGATCAAGCAAGTAGATTTTGTGCGGGACTATCAGAAGATTGACGGGTTCTGGCTTCTCTCGAGAGAAGAGGCGATTTCAGCCATCAGAATATTCGGCAAGGAGACACTGACGGTCGATTACCGAAACTATACCGTCAACGGGCCGGGAACAAGTCAGTCTTTTTTAACGAATGTGGCGCATACGCGTTACGTTGCTGGTCATATGATGAATAACAAGGCTAACGCGAATGGGACTAGGAAGCACCGTCTTATATGCGGACCTTCCTCCGATCTTGCGCTAATCGCATGCAACCGGCCCGCGTGGCGTTTTCCCTCCACGCTGCCGAGAAAAACGCTACGATCCGACTTATAAATGCCTGAGTCCTGGTCTTGCTATACTTTTCTGTCTTTGGTTGTTGAGGGCACGCTGGATACGTTGGACGGATTGAAAGGCAAGCTAGCTCTCGAGAAAACGGAAGCGAAGAACCGAGGGAGACGCTTAGCATCGGCAGGACTCCCTGTGAAGAGACTCCGACCGATGATGGTTCAGAATTTGTTTTTATGCTGCGATTTCTAGTTCAAAATTAAGAGGTGTGCCTGTGATTGAACGACTTAAGGAAACTGGAGGAGCCGCATTCGGTTTTAAGGTGGCCGGAGCGCTGTCGGAGGAAGACCTCAAAGCATTCGAGCCGCAGCTTGAATTCTTCATCGCACAACATAAGAAGCACCCGATCGGCATCCTCGCGGACCTTACAGAAATGCACGGAGCCGAATGGAAGGCACGCTGGGAGGATCTTCGGTTTCTCCAAAAGCACACCGACCATATCGCTCGGATGGCGGTTGTCGGGGCACATCGTTGGGAAGAGATTGTGGACATTCTAACCGCGGGAGCCGCCGTTCTGCAGTCCGAGACGCATTACTTCGAATCCTCCGAAATCCAACACGCGTGGCAATGGGCGCGGACTGCGAAACACGCGGAAGATGCCCCTGTCCGAATAATCTCGCCAGCGACTGGAATCTGGAAGGATTACCGCCCTGAGTTTATGGGTGTGTAACCACGAAAGCGCCGAAAGAAAGGCGGTGCATGCTGGTCAGTCTTGATCGAGACTCTGCAATCGCCGCCTTGTGCTGTCTCCGCTAAGAGCACGTCCTCGGAGGGGAACAGTTGGCGCGATAGGCCTCGACGACAAACAGCAAAACAGCACGACCAAATCCCCGATCGTGAAAGTGGAGAATTGCTCGTCAAATAGGCTGCTCACATAAGAAGGCGTCGTCGTGGGTATCAAAGAACGGTTCGCGGCCAACTCAATCGCCTGGAAATTCAGCTTAAGAGCGCCGCGAAGGATACCCAAGCTGAAGAGCAGGTTATCGAGAACGCGCAGTTAAGAACCGCCAGGGACGCTTATGATCGGTAGCGCGCCCTGTGAATAGACCTCGACGGCCGTGTTTGCTCTACTCTTGTCGGCCAATTGCGAGTCCGTTTCAGTGCCGCCGGGGACGCTTATGACTGGAAGCGCTCCCTGTGGAGAGACTCCGACCTTAGTTTCGCTCCTGTCTGCCAGTTGTGAACCCGTTTGAGAGCTGCCGGGGACACTTACTACGTCTAGCGAAGCACCTTTTGCCGGCTGCGGTCCGGCTGTTTTCGCCCGACGATGATCCAGGGTTTGTTGTGTTTCTTTGGACATAATTCTTGTGCTCCTTTGGATTCTTCTCTGAGGCGCCCCTACAGATTCGCTCACTTCCCGCAGCAATACTGTGCAGTATGGCTCAGGTGATGAGCCGTCCGACCACGTGCGACGACATCACTTGCAACGATGCATTCTCCGCTTGTGTCCGTAAAACGACTCCAAGAAGTGTTGCCCTGAAGGACGGTAAATCCCAAGGAGCTTACTCGCCCATCAGAAGCCCCAAAACAAAGCGCCTTCTCCCCCGTCATGTTCACAATTGACCAGATTTCTCGTCATATTTTGCTTGATATTCAAGGAGGATTTAGAAAACTGAACGCAGGAACGGACAATGAGCGCAACAGCCGTTGAGAAAATTACCCTCCAGGCACATGAACCGCGCGACGCTACCCGCGGGAAGCTGTCACCCACAAAAAGCCATTTCCCGAGGTGGAGGTGGGGTCTATTTGTAGCGATCGCATGCGTCATCGTTCTGACAATCCTCCTTGGCCTAATCCAAAAATGGCTTTGGATGCGGGAACTCGACTACGCCGGGATCTTCTGGACCCTTCTTTCTGTCAAGTGGGGGATGTTCGGCGTGGCTTTGGTCCTTTCGTTTCTTTATCTGTGGATCAATCTCCGCTTTGCAGCCAAGAGCGTCGACATTTCACGGGAGCACGGCCCTTCGCTCAAAGTTGCTACTGCCTCCCCTTCTGGCAAGGTCGTCGCCGCCTCCGCCGATGCGCTCGGGAGACTCAACATCGATATAAGCCCCAAGGTATTGATGCTGGCCAGCGGGGTCGCTGTCATGTTCGTCTCCCTGATATTCGCGGTTGGTGTTTCCACGCAATGGGACACCTATCTCCGCTTTCGTTATGGCGGATCGTTCGCGCTGACCGACCCGCTCTTTGGGGTCGACCTTGGCTTCTACTTCTTCCGTCTTCCATTCTACGAGCTACTGCAGGGTTGTCTAACCTTTCTGACGGTGGCCGCTCTTGTGATACTTGGTTTTGTTTCCTTCCTTGGCCTGCGGCAATCCAAGCCCAGCCAAAAATTCACAATCGGTGACAATACAGCTCGACATCTCGTCGTGCTTCTCTTCATTTTGGCTGCCACCGTCGGGTGGGGCTTTTATCTGGATCACTACGAGCTCGTCTATTCGACCCTCGGGGTTGTCTACGGAGCGGGCTATGCAGCGGCGCACGTGACCAGGATCGCCCTTTGGATGATGCTCGGCGCCTCCGTGCTGGCATGTGCGCTTCTCGTGCTCGCTTTATTCCGTCGTCCGCAAGTGAAGACGTTGGCCGTAGCCATTGGCATTTATGCGGCACTGTATGTAGTCGGAGTACTGGCGTTGCCCTACCTGTTTCAAACGTTCGTCGTTCGACCGAGCGAGCTAAGCCTTGAGACGCCGTACCTGCAACATTACATAGGGTTCACTCGAAAAGCTTACAATCTTGAGGCAATCCAGGAAACCGCTTATCCGGCTCTCACCGATCTGACTCCCGACGTTCTCTCTAGAAATCAAGACACGATTCAGAATATTCGTCTCTGGGATTCGCGGCCGTTACTTCAGACCTATCAACAAACGCAGGCGATTCGTCTCTATTACCAGTTCTATAACGTGGATGTCGATCGCTACCATCTGGCCGATGGCTATCACCAGGTGATGCTCGCATCTCGTGAACTTGCCACGCAACTACCCGCACAGGCACAAACGTGGGTGAACGAGGAATTGCAGTTCACTCATGGCTATGGGTTGGTCATGAACTTTGTATCGAAGACCGAAGGCGGAGGTTTTCCGCAGTATCTTATTAAGAATATTCCTCCCGAATCCCAGTATGCCCGCCTGAATATCTCGCAGCCGGCCATCTACTACGGAGAGGTGACGCCGGGCTATAAGATCGTGGCGACCGGGATTAAAGAGTTTGATTATCCCAAGGGCAATGAAAATGTTTATACGAGCTACCAGGGGAAGGGCGGAATTCCGCTGGACAGCATCTGGAAACGGCTTATGTTTTCCTGGACGCAGACGGACATCAATATCCTGCTCACTTCTTACCTGAGGCCGCAAAGCAAAATCCAGATTTGGAGAAGCGTGCAGGAGCGTATTTCACAAGTCGCGCCCTTCTTGCTTTTGGACAAGGATCCGTATGCGGTAGTGAGCGAAGGGAAGCAGTATTGGATTCAGGACGCGTATACCACCTCGGACCGTTTCCCCTACTCACAGCCGCAAGCTACTGGTTCGGCAGCGGGCATCAATTACATCCGCAACTCCGTAAAGGCCGTCATGGACATGTATGACGGAACAGTGTCGTTCTACGTGATGGACCCGAAAGATCCCGTTCTCGGACTGTACCGGCGCGCTTTCCCGGGTGTTTTCAAGGATCTGAGCGAGCTTTCAGCGGATCTGAAGAGCCATCTGCGTTACCCGCAGGATCTCTTCGCCATCCAGGCGAATCAATACGAGAGCTTCCATATGACCGACCCCCAGGTGTTTTACAACCGGGAAGATCTTTGGGTTGCACCGAAGGAAAAATACGATAACGCGGTCAACCCTATGGAGCCTTATTACATATTGATGAAGCTTCCCGGGAGCGATCAACTCGAGTACCTCATTCTGACTCCTTTCACGCCGCAGAACAGGGATAATATGATCGCTTGGCTGGCCGCCAGGTGTGACTTCCCCGATTACGGGAAGATGCTGTTCTATGAGCTCCCGAAAGAGAAGCTGATCTACGGACCCAACCAGATTAGTGCAATGATTGATCAGAGCACGACTATTTCTCAACAACTCACGCTGTGGGACCAAAAAGGATCGAATGTAATTCGCGGCAAGCTGATTGTGATTCCGATCGAGAATTCTTTTCTTTATGTGGTGCCACTGTATCTCAAGGCGGAAGGCACAAATTTCCCTCAACTGAAACGCGTGATCGTGGCGACAGGAGATAAAGTCGTGATGGAACCGACACTCGACGAGGCGCTGAGTTCCTTGTTTGGAACATCACCAGCGCAGCCGTCGCCAGCGGGACAAACGAGCGGGACGCAAGGACTCTTGCCGACAGCAGTGCTGGATCAAGCCAGGGCCCAACTTGCGGAAGCGCAGAAAGCAATCAATTCGCTCAAAGGCCTGCTGGCTACGCCGCCTCGATAGACGGGGCACACGAAGCTGATATGCCGATGAGACCACAGACGAAGGACAGTCGCGCGCTGAGCTGAAAGTTGAAGATAATTCTCGGGAGGTTCCGTGGTGAAAAGTAGATCGCGTGATAACGAAGCGCAGCTTGATGAACTAGGAAGCGATCCCGGGCAAGTAGGCTCGGACAGCGCTGGGCAATCAGGGGATACTCAGGGCCTCTCGCAAATCGCAGATGCTGCTGACGAGAGCGTCGAAGAACTTGCCGATACTGATCAAGCATATGAGGCGGAGGCCGTCAGCGGCATCGAGGATGCTGCTGACCACCCTGAGAGGGCTGTACGCACCAGTGAGGATCGTGCCCGGTCAGATGACATTCCGCCGGAGGGTGGACAATAGCGGTCGCGGCCGAAGGGGCAACCGACACTTTCTGAGGGCTTAGTCGATGGTTTCCGAGTGCTCTCTTGCGGCTCAGACCGTGGTCGTACACCAGGTAAGTAGCGCCCCAAGTTGCAACCGAAGATCGCAACCTTCCCGAATCCGCAGGTGCGCTTTATGATCCGCCCTGCGTCACCTGCTACAACAGTTCCTACCGTTTTGTGCCTTGCTCCACTTTTGAAAGAATGGGCTGCATCTCGGAAACGACAGCGGCATCCCCTTTTGCCAAATCGGCTATGATCCGATCGCGCATTGATAGAGTTCCACCGAGCAGAGTGCGCAGGGCTTCATCTTGGGTGCTGTTCTCAAGGCCCTGGGCCTGATCAAAGAAACGGTTGGCATCATCTCCCGAAGTTCCGTAATTCTTTTGTGTTGCCTCCAGGAACATCAGCGTGGCTGCATCGCGAAGCTGAGACAGTTGTTCAGAGAGCTGACATGCTTCGATCTGGGCTGTCGACGCTGACACTTTCTGCTCTAACCGGTTTGCTTTGGAATGTTGCGGAATGAACCCGGCAAGAAAACCTGCAATGAGCAGAATCGGCCAGACAATAAGACTGTTTCGCATAAGACTTCCTCGCGTCGTGCTTCCCGTCGTTATAATCCGCTCGTCCCATTATTCGGAGGCCTCTCAAGTTTTTTCAGGGCGAGATGGAGCCGTGCTGGTTGCGCCAGCCTCCTCTAAAGAAGCGGTGACGCACCATGTTGTGGGCAAGCAGAAAAAAGAGGACTGCCAAGACAACTATAAACAGGAACTTTCCAATTCCCAACCAGATGGACTTTCGTTCTTCAGGCCCCGTTCTGTCCAAATCAGTTGTCATCAGAGCCGTACCAGCTTGGGTGCTCGCGATAACGAAATTGATCCCTCGAACCTCCGACCAGGGCCGCATTCTCATGCGGCTCGTGGTATTGGTGGCACTTGTAGTTCGGCACGCGACCACAATGCCTGCAGCGTGAGCACGAGAAACAATGCTCTCAACCCGTCCGTCCGACATCACGGGGAGTTGATTGACATCCTTCCGCCCCATGATCTCCAGGGCCTCCATCGCGGGTGCGACCTACTTGGCGGCAGTCACCGACTTCACCGAAATGGTGGCACCTTCGGCCGTGCCCGTGACTTTAGCCTGCTCCCAAGCCAGCTTGTTGAGCGTGTCTAGCGTCGCTTGATCCGAAGTGTCAAGGGTATAGACCTTGTCGCCGACAACCAAAGCATACTTGGCGCCCTTCTGCACGCAGGCACGAACGCAGGCTGCGGGGGCGAGCCCCTCTGTGTGCTTGGCGCCGCACATGGCGTCGCTGACTTTTCCGGTAAAGGTTTGGGGTGTGCCCGCGGCAACAGCGGGCACAACAGCCAATCCGGCGCTCACCACCACCGTCGCCATCAAACCTTGCAACATCCGCAAACGGGACATAAATCCTCCTGTGTCTCACAGACCTCTGCTACGCTCCGGGCCGTGATTTACAAAGTATTGAGTAACCGAGGAACGCCTGTCTGGTCAGAATGGAACACTCCAGCAGGATGTGCCATGGGCGTGCGCTGGGTGAGGAGTTGGAGGCTACCTCATCTTTCACCGGCGACTGCTTTAATTGGTGCAGGTCTGTGATGCGAAAGAAATTCCAGTGCGATTGATTCAATTGCCATCCGTCTTTTTCCGAGTCGCGCAGCCGCATCGTTGTGTCCTCCAATGTCGCATTCTCATGCGGTCCGCGGTAAACTTGGGGGCAACTTCAGCTCCGCACGGGATCGTAGTACCTGCAGCAGGTGGGCACGGGACACAATACCCTCAACGCGTCCGTCCGACATGACGGGTAATTGATTGACGTCCTCGCGGCCCATGGTCTCTAAGGCTTCCATCGCAGGCATGTCGCGCGAAACGAAGTGAACCTCGTCCGCCGAACGCATCACACTGCGCACAGGCGTGAAGGGCCATGCTCGCTGCTCGACTGTGCGCACTTCGTTGGGTGTTATCAGACCGAGTAGGTGCCCATCCTGGACCACCAGGAAGCAGCGCCGGCCGGTACGAAGCAAGTGCTCGTTAACGAACTCCTGGACTGAAAGCTCGGGATCGACCGCGTAACTGTCTGTGGACATCACATCCTTCACGCGTAGACCGCGGAGAAGCGTGCCCGTTTTGACCTGCATGTACGTGGCGCCAGCAGCTTGCAAAAGGAACCAACCGATGAAGGCAATCCAGAGTCCTCCAAGACCTGCTCCTTGAAAGAACCGAAGAATTCCAAAGCCGATGAAGAAGACGGCGATGATTTGTCCAACGATGGCCGCTGTCCGCGTTGAGCGCTCAGCGTCATCCATCGCCCACCACAGAATGGCGTGCAGCACTCGCCCACCGTCGAGCGGAAAGCCTGGAATCATGTTGAATGCGCCCAGGGCAAGATTGATGTAGCCCAGCCATACCAGAAGCGCTGTACCGGGTGTTGTTGCTGAAGTCCACGGAGTCCAGCCAGAAAGCCTGGCTAAACCCAACATGGCCAGCCCAAGGATTCCACTGGTGATAGGGCCGACAATGGCCATCCAGAATTCTGTCTTCGGGTCCGTAGCGTCCTTTTCGATTTGGGCAACTCCTCCCAGCAAGAACAGAGTGATCTTGTGAACTGGGATCCCGTGGGCCTTGGCAACGACCGCGTGAGACAACTCGTGCGCGAACAAGCAGGCAAAGAAAAGCACGCCCGTGATGATCGCTGTGCTCCACACGACTGCATCACTCCAATCGCGGTTCACGGCATGAAATTGCGCGACTAGCGAAAAAGTGATCAGCAGCGCTATGACTAGCCAGCTATAGTGCAGGCCCAGCTCGACTCCAAATACTGTGCCCAGCTTAATCTGCGATTTCATGATTTGTCGCCCCCTGTTCCAGCACTATCGTTGGGACCGATTGGAGCGTGGAGTGAATCAACGTCCCGTGATGCGGATCAACATCTCGAGACCGCTGTTCAGCGTAATCTCTTGATGCCCATAAAGCTGGTGCCGGAAACAAGCTTTCGCGTGAAGCGCTTGCCCCAATTGCCTCGTTTCAGTCGCTTGTCATAAACGAAAGGATCCTCCGGCCCTGACAGCGCGCTTCGTCGTGGCACGCGCCGTCAATGCTGTACCTTAGCCGTGACTGAGCCAAGAAGCAGGTTCCCTTTGGTTATGCTGCTACTGCTTCGGCTGAGTGCAAGTCCAACTGGGCAGGATGCGTCGTTTCGATTATGTCTTTCGCCCGTGCCACCTCGGCGGCCGTCCCGTGGGCGATCAGTACAAATTGATCTGTCTTGAGTGCAGTTTCGTACTTCACAATGCTGTCCTTAGGGATTCCGATACTGTAGAGTCCGGCTCCCAGAACACCCAATCCTCCTACCGCTACTGCACTTTCCAGCCCTGCCACGATCCATGCAACTACCGGGCCCGCTGCTAAAATTGGGCCGAGACCCGGAATCACGAAGAGAGCAGATCCGAACAAGAGCCCCCAAAAGCCTCCCCAGAACGCACCAACTTTGCCCCAATACTTCATGCGGTCGCCGGTATTGTAATAGCCGACCACCTGCTCATCTGTGTGGTAGCCCTTCCCAACAATCGATAGCTTGTGCATGTCAACTCCGCCACGCTGAAGTTCCTTTACCGCCTGATCGGCTTCCGTGTGCGTGCGATATACCGCGACAACTGAATTTTGCGTAGACATTTTCATCATCTCCTCGGGTATTTACCCGTCATTCTCAGACCATCAAGTTAAGTTTCAGGTGAACTGCGTCAGTGCCAAACGATCACCGACTCATCAGTTCACCAAGCGCGTCTAACCTTTCTAGAAAAAGTGGGCCACTTTCTTCCCAGCATCTTCACTGTAGTTGACGGTAACTTTCGCGCCTTTCTCCAGCAGAGGCGGAAATGGCAGTCCGTCCCGCCGCCTCCAGAGGCACGCAGTCCTCTTGTCTGGACGCTACTCTGCCTCGACTGAGTGAAGAATATTCTTGCTAGGACGTGCCTTCTTCATCTGGATTTCAAGTGTCCCGTTTTGCACCGTGGCTGTCACTTCATCGGGGTCGATCGCTTCCGAGAGATCAACTTCGTGGAGGGCTTCATCGGAACCTTTTTCAACGCGAGTCTTCTCTTCACGAATTGTTCTCCACTTTCCGGTGATTACGAGACGGTGAGGTGCAACTCGCACTTGAATGTCCTCGTTGCTGAGACCTCGTTCGTTTCGCTGATCTCTACCGGCAGTGAGTGCAGTAACTCAGCCTCCGCGCGGCACCAATCTTCCAGATCCTGCCCATCCTCGCGTCCGCGGCTCTCGTACAATTCGTAGGCCCGGCGGGCAACTCCCTTGTAAGCCTGATGGACCTTCTGAGCAAATGGGGAAGCATCCCTCAATTTGAGAACTGTGGGGTGTTTTGCGCTTTCAGATTTCGCCGTCAAGTGGGCGGTCATGGTCCTCGCTCCCTTCCAAAGAAATTAGGTCCAGTTATGGCCCTAGCACTCCGGTGGCGGAGGGTGCACGCGAGTTGAAATACACCTCGACAGTTAGCATATTTAGAACATCCGACCATCTTTAGTCTGTCCAAAACAGGACACCCTGAAAATGGTGCTGGGAGCGGTCCTTGGCAATATGTGGAGTTTCGGCCTGAGCATGACTGAGGCGCAGCGAATGCCGGGTGGGGTTCTAAGACTGACGTCCGCCAATTTCGATCTTGTGCATCGGCTCAGCAGATTCTCGGCAGTTGATCGCCGGATAGAAGATCGACGATCCGCGATGTTCCTAAGCGCGTTCGGAGGGTGACCATCGCCGGATGGGAATCTGTAATTGTTCCGATGATCTGGGCGCTGCCTCCTAGTGGATGTTGGCGCATTGCTTCGAGAATCCCTTCGGCCGACTTGGGCTCAACGACCGCAAGGAGCTTGCCCTCGTTTGCCACGTACAAGGGATCGAGTCCTAACAACTCGCACGCGCCTCGGACTTCCTCGCGGATCGGAATCGCGTCTTCTTCCAGCTCAATTCCCACGTGTGAGCGGCTCGCAATCTCATTCAAGGAACTCGATAGGCCGCCCCGCGTCGGATCACGGAGACAACGAATGTCAGAGCTCGCGTCTAGCATGGCGGCAACCAAGGTGTGCAACGCCGCCGTGTCGCTGGCGACGGCGCTTTCGAATTCGAGACCTTCCCGTTGGGACAATATCGTGATCCCATGGTCTCCAATGGTCCCGCTAAGCAGCACGAGATCTCCTGGACGCGCCTGATCGGCGGAGAGCCGTACTCCGGACGAGACGAGCCCGATTCCCGAGGTGTTTACAAACAATCCATCGCCGCTTCCTTTTTCCACTACCTTTGTGTCTCCGGTGACCACAATGACGCCTGCCAGAGCAGCTGCGAAACGAATGGATTCCATCACCCGGCGTAGTGTGTCGAGCGGAAGTCCCTCTTCGAGGATGAGTGCGAGGCTTAAGAAAAGAGGTTTCGCACCGCCCATCGCCAGGTCATTCACAGTGCCATTCACTGCCAGCGTCCCGATGTCTCCGCCAGGGAAAAACAGCGGCTTCACGACAAAAGAGTCCGTCGTAAACGCAATTCGGGATCCGCCGAGATCCAAAATCGCCTGGTCATCCATCCGTTCGAGAACGGGATTTTGAAGTGCCGGAAGGAGGATCGTTCGCATGAGGTTCGCGCTCATTCGGCCGCCGCTTCCGTGACCCATCAGGATCGACTCCCCTCCGGTAATCGGGACGGGACAATTCGAAGCTATATCGAGTTTCGTGTCTTGCGGCATCAATGGCTCTCCGTCACTGCTATCGCATGCCGGCGATATCGGTAGTACGCGGCGCACGCTCCTTCGGAAGAGACCATCGGAGCGCCCAACGGATTTTCCGGCGTGCAGCGTGTGCCGAATGCGGAGCAATCCGTGGGTTTCTTCAGGCCCTGGAGCACCTCGGCGCTAATACACTCTGCGGGCTCATCCGCGGTTATTCCTTCCGTCCCAAAGATGCGATCCGCATCGAATTCAGCATATTCTTCACGGAGACTCAGACCGCTCTCCGGGATTCCTCCGATCCCGCGCCATTTCCGGTCACATACCTCGAATACCTCGGCCAGTATTTTTTGAGCGCGCAGGTTGCCCTCGTAAGTCACAGATCGGACATATTGGTTCTCGACTGTCGCCCGTCCTTCTTCGAGCTGCGTCACAAGCATCAGGATCGCTTCCAGCAGATCAAGCGGCTCGAAACCACCCACAACAATTGGCACGCGGAACTCATGAATAAGATCGTCATATTCCCGATAGCCCATGACCGTGCAAACGTGACCCGGACCAATGAAGCCTTGCACTCGATTGCGCGCTGAGCTTAAGAGGGCTCGAATTGCAGGTGGCACGAGGACATGGGAGGCGAGCATCGAGAAATTCCTAAGCCCTTCCCGCTTTGCTTGCCAGACAGCCATAGCATTGGCGGGAGCGGTCGTTTCAAAACCAACAGCGAAAAAAACCACTTTGCGGTCGGGATTTGCGCGGGCGAACTTGAGGGCCTCGGTGGGAGAATAAACAACCCTCACGTCTCCGCCTTTGGCCTTCACATGGAATAGATCGGTACGGGAACCTGGCACGCGAAGCATGTCACCATAAGAAATCAACGTTGCCTCGGGCCGCGAAGCAATCGCGATAGCCTTGTCGATGGTTTCAAGGGAGGTCACGCACACGGGACATCCCGGCCCGTGGACCAGTTCAATGCTGGGGGGCAGCATCTCGTCGATGCCGTAACGCATCAGCGTGTGGGTCTGACCGCCGCAAATCTCCATTAACACCCAAGGGCGCGTAACACGGTGGGTCAATTCGGCCACAATGCCACGGGCAATCTTCTCATCGCGGTATTCGTCCAAATACTTCATACACTCTCTCCGACCCCTGCGAAGGTTGCCTGTCTGTCCGCTCACGAATCTTCTAAATCGGATTGCAGTTCGACCTGGAGCAGTCCCATGGATTCGAGCACCTCATAGCTCCGCTCCGCCTCTTCAGCGTCCACACGACTGATTGCGAATCCCACATGCACAATCACGTAATCTCCGACCGACGCTTCGGGAACAAAGTCCAGGCAGGTCTCCCGCGTGATCCCACCGAACTGAACGCGACCCACGCGGATGCCGTTCTGCACTTCATCGCTGACGATTTTTCCGGGAATGGCGAGGCACATGTTATGGGCATCCTTCTTCGCGTGATTTAAGGAGTTTTCGATCCCAAGATTGATCGCGCCGCAAGGCTCCCGCGCGGGTCTCAACGCTAACGTCCGATGATTCGTGCCAATGTTGTAGCTGAAGCAGAGCTGCTTCCACCAAGTCTGCGAGCCCAGCTTCCACGTCAGAAGACAAAGAGGTGCCCCAATCGGTATTGGCGGGCTGCACGCCCAGCACAACAACGTCCTGAGGCTTTGTGGACATTAGTGCCAGAGTTGAGAGCAGGTCCACAACGCCTAACTGATGAACGCTCATTCCGCGTGATGTGCCCAATAAATCTCGCCCCGTCATCCGGGTGAGAGTTCCTGGCACGTCGCCCGAATTCACCGCATCGAGGAACAGCAGGCGCGAAGCATCTGAAACCAAAGGCGCCAGTTCGGGGCCGAAGGTGCCGCCGTCGAGAATCGACACCCCAGCAGGCAGTCTCGGATCATGCTGAAGTCGTCGTGCAGCATGTACGCCGACGCCGTCGTCTGAAAGGATCGTATTGCCGATCCCTATCACCACCGTATCCGATGTCAACCAGTCGTGCATTTCTCTCTCTACTCCTTTCCGCGAGGTTCTCACCGTCTATCCCCAAATTCCGACGACCCCGGCCTTTGTGCGAGCATAAGTTCGCCCGCGAGCGTCCACAACGTGGACCGCACAAGCCAAACAAGGATCAAACGAGTGAATGGTACGTAGAACCTCAAGCGGTCGTTCTGGATCCGCTATCGGCGTCTTGAGGAGCGCGGCTTCATATGCGCCCCGCTGGCCTTGGGCATCCCGCGGGCCAGCATTCCAAGTCGAGGGCACAACCGCTTGGTAATTCTTGATCGCTTGATTTTCTATCTCCACCCAGTGTCCTAAGGAGCCGCGTGGCGCTTCGAAGAAACCGAACCCTCGCGCCGTTTCGGGCCAGGAGTTGGGGTCCCATTTTTCGCCATTGTGGATACGCAGGTTTCCCGTAGCCAAATTGTTTCCTAGCTCTTCGATCCACCCAACCAAGCGATCTGCGAGAAGCTGCGTTTCGAGAGCGCGCGCCGCGAGACGTCCAAGAGTCGAAAACAGAGCAGTGGGCGGGGCCTTAAGTTTTGTCAGCGTCGAGTTTACTAACTGCTTGACGTCTGGCTGCCCAGAGGCGTACGCCACAAGCAACCTGGCCAGCGGGCCCACCTCCATAGCTTTGTCTTCATAACGGGGCGCTTTCAGCCAGGAATACTTCTGGTCGATTTCGAGATATTCATACGGTGGTTTGGGACCCGTGTATCGCGGGTTCGTTTCGCCTTCGTATGGATGTCTCGCAGTCTGGTCCCCGTTCGTGTACTCGTACCACGAATGAGCAACATATTCAGTGATATTTCCCGGATCGACCGGGTGGACATGGGAGAGGTCGCGATTGAGGATAATGCCCCGAGGAAGGAAGAAGTCAGCGGGATCTTTGATGCTGCCCTGCGGATACGCGCCATACGACATGAAATTCCCGAGTCCCTCGCCGCGTTCGAACCAGTCGCGGTAGAAGCCGGCGACCGCCAACACGTCCGGGATTAATACCTGACTTACGAATGGCTGCGCAGACTTCGCTACCTGCAGCAAGAAATCGATTCGCTCGGGATTGACGGTCGCATTCGGCTCATTCGGGTCGAGCGATGTGGCCATGCCTCCGACTAGAAACGTTTGCAAATGAGGGTTTTTGCCGCCGAGTACGGCGTGAATCCGTATAAATTCCTTCTGAAACTGAAGCGCTTCCAGGTAATGGGCGACGGCTAGGAGATTTGCTTCAGGGGGAAGATGGTAGGCGGGATGTCCCCAATAACCTGCGCCAAAAAGACTCAGTTGCCGGCTTGCAACCAGGGCGCTGATGCGGTCCTGAACACCCTTGAAATACGTCGTGCTCGACTTGGGCCAATTCGAGATCGATTGCGCCAACTGCGATGTCTTCGCCGGGTCTGCCTTCAAGGACGAAACCACATCCACCCAATCCAAGGCGTGCAGATGATAGAAGTGAATCACGTGATCTTGAATCGTTTGGGTCGCCGCGATAATGTTGCGGATTAGGCGGGCATTGTCGGGAACCTCGATGCCCAGTGCATCCTCCACCGCGTTGACCGAGGCTAGCGCATGGACCATCGTGCACACCCCACAGATCCGCTGCGCCCAAATCCAGGCCTCGCGAGGATCTCGGCCGCGAAGGATCAACTCAATCCCCCGGAACATCGTTCCCGAGCTCCACGCATCTGTTATGAAGCCGCTTTCTACTTGAGCCTCAATGCGGAGATGCCCCTCAATGCGTGTCACTGGATCGACCACAATCCGCGCCATGCTGCCCTCCCTACGCTTCGCTGCTATCCAGCGACTTGCTTGTAATCGACCGGCACCGTCTTCGTCCGGATCCCGACACACACGGTCGTTTGAGAAACCATTTCACCGCCACCACTCCCGTCATGACCTATACGAGCTCATTCCATCAACGTCCACCCCGAACGGCGTCGCCAAAATTACACCAGCCAATAAAAGGGTGACTTCGAAGCCGAAGCGATGCTATCGCTTCGCCACTTCTTCTTCGTCAACAACACGGTCCAGTGGCGCAGGCGGGTCGCTCTTGAACACAAAGTTGTCAATTAACACTAGGATCCCGAAGATGACGAACCCCCATGCCGGGTGGCTGAGGATACCGACGCCGACCGAGATCGACATGAAAGCAACAACCCTCAACGCTCGATTTCCACTCATATATGCATCTCCTAAGCTGTTACTGTTCCTAAAATCTCGGCCGCAGCGCTCGGGTGCGCGGCGTCCGGTGAGCCCACTGCTCCGTCATACAAACCGCATGTTCCCGATGCGTATAACGGCAATAGCTTGGCGGGGCGGATCAACTCCGCGGGACTCGCGGGTTTGCAACATGAATCGGTCACAACGATCCTCCCGTATGGCAACTACTGCACGGCTGTGACGCCCAAATACCGCCAATGTCGACGGGGTGTTTAAACGGTAGCCCTTTCGGCCCTGTGGCGAACTGCACGCTCCCAGCCTTGCCCTGTCCGAGAATCGTATGGCACGTGCCACAATCGGAGGAAATGACGCTTCCGTCCACGCTCTTATGCTGGCCGTCGTGGCAACGGAAGCACCCTACCGAATAGAAGTGAGTGTCGTTGGTGGCATATGTGTCCCACCGGACTTTCATCGACGGGAAGAAATAGCGATCATAAGTGTTCTGCAGGTACGCGATGGCACCCTCGATCGCCTGCTGCTTGACTACGTATACCTGAGGGTAGCTCTTGCGGTAAAAGCCGCGCAGAGCATTGTCGATTCCTTGCATCGCCTTGTCCCGGCTGGCGTAACTTCCCGTAAGTGCCGCCACACTCTGCTGCTTAACAAACGGAAGAGAGGGATCGATACGGTTATCGGCAAGCGCCAGATCTACGCTCCGGTCCGGCGCCCGGAAGATGTGGCTCGGGCGGTTGTGACAATCCACGCAATCCATCGTTCGGATCTCACCGGCAACCGCCGCGTTTAATGGTTGCGCCGGGGATGTGTACACCTTCGCCGCGCCGGTTTTCGGATCCAACGACCGCACCCACGTAATATTCTGCCGATCGGGATCGCTCGCTACATACTCGACCTTGCTCGCGACATGCCAGTGAATTCCCACCTGTGACGCATCCGCGAGCGCGCCACCACCGCCGCCAATCGGGACCAACATGTCGATCTCCCAGCGCGTATTCTGCTCGTCTGACAGGAAGTGCGACCAGTGCACCTCGCGCGAGCCGAAGAAATTAGCTGGCCAGTGACACCGTTCGCAATTGCCCCGCACTGGACGCAACGACGTCCCCCGGGCCGGAATCGGCCGCGGGTAGTCGTTTTGGACGGTCTCGACGAGTTCTATCATGCCGCGCGTCTTTGAAAGCACATATCCTGTATTGCCCGCTCCGACGTGGCATTGCGAACAAGCGACGTGCGCGTGCGGCGACCGCTGATAGGTCATGAACTCTGGCGTCATGGAGTGGCAAGACGCGCCGCAGAATGACACCGCGTCCGTGTAGACATAGGCCTGTTGCCCGCCATAAATCGCGGGAATCGAGAGAATTGCCGCTCCGATCGCAACACCCAAAAGTGCCTTCCTTTCGGCGGCCAGGTTCAGGTCCCACTTGGGGTAGCGCGCGAACGACAGCGGCTTGTGCATTCGCCACCGGATCCACTGAAAGTACATGCCAATCAGCACGACTACAACGCCAACAATCACGAACATCGGCGGAACGAAAAAGATGACAAGATCTCCATAAGGTTCAGTGAGCGCGCCGCCTCCGATGGTGTGATACGCAGTTAGAACGGCGAACACTAGGACACCGACAGCGGCGATTCCCGTTCCCACATAACTGGTCCAGTTACGATAGAGCGTCAATGGGCCAGGACCGGGACGGGACTTCGCTGTCTTCCCGGCACGCTCCTCCTCTGGCGTGCCGCTGGGTAGCAACTCGTAGCGCTTGACGAAGTTTTGGGCGTCCAGATTCTTCGTAATCTCACGGCGCAGTTCGCCGGCGGCCACAAATTTCCATCCCGAGAAGATACTGTCCAGCAGTCCACTTTCTTCTTCGAGCGAAACAAGAATCGACGCATAGACATGAAAGATGACAAAGGCGAAGAAGACGAACATCAGCGAATAATGAATCAGGCGAAGATAAGGAAGTTCGATAAGTAGCGGCAACCAACCGATGAACTGGTGCAGGACGGGATTATGCAAAACCTGGTCATATAGAGCGAGGCCAGTCAGGATCTCGACCCCGATCAGCAGGTAAATGACGAAATACGACAGCGCGGCAAGCGGATTGTGGCCCACGCTCATGCCCGGATCGAATCGCAGGAACGAGTAAAACTCGAGCATGTCTCCGATGCCCCGCCATTGCTCGCGGCGGATGGGAATGTAAGCCGACCACCTCGACCAGAAATTACCCCTGAAAAACCAGTAGAGCCGTAGAATGAACGCCGCGGTCAGCACGAACCCTGACACTACGTGAGCGAATCGCATCTTCGCCATCACGAAGGCCGCGCTACCAGAAGAGACCAGAAATGGGCGGTGGATATAAAAGCCGGTGAAGGAAAGCGAGATAAAGGCAAAGAAAATCAGCCAGTGAGCTACGCGAACGGGCTTCTCCCAGACGTAGGTACGGACCAGTTCCGTTTTCGAAAGGCGTGACAAGCCCGACGCTGGCGACTTAGTTCTCCGCACCGCTGTTTCCTATCTCGTCCCGGCGCGATGACCAAGCGCGGGAGCGGACTCTGGTTAAGGTTTCTCCGGTGGTCCTTCGCGCTCTACCAGGCTGTCTCCGCGGGCGATCTCGGTTGGGCCGCCACGCGGCTCCTCTCCGTGTGGGCGCATTTGCGCTCGGCCCATGCTGGCGATCCCGTGCAAGCCCACAGCGGTTGCCATGCCGGCCGTCAAATAAAGACCGAGTTTCCCCGCGTCGACGTCTACGCCGAATCCCGGCACCGATGGCAGTCGCTTGTAGAAGGGTGACTTCGTATCCCAAAAGCGATGCGAAGCACAAGCAATGCATCCATGGCCCGACTTTACGGGCCAACTAGTCCCGTCATTCCAGCGAACGGTGGGGCAGTTGTACGTTGCTTCCGGACCCTTGCAGCCCATCTTGTAAAGGCAATAACCTTTGCGGTGCCCTTCATCGCCCCACTCCTCAACGAAACGGCCCGCATCATAGTGAGCACGCCGCTCGCACTGGTCGTGAATGATATTGCCGTAAGCAAATAACGGGCGGTTGTACTGGTCAAGGGCAGGAAAGTCGTGGAACGTCAAATAATGCACAAGGACGGCCGCGGTATTGGCAGGATTGTGGGGGCACCCGCCCAAATTGATAACCTTCACGCCCGGGACCGCCTCCTGCAACCCCACAGCGCCGGTCGGATTTGGATTCGATCGAACCAAACCTCCATCCCAGGCGCAGGCACCTACTGCGATGTTGACTGCCGAATTCGTGCAAACGTGATTCGCGATTTCGAGAGCAGTCTTGCCTGCGATCGTGCAGTACACACCACCGTCCGCGGTTGGAATCGCACCTTCCACAACGGCGATGTACTCACCCTTATGCTCCTGAACGACTCGTTCGAGGGCGGCTTCGGCCTGTTTGCCCGCGCCCGCCATGATCAGTTCGTGGTATTCCCAAGAGAGAAGGTCAAGCACGAACTCGGTAACCGTCGGGTTGCTGGTGCGGAGCATGGATTCCGAGTTGCCAGCACAATCTTGAAATTCGAGCCAGACCAACACGGGACGTCTCGCCTGACTGAGGGCCGTTTCGACCGCCGATACGTATCGCGTTGGGAGTGCCAGCGTGGCGACCATCAACTGGCAGAACTTGATAAACTCGCGGCGCGACACGCCGCGAGACTTCAAAGCTTGAGGCAGTGGGTTGCGCAGTGTTGCCATATTCGCACCTTTTCTAAATCTCTATGCGTGTCCCGTCCGTGATCACATGACGCTGTCAGTCGCGGCCAACCCTCCCAAAGGGTAACGAGGGTTAAATCGAAGGCGATGCGGTTGCCGGTGGCTCAACAAAACGAACGGCTTCGCTTCGCGCCAGAATTGGTTGTCCACCAAGGCACTCACCCGACTTTGGACATTCGGTGCAGCGAGCTGAAGGCAGCGATTCCGGGTTCAAGCGCGGCTCGGCGCCAAGCCAGTAAAGCCCATTCGCCATCACACAAAACCCAGTCGCGGCAAACCACACCATTGCGCCACCGACGAAGGCCGTAAATACAGTCGCCCATGGGCTGTAGGTGAGCACGATTATCGACGCGACGGAGATGTTGATTCCAACTGCAAGGTAGATGCGGCGCTCCAGATACCAACTGTCTGTCTGCATGAAATAAAATTTCCAGCGAGTTGGTTTGTCTGACCCGAGCATCGGACTGAAGCCAAGCAAACGCAGGACATTACCAACGGGGCAAAACCCCGTAAAGGCGACGTTGATGGAAACGAGGCCCGTAGCGATAACGCCCAAGATCCACAGCCGATTCACCAACAATGCCATCGCCGTGCTCGCCAAGAGAACCACTCCGGCGATCAGCCAGACAGTACGCTCGATGTACCACCGGTCGGTCGGTACTATATAAACCTTCATTGTCAGTCTTCCTTTTGTCGTAAGTGTTCCTGTGAAACCACTCGTTCGAAGACCTCTCCGGTATGTTTGCCAGCGCCCGCCATGATCAGTGAGTGGTGTTCCCAAGAGAGATACAGCACGGATTCATTGGCTCTCGTATTGTTGGTGCGCAGCATCGATTCCGAGGTGCCCGGACAATCTTGAGAGTCGAGCCAAACCAGGACCGTGCTCGTCGTCTGACTGAGAGATTTTCGACTGTCGAACAGAACTTGATAAACTCGCGGCGTGACACCCCGCGAGACCTCAACGCTTGAGGCAGTGAGTTGCGCAGTATTGCCATATTCGCAGCTCTCACGGTAAACAAAAATGTTTAGGACATCCGGCCATCGTCTGTCTGTCCCAAATAGGACACCCTGACGGTGCCTCATGGAGTGGTCGCGTCGGAATGCTGGGACGATGAGTGGACGTTAAGCGAGGTGAGTCACAATTACTCGTGCAGGACGACGCTGAGAAGCGAGCTGTTCACCTGCAACCCCAACCCGCCCTTGTAATCGATGAAGCCGAGCTTTCTAAACTTGTTCATGAAGTAATTCACTCGCTGACGGGTGGTACCAACCATTTCCGCCAGAGTCTCCTGACTCACGCTTGGAATCACTTCCTCAGGGTGGTCCTTCTTTCCGAAGCGTGACAGTAACAAGAGCGCTCGTGCCAGCCGCTTTTCGCTCGAATTGAATAATTGATCGACCAGATCCGCTTGCGTCCGATTGTGTCGTTCGACCATGTACCCAATAAACACGTCGGCCAACCTCTGTTCCTTGTGAAGCGTGCGCAGCATCAGTTCCCTGTCCATTCTCAGAATCGAGCACTCTGTAATTGCTGTAGCCGTTGCTAGGCGGAGGGGCTGATCTGAGGCGAGGCATGCCTCGCCTACGAAATCGCCCGGACCGAGCAGTGCGATGGTGGCCTCCTTGCCCTGTTTCGAGAGCACGGTGAACTTCACCCTCCCCTCCTGGATGTAGAACACAGCGTCCGCGCGAGCTCCTTGCCAAAAGATGGCTTGTTTCGGACGATAGTGGACAACAGTCCCGCCGACGGCAATATTCGCTAGGAAAACTCTTGGGTCAAAACGTTTGGTTTGTTTTCTTGGGGCTCGCCCTTTTCGTGCTGGTAACCTGCGAGAAGATGGCATACACGAAGCTCCAGGAAGCCCTGATGGCTCACATTTTATAGCTATTTCTTGCCACCTCTCAAGGAGTAGGGAGCTCCGATGGGTTTCTCGTTCACGATCGAGCGGAGGTCACGCGTCTTCCACCGCCCTCTTCGCGTTACTATAGCTTCACCCTGTTCGCTCTACGTGGGGTGTCAGAATTTCGTTCTCGGCAAACGGTGACCTATGCTTCTCTTTCACTCGTGCCGCTCGCTCGTTCCTTTCCTCCGACTCCTGATCGTTGTGGCGTTGCTGCTGTTCGCTTCTCCTACTCGAGCCGACCTTCACCAGCATCCCGTCCTTCTCCCCGCCAATGTAGATCCCTCCAAATGTCTTGCGTGTCACAACGACAAGGCCGCAGGGAAGTACGTCCACACCGCTATCTCCATGGGCTGCACCACCTGCCACGCAGTTGCCAACGTGAAAGGCGCCACCTACATCACTCTTACCTCTCCTAGCAATCAACTCTGCTTTACCTGCCACACAGTGTCCACTGACACCGTCCAGCATCCTCCGTACAAGGAGGGCAACTGCGTTTTCTGCCACTCTCCACACGCCAGTAATTTCCCAGCCCATCTGTACGCCTCTCCGCAGGACGTCTGCATGGCCTGCCACGTCCGCGGCCTCATGAAGGTGAATCGCAAGGCGCACACCCTCACTCTTTCTTGGGGAACCACAATTCCGTTCAAGGAAATGGATTCCTGGTTCTACCTAAACCTCGACAAAACTCACAAGCTCAATCACCCCGTCGAAGGGCATCCGGTTTCTGGCCCTAACGTCGCGCTTGGCAAGGACGCCCCTCCCATCACTTGCCTCACCTGCCACGAGCCCCACCACTCCACCGTTTCCAACCTCATCCTGCCAAAATACAAAAACACCACGTCTCTTTGCATGTCCTGCCACCACTTCCCATTCTGAATGTTCCCACGTAGGCGTAGACTGACGACCACAGATTTACGACCGGGTTAACTGGAGAAGCTGAGGGAGCGATTGCGCATGGAATATGGAATTGCAACCAGGCAAAACGCCACAAGATCGATCGACACGCGGATTTTGGGGCGTGATCCGGTGGATCCGGCTGTGGGGCACGATTTTTGGGCTCAGCGGAGTGGCACTGGTCGCACTGACAAACAAAGCGGTTATCTGGTCGAGTTCGAATGCGTTTTGCGGGACGTTCTGCGATTCTATGACATGGGCTTCAGCGGGGTACCATCAAGGGCCGCACTTCATAAATGGCTCCGGTGTAGGCGCAAGCTGCGGGCAATGCCATATCCCTTACGACTCCAGTCACGCGGCGGCGACCGAGTACGTGAAGATGCTGCTGTTTAAGGCGGCCCGCGGAGCAAAAGATTTTTGGAATGAGTCGCACAAGACCATTGCGACGAGGGAAGAATGGGAAAAGCGACGACCGCAATTGGGAGCAGAGTTCGATAGCTATCTGCAGGCGCACAATTACATTACCTGTCGCGGTTGCCATGTGCTCGACGCGTTTGGCGGACCTCGAAGTCAGATGAAAGTGCTGATTCACAAGGACATCATCAAAGCCAATGATGTGGGTTGCCTCCGGTGTCACCGGGATGTCGGCCATGTGTATGAGCAGCCGGTAGCGAAAGTCGGCGGCTGGTATACGACCGAGCAGGCAGGGTCGGGCGAAAAAAAGACAACCGGCAGTTTGGAGTTCTGAAAACCCTCGGACTGTCGTCCGCACTAAACCAACTCCTTCATCACGTGACGCAATTTATCCACTGAGAATTCCTTTGAGCCGCAGAAGTCGATGACCCTCTGTTCGGTCTCCCGCAGCTTGGCCGCAACCGCCGGAATCTGTGAAGCAACGTTTTTGGGAACGCTCAACAGTCCGGGGCGGTCGCCGTGTAACAGGGCGCCGGGCTGCACTTCAAGATTGCCAATCTTGACCGCACATCCAAAGTCGAAAATGTGGGCATAAGCGTGGGGTACAGCTACGTCTCCGGCGAACAGGTGCAACCCCAATTCCCGGACGGACGGTAGTTGCCGAACCGCGCCATTGGTCACATACCCGACACAACCGAGCGCTCTTAAGATGGCTGCGTGCATATTTCCAACAAAGGCCCCCCAGGCCGGGTAGCCTGTCCATGTCTTCTACGACCACGATTCGCGGCGGTGGTACCTTGAGAATGTTGTTCCACCACTCCGTACGGTCGTGATAAAAGCTTCCGGCAATGGGGGGATCGTCGGTACGAAGACGAGCCGTGGCAGCGTACCCGACCATGGGTGGAAAATCTTCGAACTTGCATCGAACACGGGCCTCGGCGAAGCCAGCATTCCGCAACCTGATGTCAAAGGTCTCGATCGCGTTGGAAACAGTGCAAGTGTCTAGACGCCGGAGAGCATCGAGAACATCCTCGTCAATAAAACGTTCACTCGTCATGTCCATCCCTTCGCCACCACGTCAGGTCATTTCGCGCGTCGTGATGTTGTGGATAGATTAGTAAACAATCAGAGCCGCTCGATTGCTGCCCAGCTGATCAGGCGTTTAGACCTTTAGCTCTAGCGAGTGATTTTCCGGCCATTATATGCTGCGCGGTGCGATAATCTTCGCAACGTTCAGAGGGAGCCATGCCGAAATACGCAGAGCTAAAGGGTAAGAAGGTCGTCATCAAGCCGTCATGGTACGATCGGCCAACAATTGGCACAATCGTCGCGGCGGAAGATGAAGGCCTTTGGCTCACCATGGAAATGGGAGTATCGCCCTCCGAATTCTCGATCGAACTTCCCAAAGCCGTCCAGACCAGAATCTCTGCGCTTAACAACGGCGTGTACTTTATTCCGCTGTCACACATCCACTACGTTCTTACTGAGCGCTCATCGCCCGCGGGAAAAAAGTAGGTAGTTAGGTTAGCGTTCGACTGTCTTCGATGGATTTCAACGCTCCTTTTCACTTTTCACGTTCGCAGTCTGAATTGGAGCGGCCTTGAAATATCCGTAATACGTCTCGTCCGCTTGCGATTTCCGTGTGAAAAAGAAGAGGACTTTCGCCTGTGATCTCATGGCAAAGTGCTTCGGAAGCCAGACGCCGTCTGCCACAGGCATTTTTTGCAGCTCAAAGTGCGTACCCGGCTCCACCTGCGCGAGAAAACCTCCAAAAACAGGGAGAGTCTTCACTCGCGGACTTATTTCATGCCCAACTCGCCATCTCGTACTGTCGGACAACCCCGTAGCACTCGCAGGCGGAGTCTTCAAGTTTCTTGCGGTTCACAATCTTCACTGCGCCACGGGTGTACTCGATGAGCTTCTTCTTCTGCAAAACACCAGCTGCCAAGCTCACAGTAGGTCTATCTGTCCCTAGCATCGTTGCGAGAAAATCATGAGTGATGGGCAGCGACCCTGAATCCACTCTATCCTGAGTCATTAGCAACCACCGCGCAAGGCGCTGCTCAATATCGTGCAGCCGATTACACGCCGCTGTTTGTGCAACCTGAATACTCCGAACTACTGCATATCGGGACAACTTCAATTGAAGGCGTGGAGCGGATTCCAAAGTATTTTGCAAAGCTCCGACCGCGACCCGAAACCCATCCCCCGTGATTTGTACCACCGCTTGAAGCGTGCTCCCTCTCAGGCCAACAGCGGCCGGTGTTCCTGTAAAGCCCTCATTTCCAACTATGCCAGCTTCGGCCGTTCTTCCATCTTTCATTACGACTACAAGAGAAATCAAACCTCGATTCGGGAAAAAAGCAAATTCTAGCTTTCCGCCGGCCTCGTGAAGCACGAGGTGGTTGGGCAAGCTGACGTATTCGAGATGAGGACGAAGTGAGCCGTAGTCGCTATCGGAGATCGATAGAAGTATTAGGTTGCTGACTGGTTTGCCTTCGGTATTCGTCCGCTCGCAAGGCTGGGAATGAACTCTTCGGTTTTGGAACACGAGACAGGAAGTCTGATCGGGCATCGTGAACCCCCTCTCGAGACCTATCAACACTATGCTGGATATGACCCTGATACTGAGCAATACTGAACGCTTCAAGACGCACCGAACGTGACCAACAGCTAAAGCGATTCCGCTACTTCAAACGAGGCCCCGAAATCGGGCCTGCGAACGAACATAACTCTTCCATGTATGTGGGATGCCCAACAGCCATCAAAATCGGCGTGTGATATTACTGCTTTGAGGCTTGGGATCAGACGCCACAATCGGTCAAAAGCGCGATCCCGACTCCAAAGTGATTAGCCCATGATGCTCGCGGTTGAAAGACGTACACCATACCAGATGACTGGGACGAGCACGATGATATTGCGGTAGGGTCGAGTTGTCCGATGGCCGACTGCGGTGAGTTGGCGGTTGCCTACAGGTCAACGGACGGCGTGGAACGTGACCATTCCGAGCCATGGGAGTTCGCGTGCCCGCGCTGCGGAATCGACTTTACCGTTCCTGAAGATGAACTAATTTTTCAGTCGGTGCCCAAGAATTGGCTATTGGCGAAGGTTCAAGCCGCATAGCCGGGTGGCAAGGAAGCGTCAACAGAGACCGTCAACGATTACCTGCACAAGGAGTGACATCACAATGAAGCCTACGCTCACAACACCCACTCCCCTAAGGACAACCAGACAAACAACCGAATCTACCAGTGATATTCAGGAGCAAATCCGTCGTCGTGCTCACGAACTGTACGAGCAACGCGGGAGAGAAGATGGATACGAACTAGACGATTGGCTGCAAGCAGAGTCGGAGGTGACTCAACAGAAGGCAAAGACAGTCGCCGCATAGAACCAGTATTCGCGCAGGGCTCAGTCTTCGAAAAGCTTCCTCCAGCCAAGTGCAGCTTGTCACTATCCCGAGGAGATTTGGCAATGGAATCCCCCACTGTTTTGTGCATAGACGACCGTCCACAAGTGCTGGAGCTTCGCAAGGCGACGCTAGAATCTCGTGGTTATTGCGTCAAGACCGCGTCGAGCGGCTACACCGCGATGAAGATGTTGGAGGAAACGTCGGTGGCCGCGGTTCTGCTGGAGTACAAACTGGACGGCATGGACGCGGAAGCCGTAGCCTGCCATATCAAGCAACGGTTTCCCAACCTGCCGATCATCCTGCTTTCCGCGTACTCCGAGTTGCCAGAGCGAATCCTGTGGTTGGTGGATGAATACGTGATGAAGAGCGAACTGCCGGAAGGGCTGGTGCGGATCATCGAACGAGTGACGCAATCGCAGAGGCTCGCACTGCGATCTAACGAACTTTGCCAGCGTAGCGGGGCAGCAGCGTAATCACCTCGACCTTGAACCAGACCGAAGCGTCGAGGGCGCGGGAAGGTCTGGCGCAACGTCGCGCAGAGTCAGGCGACAACGAACCGTTTGGGCCTTCACACGCTTAGCACCGGGATGTGCGACTCGCGAATGATCGCATAGCCACCGCCGTTGGCCCCCAAGTGACCGCCGGAAGGCATGTGTCCGATGACCAGGAGGTCAGCCTTCGTTTCTTCTGCCGCTCGGTTCAACAGCTCCGGGACATTGCCGCTATCCATGATCACATTGGCCTTCGTGCCCACGTCCTGCTGAAGATTGGCGATCTCTTTGGCGGCGAAGCCGACGATCGTCTCCTTCCACACTGGGTCGACGTGGGATCCGCCGGGACCGTAGATCTCCGCGCCGGCCGTGACGTGGACGAGCGTAAGCGTCGCATCGACGGCTGCGGCCATCTCGGCGGCCCGCGACACGGTATTGCGGCTGTGGTAGTTCAAATCAACCGCGCAAAGAACATTGCGGATGGTGAACTCACGCAGCGGTGCTTCTTCCAGGTGGGCGTCGGTCCAAACCGGACAATCGCTGTCGTGTAGCACTTTTGCTGCCACCGAACCCAGCAGAAAGCGGTAGAACACCCCATGGCCATGCGTGGACATCACGATCAGGTCCACTTTTTCGTCACGAGCTGTCTGCGCGATTTCGCGGGCCGGGTCTCCTCTGAGCAACAAGCGTTTGACGGCAATCGTATCGAGCTCCGACCGCAGCGATTGGTCGAGGTCTCTCTGAGCCCGCTTCATGATTTCCGCATGTAAATCCCCAGTCAGTTCATACCCAATCTCCAGTATGCCGACTGGATAGCTCATTGGCGCTACCACATGCAGCAGTATGATCTCGGAATGAAAATGGCGAGCCAAGAACGCCGCCTGATGAACCACCCTTAGCGAGGTGCTTGAAAAGTCAACCGGAAGAAGAATCTTATTCATTAACATCTCCATTCTGGAATCCTATCCCTCGCAAAATGCTAGCTGCAGACAAAATCCGGCGACGGAAAAAACCGGAAGAGGAAGCGCGAAGCGCAGAAGGTTATGGTCATTACACACTCATCCATCCTTCCAACACTTCATCCCAGCAGAGGGCATGCGGGGGCACATCGACTTGATGCCTCCTACGCTCCGGGATTGTGCCAACCGCCGTCCGAAGGAATCATCGCGTCGACCTCTTTCGGCCCAACTGCTGCGCTTGTAGGGGCGCGCCCGGTGGTGAGTCTCAAGGACTGGATCGACAACCGCCCAGGCGGCCTCAACCGCGTCTTCGCGGATGAAGAGTGTAGCCAAAACAACTCCGAGACCAGGCCGGGGTTTGCTCCAAGTTCATTTGAGCGATTTTATGTGCACATTGTGCGGGCATTTCGAGTCCGCCTTGGCCGCACTGGTCAAACGAGAGACCCCAATTCCGCCTTTACTTCTCTTTCTTTAGCTGCCTGCCGATCGCTTGCAATTCCCGCCGACGCTTCTCCGTGGTCTTGGGATATGCCATCTTGAGATTCTTGAGCACATCGAGGACAATGCGGGAAACAATCAAGCGTGCGTTCTCCTTATCATCGGCGGGAACGACGTACCAGGGCGCGTGATGGGTGCTTGTCGCGTTCAGGCAATCCTCATACGCTTCCATGTAATGCTTCCAGTATTTCCTCTCGTGATTGTCGGAGGGACTGACTTTCCAGTTCTTGTCAGGCTCGTCAATGCGCTCGAGAAACCGCTTTCGCTGTTCTTCGTACGAAAGGTTTAGAAATATTTTTATGATCCGCGTTCCGTTGTGATAAAGGTGGCGCTCCAGGTCAACGATGGAACGATATCGTTCTTTCCAGATGGTTTTCTCGTCGCGCAACTCTTCCGGAAGACGCTGGTTGCGGAGAATCTCCGGATGCACCCGAACGATCAGTACTTCCTCGTAATAGGAACGATTGAATATGCCGATCCGTCCGCGTTCGGGAAGCCGGCACGTCGTGCGCCAGAGAAAATCGTGTTCCAGTTCTTCAGCGCTCGGTTGTTTGAAACTGTAAACCTCGCAGCCTTCGGGATTGACTCCCGACATGACGTGCCGGATGGCGCCGTCCTTGCCGGCTGAGTCCATACCCTGAAAGATCAGCAGCAGCGCATAGCGGTTGGAGGCGTAGTGAAGGTTTTGCAACGAGCTCAACTCTGCAACGTGTTCTTCCAGGAGTTTCTTATATCCCTCCTTTGAGTTGCAAAAGGGCTTTACAACGGTCGGCAAGTGTCTGAGTTCGATCTTCTTTCCTGGCAGGACACGAAAATTCTTTGAATGGATTTTCATCTTTTCCCTTCGGTGGTCACCAACTGCGTGGGTGCGCTTGGCAACTTCCGGTGCTCAGGGGGAAGTTTACGCAACATCCTTATGTCCCTTCTGATCTTTCCGAGTCTCGCGCTCCGCTTTCTCCCATTCCTCAACTTCGCGAACATCCTCGCGCCCTAGCTCCTCGTAGAGTTCATGGACTCTCTTGACGATCTGCGGCGTCAAATCGGACGGTGTCTTGGCTTCGGGGTTAGACTCGGCTTTGGCTTCAGGCTTCGCTTCGGCTTTGGCCTCAGGCTTCGGCTCGGCTTTGGCCTCAGGCTTCGGCTCGGCTTTGGCTTCCGGCTTCGCCTCGGCTTTGGTTTCCGGCTTCGGCTCGGCTTTGGCTTCAGGTTTTGGCTCGGCCTTGGCTTCAGGTTTTGGCTCGGCCTTGGCTTCCGGCTTCGGCTCAGCTTCGGCTTTCGGTTTCGGCTCAGCTTTGGCTTCATCTTTCCGAATCTCCCGCTCCGCCTTCTCCCAGTCCTGAACTGCTCGACCATCCTTGCGGGCTCGCTCCTCGTAGAGTTCATAGGCTCGCTTGGCGATCTGCGGCGTCAAATCGGGCGGTACGTTGGCCTCAGGCTTCGGCTCAGCTTTGGCTTCTGGCTTCGGTTCGGTTTTGACTTCAGGCGTCACCTCAGTTTTAGCTTCAGGTTTAGACTCGGCCTTGACGGGATCAAAAATCTTATAGGCGAGCAGTTTCACGCGGTCATTGAGGAGGAACCAAGCCAAAGCATAGCCCCAAACGAACGCTGCCCAGCCCCAGCCGAGTGGCGTCATAAACAAACCATAAACAGCAATCAGGGTCGCCACAGTTTGCGTGCCGACCACGGCTATCCATAGAATCCGCGCCGGGCGAATGGACCAGAATGGGCCCCGTGTGCGCGTCAGGAAGATCGTCAAATGTCCGGCCACCGACAGCTTCAAATACATCAGCGTTTGGACGTGCGCGTGGTCGAGGTGAAATACGCGCTCGCCAAGATAAAACAGGCCAAACGCAGCCACGACCCCGATAACGCCCAGCACCGTGGAAATCCCCAACACCAGGCGCATGTTCCAGGCCTCGGGCTTATCCTTGTAATGAACGTTGTCATACGCGATGGACAGGATGGCTCCGTCGTTGAGCACCGCGATCATCACGATCATCACTGCGGTCACCGGATAGAAGTTGAACACCAGGATCGCAAGCGTCATGAAGAACAGCACACGCAGCGTTTCGGCGATGCGGTAGATCGCGTAGCTGTTCATCCGCTGGAAGATGCGACGGCTCTCCTTGATCGCATCGATGATTACCGACAGGCCGGGCGCCAGCAGCACGATCGACGCCGCCGCACGAGCCGCGTCTGTCGCGCCGGAAACCGCGATGCCGCAGTCCGCTTTCTTCAGCGCGGGGGCATCGTTCACCCCGTCGCCGGTCATACCGACCATGTGGCCGTGCTTCTCCAGGACGTCGACAATGTTGTACTTGTCTTCGGGGAACACTTGGGCGAAGCCGTCCGCTTTTTCGATGGACGCCACCGACTGCTCCGACTGTTGATCCTTCGAATCGCGCAATACGGTGGCATCCAGGATGTTCGTGCCCAGCCCCAGTTGGCGGGAAGTTTCCTGGGCAATGGCCAATTGGTCGCCGGTAACCATCTTGACTTTCACGCCCATCTGCTCTGCGCTCGCGATAGTTGCTTTGGCCTGCTCGCGGGGCGGATCGAACATTGGCAACACACCAACAAACTGCCACTTGTTCTCCTGATCCGCTCGAGCCACGCCCAAGGAACGGAAGCCGCGTCCCGCAAACTCATTGACGGCTTTCTCGATGGCAGGCTTTACTTCGCCGGCGTTGGTCGACATTTCCAGAATCACCTGCGGCGCGCCTTTGGCCACAAAAAACTGTTTTCCGTCCGAAGCTTTAACAGTAGCTTCGGTGCGCTTATGCACCGGATCGAACGGCTGGAAATGGATTACCTGAAAGGCTTTTAACGCCTTATCGTCCTTCACGCCGCCGATCACCGCCAGGTCGATGGTGTCCTTATCTTCGGCACGCGAAGCCAGTGCGGCCCAGAGAATGACCTGGTCGGCAGGGATGTTGTTCACGCAGAAGGGATCGCCCAGCGTCAGCTTGTTCTGGGTCAGGGTGCCGGTCTTGTCCGAGCACAGCACATCCACGCCAGCTAGTTCCTCGATCGCCGACAGTTTGGTCACAATCGCCTGTTTTTTTGCCAGCAGACGCGCGCCGACCGCCATGGTGACTGACAGCACCGTGGGCATCGCCACGGGGATCGCGGCCACCAGAAGCACCAAGGCAAACTCCAACGTGCTGAGGATTGGATCGTGACGGAAGAGCGCCACGGTAACAATCACCGCCACCAGGGCCACTGCGAGAGCGATCAAGTAATCGCCAATTTTGAGCACGGCACGCTGGAAATGGCTGACGGTAATCGCCTCCTGCACCAGTTGCGCCGTCTTGCCGAAGTAAGTCTTCTCACCGGTGGCGTACACCAACGCGTCGGTTTCGCCCCGCTTGATAATCGAACCCGAAAACACTGCCTCGCCAGGCTTGCGCGTCACGGGCAAAGATTCGCCGGTTAACGCGGACTGATCTACTTGCACGGGATCGCCCGCCAACAAGCGCGCATCCGCCGGCACGATGTCCCCCAGTCGCAGACGGATGACGTCGCCCGGCACCAACTCACGCGCCACTGGCGTGGCCCACTTTCCATCTCGCAGGACCCGGGCCTTGGTCGCCAGCTTGGCCCGCAACGCGGCAATTTCGTTGCCCGCCTGATGTTCCTCCCAAAATGCGACCAAAGCGTTGGAGAAAAGCAGAAACAGAATGATGAAGAAATCCAGCCAGTGCCGGACCACGCCCGACAGAATCACCGCCGCTTCGATCATCCACGGGATGGGACCCCAGAAATAGCTGAGGAACTTGAGGAATACGTTGGTTTTCTTTTCCGCGATCTCGTTCGGCCCGTATTGCACCAGCCGTTTCTGCGCCTCGGCTTGACTCAGGCCTTTCGGAGAAGATCCCAACTTCTTCTCCACTTCCGGCATTGGCAGGGATTTCAGATCGTCCTTGGAATCGGGCTTGGACCCCGACTTAGATTCGGGACTCTTGGGCTGCGGTCCCGGCTTCGATTCGGGAGCCTTCGGCTGATCGATATTGGGTTTCATAATGGGATCCTTTCTGTCTTTGCAAAGCCACGTGCTGGACGGCCCGCGTTTCCGTGACGTTGATTCCGTCCCCGCGAAACATGGCATCAATGCGGGCCCGTAGGCCGGACTTCTCCGTCCGCGCATGTTGTGGGTTGTGCAATTGCTGTCATGCTGATTTCCTTTTGGTTTGCGGCTCACTGATCCCGTCCCGGACGATGGCCAGAAACTGATCGGCTTTCAGGCTGGCGCCGCCGATGAGGGCGCCGTCCACGCCGTGTCGGCAAAACAGCGCGGCGGCGTTGTCCGGCTTGACACTGCCGCCGTACTGTGCGGCAAGCGCCTGAGCCGATTTCTCCCCGAACATCTGAGCGAAGCGGCGCCGAATGACGGCGTGCGCCTCCTCAGCCTGCTGCGGGGTAGCGTGGTGTTCAAGATTGCCGATTGCCCAGACCGGTTCGTACGCGATGCTCAGGCGGGATAAGGTATCCGCCGGCACATCGGCTAATCCACAGGTGAGTTGTCGATCGAGCAGCGCTTCAGTCTGGTTGGCCTTACGTTGTTCCAGGGTCTCTCCGACGCACAAGATCACATCGAGGCCGGCGGCAAGGGCGACCCGTACCTTTTGGTTGACGAACGCGTCGGATTCGCCGAGCTTGTGCCGGCGCTCGCTGTGTCCGAGGATGACGTACTTGCAGCCGAGATCAAGGAGCATCGTTGGGCTGACCTCGCCGGTGAACGCGCCTTCCTTCTCGGGATAGAGGTTCTGCGCCCCGAGCGCGACTCGGCTGCCCTTGAGAATCTCCCCGACAAGGGCCAGACAGGGGAAGGGCGGGCAGACGGCGACGGATACGCGGTCCGCAATGCCCATGCCATGTACGACCGCCTTGGCCAGCCGCCTGGCTTCGGCGACGGTCGTATACATCTTCCAGTTACCGACGACGAATTTCTGGCGCATGTCCGGTTTCATTGGGTGCTCACGGCGTGTTTCACAGATGATCCCCCACGTGGCGCACTCTCCCGACCATCCATCTCCATCTCGGCGTTGTATTCGCCCCGGCGCGCAGCCCGGTTGCACTTGGCTCGATGATAGAGCGCTTGCTGTGCCGCCGACACGTTCGCCTGCTTGCCGTGCCAAATCTCCAAAGCCGGTTGCTGGATGGCGCGGGCAAACAAAAACGCCAACGCCCAAGGCAGGCGCGACTTGAATCTGACATTCATGGCATTCAAACGGGCCGAGGCCAGTTCACCGGATTGGCCGCCCGACAAGAACGCAATCCCCGGGACAGCAGCCGGTATGTCTCGCAACAGACACCTCACCGTAGCGTCGGCTACCTCGTCCACCGCTTCTTGCTTGGAGCAGGTCAATCCTGGAAGCACCATGTTGGGCTTCAGGATCAAGCCTTCCAGCTTCACGCGTTGTGAGTAAAGCTGACTGAAAACCGTTCGCAGGACTTCCTCCGTTACCTCTCGGCACCGCTTCAGGGTATGATCGCCGTCCATGAGCACTTCCGGCTCGATGACGGGGACCAGTCCGGCTTCCTGGCACAACGCGGCATAGCGAGCCAACGCGTTCGAGTTGGCCTCGATGCAACCCCGGCTAGGAATGCCATCTCCCAAGGCAATCACCGCGCGCCACTTGGCAAAACGCGCGCCCATTTGGAAATATTCAGCCAGGCGTTCGCGCAATCCGTCGAGCCCTTCGGTGATTTTCTCTCCGGGATGACCCGCCAGATCCTTTGCACCGGTGTCAACTTTAATGCCGGGAATAATTCCCGCATCGGTGATGGCTTTGACGAATGGAGTGCCATCTTTCTTCTGCTGCCAGATCGTTTCGTCGTACAGGATCGCGCCACTAATCGACTCACCGAGGCCTGGTGTCGTCACTATCAATTCCCGATAGGCGCGCCGGGTCTCCTCGGTCTGGGGAATTCCCCACTTGGCAAATCGCTTGTTACAGGTTGGATTACTTTCATCCATTGCCAGCAGTCCTTTGTCGTCGGCGACCATCATCCTCGCGGTATCGATAAGCGCTTGTGTATTCATTTGCCGTTGCTCCATTTCCAGTTCCGGATTTCCGGCATGTCCTGGCCGTGCTTGTCGATGTAGTGCTTGTGCTCGATGAGCTTGTCCTGCATCTGCTGCTTCACGTAGGCGCCCTTAGTGCCAAGGTGCGGTAGCCGATCCACCACGTCTTGTACCAGGTGGAACCGGTCCAAGTCGTTCTGCACCCTCATGTCAAAAGCAGTCGTGATGGTGCCCTCTTCCTTGTAACCCCGCACGTGGAGGTTTCGGTTGGTCCGGCGGTAGGTGAGCCGGTGGACTAGCCATGGATATCCATGAAAGCCGAAGATGATGTGTTTATCCTTCGTGAAAAGCGAATCGTAATCTGTTTCGTTTAGTCCGTGCGGGTGCTCACTCGAAGATTGCAGCTTCATGAGATCAACGACATTAACCACCCGGATTTTCAGATCGGGCAAATGCCGGCGAAGGATGGAAACGGCAGCCAAAATCTCCAGCGTGGGCGTGTCGCCGCAGCAGGCCATCACGACGTCCGGCTCGGCGCCCTGGTCGTTGCTGGCCCATTGCCATATGCCAATTCCTTCCGTGCAATGCACGACCGCCGCGTCCATGGTCAGCCATTGCGGGAGGGCGTGCTTGCCTGCAACCACCACATTGACGTAATTCCGGCTGCGCAGGCAGTGATCGAAAACCGACAACAAGCAATTGGCGTCGGGCGGAAGGTAAACCCGCACGATATCGGCCTTCTTGTTGATGACATGGTCGAGGAAACCGGGATCCTGGTGCGTGAATCCGTTGTGATCCTGTTGCCAGACATGAGAGGCGAGCAGATAGTTCAGCGACGAAATCTTCCGGCGCCAGGGCAGTTCCAGGCATACCTTCAGCCACTTGGCGTGCTGGCTGAACATCGAGTCGATGATGCGAATGAAGGCTTCATAACTGTTAAACAGCCCGTGCCGTCCGGTCAAAAGATATCCTTCCAACCAACCCTCGCACTGGTTCTCGCTGAGCATCGAGTCCAGCACGCGGCCGGCGGGCGCGAGGAATTCGTCATTCTTTACTTCCCGGGCATCCCACTGACGGTTGGTGACTTCAAAAACCGCGCCCAGGAGATTCGAGACTGTCTCATCGGGACCGAAGATACGGAAATTACGCTGATCCTGATTCAGCTTGGCCACATCGCGCAGGAACGAACCCAGCACGAGCGTATCTTGGGCGTTCACCGCGCCGGGCGAAGGCACGTTCACCGCGTGGACGTGGAAGTCCGGCATGCGCAGGTCGCGCAGCAGAATGCCGCCGTTGGCATGGGGATTAGCGCCCATCCGGCGGTCGCCCTTCGGCGCCAGCTCGGCCAATTCCGGTATGAGCCGCCCATTCTTATCGAACAGTTCCTCGGCCTTGTAGCTCTTCATCCAGCTTTCAAGTTGTTTGACATGATCAGGATGCTCGGAATCCACCAGGAGCGGCACCTGGTGAGCTCGGAAAGTGCCCTCGATTTGCAGGCCGTCGACGAATTTCGGTCCTGTCCAGCCCTTCGGTGTTTTGAGGACGATCATGGGCCAGCGCGGCCGAGTGGTGTCATTTTTGCTCCGCGCGTTCTTTTGGATTTGCCGGATGTCTTCGATGACCTTATCCAAGGTGGTGCCCATGAGTTCGTGCATCTTTTCCGGCTCATCACCTTCCACAAAGTGGGGAGTCCAGCCGCAGCCTCGCAGAAATTGCTCCAATTCTTCATGCTCGATGCGGGCCAGGACGGTCGGATTGCTGATCTTGTAGCCATTGAGGTGCAGGATCGGCAGCACGGCTCCGTCGGTAATCGGGTCGAGAAACTTGTTGGACTGCCATGAGGTCGCCAAGGAGGCCGTTTCCGCTTCACCATCGCCGATGATGCAGGCGACGATCAGATCGGGATTGTCGAACGCCGCCCCAAAGGCATGGCTGAGCGAGTATCCCAGTTCGCCACCTTCGTGAATCGACCCCGGCGTCGTCGGCGCAACGTGACTGGATATCCCGCCGGGAAACGAGAATTGCGTGAACAGCTTTTTCAGCCCGGCTTCATCCTGGCTGACGTTCGGATAAATCTCACTCCAGGTGCCTTCGAGGTAAACGTTGCCCACCAGCGCCGGGCCGCCGTGCCCGGGACCAGCGATGTAGAACATGTCCAGGTCATACTTCTTGATGACCCGGTTCAGGTGCACGTAGATGAAGTTCTGGCCCGGCGTAGTGCCCCAGTGTCCGACCACCAGCGGCTTGACGTGCGACAGTTTCAGCGGCTCCTTCAGCAGCGGATTGTCATAGAGATAAATCTGGCCGACCGACACATAGTTCGCGGCGCGCCAATAGGCATCCATCTGGTGGAGCAGTTTCGGAGTGAGTGTGTTGGTTTTCTTGGTTGTTTTCAGAGTTAACTCTTTTTTGTTCGCTGCTTCGGGCTTCTTGTCGAGCAGTTCCGGAGTGAGTGTGTCAGTTTTCATGGTTCAATTCTCCTTCTTGTTCTTGCAGCCAAGTCCGAGAACCTGGCAAACGGTCTTGGCGATCATGAGTTCTTCGTCCGTCCGAATGACGCGGACCACAACCCGGCTGGCTGCTGTGGAAATCACGCACTCATTCGCCGCGTTTCGCTTTTCTTCAAGTTCGATTCCAAGGAATCCCAGCCCCTCGCAAATCCGGGCGCGAACCGGGGGCGCGTTCTCTCCGATGCCGCCAGCGAACACCAGCGTGTCCAGTCCACCCAACGCCGCCGCGAATGCGCCGATCCATTTCTTGACCTGGTAGCAAAACAGCGCTACGGCTTCAGCCGACCGCACGTCCTGCTTCTCATGTTTCAGCAAGTCACGCATGTCGGAACTGGTTTCGGATATGCCGAGCAGCCCGGACTGGAAATTGACCATCTCGTTGAATTGCTTCGCGCTCATTTTTTCAGTGCGCGCCAGATACCAAACCAGTCCGGGATCAAGATCGCCGGAGCGGGTGCTCATCGGCACCCCTGCGGTTGGGGTGAAACTCATGCTCGTGTCTACGGATTTGCTCTGACGCACCGCCGCCAGACTGGCGCCATTGCCAAGGTGGGCGAGGATGACGTGGCCTTGTGCCGCTTCCGGTCCGGCCAGGCGGGCTAGTTCTTCCATTAGAAACGCATACGATAACCCGTGAAACCCGTACCGCCGCACACCCAGCGCTTCGTAGCGACGTGGGATCGGCAGCAGTTGCGCCACGCGCGGCAGGTCATGGTGAAAAGCCGTGTCGAAACATGCCACTTGGGGCAGATCAGGAAATCGGCGATGAAACGCCTCGGTCAACAAGATCTCCTCGGGCATATGGTCAGGATCGAATGGACTGAGGCGCCGCAACTCCGCAACCATTTCCGCAGTGATTCGCTGCGGCTTGTAATACTTCGGCCCGCCATGCACCACGCGATGCCCAACCGCGGTCAATGCGTCACGCCCGCTGCGCTCCTCGATCCAATCCATCAGAGCGCCCACCGCCACCGTGTGATCCGGTGCCGGCACCAGCCGCGAAAAGTTGTCCGCCTGATCCAAGCCTTTTACCCTCAAGGTGGCCTGCGGCAGTCCAATCCGCTCAATCCCGCCCTCCAGAATCCGTTGCAGAGAGTCACCCGCCTCGAACAGTGCAAACTTGATGCTCGACGATCCCCCATTGATCGTCAGGATGCGTGGGTTGGCTGGTTCCATGGATGATTCCTTTGTCATTTCTGCAATCCGAACGAAGCCAGTTTTGCGCACGTGGACTTGTAATCCGTGTGAAGGATGCTTCGAATCCCCAACCCTTCTGCGATCTGGACGAACATCGGTGTGTTTTCGACATACAGTACGTGGCGGGCTGGCGTCTGGGCGATGTCCAGCGCCAGCCGAAAGATGTCCGCGTCGGGCTTGCGGATGTGAACGAAGCAGGAGGAAATAAAAGAATCCACAAACCCGTTGAGCTTAAACTTGCGAATCCGATACGCATTGACCTCGCGCGATTCGTTGCTGACCACGGCGATCTTCAGCTCGTACCGGACCTTGAGCTGAGCGGCCAGATCAAGCATCTCGGAATAAGGTTTCGATTGCGTGAACATGAAGCGCCGAAACTGTGACCGGGTGAACGGTCGCTTTTTGTAGAAGACCACCCGACCTAAATATTCTTCGAACGTAATCTTTCCCTCCTCATGGGTTTCGAAGACCAGGCGGTGCCGATCCTCCATCTCAGTCCACTGCAGATTGAAGTTCTTCGCCGCCCGTCTGCGGGCATGATGATCCCACCCGTTGGTGAGCAGGACGCCGCCGACATCCAGAAACAGCGTCGTAATCTCTGTTGAGCCTTTCATTTATGCTCCCCGAGTTTCCGTTGCGATCTGCGGCGTCGTGTCATCTTCCTGACACCGGGAAGTTGGGCGGAGTTCACCACTCCTCAGGCGCCCATAGGTTATGGTTATGCTTCGCAACTTTTGCGCAAGCTCCTCGGTCAGCGCGCCATACCTCAGGCGCCATTGCCAGTTCCCTTGCTCAATTCCGGGAAAGTTCATTCGCGCCTCGGACCCGAGCTCGAGGAGGTCTTGCGCAGGAACGATGGCTGTGTCGGCCTGCGATGCCACCGCCTCACGGATCATGGCCCAGACAACATCCGGGTTATTTGCTCCCAGCCGTCTTTGCAAGGCTTGGCGTTGTGTGCTTGGCAACTTCCTATACCAGCCTGCCGTTGTGTCGTTATCATGGGTTCCGGTGTAGACCATTGATTTCACCGGATGCGGTTCTGATGGAACTGAATTGGTTTCGAGATTTGAGCCGAACTCGAATTGGAGCACCCGTGTGCCCGGGATCTGAAGTTGATCCAGTAAAGCCACTGCTTCGTGAGTTGTGGCACCGAGATCATCCGCGATCAAAGGCAAAAAACCAAGGGCTTCGCGGACGGCTTCGAAAAAAGAAGCGCCTCCGCCAGGTTGGTACTGCCCGTTCACGGCCGTCTTGGCTTGTGCGGACACTTCATAGGTGCGGACAAACCCGATGAAATGATCCAGCCGATTGACATCGAACCGTCGAAAAGCCGTCCGCAGGCGTTCAATCCACCAGCTGTATTTCTGCTCTTGAAGCGCCTCCCAGCGATACACGGGGACGCCCCACACCTGCCCTGTTTTGGAGAAATAGTCGGGAGGAACTCCCGCAACCACCGTAGGGTTTCCGTAGGCATCCAGTTTGAAAAGTCCAGGATGAGCCCAAACATCGGCGCTTTGGTGCGCCACGAACAGGGGAACATCGCCGATCAGCCAGATTCCTTTGGACGCGCAGTAAGCCCTTAACTCTTCCCACTGCACTGAGAACTGCCACTGGACAAACTGATGGTAACGTATGTCATTGGCAAAGTATTTCTGCGCGCGAAGGACGGCCTCTGGCTGGCGCGTTCGCAGCTCTTGGCTCCATCGAGTCCAATCCGAAGTACCCTCTTTCTCCTGGATTGCCGAGAACAATGAGAAATCCTCAAGCCAGAAAGACTCCGCGCGTACAAATGCATCGAGCTCAGATTGCCTGCCACCGTGCCTGTTCTTTTCGAAATGTTCGAATGCCTTTTTTAACCATCGCAGCTTCGAGCGTGCCGCCGCGGGAAAGTTCACCGTTCCCTCGCCCCAGAAGATAGGAGGCTCGATATCCTGGCGGCCAAGGAGCCCCTCTTCGACCAACCGATCCGGACTCACGAGGAGCGGATTCCCCCCAAAGGCAGACGGCGACCGGTAAGGCGAATTTGCTTCCCCTGCTGGGCCGATGGGAAGCATCTGCCAACAACGCTGTCCACTCTCGACCATAAAATCCACAAAGGCAGTTGCTGCGGGCCCCAGATCGCCGATCGGATAGGGATTGGAAAGGGAGGTCGGATGAAGAAGTATCCCGGAGGCTCGTTGATTCATACGGCACCCCCTCCCGAGACGGATTCCTGCTTCCGTGCCAGAAGGATCACGCTGGAGCGGGACCCTACGTGATAGGTCGTTGAATTGTCCAAGAGCAGTTCCTCTCCTGCGGCACACAAGTCTTGCGGTGCCGAGCGGGACGTGTCTACCGCGAGACGCCAGCGGAGCCCCTGCGGCAGCGGAGGCAAACCAAACTCGGTTCCGTTCGTGCCAGCGTTGAACATCAGGAAAAGCGCGCCTTGTCCGTTTTCCTGGATCAAGCAGGCGAGTTGCTTTTCTTTCAGGTCAGTCCAGTGGGGCAGGCCCCCGTGCGGGCTGAACCAGTGGATCTCGGCGTCCGTATAGAAGTGCTCCTGACTCAGAATCGGATGCGCTCGACGAAAGGCAATCATGCCACCGGCAAAGCGGAAAGTTTCCCTGTGTTGTTCCAGACAGCTCCAGTCATGCCAGCTCGTTTCGTTGTCCTGGCAGTAGGCGTTGTTGTTTCCGCCTTGCGTGCGGCGAAATTCGTCCCCGCCGAGCAACATCGGCACCCCGCGCGAGATCAGCAGGGTTAGAAGGAAGTTCTTGATCTGGCGTTTCCGCAAACTTTCGATCCCAGCGTCCGTCGTCTCGCCTTCAGCTCCATAGTTCTCGCTGAAGTTGGCGTCGGTCCCGTCATGGTTGTTTTCTCCGTTGGCTTCGTTGTGCTTGTAGCGATAGCTCACCAGGTCGTTCAGAGTGAAGCCGTCGTGGCAGGTGATGAAATTGATGCTGCTCTCGGGACCTTTGCCCGATTTGGTGTAGATGTCGGCACTGCCGCAGATGCGACTGGCAAACAAACCGAGCATCCCATCATCGCCGCGCCAGAAACGCCGGACATCATCTCGGTACCGACCGTTCCACTCCGCCCAGCGCCGCTCTGAAAAACTACCCACCTCGTATGCACCGGCGGCGTCCCACGCCTCCGCGATGATCTTCACGTCTCTTAAGATCGGGTCCTCGGCGATCCGCTCAAGAAGCGGGGGATTCGACAGCAAGTTCCCGGAACGGCCCCGGCCGAGAACCGACGCCAAGTCAAACCGAAATCCATCTACATGCATCTCGACCATCCAATAACGGAGCGCGGCCAAGATGTGGTCCCGCACCACGGGATGGTTGGCGTTGATGGTGTTGCCGGTTCCCGTGTAGTCCTTGTAGTAGCGTTTGTCGCCCGCCAACGTGTAGAAGATCGCGTTATCCATCCCACGAAAACAGAGCGTCGGACCCAGCTCGTCTCCCTCCGCCGTGTGATTGAACACCACGTCCAGAATCACTTCGATTTCGGCATCGTGAAAGGCCCGAACCATCTCCTTGAACTCAAGCTTCTGCTGACCCAAACCTCCAGCACTGCTATAGGAAGCTTTGGGCGCACCGAAAACCACGGGATCGTATCCCCAGTAATTCCTGAGCGGTTGACTTGTTTGCGGATTCTTGCGCGTCACAGAAGTCTCATTGAACTCCTGCACCGGCATCAGTTCCACAGCGGTCACTCCCAGGGTTTTGAGATAGGGAATCTTTTCCATCAGGCCCCGGTAGGTTCCCGGATGGCCCACGCCCGACTTGGGGTGAATGGTAAAGCCGCGAACATGCGTTTCGTAAATGACGGTCTTCGACCACGGATGCCGGGGTGGCTGGTCTCCGTCCCATTCAAAGGGCTGGTTGACAAAGACGCATTTCGGCATCGACCCGGAATTGTCCAGCTTCGAGATTGCCAAATCTTGCTCCGGCGCCGACGGGTCGTATCCACGTGCCGAGGCAAAATCCCACGGCGGCAGCTGCGAAATCGCGGTAGCGAAGGGATCAAGGAGAAGCCTGTTGAAATTGAACCGATGTCCTGCGCTGGGTTCGTAAGGACCATCCACGCGGTAAGCGTAGAGTTGACCGGGACCGATTCCCTTCACCCATACGTGCCATACGTCGCCGGTGCGGTTGCGCGCTGAATCCAGATCGATTACGCGGGCGGGCGCTGCGTCTTCGGGATGGTCGAACAACTCTAGTCGAACGCGGGTGGCGTCGCGGCTGAAAATGGCGAAATTAACTCCACCTCCCCTTTCCTGGATCCCCAAAGGCAGAGGAGAGCCCGCCCGAACGCCAGCGTGCTCGGAGCTCTCCGCGATGTAATCGTGCAACTCGCGTTGCGGGGTTTTCATCATCGTTGCCATAGGATTCGAGCGTCTTCCAGTGGGACCGCAACGCCGTCGCAGTGCGGCGTCACTCGCGCCGTGTAGTCTCGCGCTGGACGTGCAGCGGGTACCGTCGCGTGGTAGACGCAGCCGTCGGGTGCACCAGGAAGCAGTCGCGCCCACTTCATTTCCTGCCGTACGGGATCGCCGCCGTTGATTCCGTCCGCATAAAGCTCAACTCGCACCGCATTCTTGCCGAGATCGTTCAGAAAAAGTTCGACTTCAAACACGTGGTGATCCTTGTTGGTTTCGACACGCAAGTCTGCGAAACGCAACGATCCCCACTTCCGATCGACTGCATGCTGCCAATCGACCACTTGACTGCTGATTGTGCCTTTGTTCGCAGCGCGTTCACGGTAGGCGACTGAGGCTGGGAGGTAATGTTGCTCGGTGTATTCGCGCACCGCGCGGTCGGCGGCGAAGCGCGGTGTCAGACGCGCCATGCTTTCCCGCATCCGCGCAACCCATGCCGTGGGGATGCCGCTCTTGTCTCGGGTATAAAACTCCGGGATCACCTCCCGCTCGAGCAGGCCGTAGAGCGCGTCAGCTTCGACAGCGTCCCAGGCGGGATCGTCGCCATGTTCCTGGCCGTCCCCCAACGCCCAACCAACCTCCGGCGTATAGGCTTCCGCCCACCAGCCGTCCAATTCCGAGAGATTGATGCCTCCATTGACGAGCACTTTCATGCCGCTCGTCCCGCAAGCCTCCCAGGGTCGGCGTGGCGTGTTGATCCAGATGTCCACCCCCTGCACCAGGTGCTCCGTTAACAACATGTCGTAGTCGCTCAGGAAGACGATGTGGGGTCGGGTCTCTGGCTGGCGGATGAAGTTTATCCATTCATGGATCAGCGCCTGCCCCGCCCGGTCCTCCGGATGGGCCTTGCCAGCGATGATGAGTTGCACCGGGCGCTGAGAATTAGTCAACAAACCAAGCAGTCGCTGCGGGTCGTGCAGTAGCAGGTTCGGTCTCTTGTAGGACGCGAAGCGTCGCGCAAATCCTAGCGTCAGTGCGTTGGGATCAAAGAGATGCTTCGCACCGTCGACCGCCTCGGCAGAAGCGCCTGAGGCAGCCAGTTGTCGGGATAGCCGCCCGCGCGCGTATTCAACAAGAGACTCGCTGGCGGCGGTGCGGAATTTCCAAAGCGCGGAGTCAGAGATGCGGCGAATATCCTGCTCCAGATTCTCCTTCGTCCCCAGCCAACGGCCCTTGCCACAGGCTGCCGTCCAAAGATCGTCAGCCGCCGCCGAATCCCAGGTTGGCACATGGACTCCGTTGGTCACATGTCCGATCGGAACTTCGTCCTCCGGCCAGTGCGGAAAGAGAGGCTGAAAGAGATGTCGGCTGACTTCCCCATGCAAGCGACTCACGCCATTCACCGCCCCGCTACCGCGGATGGCGAGATACGCCATGTTGAAACTCTCCGAGGAGTCGTTCGGGTTCTGGCGGCCTAAGGCCAGCAAATCGTGGAGTGTTATGCCGAGCTTCTGCTTGGCATAATTACCGAGGTATTGCTCAATGAGCGCCGGATCGAAACGGTCAAAGCCGGCGGCCACTGCCGTGTGAGTGGTGAACAGATTGCCGACTCGAGTCGCGGAGAGTGCCACCTCGAAGGGCTGCCCCGTTTCTTCCATGAAGTTGCGGGCACGCTCCAGAACGGCGAAGGCCGCATGCCCTTCATTCAAGTGACAGACTTCCGGTTTGATGCCCAGCGCACCGAGCAACCGCCAGCCGCCAATTCCAAGAAGGAGTTCTTGCTTGAGGCGCAACTCCGGCCCGCCGCCATACAGTTCGCTGGTGATCCCTCGATGAGCGGGAAAGTTCGCCGCGTCGTTGCTGTCCAGTAGGTACAGCTTCACTCGGCCGACCTGGACCTGCCAGGCGCGCAGCCACACCGAGTAACCGGGCAACGCGATCTCCAACCGCAACCACTCGCCATTCGGGTGGCGCAACGGCGCGATCGGCAACTGGCCGGGATCGTTGTACGGATAAAGAGCCTCTTGCTCTCCGTTCTTGTCGATCACCTGGCGAAAATAACCTTGCTGGTACAGCAGTCCCACGCCGACCACTGGCACACCCAGATCACTGGCGGCTTTAAGCTGATCACCGGCCACATTGCCAAGCCCGCCCGAATAGATCGGCAGAGCTTCGCTCAACATGAACTCCATGCTGAAATACGCGACGCGGGTCAACGGAGCTTGCGGATGCTTTTGCTGAAACCACGCCGGCCTATCCGCCGCCTGACGCTTGTCTCGCAGCAGATCATCAACGTTCTTACGGAAGGCAGGATCGGCTAGCACGCGCTCGATCTGGTCGCGCGAGACCGTCTGCAGAACAATCCAGGGATTATGCGTGATCTCCCACAGTTCGGGATCAAGCTGCCGCCACACTTCGTCGGTGGCATGATTCCACGACCAATGCATGTCCAAGGCGAGTCCCGCCAGGGAATCGAATCCCTCAATTTCGGTGGGTAGAAGGTTGTAGATCGGGTGGCTGACGCGCGCTTGGTCGCTCATGATTTCTCCCTCGGATTCGCCGCCGCCAGTGCATCGCTGACAATCGTCTGGGCTTCCTCCAGGATCTGGCGCAGATGATCCGCCCCCCGGAAGCTCTCCGCATAAATCTTGTAGATGTTCTCGGTCCCTGACGGACGCGCTGCGAACCATCCACTCTCCGCCGCCACCTTCAACCCGCCGATGGGAGCGTCGTTGCCTGGCGCGTGGGTGAGGACAACCTGAACTTTTTCCCCCGCCAACTCGGTGGACCGGACCTGCTGCGGCGAGAGTTTTTCCAAAATCTCTTTTTGTTCCGGTGTAGCAGGCGCCTCAACACGGTCGTAAACAGGCTCACCGAACTCGCGCGTAAGTTCGCGATAGATCTCGCCGGGATCGCGGCCCATCCGGGCTGTGATCTCCGCCGCCAGCAAAGCGGGGACAATTCCATCTTTGTCCGTCGTCCACACACTGCCATCCAAACGGACGAACGATGCCCCTGCGCTCTCTTCGCCGCCGAAGCCAAGCGAACCGTCGAGCAAGCCATCAACGAACCACTTGAAGCCCACCGGTACTTCGTAGAGTTTCCGGCCAAGCTTCGCGGTGACGCGATCAATCATCTGGCTGCTCACCACCGTCTTGCCGATCGCCGCTTCCTTGCGCCACTTCGGCCGGTGTTGGAAGAGGTAGAAGATGGCGACGGAAAGGTAATGGTTGGGCGGCAGCAATCCCGCGCTTCTGGTGACAATACCGTGCCGGTCATGGTCGGTATCGCAGGCGAAGGCGATCTCGAAGCGATCCTTCAGGCCGATTAACCTCTGCATCGCATAGGGTGAGGATGGGTCCATGCGAATCTGGCCGTCCCAATCCACAGTCATAAAACGGAAGGTCGGGTCAACGGCCTCGTTCACGACCGTGAGGTTCAACCCGTAGCGCTCGGCAATCGGCCCCCAGTAGTGGACCCCGGCGCCGCCCAGCGGATCGACTCCCATGCTGATCTTCGCGCCGCGAATGGCGTCCATGTCGAGCACGTTGGCGAGATCAGCAATGTAAGCGTTGAGATAGTCGTGCCGGTGTGTCGTGGGGACGCGAAGAGCTTGCTGGAGAGAAATCCTTTTCAAACCCAGAAGGCCACTCTCGAGAAACTCGTTGGCCTTCGCCTCGATCCACGCGGTGACAGCGGCTTCCGCAGGCCCGCCGTTTGGAGGATTGTATTTGAGCCCGCCGTCATGGGGCGGATTGTGTGACGGCGTGATGACGATGCCGTCGGCGAGTCCTGTCTTGCGCCCGCGGTTGTGCGTGAGAATCGCGTGGGAAATAGCAGGGGTCGGAGTGTATTCATCGCCCTCCGCCAACATGACTTCCACTCCGTTGGCCGCCAGCACCTCAAGCGCGCTGGCAAGAGCCGGCACGGAAAGGGCATGTGTATCCATGCCGAGAAACAGCGGGCCCTCAATCTTTTTCTGCTCCCGGTAGAGGCAAATGGCCTGACTGATGGCGAGGATATGCCACTCATTGAAAGCCTTTTGGAATGAAGAACCACGATGTCCTGAAGTGCCGAAGGCAACCCTTTGTTCCGGCACGGAAGGGTCAGGCACCTCCGTATAGTAGGCCGTGACGAGTCTGGGTATGTTCACCAGCGTCGATGCTTCGGCCGGCTTGCCTGCCAGGGGACTTACTTTCATGACCTTCTCGTCAGATGCTGTGGAGTCCTTTTGCGCCAAGGTCCCCATCAACTTGTCGAACAGCTTGTGGCGCGCTTACTGTCTGGAAGGACTCGCTTACCGTGAGCGCGGCAATACGACCTGCAACTTTCCGCTTTGGAGTGTTGCCCTAGCCAATACCGGATCGACATCAAAGGGGAGCTCGACAATCCGCATAACCTTTGTGTCCTTACGACCAGTTGCTGCTGGCTGATTTGAACCTGAGTGGACACCGCAAATAACGGCCCGACGATGCCCAATGGCCACTTCCAAGTCTTTCGCAGCAAAGCCGGGCACTTGCGCTGTTAATTGCAATGCGCTGTCGGTCACATAGCGTTCGATCGCAAGCGGGTGCAGAACCTCTTGTTCCGCTGTGAACCAATCGTCCTGGTCGGAGCCGTGCCCGCCGCCGCGGGACTCATAGATTTCATAAGCACGCTGAGCGATCGACGCATTGGTTTCATTCATTCTGTCGAGGATGTCGGCCTCGACCACTAGTACGGATTGTGCTTTTCGAGATTGCGATTTGCCTGTCATGTGCTTCTCCTGGGCCGACTCGCCGCGAATTATGCCCTATCGCGCCCTCGGCGGTCGGTCGACTTGGCACACCAATGGGCAAGGCCCATCGAGACGGCCTTGCCCACAGGCTCGCGGGAGCGCTAAGCAGCTACCGTTACCGCTTCGCCTGAGTGCATTCCCAATTCAGCGGGATGTGTAGTCTCGAGGATGTCCTTCGCCCGAGCCACCTCGGCGGCCGTCCCATGGACGATCATTAGGAACTGATCTGTCTTGAGTGCTGTTTGGTACTTCACAATGCTGTCCTTAGGAATTCCTATGCTGTAGAGGCCAGCTCCCAGAGCACCCAACGCTCCTACCTCCACCGCACCTTCCAACCCGGCCACGATCCATGCCACTACCGGTCCCGCCGCTAAGATTGGGCCGAGCCCCGGAATTATGAAGAGAGCAGAGCCGAACAAAAGGCCCCAAAAGCCTCCCCAGAACGCACCAACTTTGCCCCAATACTTCATGCGGTCACCGGTATTGTAGTAGCCCACTACCTGCTCATCTGTGTGGTAGCCCTTCCCAACGATCGACAATTTGTGCAGGTCAATTCCGCCACGCTGAAGCTCCTTCACCGCTCGATCCGCTTCCGTATGCGTGCGATACACCGCGACAACTGAATTCTCTTTGGACATTTCTTCGTCTCCTCGGGGACTCGCCGTCATTCTCGGGCCACGCAGCCAAATCCCAACCCGAACTATGACAGCGCACTATCAGGAAAACTGTTCCCTATTGCACAGTGTCGGCGGAGAATGCACGCGTGTTCCTGATGGCTCACCGTGACAAAGTTCCTTTATGTCTCTGTTATTCACTTCGGGCTGGCTCAAGGAGAGAACAGTCGCGGGCGTAGCGGCAACTTGGTAATTGGTTGTACGCGGCACTTAGTCAATAAACTCAGAAACCGCGGTGCGAATACTCTTTTGGGGCATCTTGCATTCCGGCACAACGATTTCCGAAAGAAGCGCCTGAAGAATCGCGCCCGCAGAGGTCGGTCCGGAATAGATGAATGAGATGGGGCTCCGTGCGGGCAGTTTCAAAGGGCGGACCGGGATCGCCGGGGCGGAAGGCTCAGCGAAAACGGGTCAATAGTAATGTTGTCTGTTCCTTTCTTGAACAGACACCTCAAGTTTCGAAGCGTTAGCTTTTCCATAAATTCGGAAATTTGAAAATAGAAATCCTTATTAATCTCACATCAGATGCCTGCGCCGTTGAAGGCCAGTTCACTGGCTGCGTTGCAACCGCCGTCCGGTAGGGACTTTGGAGCTTTTCCGCCATGAGTGGGTCATCTACGCCACGCCGCCTCTCTGCGGCCCAATATGCACTAGCTTCGAAGAAGGATGTGCATCATGGAATCAAATCGTTTAGATCCTGCGATTACAGACCATATATCTCATGTGCCGGTCGGAAGCCAACGGTACGTATATATGGCAGCGATATTCGCCGCGATCGGTGGATTGTTGTTTGGATCGACACGGGTGTCATTTCCGGCGCACTAATTTTTATTAAGAAGACTTTCGGCCTTTCCACATTCGAGCAGGGGCTTGCGGTCAGCTCGGTTTTGGTTGGCGCCGCCGTTACAGCAATCACTGGCGGCAGCCTCTCGGACCGATTTGGACGCAGGAAGATGTTGCTCATCACGTCGGTCATCTTCATGGCGGGTGCGGTGGTATGCTCCGCGGCAGGATCCATCCAGGTCCTTGTTGTTGGACGAGTAATTTTAGGAGTGGGAATTGGGCTCGCGAGCTCCGTTGTTCCTCTTTCCACCGGCTAAAGCACGCGGTTGGTAGGTATCCCTCTTCCAATTAGCGATTACAATGGGGATTTTGGTTGCCTATATGGC
>Ga0208188_1000110_pt1 | contig 69581 bp, 55 predicted proteins | sample June2015DPH_8_50_FD_184698 | JGI IMG/M metagenome (GOLD analysis project Ga0208188, IMG submission 184698) | Peatland microbial communities from SPRUCE experiment site at the Marcell Experimental Forest, Minnesota, USA - June2015DPH_8_40... | ecosystem: Environmental > Terrestrial > Soil >...
CCGAACTTCTCGTGGATACGGCAGACGTGGCGGGAGCGCTCTCGCTGGATGCCTTGCGCGGCTCCCGCAGGGCCTTTGATGAACGCCTGCATCAAGCCCGCCCACATCCCGGGCAGATGGCGACCGCCAAGAACATCTGGTGCCTTACGCAGGGAAGCGAGATTAACAGGTCGCACCAGGCGTGCTCGCGCGTCCAGGACGCATACAGTTTGCGCTGCATGCCGCAGGTTCACGGGGCTGTACGCGATGCGCTCAATTACGCGCGACAAACCTTTGAAAGGGAAATGAACAGCGCCACGGACAATCCCCTGGTCTTCGTGGCCGAAGGCGAGGTTATCTCGGGGGGCAACTTCCACGGGCAACCGTTGGCCACTGCGCTTGACCTTATGGCGTTGGCGCTTACGCAACTGGGCGGCATCTCCGAAAGGCGAATCGACCGCATGGTGAATCCCCTGACGTCCGACCTGCCGCCCTTTTTGACAAAGTCACCAGGCCTCGAATCGGGATTCATGCTCACTCAAGTGACGGCTGCCGCTCTGGCTTCGGAGAACAAGGTCCTGGCCCATCCCGCCTCTGCGGACTCCATCCCCACCTCCGGAAACAAGGAAGACTATGTGAGCATGGGCATGGCAGCAGCCCTGAAGCTGCGCCCCCTCCTCTCTAACTTGACCGCCATAATCGCCATCGAGCTGCTGGCGGCCTGCCAAGCCATTGATTTGCTGGCTCCGCTCAGGACCGGGCGTCTGGCAGAAAAAGCCAAGGCGATGCTTCGGGCCGTCTCATCCCCCGTAACCAAAGATAGACCATTGCACAAGGATATCGCCCGCGTGGCGCAGCTTGTTTCCGAGGGCGCGTTCGCCGCAGTCTTGAAAACCAGCGCGGACTGTCATTCCGAGCGAAGCGAGGAATCTCGCTCTCATCGTTCCCGCACAGACCAGGGCGAGATTCCTCGCTTCGCTCGGAATGACAGCGCAGGTAACTGATCTTTCCATGCCTCGTATTTCAGCCACAATTGTCGCTTGCAACGAGGCCAAAAACCTCGCCCGCGCCCTTCGATCGCTGGCCTGTGCCGATGAAATTGTGGTGCTCGACTCCGGCTCGACCGACGAGACGCCGGCTATCGCAGCGCGCCTGGGAGCGCGGGTCATCAACCAACCCTGGCAGGGATACGCGGCGCAAAAAAACCTTGCCACAGGCCACGCCCAGCACGAGTGGATCCTGAGCCTGGACGCGGATGAGGAACTTGATGCCGTAGCACAGGCTGCAATTCGTAGCTGGAAGGACTCGGAACCCGCAGCGGACGGATATCGCTTTGCTCGCCGCGCCCGCTATCTTGGCCGCTGGATCCTGCACTCCGGCTGGTACCCGGATTACAAGGTTCGCCTCTTCAACCGGCGCAAGGGCGGGTGGGGCGGGAAATACGTTCATGAGTCCGTGACGGTGAACGGCCGCGTGGAGACCATGCCTGGTGAAATCCTGCACTACACCTGCGACACGCTGCAGGAACATCGTCAGAGGATCGAGCTTTACACCGACCTGGCAGCGCAGGAGATGTTCGAACGGGGCGAAAACGTCAACATCCTCGAGCGCTTGTTTGATCCCCTATGGGTTTTCTTCCACACTTACTTTTTCCGCCTGGGAGTCCTGGACGGACACCAGGGGTTTCTGATCGCCACCATGGCGGCACGCTACGTCAGCAGGAAATACACCAAGCTGGCCAGCAGAGGCGCTACCGTCGGCCATCGCCAATGATTTCCTCGAGGCCCTTGAAGATCGTTCATGTCGACACAGGCCTGAGTCTGCGCGGCGGCCAGCGGCAGTTGTTGAACCTGGCGCGGCTGCTTCGCCAACGAGGTCACGGCCAGATCATCGTCTGCCGAGAAGAGAGTGAGTTGGAAACCCGCGCCCGGGCGGAAGAGTTCTCCTGCTTTGCGCTTCCACTCCACGATCCCGCCTATGCTTACGGAATCTTGCAACTGCGCCAGCATCTGCAATTGGCGCCGTGCGACATTCTTCATGCCCATGATGGACGAGGGCAGACGGTGGCCTGGCTGGCGTCAATCGGAATGCGCGTTCGACGAGTAGCGAGCCGCCGCGTGCCCTTTCTCCCCAGGCACCGGTGGGTCCATCGCCTGAAGTATGCACACACCTGTGATGCCGTGGTTACAGTCTCGGATTTCATTCGTCAGTTATTGATTCGCTCGCAGGTGCCGGAGTCGATGATCGAGCTGATTCCGGACGGAATCGAGATTCCACCTGAGCTGCCCTCGATAACCAGAAGAGCCGAAGCGCGTGCACGGTGGGGGTTTGGTGAAGACGAGTTTCTGGTTGGCCACCTAGGGGCCTTTACACGCGAAAAGGGTCAAGAGATTGCGCTTGAAGCATTCCGACTACTAATTAAACACTTGCCGCAGGCACGACTCTTGTTGGCGGGAGAAGGTCCAAGCCTGAAAGACCTGGAGATTACTCAGAGGTGCAAGGCACTCGGCGACCGAGTCCGACTTTGCGGCGCGATCGAGAACCTTGCAGACTTCTTCCCTGCCCTGGACCTGTTCGTCATGCCGTCCAAGTCCGAGGGGCTGGGTTCATCGGCTCTCCTGGCCATGTCGTATGGCCTGCCCGTGGTGGCCAGCCGGGTGGGCGGCCTGCCGGAGGTTGTTGAGGAAGCCCGCACGGGATGGTTAGTTAAGCCTGCTTCACCTTCCGCGCTCGCCGACGCGATTTTAGCCGCGGCTAGCGACCGGGCACGCCTCAAGCAATGGGGCCTGAACGGACGGGAGCGCGCCCGCCAATTCTCCGTGGAGATCATGGTGGAGCGAACGGAAGCCCTGTACTGCCGCTTGTTATTTGGATAATCTAGAAGCCTGGTCAGGCTTCTCAATCAAAGTGGAGGGGAGCTGCCGGTCGGTCATGTCCTACTTTGTGGTCGGGATCTTGGGATTGGTTTTTGGGAGCTTCTTGAACGTGTGCATTGTTCGGCTCCCCAACAAGGAATCGATACTGGTTCCGCGCTCCCATTGCCCGCTCTGCAAACATCCCATTCGCTGGTTCGACAACATCCCACTGGTGAGTTATCTCTTCTTGAGGGGCCGCTGCCGCGATTGCCAGGCGAGAATTTCCCCGCGCTATGCCGTCGTCGAAGCTCTCACCGCGCTCTTGCTCATGGCCACGTTCCGCCGCTATGGCCTCAGCCCCGAATTCGTGAAATACTCCGCCCTGGTGATGATGCTCATTGTGCTCATCTTCACAGATTTGAGGCAGCGGCGAATCCCCCACGCCGTCACCGTGTTCGGTATCAGCCTCGGCTTGGCGTTAAGCTTCTTTACCCAGGTTGACAACCGTCCAGTGGAATGGTTAGCGGAACGGATGGGCTTGTTCCTTCCGGGAGCACTTGCGTCGGTCCTGGGCGCAATTGTGGGTGCAGTTACGGGAGGCGGGTTATTCTACGCCGTCGGGGAGGCTTTTTACATTTTGGGCGGACGGGAGAAGGAGTACCTGGGGTTCGGCGACGTGATGTTGATGCTCATGGTTGGGACCTTTCTCGGTGCGCCCCTGACGTTGCTCACTATACTCCTGGGCTCACTTGGAGGCTCGATCATCGCATTGTCATTCACCCTGGCTGCGCCGCGTTTCCGCAATTATCACTGGCCTTACGGGACATTCCTTGGAATCGCCGCCGTTTACTCGGCCCTCGACGGCACGCGCCTCCTGGAGGCTTATCTCCGCTGGTCAGGCCTGGCAGGTTAAGCCGATCATTCCGTAACCTTGTCGTGAATATACTCTCGAATCACGTCACGGCCGGCATCCGAAGGGTTGATGAACTCTATCGAGGTCCGGCCGGCGGCCTCTTTGACCCGGATCCTGCCGGTGACTTTGACGGGCTTCTTAACGTCCGGCATGTTGAACTCTAATGAAAGGACGTCGTCAACCTGCGCCGTGCCTGAGCTTTCGAGTGCCATGCCGACTTCACCGATATTTATACTCGTAGCATTGAACCTTTCCCCCTCCCGTGCGCAGGTGACGGAGGTGCGGTAAGGAAGGGTCGCGGACCGCCGTCGTTCCGCCAACATGGCGCCGCGCGCCGTGCGGAGGATCGCGTAAATCTTCTCGCGAGAAAATGGCTTCCCAATAAAGAATGTCGCTCCCGCTTCAAATGCCCGTCGAATGGTATCGACGTCGTCAAAGCCGGTTATCATGATGATGGGAGCCTGCTGATTAGGCGGAGTCGAGCGGATTCTCCGGGTTAGCTCGAAGCCATCCAGATTCGGCATGGCGACGTCCAGCATTATGCCGTCGAACTTTTCGTTGGCCAGAATTAAAGCGGCTTCTTGACTATCCGAGGATGTGCGCACTTCCACTCCCAAGGGTTCGATCATGGTCTTGACCAATCTGCACACTTCGGGTTCGTCGTCCACCAGGAGAATCTTCATGGTACGGTAAATTCTTTACAAGAGGCGGCCGGAAAGCAAGCGTGAATTTGTCTCCCTATCCTTTCAGCTCAACCAGCAGAAGTGATTTCACCGGTTGAGGCATTTGACCAAATTCGCGAATATCTTAAGCCCGTCTTGCGAATAATGCGCCGGCAACGAAACTCGCTCCGGATGAGGCATAAGACCCAAGACCAAGCCCGTCTCGTCAGTGACGCCGGCAACGGCTCCCGGCGCCCCGTTGGGGTTACTGGGATACTCCATGGTGGGGCGCCCCTGGGCGTCAGTGTAACGGAAAACCACGCGCACGGCCGCGTTGGCAGCATCGCAAAACAGGGGACGGCCCTCGCCGTGGGCAGTCGGCATCTCCAGAATCTCACCCCCCAGATCTTCAGTCCAGGCGCAGTTCTGCGCTGAGACCAGCAGCCGGATTTTCCGGTCTTCAAAGTGGGCAGACTGGTTCTCCAGCAGAGCCATGCTCCGCTTTCCCGGGGTGCGGCCCGGCAGAATCCCCGATTCGGTCAAAACCTGAAAACCGTTGCATATGCCCAGCAATGGCTTCCGCGCTTCCAGGAACTCCTCCAGTTGGTCGCGCAGGCGGGCCACCAGCATCGTGGCAAATATGCGTCCCGCTCCCAAGTGGTCGCCATAGGAGAAACCCCCGGGAATGACTGCCGCCTGGTAGTCCCGAAGCCGCGTGCGGCCGTCCAATAGATCCCGCAGCAGAACAAGTTCAGTCCTTCCACCTGCGAATTCAATGGCGGCCGCAGTCTCTTCATGGCAGTTGGTGCCTGGGCTGTAAAGAATCGCAGTAACGCTCCGACTCATTCGATGACCTCCCGAAACGTTTTACTCCAGACCTCGCCAAGGGCCGCAGTGGGTTCCTGCCAAACCGCTTTCCCGCCGTCAAGAAGAATCAACTGCGGCTCCGGTAAGACCTCTCCAATGACCCGGCAAGGCACGTCTCCTAACTGTCCGTTCAAATTGCACTCGGAAGGCACTTCAAGCAGGACCGATCCCACGAATTCACCGAAAATCGAGCCGTCCTTCCGGCCCTCTGGAAAAGCGTCAAGCGTGATTCGCGCGCCGTATCCAGATCCCCAGGCCGCCTCAAAAAGGCGCAAAAGGATTCCGCCCTCGGCGATGGCGGAGGCCGAGACGTAACCCGCCTTCCCGTGCAACCCCAGAAGCGCATCCCACACCGACTGGATCGCACTGGCATCGTAAGCGTCGAAGAGGCGCTCGCCGCGCTGCCCGCGGCTATCGGCGTACACGCTGCCACCCAGCGCCTCGCAATCGAACCGGCCCACGAGGACAATGCGATTTCCGGGCCGCTTGAAATTCTTGCTCACCACCTCCCTGACATCCGGCAAACGCCCCATGGCCGTCACCACCAGCGTGGCGGGTACATCGATCCTTCGGCCTTCGGTCTCAAATGTCCCGGAGCTTGAATCCTTGCCTGAAATGAAGGGAATCCCGAGGGCAACCGACACGTCTGCGATGGTCTCAACCATCTCGCGCAAATCCCAGGCTGTTTCCGGACGCACGCGCGGGGTGTAGAAGTTGTCACAAAGGACCATTTGCCGGTAGTCTGCACCCGCCGCCACCGCCTTGCTGATTGCCTCAATGATCATCAGGCGCGCCATGCGCGCGGGGTCAATTTCCCCATAAAAGGGATTGAAGGCTAAGGTGGTGATCAGGCCGTACGGCTTGCCACGCAGGGGCGCCGAAATATAAACATTTGTCGGCATCCGATGATTCTTGCCCCCATAAGGCCCCATGGCAGTTCGCCCCTGCACCGTCGTATCAAACCGCGAACCGGCAGCGCTCTGGTCAGCGCAGTGGTAGTGTCCAAGCACGCCCCGAATGGCGCCAGCCCACTCTGCTTCGGTGTGTGGTTCGGGAATGCGTAAGGGTTGGAGGTTTCGCTGCGGTTTAGCGACCTGCAACGGGTCGATGGGGCAGGCTTCCCAAAGGAAACCCATCTCGAGGTCCACAACCTTCTGGCCGCGCCAAATCGCCTCCAGGCAACCGGTCTCCGTAAAGTGGCCGAGGACTGAATACCCTACCTCGTACCTCTCGAGAATGGCGCGGGCTTCCGTAGCTTTCTCCGGCGGGACCGCTAGCAGCATGCGTTCTTGCGATTCTGAGAGCAGGATTTCCCAGGCTGTCAGGCTCTTGTCCTTTAGCGGAACAGAGTCGAGGTCAATGCGCACGCCGGTCTCAGACCCCATTTCCCCCACAGCGCATGAGATGCCCCCGGCTCCGAGGTCGGTGATTGCCCGAATGCACTCCTGGTCGCGCAGAACAGGGATTGCCGAAGTGAACCTGCGCTCTGTAATGGGGTGACCGATTTGCACCGCGGCTGATTCTTTTTGCAGAGTCTCGCCGGTCATGCCCGTGGAACTGGCCGTGGCCCCGTGTATCCCGTCCCGGCCGGTTTCGCCGCCGATGAGCAGCGCCACATCACCTGAACGAGGAGCGTCCTTGAGAGCATATTTCCTGGGAATCAATCCCACTGAATGCCCAAGGGCAAAGCACTTGGCGTAGCCGGGATGGATGCGGTAAACCGGGTGCATCATGGGAATGCCCATGGGGTTCGTGTAATAGGCGGTTGCCCTGATCGATTCCGAAACAATCAACTGTGGATGTAAAGCCCCGGGGGGAACTTCCGAAATCCTGGGGTCCATGGTTCCCATCACGGTTGTGCCGCCAATGGGGTACCCCCCTTTGCCAAATCCCAGCGTGTCGCGGATGACGCCGCCGTGTTTCGTCGCAATACCCCCAAAAGGAGCTATGGAGCTGGGGAAGTTATGGGTTTCACCTTTGATGGTCACCACCCAGTCCTCATAAAACTCCATGCCTCCGGCATTGTCTTTGAAGGACGAAACAACCAGTGGATGGTTGATTCGCGCCGTCGCGTCACTCAACCTCCTCAGGAGTCCAAGACTTTTCCAGGTGGTGTGGTAGCAGTGATCACTCCACGATTGCGCCAGGATCTCGATCTCGGCGTCCGTGTGGGGCCGGCCCTGGGCCTTCTCGTGCGCCTGGATGGCCTTCATCTGGGAAAGTGGCGCATACCAGGAACGGGCCTTCGAGAGCGCAACCAGTTCCTCGTCCGTCAAATCCAGGAGAGAAATCGTCGCCACAGGATCGGGATTCCCGGTGGGACGAAGCGTAGTTAGGACTTCGTTCGGCTCGCGGATGCGCTCGACGACGTGGTTGTAGAGGAAACGGGCGGCAATTCCCCGCGCCTCGGATTCGTCCAGGCCCCAGAATTGGTAGCGCCTGCTGAGTCGTGCGAATTCCAAGCCTCCTTCACCCAAGGCCCGCGCCCCTGCCAGAATGGAGGGCGTTTCCGGGTCTGTCACGGCGGGCCGATAAGCGATTTCAACAATAGGCCCCAGCCCAGGCTCGAGTTGGGAGCATTGAGCAGCCACTTGGTAAAGCGGATTCACCAGAAGCGGCATCAGCCGTTCCAGGTCCACCGATCCCTCGAGCCAAAAGACGCGCTCGATCACTAGATTCTTCAGTTGGGGGTAACCGCGCAAGTGAAAGAAGCTTAGCCAGCTACGGGCCTCGGGATCATCTTTCGAGAGTGTGTAAATGCTATGAATCGGCATCGTCGCCTCGGACGAGGTTTGGGTCAGGTTAACCGCCGCGTGTCAACTGCCCAGCCATCTTGGCCTCGGCGTAGGCCGGGCAGCAGCACGTCACGGGGCACGTCGTGAAACAAGCAACTCATTATATCCGGGATGCCACTTGTTGTCTCTCCCCGCTAGAGCGCCGCTAAAGCGTATTCCGACACGTTGGGAGGTCGGCGGCTCTTCCAGGAGCCGATGGTCGGTCCCGCGGCTCTTCCCTGGCCTTTCCAATAACACCTTTTCAATCCCCAAAGGCCGGAGGAAGGAAGGTGGTTTCGAGATTCCGATTGTAGCCGGTGGCCGCGGCTACTCCGGCACCGCAACTTCAATCGTTGCGCTGAGTGCCAGGTTCCCCCAGGCAACTCGCATTGTGACATGCTTGATGTCGTCCTTCGGATATGACAGCGTGATGGTCAGTTTCTCAGTCTGGGTCTCCGCCTTGGCAATGGACATCAACGCTTCGAATTCTACCGGAGCTTTCTCAATCTGAAACGCGTCAAGTCGCCCTTTGCGGACCCTGCCAGGGTCAAGAAAAACCAGGCTCCACTCGGAGCCCTCTTCGGAGCGATGCAGGCCCAGGTAATAGAACCCCGCCGGAACCTTTTTCCCGCCAATTGACAAGGGAAGCTGTGTATCCAAAATGGACCAGAAGTTGCTGCCCATCCGCCATATTTTCCCCCTGGTCATGGCGTCGAACTTGGCGGGGTCTTCGTATTCCTTCTTCCAGACGGGCCGGCCATAGTCGATGGCGAACTGCCCGGCAGCGGCATTGGTTTGGGTGTTCCAGTAGAGCACTCGCACCGAGGCCCGATCATCCGGCGTGCCGCCCTCCGCCACAATCTTAGGCCTTTGCTGCTGCCCCTCAGCAGCCAACGTAAAGAGCAGCATCAGGCCTGCCAGCAGTGAGTGGATCTTCATCGTCATTCTCCTTTTCTTTTGCCTCTTTCGCTGGAGCGCAATTCTAGCACGGGTCGCCGCACCCTGTGTGGATTGTCACCATAAAATTGCGTTTCAGACAGTAGGGGAGGGAGAAGACAGTTGGGGGCGCAGAGTCGGGGGAACGTGAGCGAAAAACGGAGAAGTCCCTGTCACCGATGTTGGAAGTTTTTATAGTAAGACCTGCGCGTGTCGTGAGACAGGCACTGGCAAGTAGCTGGTATCGCCAATGAATAGCCCCTCTTCATCAAACACCTTCAGGGCGCGCAGGCAGCGCAGCACTTCGCGGTTGAACCACTCCGGCAGGCGTTGGGCATCGGTGCCGCGGGCGAACTTGCGCAAGAAGTCCTGGTGGCAGGGCGTCTGACGGTCCGAGCGGTTCTTGTCCTTGAAGCCGGGGAAGGCCCAGCTCACCTCTTGGGTTTGCGGGTGAACCGCTTTGCAGTGTGGGCGCGCTCCCTGAACCAGAATGCCCCCACAGATTCTGCTGAGGAGCCAAATTCCCACGGCTCCCACACTTACCCGATAGTCTGGTGAGATAATCGGGTTAGGGGGCAGGCCGTCCCCACGTGTCGCTGCTCCCTACGCGGTCAAGGCTAATCAGGACAATTACTTCACATTGTAGTATTAGGGTCATGGCACGGCCGCTGAAACTTCATTCGAGTCCGCACTCTGGGTGACATCATTCGACGCCACGGCTGTGACGGTGTAGTAATAAGTCGTCCCAGCAACCACCGTTGTTGCGTCGGTGTAGGTGCAGGTCGTTGTGCTCGTGCAACCTGCGGCCACAGGAGAGCTGTTGAGCGGCGTAGTGCTCTCTCCTCCCGATGCTGTGCCACGGTAAACATTGTACCCGACTACGCCAGAAGTCGTGCTGGCGGTCCAGGATAGAATCACGTCGTGCGTTCCCGCGCCGGAGAGGCTCACCGTCTGCGGGCTGCCGCTGGAATTGTCCGCGATGCTTAGCGAGGCCGCTTCGGTCCCGGCGACGGAAGGCGTGAACATCACCACAATCGTGCAGTTGGCGCCTGCCGCTAGCGAGCTGCCGCACGTGTTGGATTCATCAAAGTCGCTGGCATTGGTACCCGTCAGCGCAAGGCTGGTAATGCTCAACGCGGCGTTGCCGGTGTTGCTCAGGGTGACGCTCTGCGCCGTACTGGTCATATCGACGGGTTGGTTGAGGAAGGCAAGGCTGCCGGGTGCAAGGCTGGCCACGGCACCCGTGCCCGTGCCGGAGAGGTTCACCGTCTGCGGGCTGCCACTGGCGTTGTCCGCGATGCTTAGCGAGGCCGCCTCGGTCCCGCTGACGGAAGGCGTGAACATCACGCTGATCGTGCAGTTGCTGCCGGCCGCCACCGAACTGCCGCACGTGTTGGTCTGAGCAAAGTCGCTGGCATTGGTACCCATCAGCGCGAGGCTGGTAATGCTCAAGGCGGCGTTGCCCGTGTTGCTCAGGGTGAGGGTCTGAGCTGTACTGGTCGTACCTACGGACTGGTTGCCGAAGCCGAGGCTGGTGGCTGAAAGGCTGGCTAGGGCAGCCGTGCCCGTGCCGGAGAGGCTCACCGTCTGCGGGCTGCCACTGGCATTGTCCGTGATGCTCACCGAGGCCGTGCGGCTGCCACTGGCCGCAGGCGTGAACGTCACGCTGATCGTGCAGCTACTGCCGGCCGCCACCGAACTGCCGCAGGTGTTGGTCTGCGCAAAGTCGCTGGCATTAGTACCCGTCAGCGCGAGGCTGGTAATGCTCAAGGCGGCGTTGCCCGTGTTGCTCAGGGTGAGGATCTGAGCTGTACTGGTCGTACCTACGGACTGGTTGGCGAAGGCAAGGCTGGTGGCTGAAAGGCTAACCACGGTAGCCGTGCCCGTGCCGGAGAGGCTCACCGTCTGCGGGCTGCCACTGGCATTGTCCGTGATGCTCACCGAGGCCGTGCGGCTGCCACTGGCCGAAGGCGTGAATGTCACGCTGATCGTGCAGTTGCTGCCGACCGCCACCGAACTGCCGCACGTGTTGGTCTGCGCAAAGTCGCTGGCATTGGTACCCGTCAGGGCGAGGCTGGTAATGTTCAAGGCACCGTTGCCGGTGTTGCTTAGGGTGAGGGTCTGAGCTGTACTGGTCGTACCTACGGACTGGTTGCCGAAGGCAAGGCTGGTGGCTGAAAGGCTGGCCAGGGCAGCCGTGCCCGTGCCGGAGAGGGTCACCGTCTGGGGGCTGCCACTGGCATTGTCCGTGATGCTCACCGAGGCTGTGCGGCTGCCACTGGCCGAAGGCTTGAACGTCACGCTGATCGTGCAGCTACTGCCGGCCGCCACCGAACTGCCGCAGGTGTTGGTCTGAGCAAAGTCGCTGGCATTGGTACCCGTCAGGGCGAGGCCGGTAATGCTCAAGGCGGCGTTGCCCGTGTTGCTCAGGGTGACGGTCTGGGCCGCACTGGTCGTACCTACCGACTGGCTGCCGAAGGCAAGGCTGGTGGGTGAAAGGGGGTCCACGGGAGCCGTGCCCGTGCCGGAGAGGCTCACCGCCTGCGGGCTGCCACTGGCATTGTCCGTGATGCTCAGCGAGGCCGTGCGGCTGCCACTGGCCGCAGGCGTGAACGTCACGCTGATTGTGCAGTTGGCGCCGGCCGGCACCGAACTGCCGCACATGTTGGACAGAGCAAAGTCGCTGGCATTGGTACCCGTCAGCGCGAGGCTGGTAATGTTCAAGGCGGCGTTGCCCGTGTTGCCCAAGGTGAGGGTCTGAGCTGTACTGGTTGTACCTACGGACTGGTTGCCGAAGGCAAGGCTGGTGGCTGAAAGGCTGACCAGGGGAGCCGTGGCAGCGGTGAGCGTGCCTGTCCCGGAGAGGGTCACCGCCTGCGGGCTGCCCCTGGCATTGTCCGTGATGCTCAGGTAGGCTGTGCGGCTGCCACTGGCCGACGGCTTGAACGTCACGCTGATCGTGCAGTGGGCGCCGGCCGCCACCGACCTGCCGCACGTGTTGGTCTGCGCAAAGTTGCTGCTATTGGTACCCTTGACCGCGAGGCTGGTCATACTCAAGGCGGCGTTGCCCGTGTTGCTCAGGGTGACGGTCCGCGCCGTACTGGGCGTACCTACGTGTTGGCTGCCGAAGGCCAAGCTGGTGGGTGAAAGGCTGACCGCGGGCGTGCCTCTCCTGAAAAAGATAGTCCCCTGCGGGCTGCCACTGGCATTGTCCGAGATGCTTAAGGCAAGTGCGATGCAGGCGGTGGAGAGAATCACTGCGTTCGCACGTCGTCGTTGCACTGGTCTGGTTTCCATTGGAGATGCCTCTCGCGCATGCGCGTTACCAATTCCGGGTCGGGTTCTTGCCCTTCAAATGACCTTTCTTGATATCCCGCCGCACAATAGAACGCAGCCCCGCCTTAGCCCCCAGCGTCGTGGTGTCGATCCGCACCGCAGGCGCGAGATCGTGGAATGATCCGGCTCTGACTGCTCCAGCCCGATGCGCAGAAACTGCCGCAGGGCCAGCAAATCGTTGGCCCGCCAGCCGATCCCACGCTCCGAGTCGGTCCCCTTGAAATATCCGATCAGCAGCAAGCCAGAAGTGGACCCTCGGCGCAAAGCTGCGGTTTGTGGGCGGCTTCTGGAGAGGTACGCCGTCGAGTAGTACCGAAGTACTAGACACACCGAGATGCAATCCCGCTTCTCCGTCGCCCCTCAAAGTCGAGCAGCGACTCCCCCAGGCGCTGCTCAAAAGGGCCGTGATCGTGATCTGCTCGTGGTCCGCCCCACAAAGGCGTATCGCCTTCCGCACAGTATTGATGCGGCGTGCGCAACATTGAGCGGCATAGAGAGCTGATGCGTCTTCCATTTTCCCTTTCCCACAAGTCGCTTCAGATCATCCGGAACAAGGCACCACCCGGCACCTTGTTAATTACCGCTATCCCCCACGCCTGTCTACAGTACTTCGGTACTGATCTGCCGCATATCATCTAACGCTGTAATAGAAAAGGTCGCGGTGTAGGCTTACTCGTATGCCATCGGTGGAAGGAAAACGGCCATGCCCTTTCTGAAAAGGCGCGCAAAGGTGAAGCTTACCGAAAAGGAGAGCTCTTAGCTGGGACGATCGGCCCAGCGGCGGTCCGAAGCAGACAAGGGCTCGCTTCCGTTCCTCTTCGCGGTAGCCGGGGAGCAGCCGACGCCCCAAGTGAACGATCGGCCTCGTATGGTTACCAAAAACCTCGTCCACATTGAATCAATTGATGTCGGCGCGGCTCCGCTGGTAAGCACTCATTCCATTGTCCAGTCTGTTTGTTTCCGTTTTTACCGCCCTCTGGCTCTCCTTCCGGACTCGGGCGGCTTTGCGATTGGCGATCCTCGCTCTGCGCCACCAGATCAATGTGCTGCGAAGGTCGCAGCGTGGGCGTGCTCCGCTGAGCTCAACGGTCCGGCTGCTCTGGATCTGGCTTATGCGCCTTTGGTCAGGTTGGCGCTCTGCGCTCGCCATCGTGAAGCCGGAGACCCGGCGTTGCCGGCAAAACACGCAACAGCGGCTATGACTGGAAAGGATCTCGAGGCCATTCGGAGCGGCCAGCCAGCGACCCTGCAGGCGGCCCGGGTCCAGGACTTTGTTGCGCTTCAGGCGGCGGTTGACCTCTACCCGCGTCCCTTCCAGGGACGGCACGTGGAAGCCGCACAAACTGTAGTGTAAGACGTCATCGCCGAAAGCCTCTTGCACTCCCAGCCAACGCTGCCGGCTGGGCTCAGCCAAGTCCGGTTCCAGTTGCTGGAAGCTGGAGAGGCGAAAGACGAAGCCGTAGAAGAGGGCCAAGAAAAAGCCCTGGGGGAAGACTTGGACCTGCTGGCGGGCATCCGACAAGCGCCCCACGGCGGGGCAAAAAAGGAACACTTTGTTTAGGTAGTGGGAGAAGGAAGGCAGGGTGCGGTTTGGTCTGTCTTTTTAACAGTAAGAAAGCAGAGAGAAACTCAAAGGTTTACTCGCCCTGCCTCGCTAAGGCAAGGTTTTCCGGCGCTCCCGGCGCAACAGTTCGCGGTTGATGGCGGAGATTTTTTCCAACTGCAGCTTGAGCTGGCGGTAGTTGGCGATCCAGCGGCGCACCGCTGCCACTTGGCTCGCCGCCACCACCCCGCCCGTGGTGCGCCCGGGCGCTAAGGTTACGGTCAAATACCAGACCGGGCCGTGGCGCTTGCCCCGGGCACACCGGCAGCCCAGGTGGCCACAAGTCAGATAGCGCTCGATCAGAGAGCCCCGCAAGGTCTCCCCCACGGGCGGCAGCAAGCGCGCCAGACCCTGCCGCCGCTTGCGCAAGGCGAGCGTCGAGAGTTTCTTGAGAGGGTTTCTTTCCTTCATATACGCGTAAGATTCTTCCAACATTTATCCTGGGAAGCAAGCGCGAAAATGCTCCCTCCGAATTCCCCTCTATCCCCCTGAATTATTGAGAATTAAAGTGGCCGTGCGAAACCCCTGCAAGGACAGGCAAGCCCTCCCACGTGTCGCTGCTCTCTACGCGGTCAAGGCTAATCAGGACAATTACTTCACATTATAGTATTAGGGTCCTGGCACGGGCGCTGAAACTTGATTCGAGTTCGCACTCTGAGTGACATCATTCGACGCCACGGCTGCGACGGTGTAGTAATAAGTCGTCCCAGCAACGACCGTTGCGTCAGTGTAGCTGCAGGTCGTTGTGCTCGCGCAACCGGCGGCCACAGGAGAGCTGTTGAGCGGCGTAGTGCTCTCCCCTCCCGGTGCTGTGCCGCGGAAAACATTGTACCCAACGCCGGGAGTCGTGCTGGGATTCCAGTATAGAATCACGTCGTGCATTCCCGCGCCAGAGAGGCTCCCCGTCTGCGGGCTGCCGCTGGAATTGTCCGCGATGCTTAGCGAGGCCGCTTCGGTCCCGGCGACAGAAGGCGTGAACATCACCACAATCGTGCAGTTGGCGCCGGCCGCCAGCGAGCTGCCGCACGTGTTGCTCTGACCAAAGTCGCTGGCATTGGTACCCGTCAGCGCGAGGCCGGTAATGCTCAAGGCGGCGTTGCCCGTGTTGCTCAGGGTGACGGTCTGAGCCGCACTGGTCACATCGATGGGTTGGTTGCCGAAGGCAAGGCTGGTGGGTGAAAGGCTGGCCAGGGCAGCCGTGCCCGTGCCGGAGAGGCTCACCGTCTGCGGGCTGCCACTGGCATTGTCCGTGATACTCACCGAGGCGGTGCGGCTGCCACTGGCCGCAGGCGTGAACGTCACGCTGATCGTGCAGTTGCTGCCGCCCGCCACCGAACTGCCGCAGGTGTTGGTCTGAGCAAAGTCGCTGGCATTGGTACCCGTCAGCGCGAGGCCGGTAATGCTCAAGGCGGCGTTGCCCGTGTTGCTCAGGGTGACGGTCTGCGCCGTACTGGTCGTACCTACGGACTGGTTGCCGAAGGCAAGGCTGGTGGCTGAAAGGCTAACCACGGTAGCCGTGCCCGTGCCGGAGAGGCTCACCGTCTGCGGACTGCCACTGGCATTGTCCGTGATGCTCACCGAGGCCGTGCGGCTGCCACTGGCCGAAGGCTTGAACGTCACGCTGATCGTGCAGTTGGCGCTGGCCGCCACCGAACTGCCGCAGGTGTTGGTCTGCGCAAAGTCGCTGGCATTGGTACCCGTGAGCGCGAGGCTGGTAATGCTCAAGGCGGCGTTGCCCGTGTTGCTCAGGGTGAGGGTCTGGGCTGCACTGGTCGTACCTACCGACTGGTTGGCGAAGGTAAGGCTGGTAGGTGAAAGGCTGGCCACGCCAGCCGTCCCCGCGCCCGTGCCGGAAAGGCTCACCGTCTGCGGACTGCCACTGGCATTGTCCGTGATGCTCACCGAGGCCGTGCGGCTGCCACTGGCCGAAGGCTTGAACGTCACGCTGATCGTGCAGTTGGCGCTGGCCGCCACCGAACTGCCGCAGGTGTTGGTCTGGGCAAAGTCGCTGGCATTGGTACCGGCGAGCGCGAGGCTGGTAATGCTCAAGGCGGCGTTGCCCGTGTTGCTCAGGGTGAGGGTCTGGGCTGCACTGGTCGTACCCACCGACTGGCTGGCGAAGGTAAGGCTGGTGGGTGAAAGGCTAACCACGGCAGCCGCGCCCGTGCCGGAGAGGCTCACCGTCTGCGGGCTGCCACTGGCGTTGTCCGTGATGCTCACCGAGGCCGTGCGGCTGCCACTGGCCGCAGGCTTGAACGTCACGCTGATCGTGCAGTTGGCGCTGGCCGCCACCGAACTGCCGCAGGTGTTGGTCTGCGCAAAGTCGCTGGCATTGGTACCCGTCAGGGCGAGGCTGGTAATGCTCAAGGCGGCGTTGCCCGTGTTGCTCAGGGTGAGGGGCTGAGCTGTACTGGTCGTACCCACGGACTGGTTGCCGAAGGCAAGGCTGGTGGCTGAAAGGCTGGCCAGGGCAGCCGTGCCCGTGCCGGAAAGGCTCACCGTCTGCGGACTGCCACTGGCATTGTCCGTGATGCTCACCGAGGCCGTGCGGCTGCCACTGGCCGAAGGCTTGAACGTCACGCTGATCGTGCAGTTGCTGCCGGCCGCCACCGAACTGCCGCAGGTGTTGGTCTGGGCAAAGTCGCTGGCATTGGTACCCGTGAGCGCGAGGCTGGTAATGCTCAAGGCGGCGTTGCCCGTGTTGCCCAAGGTGAGGGTCTGAGCCGTACTGGTCGTACCTACGGACTGGTTGCCGAAGCCAAGGCTGGTGGGTGAAAGGCTAACCACGGCAGCCGCGCCCGTGCCGGAGAGGCTCACCGTCTGCGGGCTGCCACTGGCGTTGTCCGTGATGCTCACCGAGGCCGTGCGGCTGCCACTCGCTGAAGGCTTGAACGTCACGCTGATCGTGCAGTTGCTGCCGGCCGCCACCGAACTGCCGCACGTGTTGGTCTGGGCAAAGTCGCTGGCATTGACGCCCGTGAGCGCGAGGCTAGTGATGTTTAGCGTCGTGCCGCCACTGTTCGTAAGTGTCACAGCTTGGGCGCTACTCGTGGTCCCGAGGGCTTGGCTTGCAAACGTCATGCTGGGGGGCGACAAGTTTGCCGTGGGTTGTGCCACACCGGTCCCTGACAGCGAGATGCTGATGGTAGGGTTCCACCAAGCATTAGTGATGATCGATATGGCGCCGGTGACGCTGCCGCCGACCGCGGGAGCGAATTCAACGTTGAAGGTAGCATTTTGGCGGGCATTCAGGGTAAGGGGTAACACAAGCCCGCTGACGCTGAAGCCCGCTCCTGTTACCGTGGCCTGTGAGACCTTCACGCTGCTAGTTCCATTATTCGCGAGAGTTACCCCCAGGGTAAGGCTGGTCCCCACCGTGACGCTCCCAAAGCTGAGACTATTGGAACTTGTAGTGATCCGCGCTACGGCATCTTGAGCAAGACTGAGGGCCACGAAAAATAGGAGCACAGAAAGGACGAGTTGCGCAGAGCGTCCGGCGCATACGTACTTCCGGCGGTTCTCAAGATGACATGGGCAAGGCATACTTCTCCCCTTAGGGCTCAGCAACGGTTCCGAGCCGCCAAGAGGCTTGTGCACCAGTCTTCGGCGCGATCGCCGAGGCAACCGGCACACTTACAGGGGACGGCAAACCTCTTCACGTCCAGATTTGGTTATCCGCGGAATGCTTTGTTACCCTGAGAGTTCGTGAGAGAAGGCTCGATATAGGAAAGAGCTGCCCGCTTTATTATGATTTATGTAATGAGGCCACCAAGACCCCGTAAGAGCATGATCGCCACCCCATGAGTGCTATATCTATTCACGAGTCCTTATATGTTTCGTGGCGCAACGGGCTGATTCCGAATTGTTCTCAGAGGTTGATTTCTGCATCCGTCGTGGACACACACATCCTGAGGATTGAGTCCCAATGTCCTCCCGGCTCATTACGTAGTGAGCCTTCGATGCGCCAGACTGCACGACGGAAAAGGGCCGCGCTGCCCGGTCGCAGTTTACGAGGGGCTCCCTCCTACAACCCGGATGGGGTTGCAGCTCGCGGGTTGAGGGCCGCTCCTGGTCATTCACTGAGCGAGAGACTCTGTCGTACTCGTGCTCATTTACTGGCTGCCCCCGCGTGCAAATCAGAGGTGTCGGCAGCTAGTCACTGACTACCGTGCACACAACCTGCCAAACGATTACTCAATTGTAAAGACCTGATTTGCTGGGGGGTGGGTCGCACCTTTGTGCTCTCACGAAGTGGTAACAGATGCAAGTCTTACACGAGGCAGGGTAGAATTTACTAGTTACCTGCGGGAGAGAGGGATCGTGCGTAAAGACCTGATTTGCTGTGGGTGGGTCGCACCTTTGTGCTCTCACGAAGCGGTAGAGGATGCAAGTTTTGCAGCGTCGCCTGCGGTCGCAACCAAAAGCAGATTCTTCGCTACGCTGGGCTCCGCCCTCCAGAAAGTCGATGAATTACTCCTCTCAGTCGAGCAATTCAGGCCGAGCGGGCCGGAGAGCTTTTTACCTGCTTTTTGCGCCCCCCGTACGTCCTCGGTGCTGTCGAGCCTTGATCCCCGGAGGGGATCGATAGAGTAGCCGGGGGCAACGCCCCCGGAAAACGCGCCCCCAACCAGGTCCGACCCGTCAGCGGACGGGTCGGATCCGGGTGGCGTCACACCGGTCTTGCGTCCCGCGGCTCAGGGTAATACGACCTTCAGGGTCGGGGAACGAGCGTGGCAATGTCCAAGGATGAGGAAATAGGCGGCCCCGGCGCGCGAGATTTTGGAGTGCGAGATTTTGGAGTTGCATCGCAGGTTGAATGGCAGTCTAATTGAGCCATCCTGGTCGCCAGCCCGAGGATTTCCGGGAGGCTAGGCGTCATGAACAATTTCCCCTCCTGTTTTAAGAGGGTGCCAGGAGGTGGGAAGCCCGCGAATCGGCGCTCGCCATTGCGGCTAGTCCCTGAGTCAAGAGCCCGGTGGACGGCCTCTGAGCAAGGACGCGTCGCGTACTATGCGGATACCACATAAGATGACCCACGCAAGCGGAAGCGCCCGAACGCGTTCCACTCTGATAGACTCCCCCGCGACGAGTTCCCTCGCGCGTAGTTTCGCCCACACAGGAGGCATCATGGGAATCACAAAAAGGCTATTGGCCATCCTCTTGGGTACGGCCCTCTTGGCGTACGCCCAAGGCAATACATTCGACAAGGTCCGGTACAACGGCGGCACGGTATCGACGAAAGTCGATCCGAAGGATTGGAATAATAAGCTCACAATTACCCCTGATCTGATCTTGTTGACGCTAAAAGACGGCCAGAAGGCGGAAATCGCTCCTAAGTCCGTAACATCGCTCAGCTACGGCCAAGAGGCTCACCGGCGCGTCGGAACAATGATCGCGCTGGCAGTCCTTGTGGCTCCGGTGGCTCTCTTTGGTCTCTTGCATAAGACGCGGCTGCATTACATCGGTGTCCAGTACAAAACCGCCGATGGCAAGAGCGGCGGTTTGCTGCTTCAAGGCGACAAAGATAACTATCGCGCCATTCTTGTTGCATTGCAGGGTGTCACTGGTGTTCCTGTTGCTGTCGGCGAAAAAGAGCGCGGGTTCATCCCTGTAGGTGTCACCACCAGCGTCGCAAAGGAACCTGCTGCGACGCAGACTGGGGAAGAAAAGCCGCCTGCGCCGCCAACCCAAGAGACGGCAACGGGTACGGTTAATGTAACCTCCAATCCCGATGGCGCCGAAGTCTATGCCGACGGCCAGTTTATGGGAAATTGTCCGGCGGTCTTGAAGTTGAAGCCCGGGAAGCATACTGTTAGCGTCAAGCTCTCTGGTCACAAGGACTGGTCGCGTGAAATCAGCGTGGGGCCAGGTTCGGAGGTGCGGTTAGCAGCGACGCTGGAACAGTGAGGTCAACGGGTAGCCGCGGTCAGCGCTTTCTGACCGCTGGCTTTTCCCCGCGGGGTGGCGCAGACCCGCCGCGGCGGGTCTGCGTTATGAGATTCAGGGCATCAAATCCATTGCGAGGAGGGAGGGACCTTGCCGGTAGCCGAACCGGAAGCTCGACCACGGCCAGGGGTCAGGAGAGGAAACGAGGCGGCGGTGGAAAGGGCGGGCGCAGCGACAGGTACGGGTGGTGAGGTAATGAAGATGGTTGAGCCCGTAGAAATGCCGTCGCCGTCGCATCCTCGCGTTTTACTGCGCGGCGACAGCGGTGCGCCGCAGACATCAAACCGAAGCTGTGAAAAAATAAACAATCTCATCCCGCAGAGCGGGACCAAGGCGCCAAAACTCGCAAAGAACAACTGCTTTGTTTTCTTTGCGCCTTCTACGACTTTGTCCCGCCTCGCGGGATGAAATGCTTTTGCTCATCCAGGGATTATTTCGCACCTTCACCACGATGTCTGCGCCGCCCGCCAATGGGGGAGCGGACTGGCTGGGGGTAGCTGCATGCTCTTTCCACGGTAAGAGTGGGACGAGTGCTGTTCGCTGAGTTCTCCGAATGCCAAGCGCTCGTCCGACTCCGGCATAAGAATCAGGCCGCTGTCGGATGTGACCCACGATTCGAATTGAGGATGATGCTTCAAGCCAGCAGTCGGCCTGGTTGACTTGGGTGGAGTCGGCTCAACGCGAACTGCTCCATCACCGGCCCAAGCAGGAGGGGCGTGCGCCCATCCTGTTTAGGGTAAGTTTGAGTGTCCCGGTTACCTCGCTGGTCTTTTCTCAACGATTATGACGTTCGCTGCGCCGCCCGCGCGCTTAGTGCACGTATCAGACCTGGCCGGTGCACCTCCAGGCATAGGTTCCACGAATGGTCTGGGTTGAGTTCTTGCTCTGAGCCAGAATAGGTTAGGTCATGAGCGTGACGATCACTCCCACCCTGAGCGCCTGAAACGCACAGGACACAGGGGTGACCAGGACGAAACTTACACTCCTCATGAATGGAAAGGAACCCGGTCATGAGACCGGTTTCCTTCCCACCTTGAATACATCTCTTTTTGGCTGCGACTTCCAGGGGCCTCGCTGGCGAAAGTTCTTTTGCGATTTTCTCAAGATTGTCACTCGCTCGGACCCACAACGGACAGCGTGCTTCCAACCGCGGTGACGGCGCCAGCGCCGGCATAGACAACTGTATAGTCCCCGAATTCGGCTCCGGGGATGGGCGTGCTGCTGAAAAACTGGGCGAACGTGATCCCGTCCGGGGAAATGCAGTTGAAATTGAACGTCTGCCCATTGAACGTGAAGTTCTGGCTAGACAGCAGACTTTCTGAGAGACTATGGAAACCAATAGGTCCGATTACGGGGTACAAACTCTGCTGTCTCTCGAAGGTGGCAATCAACTGGCCGCTCGAGAAAGTATCCGGGTCGCCCCAGTTACCATTGGGGTTTTGAACGTGAAGTATGCGGTTCCCTCGCCCGGCGCCCCGCTGAACAAGGGGGTGGTAATTCCGTTGATGTGGACCAGGTAGCCGGCGTATATAGCCTGGCCTGTGCTTGGGTTCAAGTAAAAGTGTATTTGTAATTATTCCTGAATCTCTGCTTCACTTAGCCATTCGAAGGTTCCATGATCCTTTAATGGCTGAATGCCCTTTTGAAGATCGATCGAGCCGTAGCTAATGTGTTAGCCCGACCAGTAAAATACTTCTCCGCTTTTTCAATGATGGGTACGCATTGAGGTGAGATTTTTCCTCTTTCCTTTCCGCCGCTGATTTGGTATACCACAGGTAGAAAGGGAAAGGCGCTCGAAACCGGCCAAGGTGGGAGCGTCAGACCCGAAGAAAGTTTTTGAATACCACGCCTATAAGTTACGCGGCGCGCCGAGTATCAATAATCCAGATCACCATCCAGTAGCCAACATGCTTTGCCGGTGCTGGATCCTGCTGGAGGTGCAGCAGGTTCAGGCGGCACTGTGGTGTCGTCAGGCTGGACAAGATCGATGGTCGTGAACATGACGAACCCGTGAAGCTTGCCAGAGCCGTGCGCGCCCGCCTGCGAGCCTGTGCCGCCCGTGAACGTCACATCGTACTCGATGTCGGCCATATAGGGATTCGCCGGATTCACTGTGAGAGTGCCCTCGGCCGAGGCCGTCAAACTGCTCTTCCCATCGGCCGAAGTGAAGAGGAAGAGACCGTCCGTTATCAGGAAAAAATCGGGGTTGGCCGTTGCCACCAAATTGGCCGTGCCATGGAACGAGCAGTCGCCCAGGTTGACATCCTCATAGCCCGCGATGCGGCTGTACACGGGCTGGCCCAACAGGTCCGCGGACGAAATCCGGACGACGCCGTCAATGTTGTGCGAACGCGGCCCCCCGGTAGTTTTGGCCGGGAGCAGGACGAAGGTCGTCCCCGCGTTGGCGTAAAAATGCTTCGACTCTGAAGGCTTCGGGTCCGCGCTCACGTAAATGGCGCCGAGGACGAGGGTCGCGCATCCGAGAGCGAGGCCGAGGACTTTGGATGGACTCAATTTTGTCATGATGCTTTTCCTTTTTTCCGAAATTGGTTAGGACATGACGATCCGATTCTTGAGAAGGCGCCACACACTCCGTCTTGGCGATGGACGCCTGACATTACGCCTCGCCACCCGAGCTGCGGCCGCCAACTCTCCTGTCTCTCGTTTGCCCTACCTAGAGATTTGGCCAGAACAGTTGTCTCTGGCCCTCTCTAGTAGTCATGGCGACAGATGAGTTCGAAAACTGTAATGTCCCCCAAAAATATTTTGGGATGATGGGTAATGGCTCATTTTGATGGGGCACGGGCGTCCCGCCCGTGAGCGGTCACGGCCAAGATGGCCGTGCCACCTCCTGAGTCACTATCGATGATTGAGCCCGTGGAATGTGCGACGGGGTTGTGGTAACCTTGAAGTCCCACATAAGGCAGATGGTTATGGCGCGGCCCTCCGCTCACGAGGTAACGCAACTGCTCCAGGCCTGGGGCGACGGTGACGAGCGCGCGCTGGAGAAGTTGACGCCCTTGGTGTACGACGAACTACACCAGCTTGCGCAGCGTTACATGGCTCGCGAAGCGCCTGGCCATACCCTGCAGACCACGGCGCTGGTGAATGAAGTCTACCTGCGGCTGGTCGATTTCCGGGAGATCAGTTGGCAGAATCGCGCCTACTTCTTTGGGGTTTGCGCGAGGCTGATGAGGCAAATCCTGGTCGATTTCGCCCGCTCACGCCGGCGTCTGAAGCGTGGCGGTGAGGCCCCCCATGTTTCTTTGGAGGAAGCCTTGGTTGTGTCTCGGGAAGCGCCCGCTAACTTGTTGGCGCTGGACGAAGCCCTCAACGCCCTAGCCGCGCTCGAGCCGAGAAAAAGCCGGGTGGTGGAACTGCGCTTCTTTGGCGGGTTGAGCGTGGAGGAAACCGCCGAGGTGCTGAGGGTCTCTGAGGAAACCATCCTGCGTGACTGGAGGCTGGCCAAAGCTTGGCTCCTGCGCGAGCTGAGCGAGGGGAATCGCGATGGAGCCTGAGCGTTGGCGACAAGTGGAGCACCTGTATCACGCCGCCCTCGAGCAGGAGGAGAGCGAGCGGGCTGCCTTTCTCGATGCGGCTTGTGCCGGCGATCCCGCCTTGCGGGACGAAGTTGCATCTCTGCTCACTTACGATAAGCGAGCCGAGCACTTCATGGAAGCGGCGGCGCTGCAGACGGCGGTGAAGCTGCTGGCTCAGGAGCAAGCCCGGTTGCGCCGGTCATCCGAAGCGAATTCCGCCTTAATCGGGAAGACGATTTCCCATTACCGCATCGTCGAGAAGCTGGGTGGGGGCGGCATGGGTGTGGTGTACAAGGCCGAGGACACCAAGCTCCACCGCTTCGTCGCGCTCAAGTTCCTGCCGGAGGAAATGTCCAAGGATCATCAAGCCTTGGAGCGCTTCCAGCGCGAGGCCCAGGCCGCCTCCGCCCTCAATCATCCCAACATCTGCACCATTCACGATATTGACGAGCACGAGGGCCAGCCGTTCATCGCCATGGAATATCTGGAGGGGCAGACCCTCAAGCATTTGGTGGATGTAGGGGCGCGCGGCGCGCGCCCAACGGGCCAGGGCGAACGCCGTTCGCCCCTACAAATCGATACCCTGCTTGACCTCGCCATCCAGATCACCGACGCACTGGACGCGGCGCACCAGAAGGGGATCATCCATCGCGACATCAAGCCAGCGAACATTTTCGTGACCCAGCGCGGCCAGGCGAAGATCCTGGACTTTGGCTTGGCTAAGCTGGCGCCAAGGCCCAGGCGGGTGGCGGAAGCTGGGGGAGCCTCTGGGCTGCCCACCGTCTCCATCGAGCCCGAGCATCTCACCAGCCCGGGCGTGGCCGTGGGGACCATCGCCTACATGTCGCCGGAGCAAGCACGTGGAGAAGAGATCGACGCACGGACGGACCTGTTCAGCTTCGGCGTGGTCCTGTACGAGATGGCGACAGGTCACCCGGCCTTTTCGGGGACAACCTCGGCGCTCGTCTTCGACTCGATCCTGCACCAAGCGCCCACCTCGCCAGTGCAGTTGAATCCCGAGTGTCCTGCTGAGCTGGAACGTATTATCAACAAGGCGCTGGAGAAAGACCGTGACCTGCGTTGTCAGAGTGCGGCCGAGTTGCGGTCTGACCTGAAGCGCCTGAAGCGCGACACAGACTCCGGCCGGGCAGGGGTGGGGCTTGCCCCGCCCCCGTCGGGCGCGCAGCCAGCAGCTCCCCTACGTGACGTCCGGCGCGCGCCGGTGGCCGCCGTGTTGCTGGCTCTGCTGGTGGTTGCCTTCGCCGGTGCCGGCTATCTCCTTTACCGCTCCGCACGGCACAAGCTGGGGACGGAGACGCGTTTCGAGAACATGCAGATCAGCCAGCTCACCACCACCGGCGACGTCACGCTGGCGGCCATCTCGCCGGACGGCAAGTATCTGGCTTACGCCCGCGACCAGGGAGGTGAGGCGAGCCTTTGGCTGAGGCAGGTGGCAAGCGAGGGTGGCGTTCAAGTGGCTCCACCGGCCGAGGTCAGCTATTGGGGTCTTACGTTTACTCCCGACGGGGACCGTTTGTACTTTGTTTCCCTCGGGAAGGGCGAGCACGAAGGGGTTCTATACGACGCAGCGACACTGGGCGGCGAGCTGAAAGAGGTGCTTCAGCACCTATCCGGTCCGGTGGGTTTTTCTCCGGATGGTAAACGGCTGGCCTTTGTCGGGTCTGACCTAGGCCGAGGCGAGACCTCGTTGGTGATCGCCAATGAGGATGGAGGTGGACAGCAAGCGGTCTCGATCGTCAAGTCGCCCGAGTCGTTCCAGACATGGACGGGGGCTGCCTGGTCGCCTGACGGAACGACGATCGTCACTGGCTACGTCCACAATAGGGACACGCACCAGGACCGGAGTCTAGTCGCGGTCAGCTTGAAGGATGGCAGGAGGACACAGATTGGTCCGCCGGACCCGCAGCCGAACCATGTCGCGTGGCTGCCCGATGGCCGCAGTCTCATCATGGAAGGCTTTAACCTGCCGCTCGGCAGCAACCAAACCCAGCTTTGGGCAGTATCTTACCCTGACGGACGAGTGCGAAGGATCACCAACGACTTGAACAACTATTATGGGCTCAGCGTGGCCGGCCAGGGCACTGCCTTGACAACTGTGCGGGTAGACTCCCGCGCTGATCTCTGGCTTGCCCCCAAGGGAGACTGGAAAAGCGCCACCCGGCTCACCGCATCTCCTGCGGCCTTCAACGGAGCCTACGGTCTATCCTCGGGGCCGGACGGCCAGATGGTCTACGCTGCGTTCGACTCCGCCGGCAAAGGCAGTATCTGGCGGCTGGAACAGCAAGGCGCGCGCCCGCGGCAGATCACGTCTGGACGATTCGACCGAGAACCGTCCGTTTGCCCGGACGGCACCGCGGTAGTCGACGCCTCTGATTCCCGGACCATGAGCGTGGGGCTCCGGAAGGTTAGCCCTGCCGGCCAAAACCTCAGGCAGTTGACCCAAGATGTCAACGACGAGTTTCCGTCGTGTTCGCCCGACGGGAAGTGGGTAGTCTACGACTCTCTTGACAAGGGCAGGTGGGTTCTTCAGAGACTCGCGCTGGATGGCGGCCGGCCAAGCACCGTAATCGAGGGAGGCTCATACCAAAGCGCCTATGAGCCCGCCATCTCGCCGGACGGCAAGTGGATCGCCTGCAGCTACGTCCCGGCACGGAACAAGCCGACTCGGTTGGCGGTGGTCCCCTTTGCGGGGGGGGCGCCCTCCATGATCTTTGACGTGCCCGCTTCACCATATGACTATTGGTTGGTGAACGGGGGCTACGCCTACCCGCCCGTCCGCTGGTCGCGGGATGGTCAGGCATTGACTTACATCGTCACCCAGGGAGGCGTCTCCAACATTTGGTCTCAGCCGCTCAAGGGCGGGCCGCCCAGGCAATTAACTCATTTTCAGGACCAGCAGATCTACTATTTCGATTGGTCGCCGGCGGGCGACCTGGTGCTCTCGCGCGGCAGCATTACCAGCGACGCGGTGTTGATCAAGAACGTCCAGTAGGGCATCGCGCAGGATGTCTACGCTCTCGATGTGGACTTCCCGTAGCCGAGACCCTACGCTCCGACCCTCGCCTCCAGGACCTCCTGCGCCGCATGAATTTCCCGCCGTAGCGCTACATATGCCTGAATTGATGTCATTTGGGGGAAGTTGATTTTTCGTGCGGGCCTGTGAAGGCAGTCATTCCCGTCCCGCCGTGGCCGACAGGGTGTCTCTTGACAGTTGGCTGGAGATGTGATAGGCTATGTGAGTTGACCTATGGTGAACGATTCAACAGGCCGCTTCCAGGGGGTTCTGAGTCGGCCCGCCGGCTGCGGAAGATCGGCACAAAATGCAATAAAGATACTATTTAGACGGAACGAACCTAAGATTCTATTGAAACTAAAGGAGTTAGCCGTTTTAGGGCCCAAAAACGAACTGGTTCTTGAGAGCCAGAAACCCCGATCAAACCCAAGAATATGGCCAAAAATCCACGCTTTGTGGGGCAGTGAGGCCATAGGCCGCAACCAAAAGCAGATTCTTCGCTGCGCTCCCGCCGCGGCGGGACATGTCATCCTGATCCCGCCTTGCGGGAGAAGGGTATGTTTTTCCGCGCCGGGCGATGAAGTTGGTGCCTGGTGCTGCGTTGAGGGAAACGAGAAAATGGAAACTGGAAACTAGAAATTGGAAATCGGTGGGTTTCACAGATGCTCGGGAAGTCCAATATCTACTTCCGCTGGTTGAAGGAAATAAAGAGGCAGGGGATTTTCCATCCCGGCCAGCGAGTCGGCGTGGCAGTCTCAGGCGGGCCGGATTCAGTCTTATTGCTCCACTTCATGAAAGACTTGGCTTTGGAGTGGGGAATCACGCTGGCCGTGGTCCACTTCAATCATCATTTGCGGGGGGCCGAGTCAGACGCGGATGAGAGCTTTGTTCGGAGCCTGGCTGATTCAATCGGAATCGCTTTCATCGGTGGCGAAGCTGAGGTAGCGCGGGTGGCTCGTGAGAAAAAGCGAAACCTCGAGGCTACCGCCCGCGAGCTGCGCTACAGGTTTTTCTTCTCACTGGTGGAGCAAGGCCGGCTTGACAAAGTGGTGACGGCTCACACCGCCAACGACCAGGCTGAGACCGTGCTGCTGCGCTTATTGCGCGGCGCCGGAACGCGCGGCTTGTGTGGAATTTATCCTGTGCTGGAGGGCAAGGTCGCCCGCCCGTTTCTTGATCTCACGCGCGCCGAAATCACGCGCGAGATGGAAGCGCGCCAGCTCGAATGCCGGCTTGACTCATCCAACCTCGACTCCCGGCTGCGGCGCAACAAGATACGCCTGGAACTGCTCCCCTTGCTGGAAAGGGAATTCAACCCGGCCATCATCCCGCTTCTCAAGAATCATGCTGACCGGGCACGGGATGAAGAAGCGTTCCTGGAGCAACAGGCCCGTGAGCGCAGCCGCCCCTGGCGCATCCGAGAAGGCGGAGAAGAGAAGATTCCGGTGCGCGCCCTTCGAGGGTTTGCACCGGCAATTCAGCGGCTGGTTATGCGGCAAATGCTTCACTCCGTGGGCAAGGGTTTGCGGGGCGTGGCTTACACGCACATTGAAGGACTCCTTCGATTCGCCACCAGCGCCCAAAGTGGCCGGAGCCTCACTTTGCCTGGCGGGGTAGTAGCGAGAAAGGAATTCGACTGGCTCATCCTTGGTTCGCGATCGATTTCCGAGGATGCATACGCTTACGATGTTGCGGTCCCTGGAGAGATAACCGTCCCCCACTTAGGCGTTACCTTTCGGTTCAAGATTATTGAACCCCAAGGGATTCCTAAGGAGTATAATGAAGTGGGGAGTAATGCCATGGATCCGCAGAAACTGTCGCACAGATTGTTTCTGCGAAACTGGCGAGCCGGCGACCAGTTTTGGCCTTCGGGAAGCCGAAAGCTCCGGAAACTGAAGGAGCTATTTGGTCAGCGGAAGATTCCTCGCGGGCAGCGCAAGCTCTGGCCGGTGTTGGAATGTGGGGAGCAGATTGTGTGGGTGAGGGGATTCCCACCCGCAGCTCCCGTGGTAGCTTCTCCGGAGTCCCGAGCCATCTTGCTTATTGAGGAAGCTCGCGGCCCTCAGGGTTAGCGGGGACTCGGAGCGGATGAGATGAAAAGGAAGACCTCCAAACCTCCTGCAACGAAGCGCAGCTCTCACCCGTGTGCGCAGGCTCTCCCGGACAACGATCTGCGCTGTGTATACTCGGAGAAGCAGATTCAAAAGCGCGTGCGCGAATTGGCAAAGCAGATAGACCGCGACTACAAGGGCAAGACGCTGCATGTAGTGGGGATTCTGGAAGACTGCTTTATTTTTATGGCCGACCTCGTGCGCAGCCTCACGATTCCGGTGGTTTGCCATTTCATGAAAGCCGAGATCCACGACACTTCAGCGGGCGCAACTGCAGTGCGAGAAATCATGTACACTTCCAAGGTCGAGGCCGCCGGGCGGGACGTCCTTCTCGTCGATGGTGTTCTGCAATCCGGACTGACTCTGGACCACCTCTACAGCTATGTTCTGGGCCAGAACCCCTGCTCCGTCCGCACCGCCTCGCTCATTGACAAGAGCGGCGAGCGCACGGTGGATGTTTCCACCGATTACGTGGGGTTCAAGAGCGACGAGAAATTTCTGGTCGGCTATGGCCTCGGCTATCAAGAGAAGTATAGAAATTTGCCTTTCGTGGCTGAGCTCGCGAGAGTTGTGTGAAGCATCTAATAGTAGAGCGGGGGTAAGAGACCCGCGTAAGGTCTAAGGGGACAGGAGGAGGAAGCCCAGTGAACTCGGCAGTCAAGAACATAGTTTTCTGGGTGGTGATGGTGGTCACCGCCCTGCTCATCTGGGAGGTGGTCAGGTCGAGCACCGGGGCAAGCATCCAGGAGCTTACTTTTACGTCCTTCATCAACGAGATTAATCGGGATAACGTCCGTGAAGTCCAAATTACGGGGTCCGACGTTTCCGGTACGCTGAAAAAGGAAAGCGCCAAGTTCAAAACCACCATTCCCACGAATTATCCCGACCTGTACAAGACTCTGACGGAAAAGAACGTCAGCGTCGTCATCAAGGATAGCTCCGGGGGTAACTGGATGACTTGGCTCGCCAACGGCCTGCCCATGATCCTGTTGTTGGGTCTCTGGATCTTCTTTATGCGCCAGATGCAGAGTGGCGGTAACAAGGCGCTTTCATTTGGGAAGAGCCGCGCCCGCCTTCTCTCCAGCCAGCAAAAGAAAGTGACGTTCAAGGACGTGGCCGGGGTTGAAGAAGCCAAAGAAGAATTGCAGGAGATCATTGAGTTCCTGAGGGAGCCGCAGAAGTTTCAGAAGCTTGGCGGCCGCATCCCCAAGGGCGTCTTGTTGGTTGGGGCGCCTGGGACCGGGAAGACCCTGTTGGCGCGGGCGATTGCCGGTGAAGCGAACGTTCCTTTCTTTTCCATCTCAGGCTCGGATTTCGTTGAGATGTTCGTAGGGGTGGGCGCTTCGCGTGTTCGCGACCTCTTCGAGCAGGGGAAGAAAAACGCGCCCTGCATCATTTTCATTGACGAAATTGATGCCGTGGGCCGCCACCGGGGCGCCGGCCTGGGCGGTGGTCATGACGAGCGCGAACAGACGCTGAACCAATTGCTGGTGGAGATGGATGGCTTTGAGTCGAATGAAGGCGTCATCCTCATTGCCGCAACGAACCGTCCGGATGTTTTGGATCCCGCCCTTTTGCGCCCCGGCCGATTTGACCGGCGCGTGGTCGTTCCACGCCCTGACGTGGGAGGACGCGAAGCTATTTTGAAAGTACACACGAAAAAAATTCCCCTGGCTGAGGACGTGGAAATCTCAGTGCTTGCGCGCGGTTCGCCCGGTTTTTCGGGCGCTGACTTGGCCAACTTGGTGAACGAAGCGGCCCTGCTCGCCGCCCGGCAGAACCGCAAGACGGTGATGATGAACGATTTCGAGACCTCCAAAGACAAGGTCCTGATGGGCGCGGAGCGAAAGTCCATGATCCTTTCCGAAGAGGAGAAGAAAAACACCGCCTTTCACGAAGCCGGGCATGCGCTGGTGGCTTCCACGGTTCCGTACGCCGACCCGCTCCACAAGGTCACCATCATCCCTCGCGGCATGGCGCTGGGCGTCACCATGCAGCTCCCGCTGGATGACAAGCACACTTACACGCGCGATTACCTCGAATCGCAACTGGCCATCATGATGGGCGGGCGCGCGGCGGAGGAAATCTTCCTGAACCACATTACCACCGGGGCCGGCAACGACATCGAACAGGCCACTGAAATCGCGCGACGCATGGTGTGCGAATGGGGTATGTCAGACCTGGGTCCCCTGGCCTACGGGAAGCATCAGCAGGAAATCTTCCTGGGGCGTGACCTTTCGACCTCTCGTGATTTCAGCGAGGACACCGCCATCAAGATCGACCAGGAAGTGAAGAACTTTGTGGACACAGCGTACCTGAAGGCCAAGGACGTCGTGACCACTCACCGTGACGCCCTGGCGCGCATCGCGGAAGCTCTGCTGGTCCGGGAGGTGCTCGATGCCAGCGAGGTCAATCTGCTTATTGAAGGAAAACCTTTGCCGGAAGTGGTTCGGCATGTGCCTCCAAAACCTTCCCTACCGGAGACTACGCAGGTCTTGAAGCCTCATCCCGCGCCGGGCTTGTCCTCGCGCGAACGTCCGCAGCCGGCGTGAAAGGCAGGGACTTGGGGCTGGGGTCTGGTCGCCAGGGATTACATCGGTTGGCCTCAATTGGGCGTCACGCTTGAAAGGTTGAGACCATGAGTATAGTTAGCGAGTGGTTGGCTTTCATGGGCTTCGGCATCGGGATATTTTTGGTCGGCGTGCTTTGGGCGCGCAAGGAACGACGAGACCGTCCACACTCTTCGTCTCGACTCGGCAAGAACGAATCATCGGGGCATCTGGGAACAGATCTTCTTGACACTAATAGACAACTGTAGTTCGGCTTAGTGAGCTTTCGCAGACACATTCTTCCAGCGCCCCGAAACTGAGTTGCAGTGCGTCATAGGCTCTTCCCCAACCACCAGAGACTGCCCCTCCAAAACGCGAGGAACGATTGGTCGCGGGTTAGTACACCACTTCCACCTGCTCAAGGAACTTGCAGAGCCCACCGGTTCCCACCGCAGCAGTGCCGCTGAGTGTTCCGCAGGCCGTGTCACACAGGTTCGGAAAGTGCTCTCACCTCGCCAATTGCAACTGACATGACGCCTCGTCCCACGTTCGAATTGGAAATCGGCCATCGCAAGGTCCGTCTCGGCGAACGCACGCTCATTATGGGCGCCCTCAACGTGACACCGGATTCTTTTTCGGACGGTGGGCTCCACCTTGATCCCGAAAGGGCCCTCGCGCATGGCCTCGAATTGGTCCGGCAGGGAGCAGACTGGATCGACGTTGGGGGTGAATCCACACGGCCGGGTTCACGCCCGGTTTCAGCCGAAGAAGAGTTGCGGCGGGTTCTGCCGGTGATCCGGAGCCTGCGGCGTGAATTACGCTCGACCCCCATCTCCATCGACACCACGAAAGCCGAGGTGGCCGAGAAGGCGGCGCAGGCCGGAGCCAGCATCCTGAACGACGTCAGCGGATTGCGATTCGATCCGCGCTTGGCCGACGTGGCGCGCCGCTACAAGACTCCCCTCATCCTAATGCACCTGCGCGGCCGGCCGGAGACGATGCAGACGATGCCCTTCGTGAGGGATATTTGGCGGTCGCTCAATCGAGGACTCGCGTGTTCGCTCCAGCGAGCTTTGGCGGCGGGCTTGCGCAGATCCCAGTTGATCCTTGACCCTGGCCTGGGTTTCGGCAAGTCCAGGTTTCAAAACTTTGAAATCCTCGCGCACCTCAGGAAATTGCGACGGTTCGGCCTTCCCATCCTGGTGGGCACCTCGCGAAAGTCGTTTGTCCAGGCCATCGCCGCCGGCGCTGGTCTTCATGCTGCCGCACTTCACAGCCCGAGAAGAAAGGGAGGTCCCGCAGCTTACTGGCCGATGATTGAGAATCTCGAGGCGCAGCAAGCACCTACTCTTCAACTGGGCGATGCCGCCGCCGTGGTGGCATCAATCTTGGGTGGCGCCCACATCGTGCGCGTGCATGATGTCGCCAGAGTCTTGCCGGCGGTGCGCATCGCAGACGCCGTGCTCACTGCCTCCCGCCGGGCTGAATGACGAAGCGTAGCTGGGGAGCTGCCTGAATAGAGCGTTTGAAAGAGTCGTTCCGGTGTCAACCTTAACCAGCAAGTGGCAGATTCTGGCGGGCGATTACAGGGTTCCGTCAAAGTTCTGGGGGGCAGGAATCCGCAGGCCCCGCAGGGGCCTTCCGTGAGTAGCCGCAGGTTTCAACCTGCGGGCAACGAGGCCGAGGGTATCGCGTCAACCCCGAGGGGGTTGACCTATAGTTCGGCCCCTGCAGGGCCGGTATAGTTTTTCCGCTTTCTTTCCGTGGGTTTCATCCCGCAGGCGCGGGACTACTCACGGTTTGCCCCTTCGGGGCAATTTCCACCGTCTTATTCCAACTCACTAGCACTATCCTGAATTGCTTTCCTCCTTTTTGTTACTGCCTACTGCCTTCTGCATACTGCCTACTTTCTGCCCGTTGCCTGCTGACTCTTTCGGTTCGACGAAAGCGTGTACGGGAACAAGCTTTGTGGAATACAATAGGTGGGAAAATGTCGAACAAGCCGAAGCTTTTTGGCACGGATGGGATAAGAGGTGTGGCGGGCGAGTACCCGCTCGACCGCACGACCGTTTGGAACCTCGGCCTCGCCCTGGGTAATATTCTTCGCAAAGAAGAGCCAGCCGGCCCTGTTCGAGTCGTTCTGGGACAGGATACTCGGGAATCGGGAAGTTGGATTGCCCGTCGGCTCACCGCAGGGTTGCGTTCGGCTGGCGCGCAAGTCACCGAAGCTGGTGTGATTACCACGCCCGGCTTGGCTTTCCTCACTTGTCATTACGGTTTTTCTGCCGGCGTGGTCATTTCCGCGTCCCACAATCCATACGAAGACAACGGCATCAAGGTCCTTTCCAAGTCAGGAACCAAGCTTTCCGAATCCGTGGAACTCGCGATCGAGGGGGAGTTGGCACAAGCGCGATCTGAGGGAGAGAGAGATTCCGAGGCGCCTCTGGAGACCGCACCGCACTTGTTGGAGGCCTACCTGGAGCGACTCCTCCAGCTCATTCCGGCGGGTCTGGCGCTATCGCCCTATCGGCTGGTCGTGGATTGCGCACACGGCGCAGCTTATCGTGTGGTCCCGAAACTCCTCAGCCGCCTGGGCGTCGAGGCGCACCTTCTGCACGTAGAACCCAACGGGCGCAATATCAATCTCGGTTGCGGCTCACTTTATCCGCAAGTGATGGCGGAGGCCACCCGGGCGCTCTCCGCTGACCTGGGAGTGGCCTTCGATGGTGACGCGGACCGCGCCATATTCGCCACGCGCGAAGGCAAGCTGATCGACGGCGATTATATCCTCTCTATAATGGCGCCTTTCCTACAGCGGTGCGGTATGCTCAAAGGCTCCGCCGTGGTCGGCACTCTGATGACAAACCTGGCGCTCGAAATCGCCCTGGCGGGGCACGGGATTGGCCTGAAGCGCACCGCCGTGGGCGACAAGTACGTCCTGGAAGAGATGCTGCGTTCCGGCATCAACCTTGGCGGGGAACCATCGGGCCACATTATTTTCGCCCACCTATCACTTGCCGGAGATGGCATCATTACCTTGCTCGAGGTTGTGCGACTCATGGCAGAGACCCGCCAGCCCCTCGAGGAACTGACTCGAACCTTCAAACCCTTTCCGCAGATTATCCAAAACGTGCGAGTCAAGGAGAAGATCCCGCTCGAATCCATTCCAGAAGTCACTCGCGCCATCGCAGAATGCCGGAGTGAGATCGGCGATCAAGGGCGCGTGGTGGTTCGCTACTCGGGGACAGAACCGCTTGCCCGGGTGATGGTCGAGGCTACAGAGCCCGGAATGGTGGAACACCACGCGGCACGCATCGCGCAAGCGATTGAATCAGTCCTGGGAATCCGAGGTATCGGGTGATCGGGTGATCGGGCGAACAAAGAACAAGACGGAATTTGTTTCCTGTTCACCCGATCACCCGCTCTCCCGATCACCCGATTGGCAGCAGTGAGGTCAAAATGAAAAGGGCGCTCATCCCGTTATTCATGATTTCGATAGCCATCTTCCCAACCACTCTGCTACCTCAGCAGAAACTAACCGCCACCAATCTGCCTGACTTTCTTGCGCGCTACGACACAAACTTCGGGCCTTTGGAAGTGCTTTTCAAGGACCTGGCAAACGAAAACCTGCCTTTAACCGACGAAGCGGGACAGCCTCTGGCCCGCCGGCCGTTCGCGGACCGGCTTCTCGCTGTAACCAATCTGCGCCAGACCGCTCGTCAACTCGCCGCCAATCCGGAAGACCTCGTCCTGGCATGCACGGTCGTAATCCGCACGGAGACTCTGGCGCACGACCTCTTTGACCTCTCTCAAGTGGCCTACGACAACGACCGTGAAGAACTCGCCAACCGATTAGGCACGCTTCAGACCACCATGGACGAGAACAGGGAATTGCTGGCGGATTACCTTCTTGCACTCGCCGCGGAGAAGCAGAACCGGCTGCAACAGCTCGAGAAAGAAGTTGATGAATTGCACCTGAAACTGAAGGAGGGCATGAAACCAGCAGGTCCAGGGGCCCGATGAGCAGCATCTTACTGGAGCAGCAAGGTACAAGAACGAGGCAGGCGAATGATGAAACGGGGTCACTTATTTTCAGCCTTTCTTGCCATTGTCGTGATCAGTCCTTTGCAGTGTAGCTATCCGCAGAGCACGCAAGAGAATGGGCCTCCCCAGTCATCGGCGTCCACGCTGATGGTACCCACTGATACCACGATCCCCCTTCAGGCTCATGAACACTATCAACTCACGGACAGTCCAACCGGGCCAGGCAATTTACTGCGAAACCATCTTCCCAATCACTATGCGCAATAGGATCGTGATTCCAAGGGGAAGTTCCGTGAAGGGTTCGGTTACGAAAGTGGTCCGCCCCGGGCATCTAAAGGGCAAGGCGCAGATCGGAATTCGGTTCGAGACTCTCATCTTGCCCAACGGCACAACGCTTCCCCTGCGAGCGACCCTCTCCGGCTTCGGGGGCACAGGGCGGGAGGGATTCCAACCCAAGGAATCAAAGATCGAAGGCGCTTCATCCAAAGGTGAAAAGACAGGCAAGGTGGCTGAGACGACGATTACGGGTGCAGAGATTGGAACCATTGCGGGAGCGGCCAGTGGAAGCCCTGTAAAAGGGCTCGGAATCGGCAGCCTCGCCGGCGCTGCCGGAGGGCTTGTCTGGATCTTTGCCGGCCGGGGTAAAGAGATCGTCCTCCCGTCTGGGACGAACTTTGAATTGCAATTAAGCGCGCCCCTCACCTTCAGCCGGGATGACGTTGAACCTCCCTCCCGGTATGACCAAGGACCTGCACTTCCGCACAACGAGTAATGCTCGAAGCCTTCAGGCCTGCCGTTGTTCCTTGCATTCCCGGCACAAGCGCGACCAGGGGACAGCGTCCAGCCGGGCGGCTGAAATTGGCTTCATACACGCCTGACACACCCCGAATGTCTTGCGTTCGATTCGCCCCAGCGCCTCGTCGATGGCCCGCAGAAGCTTGCTATCCGTCTCGCGCAAGCGCACCTGCAACTCTGCCTCGAGTGCCGCAGCCGCATGGTCCACCAAATCACCCGTGTCTGCGCCCGATGGGGGAGCAGGGCCCTCCGTCCCGGCTCTTGCGGTGGTCAACTCCCGCCGCTTGGCCAACAGCAATTCCTTGTACCGATCTAAATCCCTGGCATTCATGGAAGATCCTCCGCAGCAGGAAAAGCTAAGGCCGAGTCTGCCTCTCCTATGTTACCGCAAAGAGGACGCCGCCGCTTCCGTCTTCATTCAGTACTTTTGTTACGCCGCCCGAAGTCCGAACCGGCTAGCAGCCGTTCGGGTGGCGCAACACATGGCGGAAGTCTATAATTGGGTGGAGATTTGGCGTACAAATGCGGCAGCCCTCTCAACCTGGGAGGCTGGGGAGTCCGGGTAAGTGGCGACGAGAAACTGGGTGCCGCTCCTTGTCGTGAACGTCCGGGCTTCTCAACTCACTTGGGGAGCGAAGTGTACACCGGGCTGACCAGCAAAGCTTGCCGCGGCCACAAAGAACCACAAGACATCACCAGGGTGATGCGGGGCTTCCACCTGGAATGTGGCGAAGCGGCTTTCGGGGGCATGCTGGTGGCGCCGAATGTCTTGTGTGGCGGATCAGCTTCTTGCCGTGAGGGAGGCTAACTGCGGGCCGGAACGCAGATGCCTGAAGGGAGGAAAAATGCAACTTCGAAGGGACCCGATCACGCAAAGTTGGGTGAATTTGGAAGACGAGGGTGAGAACGTCGCCCACAGTGGAGACGCTCCCTGCCCCTTTTGCCCAGGCCACGAAGCTTTGTCTCCCCAAACCCTCTATGTATACCCAGGCGGGGGATCAAGCTGGCAGGTGCGGGTGACCCCACACCTCCGTCCGGTTTACCGCATCGAGGGCGACCCGCAGCGCCGCGCCGAGGGCATGTACGACAAGATGCGCAGCCTGGGGGCGCATGAGGTTGTGGTGGAACATCCCAGCCACCATTTACAGCTCTCGCGGCAGACCGACGAGAATGTTGCCCAAGTTCTGCGGGCATATATCGCGAGGGTGAAAGATCTGAAGAAGGATCGGCGTTTCCGGTACGTAACGGTCTTCCGCAATCAAGGAGCGCTGGCGGGGGAGGAATTTGAGCACCCGCACTCCGAGATAACTGCCACACCATTCATTCCCCGGCGCGTGGGCTATGAACTCCGCTCCTCCTTGCGCTACTTTGAGCTCAAGGAACGGTGCCTGACCTGCGATATTGCAGGGCAAGAAATCGCGCAAAATATACGGATCGTGGAGCAACTCGACCCGTTCGTCGCCTTCTGCCCGTTTGCCGCGCGCGTGCCCTACGAGACATGGTTGCTCTCCCTGAGGCATCACTGCTCGTTCGAGGAGGACCTTACCTCCTGGGACGAGCAGCTTCTTTTCGCACGCTTGTTGAAGTCGGTCCTGATGCGTCTGGAAGCCGTCGCCCCCACCCACCATTTGGTGCTCCACAGTTCACCTAATCTTGGCGCAAAGTTCGAGAGGGGCGGCATTTGGAAGACGCTGGCGGATGATTACCACTGGCATTTGGAAATCCTTCCGGTCATACCCTCCAAAGCGAAGTCCTACGCCCTGAAAGAGGTCTATTACAATTCTCTGCTGCCGGAAATTGCCGCCCAAGCCTTGCGGAACGCGCCGGCATCGAAATAGAGTGGGACAGCGCTGCCTTCGGCCGCACCAGCTTCAATTCGGCCCCGATCTCATGATCGCTGAAATCGGACCGTCCAGGTCACCCCCGCGAAAGCGGGGGTCTAGCTTGAATGGGGATACGATCCTTCGATCCCGGAAATGGAATCCTCTCCCGCAAGGCGGGACGGGGCGGGAATGACGCCGGGAAGATGGCTCCAATGAGGCCGTGATCTTTCGATCGTGGGAACGCACCCCGACCCCAAACCATGAGTGTCAGCGCAGGGTCACGATGGTGGCGCCCCAGCCGCCGGCTTCGAGGGGGGCGTCCTGATAAGAGAGCACGAAGGGTGTGCGGGTCAGCACGGCGCGCACGATTTCGCGTTGCACTCCGATGCCGCGCCCGTGGATGATGCGCAGGGCTTTGAGACCCAAGCGGTTTGCTTCTTCGAGATACGCTTCAACGGCTTCCTTGACGTCCTTGGGCCGCACGGTATGCAGGTCGAAGACATCGCTGATCGGGATGCGGAATGGTTCGTCGGCGTGGTCCATGCCTGCCCGCCTGCGCAGTGCGATTACGCAACGAGTCACATCTCGACACCGCACACCCGAACAGGTGCCAGGTGTCAGGTGTCAGCAAAATGACCGGCTGAGCGAACCCGAGCACCTGGAACCGGGCACCTGACACCTGAAACCTGAACTTTGGTCGGGGCGCCCAGATTTGAACTGGGGACCTCTTGGTCCCGAACCAAGCGCGCTACCAGGCTACGCTACGCCCCGGCTTGAAGAACAGTGACAAGTGACGAGTGACAAGTGGCGAGCAGGAAGAACTGACTTGTCACTCGTCACTCTCCACTCGTCACTGATTCATTGGTCGGGACGGCCAGATTTGAACTGGCGACCCCTTGCACCCCAAGCAAGTGCGCTACCAGGCTGCGCTACGTCCCGTTGAGCCTTTTGGCCCTTCGCCGATATAGCAGGTCTGGGGCTGAAAGCCACAAATAATCACGCTAACACTTGCGTGAAAGCATTGTCAAGATGGCCTGAAGTTCGTGTCGAATGGCGCGCAACTCCGCCCCATCAAGCGTGGACAGGAAGAGATGACGTTGCTCGGCCTCACTTCGGGAGTTGTCCGCAAGATGCTTTCGCGCCCCGGAGATCGTAAAGCCCTTCCCGTAAAGCAACCGCTTGATCTCCAGCACCGCCTCGACGTCCTCACGACGGTAGAGCCGATGGCCGGACTTGCTCTTCACCGGTTTGAGCGTGGGGAACTCGGTCTCCCAAAACCTCAGGACATAAGGCTTTGTTTGCGTTAGCTTGCTCACCTCACCGATTCGGAAATAGAGTTTGTCCGGGATGAAGACTTCGGAAGGCGAGGCGTCGGTAGAACGGCGGGCGCGCGGAGAGCGATTTCGAGGCATCCATAACCTCAAGGAATGGTTGAAGGTCAACTCCAAGCCATCTTAGAGAACTGTACAGGATGCGTCAAGCTCCCCGGCGCGGAAAAACAGTGAAAAATGACGAGTGAAATTACGAATAGTGAATGGTGAATAGTAAATGGTGAATTGCGGACGCAGAGTTTGCTTTGCGCGCGGCACCCAAGCCCTCTCACGGCTGCATTACCTCAATTTGGAATTCACCCTTCATAATTTACTATTTTCCTGCTCCCTCGCTTTCAACCAGTTTCCGCAAAGCCCGCTCGATGGAGTATACTGGCGGCTTTTCCGAGCCGCGCGTCCGGGAATGAAGGGATTGAAGCAGGACGGCGCATGTGAGCAGGAATTCTCAATCTGGAGAGGGTCGGTTATGCCGAAACGAATTGTGGGTATCGATGTTGGGGGAACAAAGGTAGCAGGGGGGCTGGTGACCTTGAAGGGGCATTTGGTGAAGTCCCTAATCGTGCCAACTCATGCGGAGAGAGGGTTCAGGACCAGCTACAGCCAGATCGTGCATTTGATCGAGCGGCTGATCAAGCTGGCGGGGGGGAAGGAGAACATCGCCGGGGTAGGTGTTTGCGCCCCCGGCCCTCTTAACCCCAAAACGGGTGTCATTATCAACCCTCCGAACCTCCCGGGCTGGCGCAATATCCAGCTCGCGCATTTGCTCGAAAGCCATTTCCATCTCCCTGCCAAAGTGGAAAACGACGCCAATGCCGCTGGGCTTGCAGAGGTCCTTTTTGGGGCGGCGGTGGGATATCGGGACGTCTTCTATGTGACCGTCAGCACCGGCATTGGAACCGGGGTCATCATCAACAAGAAGATCTATCACGGCAAGAATGGAGTGGCCGGCGAAGGCGGGCACGTCTCCATCGACTTCCGCAGCCCGTATCGTTGCGGCTGCGGCACGCTGGGCTGCATCGAGGCGCTGGCGGCCGGTCCTGGCATGGCTCGACGCGCGCGGGTCGCCCTCGAGCAGGAGCACAGCCGGCCAAGCCTGTTGCGCGAACTCTCGAGTGGCGACCTCCGCAAGATCACTCCCCTCATGATCCAGGAGGCCGCGCGCAGGGGAGACGCCTTGGCCAAGTCCGTCGTCGACGACACAGGGTTTTATCTCGGCGTGTGGCTGGGAGGAATGATTTCGCTATTTGATCCGGAAGCGATCCTCATCGGGGGCGGAGTCGCGCAGATTGGCAAAGCCCTCTTTGATAGAATCCGGCAGACTATCCCCCATTACACGATCAACCGTCGCTTTGTCGAGAAGCTCCCCATCCTGCCAGCCAAACTGCAAAAGAACGTTGGCGTTTACGGTGCGGCAAGCGTCTTCCTCCCCGCCGGTGAGGAGGCCGAAGCCGCTTGATTCCTCGGGACCGACGCAAAGGGGCCGCAAGTTCGATCCTGCTAGAAAGTAAGCCTCACCGCTAACTGGATAATGCGCGCGGGATACGTGCTCGTGATCTGGCCGAAATTGGGATCCTCAAAATTCAGGGTAGGAAGCTCAAACTCCGCGTGGTTGAAGATATTAAAGAACTCCACGCGGAATTCCGTATTCAGCCGCTCTCCGATAATCGCGGTCTTCTTCGCCACCGCAAAATCCAAATTGCTACGATGTGGCCCCCGGAGGTAGTTCCTGGGATACGTCCCATAGGTGTACACAGCCGGGTTGTAATTGGTATTAAACACTGTGGGATCAAACCAGAATGAGCCCGTAGCTGGGGTCTCGGTAGCTGGGAGGATGAAGGTTCTTGTCTGGTGCGGATTGAAGATGGAAACATTCGGTGTGTTCAGGTTCGCCCGCACGATTCCGGCATCGCCAGCGCCTGACGGCCCAGGGTCTGTCCGGGTGGTGTAAAGCTGGCTGGCGATGTCCATGGGGAAGCCGGTGCGCCAAGTCAGGATGGGATACAGATTCCATCCCTTCGTCAGGCGCCTGGGAGCGGAAGCCCAGAGTTGATCGAAGGGAAGGGCCCAGCCCCCGCTGAAGGCAATGCGCTGGCCGATGTCGTAGTCGGATACGGCACGGAACAGCTCGTGATTGTAATAGGGCACCTGCGCATTCACGTTGCGGAACCCGGAGGCGTTATCGATTGACTTGCCCCAGGTGTAGGCTAGTGTGAAGTAGCTGTTGCCTAACCAGCGGTTTCCGGTAATCCGTTTGGTGAGACTGGCCTCCAGGCTATTATAGTTGGCGTTAACCAGATTCCCGAAGGTATCGAGGTAACTGAACCCATTCGACCCGTCGGGCGAGAGTCCGGGTTGGGTGTTCAGCACACGCGTGTCGGTGCCAAGAATAAACGGGTTCTGGTCGACATACGCGGTTTGCCTGTGGGTAACGCTGCCCACATAGCTGGTGTCCAGGACCACGCCCCTGGTTAGGTCCCGCTCGATGCTGAAGTTGAACTGATAGGTGTACGGGGTGCGCAGGTGTGGGTCGACGAAGTACACGCCACCTCCGCCAAAAGGCAGAAAGCCGGAGGCCCCAAAGTCGATATTCTGGGCAGGCGGCTTGGAGGGGAACGTGTTGGTAGCGCCCGTCGCGACAAAGGGTTGCGTCAAGTAACCGGGATCGGAGCTGGGGTTTCCCGCTAACGACGGGAAGAACATGTCCACGTACCCGAAGAACGGCGCCTGGCCGTTGAACTGCAAGCTATCCTCGCCCTTCAGGATGTCATAGAACACCCCGACCCCGCCGCGGATGCTCGTTTTGCCGTTGTTGCGCGGGTCCCAGGCGAAACCGAGGCGCGGGGCAAAGTTGGTCCGGTCCGGGAAATTGGCGCCCCTGGGGGCACCTTGGTCACCGGGAAACACCAGGCCGATGGGAGCATTTGGGAACCGAGTCGATTGCGCTCCGGGAATGATGGAGAACGTGCGTCCTTGGGTGTCCAGCTTCGGGGAGTTGTACTCGTATCTCAAGCCGTAACTAAGGACGAAGTTCTTGCGTAGGTGCCATTCATCCTGCGCGAACGTGTAATACGACTTGGTACGGATGTTCGAGGGCGCGGCGCCGAACTGCAGGTACTCGTCGGGCAGGCCCATCAGGAAATCCGCAAAATCGTTACCCGAACCAACGCTGGTAGACGGGCCATAAAAGTAAAATTCCCCATCCACATAGTAATCGTAGTGGGTGTTATTCTGAAACGCCGAGAAAGAGAAGCCGAATTTCATCGTGTGCTGCCCCTTCAGCCACGTGAGGGTGTCCGAGTAGCCAAAGGTGTTGTTAATCTCGGTGGTGGGCCCTTGCGGGCTGAAGCCGAGGGTCAGGCCTCGATTGAAGCCGATGAGGCTCGGGCCTGTAGACTGGTCGGGTGTGATTCCTATCCCCAACTGGCCTGGCGTGGGCAAACTCGTGGCGGGAAAGGCCTGTGCGATGTTCATGCGTTGCGCGGTCACCCGTGCCTCGTTCAGCAGGGTGGGCGAGAAGCTCCGATCCCAGGCCAAGTTGACAAACTCCCGGTGATGGTTACCAAGGGCGCCGTACCCATAGGCATCGTAAGGGGCCGCGCCAAAGGCGTAGCTGAACGGATCCAGCAACGGCTCACGGGACCAACCTAAAGTGCCGGATAGCTTGTCCTTGGAATTGAGTTGGGCATCCAGCTTAGCCGTGAATTCGTCGGTATTGTCCGTGCCACCTGCCTGAGCTATCTTAGACCCCGATGCAGAGGTCGGGATGAGGTTGGCTTGGATATAATTCTTCGACACGGGGCTGAACTTTGTGGGATCAATAATCGCCTGCGCGGCCAACGTGGGGTTGGACTGCCAGTATGAGTTGGTTGCGAGGAATGCCACCACCGTCGGGTCAGGAGTGGGATTGCCATTAACGACCGGGCCAGCCTGGGAAAAATCCCCCTGAAGCTCCTGCGGGGTGTACACCGGAAGCTGCGGTTGGGTATCGGTTTGGACTTGGCGCTGGCCGGAGTAGTCGATGAACCAGAAGAATTTGTCTTTCCCATTCAGCACGTGCGGAATCACGACGGGCCCACCCAGGGTGAGGCCGAACTGGTTGCGCTTGAGCACTTGCTTGGGAAGGCCAGTGGCATTGTTGAAAAAGAGGTTGGCGTCGAAGAGGTCATTGCGGACGTAATCAAACGCAGCGCCATGCACGGTGTTGGTGCCGGACTTGGTGACGACGCTCACGATACCCCCGGCGTTGCGGCCGTATTCCGCCGAGTAGTTGCTGGTCAGAATTCGAAACTCGGCGATGGCGTCCGGGTTGGGGTTATAGACGACTTCGTTCGCCAGCAAGTCGTTGTTGATGCCCCCATCCAGCAAGAAGGTGACGGAGTCAGATTTGCCGCCGGCGATTCCGAAGCTGCCGGCCTGATCATTGGTGGAGGCATATGGGTTCACTTCCGTGACCCCGGGCTGGAGAAGAGCGAGATCGAGAACGTTCCGTCCGTTGAGCGGCAGGTCGACAGCAGCTCGGGCGGTGACGGATTGCCCCAAGGTCGGGTTCACAGTTTCCACGGCGGCCGCCAAGCCTTCTACCGTAACCGATTCGTTACGCGCACCCACCTCCATGCGCAAATCCACACGCAGCACCTCGTTGATTCGTAGCGGCGGAGCATCCGTAACCAGCGTCCTAAAACCCTCGCGCTCCGCGGTGATGCGGTAATCGCCGATGGGAAGGTTGAGAACTTGGTAGGACCCCTCCTTATCGGTGACGCTCGTGGTGCTGATCTTCGTTGCGGTGTTAGTGGCCGTAACCTTTACCCCCGGCATCACCCCGCCCAGGGAATCAGTTACCGTGCCAACGATTTTACCGGTCGTTTGCTGTGCCGATGCTGAAGCCGAAATTAATAGTGCCGCGAAGATTGCCAATACAAGCCTCTGGCAACCCATATAAGCAGCCTTCTTGCTGTCGAGGCCCATCGAAGTCTCCTCCTGTTCGCCAAGGGTGCCGGCCAAATCCCCTCCAGTCTGGCGCATGTCTTCTAAAGAAGAATGCAATATACACCTAGCGCATCGAAACACACAATTTTATTCCTGGGCGCACCCGCTGGGTTTATCACTAAGATTTATGACGAGTATAGAATTACTTGATACTATGCTCAGCAAGGAAGCGGAATGCGAAAATCTGTTTTTCACCTACTATCTCAATCACGTTCAAAGCGCGAGAACGAGCGGTCAATCGTCAAGGACAAACTCGCCTTGGCATCCTCGACATACTGTGCAAGCGCATCACGGTAGAAGGCCAAACTCCGTTCGCGGACCGAAGCCTCCGGCTCTTGGGAACGAACCATATGGTTAATCTCGTGCAGGAGGATGCTGAGAAATTGCAGGCGCAGCCGCTCTGCCTGGAACTCTCTCAGCCGGCTCCCCGCCACAAATTGCGCATCGAGCGCGATATCCATCAAAGGCAGCGCCAGCCAGCTCTCCACGCGCTGGTAAGCGATATCCAACTCTCCAGCAGGATCACCGCCTAAGGCATCATGCGGTTCGGCAAACGGCTGCTCTTTCACCACCACATGACGGTGCCCCAGGCAGCCGCAGATGTTGGTCCGGCGGAATTGGATAATGACTAACTTGGGGGCATCCTGGAGGATTTCCTCATACGCATCGCGGCATTGTTGGGGAGCTTCAGCCCAGCCCTGCTCTACAGCGCGCACCATCTCCAGGGCTTTCACCGAGTCTCGACGGGAATACGCCACCACCACCAGCGGCTTCGGTCGACCTGGAAACGCGGCAAAAGCGTACCGGCGGCCCACTAACCACTCACGCCAGCGATTCCAACGCGGGCGGGAATCGAGATACACCTTCACCGCCTCTGGCATGACTGATGGCCCTTGCACCATAACTGTGCATTTTACTCCTGTTTCGGGGACGGGCAGAAGTCAGGAGTCGGAAGACCAGGGTTCAGGTTTCAGGTGTCAGGGGGGGGCGGCAACGGACCACGGACTACGGACAACCGACTGCGAGCGACCTCGCTCAGAACCACAGCAGCAGCCGATTGTTCAGCAACCTGCCACAGGCTTCTCGTTCGATGCCAGGATATCGCTCGGGAGTCCCAGCAAGCGCGCCAGAGTTGGCGCCACCTGCGTCAAAGCCATCCGGCCCAAGTCCCGACCTCCGCTGAATTGAGGGCCGACCACGATGAAGGAGGCCTCAAGTCCGGGGCGGGTGGGTAATTGGCCGTGAGTGCCTCGGTCTTTGAGGCTGTCTCTCACCAGCGGTCCCTCAAACCGGTCGGAGAAGTAAACACCCGGCGCCGCGTCGATGCTCAATTCCGCGTCCGGGTCGGCGGAGAGGGATTCGAGCCGCTCGCGGTCCACGACTTCTTCAACAGTTCCCGCTTCAATGAGTCGCCTCACCGCGCGCTGCAAAGAGGCTCGATCCGTTGCCGACGGTTCTTCCAGCCAGTAAACGGCGAAGGACCCTCCTGCATGGACGGCCCCCAGCTTGCCAAGCTTCGGCGTGCCATCCGCTTCCCGATCGAACAACCCTTCCTCCGCCAGAACCGAAAGCGGGGCAGCTTCTTTCTCGACGGGCACAAAGCCATGGTCGGAGAGGACCACGAGTGTAGGCGCCGCATCTTCCAAGAAGCCTTCCCGAAGGCGTCCGATTTCTTGGTCCGTCCGCTCGATGGCGGCCAGGGCTTGCGGCGAAGTCGGCCCGAACTGATGGGCCAACTGGTCATAGTGAACAAAGTGAACGAGGAGAAGGTCCGGCCGATAACGATCCCAGATGTAAAGCGCAGCCTCAGACCGCAAGCGGTCCGGAGTTGCGCCGTCAAGAATGGGTTGCAGAACCTTGAGGATTTCAGGGAACAACCCCGGGGTCGAATGGCGGGCGGGCGTCGCGAAGTCCCGATGCGGGTCCGCCGTGGTCGCATCCCAAATCTCCGGAATGTTGTAATCAATGGCCGCCGCGGCGCTCACTGGCCAACTGATCGCCGCAGCTTTCCGCCCGCTGGCTCGCACCACATCCCAGAGAGTGGGAACACGCAGGGCGCCCGCAAACCAGCACCACGGTCGCGCTTTTTCGGTGGGGTCGAGCGATGCCAGGTGGCTGTAGATTCCATGCACACTCGGAGGCACGCCCGTCACGAGGGTTGCATGGGCCGGATAGGTGGTAGTCGGATAGATACTCTCCACCGCCTCCGCGCTGGCCCCCCACTTGACAAGCTCGAGGAGATTCGGAATCTTTAGCCCGAACTCTTTTGGTCGGCGGTAAAAGTCCGGCCGCATTCCATCCACGGAAAGCACCACCAAGCGCGATGGCCGGGACTTGTCCTTCATAGCTTTCAACCCTCCTTCGACAATTTCCTTGTGTCCGGGATGTACCGTCCAGCAGGATGCTGAAAAACGCTTGTGAACGCTGTCATTCCGAGCGGAGCGAGGAATCTCGCTCTGAACACAAGGGACTTGCGGGATTCCTCGTCGTCCCGATCAGATCGGGACTCCTCGGAATGACAGGCTGGACGGTCTTTTCAGCATCCTTCCAGGTTGACTGACCCTTCGGGCAGCCAAGGCCCTTTGAAGATGAGGAGCCACGTTGTATAATAGCAATTTGAAGGCGATGGAGTTCGCCGATCCAACCGTCTCGCCTGATCGAGACTGATAACTCCTACGACAATTGCCTGGTAGGAGTGCTTCCTGAAATCCTGCTCTCAGTACGATTCCCAACGCCCTTGCGAGTTTCGCTCACAAGAGGGTCACGATCGTTTTCGTAACTCATTTGCTCCTAAATTCTTATTTGCTTGAGGTGATTTTATGTCGAGAATCAAGAAGCTTGATGCCCTGGAAATCCTGGATTCGCGGGGTAATCCAACGGTGCAAGTCACTGTCCGTCTGGAGAGTGGCGCCTGCGGCGTGGCGAAGATCCCGTCCGGCGCTTCCACTGGTAAGCGAGAGGCCGTCGAACTCCGCGATGGAGACAAGTCGCGGTACGGAGGAAAAGGTGTTCAAAAGGCCGTTGCCAACGTGGTGGGAGAGATTCAAAAAGCGGTACTCGGAATGGAAACGGACCAAGCTGCTTTGGACGCGAAGCTGATCGCGTTGGATGGCACACCTAATAAAGCAAGGCTGGGCGCCAATGCAATCCTGGGGGTTTCCATCGCTGTGGCAAGGGCGGCGGCTGTAGAAAAGGGGATTCCTCTTTATCGGTACCTCTCCGACCAGGAGACATACATTCTCCCTGTGCCCATGCTGAACGTCTTGAATGGTGGCAGGCATGCGGACAACAACGTTGACTTTCAGGAGTTTATGATTGCGCCGGTCGGGGCGCTCAGCTTTGCCGATGCGTTGCGAGCGGCCGTCGAAACATTTCAGGCCTTGAAAAGCATCCTGCACCAAAAGGGCTACGAAACGAGTGTCGGAGATGAGGGCGGTTTCGCACCCAGGCTGCGCTCCAACGAGGAGCCGATGGAGCTTCTTGTTGCCGCGATCGAAAAGGCAGGATACAAGCCAGGGCCTGACATAGCGATCAATCTCGATCCCGCCGCCAGTGAGTTCTACGAAGGCGGGGCGTATGTCTTCAAGAAATCAGATAAGTCGAAACACACGCCCACCGCCATGGTGACTCTCTGGTCAGACTGGCTGGAGCGCTACCCCATGATCTATTCTCTCGAAGACGGTTTTGCAGAGGACGATTGGGATGGCTGGAAAGAGGCAACCAGGCGACTGGGCGCCAAAATACAGCTTGTTGGGGACGACATCTTTGTCACGAACCCCGCGATTCTCGAGAAAGGAATTCACGAGGGCGTTGCGAACTCAATACTCATCAAGCTGAACCAGATCGGAACCGTGACGGAGACTTTGCAATGCATTGAGCTGGCGCGTCGGAACGGCTATACGGTAGTTGTCTCGCATCGGTCTGGCGAGACGGACGATACGACCATCTCCGACCTCACGGTCGCGGCGGGGACTGGGCAGATCAAGTCCGGCTCAGCATGCCGCGGCGAACGGATCGCGAAATACAACCGGCTACTGGAAATCGAAAGGGAACTGGGGCCGAGTGCAAAGTACGCCGGGCGCGATGCCTACGCGCGCTGGAAACATTAGGGGAGTGAAGCGATAGGGCGACAGCGCGTTCAGAGGTGCGCGTAACCGATGTGATGGGATCACGACCGCCCTCATCCCAGCGCTCGTGGTCCAAAAACACTACTCTGAAACTTTGGCGAACGTGGTAAAATGAAATTTCACAGGCGATGGAGTTCGCCTAAATAACCGTTCCGGCTTTCGGGGACTGACAACTCCTATCACGGCTGCGGGTCGTGGTAGGAGTTTTTTGTTTTTGCCCTTCCTGACCCGAAAATTACGAGGCAGAAGTGAATACTTGGATGATTGCTTCTCTGTGGATAACGAACAGCTCCAGGGAACGTCCATTTTGGGAGTGCGGCTCGATGGTGGAAAGTGTTTGGCGACAAGGAGGGTGACCTGATGGCGGATGGTGGCAAGATGGATTTTGAAGCAACTCTCCCCATTTCACCCGCCCATGCTGGAGCCCTTGCGGCCCGAATGCTCACTCTCGAAGAGGATTGCCGGGAAATCGAGCGCAACCTGGACGGGTTCCACGGGATTTTCTATGAATACGCGGGGCAGATTCCCGAAACCAGTAAAGAACAGATTCGCACGATCCTCGTTGGGGTTCTGGATCAGGTCACATCAATTAAGTTGGACCTGGGACTTCCGAAGCAGACGGTCGACCTGGACAGGATGATCGAATCGCGCCTTTCTCACATCTGGGTTACCTTGCACGAAAGCAAGTCCCAAAGCCTGGGCGGTTACGGAGCAGTGCCCGAGAAGCTGAAGGAGTACCTGGATCCGCGAGTAGATGAAATCCTGGGGCTCCTTGCTCGTCTGCGTGGAGCGCTTGGGGAGGCGAGAATTGAAGGGAAACCCGAAAGAGCCTCGGATGAGGTGTTATGAGCAACACGTGGGAATACCGGTATGCGTTTCGACTCCAGGAATCACAAGACGTGCCCGTGGAATTTCTGTGCGTGTACAGGAACCTGACCAAGAAGGAAGGCGACCCGGTCTTAGCCTTTTTCTCCCCCGCCCTGAAGAATGGCCACTTCCTCATGTCGCACTGGACGCCTCCAAGGAGGAGGGTGGCATGGTTTACTTTTGCCCATCTTGCTGGAGGGTAGTCGCTCAATGCGACGCATGCCATGCCTGCGGCGCTGACCTTCAACGTTTCAAAGGCGAAACGTATGAAGAAAAGTTGATTCGGTCGCTTTCGCACCCCGAACCCACAGTGCCAGTCCGTGCAGCGACGATTTTAGGCGAGCTCCGTTCGAAAGCGGCAGTTGAACCGCTCATTGTCCTTGCGATCTCAAATCCTGATCCCTACATTCAGGAGGCGGCCGTCGTCGCACTGGGCCGGATAGGTGACGAGCGAGCGATCCCGCACTTGGAGAAGCTGACTCTTGAGGGGTGGCTTCGGGTAAGGCGCGCCGCTCGTCGCGCATTGGAGATACTGAAAAACAAAGAGGTCGCGGGAAAAATTGCATGAACGCGCTGAGGCCAGGCGTTTCACCTCGGACAAAACCATTAGCGGATATCCCCCTCGTGGACCGCGAAAGTGAAGCTCTTCGATTGAATGATGCCATTTTAAAGCGCGAGAGCTTGTTGCTCAGCGGGCCAGCAGGAATCGGGAAAACCGCTCTGCTCTTAAAGGTTCTGAGTGAACTGCCATCAGCGATGGCTCGTTATTGCTTCTACCTGAACGGGGTGGAGGGAGTGCAGCCCTTGTTGCGCTGGTTGCTTCAGAGGCTTTATGAATTGGACGATGAGACTCTGCGTCGTCAACTTCATGTCGAGGGCATCCGGGAGAACACCTTCAAGAGTTGGCTGAAGCACCAGCCTACGAGCCGGCTCAAAGGGGCCGTTTATCGGTCCATGGAAAACGGTAACTATTGGGTCTTCCTCGACCACTTGCCTCCCCTGACTTATGCCGAGGCCAAGATCGTTCGCGAACTCGTCTGGATGCGGAAGACGCCAGTTTTCCTTCTGGCGAGGGGGCCTACGGAGAGGGACATCGGGCATGTGGGCAATATCTACTGGGGTAGCCGACAGCAACTCTCTCTGGATCCTCTCCCCGAGCAAGCGGGCAGGGAATTGCTGGAGTGTTGCATCCGGAAGTTCATGCTTGGGAATTTGGAGTTGGAGGATTTTCGTGAGGAGGTCTTACGGCTCAGCGGCTTAGTGCCCGGCACAATCGTAAGGATGTGCGACTTGGCCCAAGCGCCGAAATATCGATACGGTTCGCGCCTTAAGACCAAACTGATCCACATTGACTGTTTGATGAGCGGCGTCCAGCTTTGACCAACTTACAGCCGCAAGGACCATCATGAGGTATCGTTTATGACCGCAAGTAAAAACACTACGCCTATAATAGTTAACATGGCGCCCACAGACGGCGTGGCTGGTGGACTCGCTACGGCGAGTGACGTTGATGGTGCGACGAGACTTCTTCGCCTGGCAACCTTGGGGGAAGAGCTCGGCACGAATCGGGTCGCTGAGGAAGCTCGCGAGCTCGCCGCCCGCATCTCGGAAGGCCGCTTCTACGTGGCGTGTATCGGCCAGTTCAAGCGCGGCAAGTCAACGCTGATCAACGCGCTGATCGGTGAGCCCGTGCTCCCTGTGGGCTTCATCCCGGTCACCGCCGTGCCCACCGTGATCCGGTTCGGGGAGCGGCACAGAGCACGAATCCGGGCCCGGGCTGGCTCCTGGAGGGAAATCGCCATCGCGGGTCTGGACCAGTACGTAACAGAAGAGCACAACCCGGAGAATGCCAAGGGAGTCGTAGGCGTCGAAGTGTTTGTGCCCAGCCCGCTGCTTGCCGCAGGCATGTGCCTGGTGGATACGCCCGGGCTGGGATCGGTGTTCACGGGCAACACGGCTACAACCGAGGCTTTCATACCCCACATCGATGCGGCGCTCGTCGTGGTAGGCGCAGACCCGCCGCTCGCGGGCGAGGAACTGGCCCTCGTCGAGGCTGTGGGGCGACAGGTTCAGGATCTGATCCTGGTCATCAACAAGGCGGACCGAACCACGGACGAAGAAAGAGCGGCGGCCGCGGGTTTCACGCGAAGGTTGTTGGAAAAGCGTTTGCAGCGGCCCGCCGGGCCCGTCTTTGAAGTCAGCGCGTCAGAACGGCTGGAGAACCGCGGGCCGGAGCGGGATTGGGGAGGACTGTTGGAGGCGCTTCGCCAGCTCGTCGAAGAATCCGGCCGGCAATTGATCCGCGCGGCTTGCGAACGGGGTCTGGAGCGGCTGAGCGAGCAATTGCTGGCCATCATCAGCGAAGAGCGCGAGGCGCTGGAGCGACCCATCGAAGAATCGGAGCGGCGAATTGCCGCCATGAAGGAAACCCTCGCCGGGGCAGAACGCTCGATGCGCGAGCTGGGTTATCTCCTCATGGCCGAGCAGCAGCACCTCTCCGACACACTCGTCGACCGGCACAAAGCGTTTCTCGGTTTGGTGTCGCCTCAAGCGAATCAGGAATTCGAGCAGGCGCTCCAATCAGTCTCGCGCGGAATCGGACCTTCCTACCGGCGTCGATTGATGCGCGAGGCTCAGGAAGTTGCGCGCCGGCACGTCCTGCCGTGGCTGCGCACCGAGCAAGCGGAGGCGGAGAAGGAATATCGGGAGGTCGCCCGCCGATTTGTGCAGATGGGCAACGATTTTCTGAAAAAGCTCGCCGCTGCGGGCGTTCGAGAGATCGCGCGCATGCCACACGCCCTCGACCCGGAAGCAGGATTTCGGATTCGATCGCAGTTCACGTTTCACGACCTGATCGAGATCGCGCAACCAGCATCGCCATTGCGCTGGGTGGCCGATTTGATTCTCGGCCTCGCTCAAGCCCATGGCGCGATCCAAGACGATGCGCGGCAGTTTCTTACACACCTACTGGAAACCAACTGCACTCGGGTACAGAGCGACATCCTCAACCGAGTTCAGGAGAGCCGCAGCCGCTTGGAGGTGGAGATCCGCAAGCTGCTGCACGAAATCCGACGCATCGCTGAACAAGCCCTAACGCGTGCCCGCGCAGCGCGGGCCGAGGGAGCTTCGGCAGTCCAGGCAGCACTCGTGAGGCTGAACGGTCTGGAAGACGAAATTCGGGGAACGAAGGCTGACTGAAGAACCTCAATCAGGAATACCGCTATGGCCCTGGATGAACTCCACGCTCGTCGTTTGGCTACGGTCGCCAGCATATTCGAAAGTGCTCTGGATCGGATGGAACTGGTGCTGAAATCGCTCGAGTCCCCATACGGAGACGGGCCCTCGCCGGTCCAGGCCGAGCATATTGGTCTGGCGCGGGAAAAGATGCGAACGATTCGGACTCGCCTGTCGGCGTCTTTGAATCGTTTTTCCATTCAGCTTCGAAAGCCCGAGCCCCGGCAAATACTCGCAGCAGAGCTTTCCACACTTTGGGTGGTACTGGAGAACGCACGACCCGAAAGGATGAAGGGCTACGGAAGAGAATTCAGTCCTGTTGACAAGGCCGATTGGGAGGAATTGATCAAAGGGTTAATGTGGGATATCGATGAGATACGTCGAATTCTCATTGGACGGGAAGTCAAGACCTGACCTTGCCAAGGAGGGGCAAGGCATGGCGGAGAATTGATTTGAATTTACTGCCCTCTCCCCAAAGGGGGCGAGGCCGGTGGAAATCGGATCAACGCTCCCCTCTCTCCCCGTTGTGGGATAGGGGCCTGGAGTTTCTACGTTCTTCATGGCCCTCTCCCCCTTGGGGGAGAGGGTGGGCCGCCGCCGGCGTTTTCTTCAGCCGGGGCGGGCCGGGTGAAGGGGTCGCCCAGGAGACTGCGTAACGGTTTCTTTGTGCCAGTCCCTGCTTCCCCTTGTCTCTCCCTTGTGGCCTTTCAGAGTGCTCTGATATGGATGGAGCCGCCGCTCGTATGAAGTCGCAAGGTTTCTCCGCCTGAGCCAAGTGAACCGTGCAGGCTGGAGCTTGAAATCTTTCCCACCACCCGAATCGGCAAATCACTGGTGACGGAGCCGCCGGAAGTTGAGGCGTCAATCTCGAGATTGGCGGAGCGTTCCAGCTCCACTTCGATTGAACCCCCGGAGGTCTCGAGCACACCGCCGCGCGCGTTTCCCCGGCCGAAATTCACGGAGATCGGACCGCCGGAAGTCTCGGCCTCGACATATCCGGTCACGCGATCGACGCGAATGGGCCCTCCGCTGGTGTGTGCGGTGAGCGAGCCGTCGATCGAGGCCACCTCAATCCTCCCTCCTGAAGTATCCACGCGCGCATCCCCGTCAACCTCCTGCAAGTGGATCGGCCCGCCGGAGGTCTTCGCATCGAGTTTTCCGGACAAGCCGGAAACCTCGATCGCGCCGCCCGAGGTCTTCAGCTCAGAGTCGCCCCGAAGGCTGGAGAGGTTGATGCTTCCCCCTCCGGTCCGTATTTCGGTTTGCGTCTGGGAGGGGACTTGGACTTCGAAATGGACGGAAGCATGCTCCCTCCAACCGAAATGGTCCTTCCGGCGCACCGTCACGCTTGCGCTTCCTGGATTCTCCTCGAAGTTGATATTGTAGAGAGCTTCAAGATCATCGCGGTCGGAAGTTATAACCACCCGCGCCCCGGAAGAAGACGCGCCGGTCAGGGTCACGCTCCCCACATCTGATTCGAGCACGAACCGGCCCTTAGGTTCGAGCTTCAAGGTTTTTTCGATACGGGAACTGGCTTCGGCAAGGCTTACCAGACTTGGTATGGCGACGGCTGCAACCATTAGGATGCTGAGCTTTCTCATCTTTCCCTCCAGGAATAAAACTCCCTATCCGGGATTACGGTTAGGGGGCCTCGGAAGTTCCGTGAGGCTGTCGGGATGTTGGACGGAGTAGAAAGGCAAGGGTTAGCAGTGTTTCGTGCAAGCGGCTTGTTTCCAAGCCGGGTCTATTCATCGCTATAAACAAAGACTCCGCCCATCCGGACCTTGACATAGATGTCCTGCGCGCCCGAGGGATTCCAGTAGGAAATTCTGGGGCCAAAGCCTGCGTGGTCCTCTCCGTGCAGATCACTCTGCACGTATCCCAACCACGCGTGGGCGTGCAGCGAACGCAGGCGATCACGGGACGGAATATCAATCTCCACATCGCCATAGTTGACCAGGAGTTGCTCTTTCCCCTCAACGCCACGAATCCAAACATCCCCATCCACACTCTTCAGGACGAGGTTGGCGTCAAAAGGCATTTTGATGCGGTAATTGACCGAAAGATGCGACTCGCCCCGAAACGGCCGCCACATCCGGCGCGGCGGGTAAAGGGTGCGCAGCAGGACGCGCTTGTCCTGTCCCTGGAGGACCACGGTGATTCTTTCATAGAGCGACTTCGCCGCTTTTTCAGACTTAGAGCGCACCACCTTCTCGGCCTCAATTTCCAGGCGCGGTTCGTCCCAGCCCTCGACGTGGATGTCACCCATCCGAGTATCAATGGTAAGCAGGCCATAAGAAAACATGCGGACCGAGTAACGAGACACTTGGCTGAATTCGTCAGCGCGCGCGGAACCACACAACGCCCACAGAGGGCAGAGAAAAACCAGCAGCCACTTTGTTTTCCAGGCCATCTACTTACCAACCCTCGCCATCGCTGGCGAGTCGCTCCTCAAGCTCACATTTACTTATCCTACTGCCAACAGACGGCAGGAGCAATTTTGAATTGTGAATTCTGTATTATGAGCTGACTTCCTCCGCCCCGGCGCGGTCTACTACCACAATCAACCCTCTGCGACGGGACCTCCGCAACGCGAGCTTCCCCACCTACCACATACCGCGCTTGGCGTCGCTTGACACCCTCTGCGGCGGCCCGCATAATCGCGGACGGGCATCCGATTGCCCGCAATCGCTTGGTGCCCAGGAGATGCAGCGCGGGCGCCTGCCCTGGTCCCGCAAGGCGGGATGGGTCTTGCCGGCAGCGTGGAGTGCCGCCGGGCGCGACGGCCCCCGCGGCGACCTTCCTCGACAGGTGGGGAGCAGCCGGCGCTACAAAGAATGCCTATGACCAAATTTTGCGCACATCTCTAGATCACGGTCTGGTTGCAGGAGCCGAGCGTGCCCACGCCTCTGTTTACTTACCTCCATGGTCGAATCCCCATTCGCTGCCATGAGCACGTTGCCATCCTGTACCGAGGCCGCGCGGAAGCGTTCAGTGTGGCTTCCTTCCTTGCCGAAGGGCTCAAATGCAATGACCTGTGCGTTTACCTTGCTCCAGATGACTACCAGGCTGAGATGCTCAACCGCCTTCGGTCACTGCCGCTGGAGGTCGATCGTCACACTCGTGATGGAACCTTTCGGTTACATCACGGCTTGGACACCTATCAGTCGCTGCAGGAGTGGACCAAGGCGATCTTTACCGATGCAGAGCGCGCCGGCGCCCCATCGCTACGATGGCTCGAAGAGGGGCTCTGGCCAGCCCCGCTCGCTTTTCCAATGCCGCAGTTCTTCGAGTTTCATGCGCTCCTCAATTACCAGGTGAAGCACTACCCCAGTGTGGCGCTCTGCCAGTACGACCTCGAACAGATTGCAACCCATCACCTGTTTGCCGCCATCGCCGTTCATCGTCACTTGCTGGTGGAAGGCGCTCTGGTCCGCGATAACCCGTTCTACATTCCTGCAGAAAAATTCCTGCCTCTAAGCCCTGCGGAGCGGGAACGCGACCTCCTCCAGCTCTTTCGCGATGTGAAATTCGATGTCTCGAAACTCCTCGCTACTCTTAGCGGTTACGGTCAACTCCAGCAACCCTCTTCAAAATCTCCCGACTACTGACCGCCCCTGACACCTTTTCTAGCTTCCCTGCTTTGGCGCGGAGTTCTGAAGCGACTCGAGTGTCGCCTGGTCGAGTCCGACGGTTCGCGTGGGGAAAGGCACGGCGATGCCCTCTTTGGCAAAGCGCGCCAGGATGCGCTTGCGCAACTCGCTCTGCACGGGGATCTGATCTTCAAATCGCTGCACATTCAGATTGAGTGAAAAATCCAGAGAGGAATCCCCGAACCCCGGATTCAAGCAAACGCTGGGAGGCGGGTTCGATAGCAACCCCGCAAGCCCCTCTTGGGCGGCTTCTCGCGTAATGTCCAGAAGAACTTTTTCCACCCGGCTGGGGTCAGATCCATAGGAAACGTGTACGGGAATACTGACCGACACCCGCAGTTCGGGCAGGGAATAATTGATGATTACCGCCTTGGCCATGGTGGAGTTCGGCACAAACACAATGTTATTTGACTGAGTGCGCATGGAGGTGGAGCGCCAGCCGATGCGGACAACGTACCCTTCCTGGCCGGAATCCAGCTTGATGTAATCCCCCGGGCCAACGGGCCGATCCGCCAGCAGATAGAGCCCGGCAAAGAGATTGCTGAGGGTTTCCTGCAACGCCAGGGCAACGGCTATGCTGCCGACGCCCAAGGTGGTCCAGACGGCGGTGAGAGAAATACCAAGGTTTTCAAGGACGATGATGATGGCCAGGATGGCGAACAACCCGCGGATGACCAGAATGGACGGATTGGTTACCCGCTCCATGCCTGGGTTCCGCTGCCCCACGCGGCGCAAGAAAAGGACCAGCACTTTGGCGGGGAAATAGAAGACCACCACAATGGTCAGGGCGAAGATCAGCTTCGAACCAACCCTCTCGAACCGATGCGGGAGCGTGAGGAGTTCCAGGCCGGCGTAAATGGAACTCAGGAACAGCAAGGGGATCGGCAGTGACTCCAACAATGAGAAAACCAGCTCCCCCCAGGTGTTCGCCAGTTTCTTGGTCCAGTGGTGGATGATCCGATTCAAGACCAATCCCAGGGCTAAAGAGCCAATCACCAGCGTGGCAAAGAAAAGCATGTAGAAAACCGTGGGGCTGAAGTGCAGGGCGCGGGCCAGATCTTGAACCATATTCCTGATCTCCTAATGCGATGACAATGGCCTCTAAGATAACTTGCCTTAGCCGTTTTCCGCAAATCGCATCCGGTAAGTCGTAGGTGGCAGATAGTAGGTAGAGAGAAACATCCAACTCCACTTGCCACCTATCATCCGATGAAAGCCTCGCTCAAGATGAGACATGAAACGACCTCTTCGGCATTCTGATGTGCCGGCTGATTTGCGGTTTGCCCTGCTGGCTGCGACCGGTGGGTTCGTCGCGCCCATCGGGTCCGGCACCGAATTGCGAAAGATCGGCATCTAATTAAGGGCGGAGCAACTCGATCGCGCGGCTTTAAGGGTTGACAAATATTAAAGAGGGGCTATCCTTGCGAAACGAGCAAGAGTCGCTTGCGTGGTAGAATGACGCCGCTTAAACTCGCAGGTCTCCGGGTGCGCGCAAGATCGAAATGAGGAAGGCGAGGTTGATGGGCCATGCCCTCTAAACATAAGACCGATATTGACTTTAATGATCTTCCAATCCTGCCCGTTCGTGATACGGTGCTGTTTCCAAACGCCATTTTTCCGCTTACAGTGGGCCGGGACAGTTCTCTGAAGCTGGTCGGCGATCTCAAGGATGAAGAGAAGTTCATCGGGGTGATTGCGCAGCGCGATCCCCGCGTGGACAACCCCCAACCGGTAGACCTCTTCCAGATCGGGACAGTGGCTTTCGTTCATAAGATCATCAAGCTGCCCAGTCAAAGCCTGTTCATTTTCGTCGAAGGCTTGCAACGGATTGCGGTCGAGGAAGTCACCCAAGTAGAGCCTTACATGATCGGGCGGGTGAAGCCGCTCCAGGACATCATACCGAAGGAGAAGCAAGCTGATTTTGAGGCCCTGGTGCGCAGCGTTACGACACTCTTCCAGCAGGTTGTACAACTTTCGCCTACCCTCTCTGACGACCTCCAGACCGTAGTCATGAACATTGACGATCCCAGCCGGCTGACAGATTTCATCGCTGCCAACCTCCCTTCGCTTTCCAGCAGCGAGAAGCAGGAACTGCTGGAAAGTCTTGACCTGAAGGTCCGGCTGGAACGGCTGAACCGGCAGTTGATCAGGGAAGTTGAAGTCCTGCAACTGCGGTCCAAGATTCAATCCGATGTTCAAGACCAGGTTACGCAAAGCCAGCGAGAGTATTACCTGCGCGAGCAAATGAAAGCCATCCAGAAGGAGTTGGGGGAAGCCGACGAGCAGTCGGAAATTGAAGAACTGCGCAAGAAGATTGAAGCCGCCGGCATGACGGAAGAGGCGAAGAAAGAAGGGTTGCGGGAGTTGAGCCGCCTCGCGAAAATGTCTCCCGCAGCGGCAGACTACCACGTCACGCGCACCTACCTGGAATGGCTGGTCGCCTTGCCTTGGACTAAAGTCAGCGAAATCAGGGTTGACATCCAGAAGGCCAAGCAAGTGCTTGATGAAGACCACTGGGACCTGGAAAAAGTGAAAGAGCGCATCCTGGATTACCTGGCGGTGCTCCAGCTCAAACCCCAGCTCAAGGGTCCTATACTCTGTTTTGTAGGACCGCCGGGGGTGGGCAAGACTTCACTGGGCAAATCCATCGCCCGCGCGCTGGATCGCAAGTTCTTCCGCATGTCCCTGGGCGGCATCCACGACGAGGCGGAAATCCGCGGCCATCGGCGCACTTACATCGGGGCGCTGCCCGGCCAGATCATTCAGGGCATCCGCCGGGCGGAAACGCGTGACCCCGTCTTCATGCTCGACGAGGTGGACAAGATTGGCCGCGACTTTCGGGGCGACCCATCTTCAGCGTTGCTGGAAGTCCTCGATCCCGAGCAGAACGCTCATTTCCGGGACAACTACCTGGACGTGCAGTTTGACCTCTCCAAAGTGTTATTCATCTGCACGGCGAACGTGCTGGATACCGTTCCTCCTCCGCTTCTCGACCGCATGGAAGTGCTCGAGCTCCAGGGTTACAGCGAGGAGGAGAAAATTCAGATCGCAACACGCCACCTGATTACCAAGCAGACCGACGAACACGGCATCAAGTCCCCGGAGCAGATTGAGTTCACGCGGCAGGCGCTGGCCCACATCATCCACCATTACACGCGTGAGGCCGGCGTCCGGAATCTGGAGCGCGAAATTGCCACCCTTTGCCGCAAGCAGGCGCGCAAGATCGCCGAGGGCCAGGCGGAGAAGCTCCTGGTGACCCCTGACAATCTCCGCGATTTCCTTGGAATCCCGCGCTTCCGCCTGGATACCGAAGTGGTGGAGCGCACTCGCCAGCCGGGTGTAATGGTTGGGCTGGCCTGGACTCCGACGGGCGGCGATGTGCTTTTTGTTGAAGCCAATGCCATGAAGGGGGGAAAGGGATTCACCATGACCGGCCATGTCGGCCAGGTTATGCAGGAATCGATGCAGGCCGCACTTGCCTGGGTGCGTTCGCACGCCGCCGACTACGACATCGACCCGGATTTCTTCCAGTCGAAGGATATCCACTTCCATGTTCCCTCGGGCGCCATCCCCAAGGACGGCCCTTCGGCCGGCGTGACCATGGTGACCGCGCTCGTATCAGCCTTGACTTGCCGGCCAGCCAAACCGCGCGTGGCCATGACGGGTGAAATTACCTTGAGCGGACAAGTCCTGCCGGTGGGGGGAATCAAGGAAAAGGTCCTGGCGGCCAAGCGCGCCGGTGTGCTCGAAATCATCCTGCCCGCCGACAACGAGCCGAACGTCCACGAGGACCTCAACGAGGAAATGCTCGAGGGGTTGTTGCTCCAATACGTAAAGTCAATCACCGAAGCCGTTGACCTGGCGCTTGAGAAGGAACCGGTGCCTGTCGAGGTGGGCAAGCCGACCCGCGAGGTGGCCTTGACCCCGGTGGCGGCAGGAACGCCGAATTAAAATCAGAAACTGGAAACTGGAAATGCGAAACTGGAAATTGTTATCCTCATTTTCCAGTTTCCAATTTCGATTTTCCAATTTCCAGTTTCTAGTTTCCAGCTTCTAATTTCTAGTTTTATTCTCCGTTTCAAAGCTGTTTACTTTTTCCTCGCGAGGCACTATAAATAGCGCGCTGGCGTAGGTAGCATCCCCTTGTGTGAGGACCCTTTATGTATTGTCGAAACTGTGCAAGGCAGTTGGCAGAAAACGCGGAATACTGCATTAACTGTGGCCAGAGGCCACTGCTGGGGTACCGCTATTGCCAGTCCTGTGGGCAGGAGACGGTGCCGGGCGCGGAAATCTGCGTGAAGTGTGGCGTGAGGCTCGGGCGTGGCGGCGAAAAGGACTGGATGGTGGCGCTGATTCTCTCCATCCTTCTGGGGACGTTTGGAGTGGACCGCTTTTACCTGGGGTACGTTGGGCTGGGGATTCTGAAACTCGTGACCCTTGGGGGCTGCGGCATCTGGTGGCTGGTCGATGTCATCCTGATCGCGATGAACAAGCTCCCGGATGCGCTGGGCAATCCGCTGCGACAGAGGTGACGGATGGCGCTGTTTTCCCGCAGGGTGCTGCGGTTGTTGGTCCTGGGCGTTGTGCTGACAGGGTTCTGTGTGCTGCCGCCGGAGGCTATATCGCGAGGCCCCGACCTGTGCTTGTGGCGCCGCCTTTTGCACCTCGCCGCCTGTCCGGCCTGCGGGAGCACGCGCGCCCTGGCGGCTTTCTTTCACGGGCGGTTTGGCGAGTCCTTGGCCTACAACCGAAACGTGCTGGTCACGGCGCCGGGGCTTATTGCGCTCGCTGTGAAGGACGTGTTCAGCGTCATAAAGAAATGGTGGGGGTGAGTGGGGAAGGCCAGGAATGAGCTATCCCGCCACGGCGGGTCAGCTGAAAGCTTCTTTTCTTTGGAAACTCGAGTGACGAGTTTACGCGGCCTTATCGAATCTTGGTGGACGGAACTCCCCCACGCCACAGCAGCGCGGTGGGCGGCGTTGTTTTTCAGTTTACATATCCTGACGCTCCTGATTTCCGTAACTGCGACGCAGGCCTTTCTTGCCGCTGCCACCGTCGCTTACTTGACCCACTTGCTACGCAGCCGTCCCACGATCAGTTTCCCACCGCTCAAGCTGCCGTTGCTTCTGTTCTGCCTGACCACTCTCAATTCCATCCTGTGGGCCGAAGATCCGGCTGGCGGCTGGGTCGCCGTCCGCAAGCTGCTTCTTTTTCTGATCTTGCTGCTGAGTGTAAACTTGGTGGCCAGCGCCAGGCACCTCAGAGCGCTTTTTCGAGGGCTTTTTTTCGTTTCCGCTTTAGCCGGTTTGGTGGGAACAGCCCAGTTTGTTATTCAGTATCACAATGTTCGTCACCTTCACCCTGACCGTGTCTACTACTACATGACATTGACCCGGATCCACGGATTCATGGGACACTGGATGAATTTTGGGGGCCAGCAAATGCTTGTCTTCACCGCCTTGCTGGCCTTCCTGATGATGTCCCACGCTGTCATTCCGAGCGCAGCGAGGAATCTCGCTCTGCTTCGGGGCGGATCGCCAAGAAAAGATCAGAGCAAGATTCCTCTCCCGCGACTGCGGGATCGGAATGACATGGTGCAACACGGCAAGGGCAAGGGGCTCTATGGGCTGGTTATGGCCGTCGTCGCAACCGCTTTAGTCTTGAATTTCACTCGGGGTGTATGGCTGGGTTGTTTTGTGGCAACCCTTTACATCGTGGCGAGGTGGAAACCACGCACGCTCTGGGTAATCCCTGTTCTGCTAGTCGTCGCCTATCTGGCCGCACCTTCAATGATTCGCCGCCGAGTGTCACTCGCCTTCCACCCGACTGACGACCCGGCGCTGGCTATTCGCCTGGAGATGTGGGGTGCGGGTCTAAGGATGGTCCGGGAACATCCCTGGGTGGGAGTTGGTCCTGAGAATATCCCGCAGGTCTACACCCAATACCTGCCGCCCGGCACGACGCCCATATGGGGATACCACGACCATCTTCACGATAACCTCCTGCAATTGGCCGCCGAAAGGGGTCTGCCTTGCCTGGTGGCCTGGCTGTGGTTCATGCTGGCACTTGGCTGGAACATCCTGAGGATTCGTGGCAGGCTCTCCAGCGAGCGGTGGGTGGCTGATGCAGCCTTTGCGGCTTGGCTGGCGTTTCTTGCCGAGGGCTTTTTTGAGTACAATTTTGGGACTTCACCCGTCCTGATGGTTTTTCTGTTCTTGATGTCCACGCCATTTGTAGCGGAACATCTCGAGAGCCGCACAAGAAAATCAAGCGTGGCGGGGCCTGGCAGCGAGGGGCGTTAACTCCGAGACCCGATTCTGTTACTCTTCTCCCTTTTGACTCGTCATTGTACTTAACATGTCTCTTAAACGCCAACTGCTTTTGGGGTCCGCGGTGGTGGGCTTCTTCAGCCTCCTGAGCGCCCTCTCAGGTATCCTCGTTGAGACCAGCATCGCGGCCAAGTTGGGGCTCTCCAGGAACTCCGACAGCTTCTATGTCGCTTTCACAATTCCTTACATCATCACCAATTTGCTTTCAGCGACCAGCCAGTTCTCGCTGGTGCCTTTCTTTTCGACGCTGGATTGGCGTGATTCCAGTAAGGGTCTCGGAAAAGGCGTCAGCTACGTGGTCAATCTAGTGTTCCTTGGGCTGGGTTTGTTTGCGGCTGTGGGCGGCATCGGGGCGCCATGGATCATGCGCGGAATCGCCCCTGGTTTCACACGGCCGCAAATCGAGCTCGCCACCCAGCTTAGCCGATGGCTCTTCCTGGTCATTGTTCCCGCGGGCATCGCAGAGGTCTTCCGCTCTTTCCTCCTGAGCCGTCGCAGCTTCGTCCTCTCCTCGGCGGCGGGCTTTATCCGGAATGTCGTGGTCATCTTGGTCATCCTGTGGCGCTTCGACCGCTATGGGCCCTTCAGCATCGTGCTGGGCTACCTGGCGGGTTATCTTCTCCAGATGGTCGTCCTGGGCGTGCAAATTGTGATTTCCTTTCCTGTCCGTTACTCCCTGACACTGACGGGAAGCGGTGAGGCGTTCCGGAGACTCCGCGGCGCCGGAACCGCCCAGATTGGTGGCGCGTTAGCGTGGCAGGTTGTGGTCCTCGCCGAGAGGATGATTGCCTCGTTTCTACCCGCCGGAACGCTCACGGCCGTGAACTATGGTTCGAAAATTCTGTACACCATGGTGGAATTACTGGGTGGCAGCGTGGGCACTGCCGCCCTGCCCCAGCTCGCGCGGGCCGCGATGAGCAAAGCTCACGAGGAGGAGCGAAGAACGTTTAAGGATATTTCGGAAATCAGTCTTTTCCTGACCTCCCCCGCGGTGGTCTTTTGCCTCATGCTTTCCCACAATATTGTCCGACTGGTTTTTGAGCGAGGCAACTTCACGCCGGCGGCCACCGGCCTGATGTCGACCGTCTTCTTCTACTACTGCCTCAGCCTCCTTCCTCTCTGTTTCATTCGGTTGCTCACTTTCTACCTTTTTGCGCGCAACGAGAGCGGGGCCTTTCTTCGCCTCTCCATCCTGCTTTATAGTCTCAACTTGGGATTCGATCTGTTTTACGTCGGTGTTCTCAGGTTGGGCGCGAGGGGGATACCACTGGGCTTATTGATTGCTTCGGCCCTTGTCTGCGCCCTGTCCATCCGAAGGAATCTTGGCGACCTCCGTCAAGCCCTCGGCCGGTCCGAGGTTCATTTTGCCTCGAAGAATCTATTGGGAGCCATCCTGGCGGCATTGGCGGTGTGGGCCTTGCGCCTCTGGGTTGCGCCCCCTCACTCCGGTTTCCAGAACTTCATTTATCTCTGCGAACTGTGCGGAGCAGGAAGTGTTGCTTACCTGGCGGCGCTCGCGACTCTGCGCATGTTTCCCGTCGCACAGGCGACGAAAATCTGGCCGGCGGATGATAATTCGTAAGAAAGCAGGAACAAGCAGGCGATGAAGGGACGGATTTCAGGGGCCGGGAGACGGAAAGCAGTAAGCAGTCGGCAGTAAGCAGGATGCAGCATGCGAGGGAGGTCGCCCTGCCACGGCGGGTCCGTAGTCGGTTGTCGGGCGCAATACACCACTTCTATGTAGCTCACATTGCTATGACGGAACCCGCATGGCAGGACCAGCAACGACCAGAAGTCAGAAGTCGGAGACAGAAGGCGACAGGGAGGTAGGGCGGGTGTTCTTCCCCACCCACTACCTACCACCTACCTACTACGTAAGCGATTTTCCTGTGCATGATATTCCCGTGATACGATGGAGTGCGAGGAGAACCGGCAAAGGAAAGACGCTCTTCCCGGCACTCCTCTGCGTCTCCCGTCCCCTGAAGACACCCGATGTACCGTAGGGCATGAAACTGACCTCCCCACAGCCTCAGGCCCCCGCGTCGTTGACTCCTGGCCGCAAGATCTTTAAGGCCGCTGCCAGCGTCGCCGTCTGCTCTGCGATTGCAGGCCTCGGGTCCACGGCAAAAGAGTTGGTGGTGGCGCGTTGGTTCGGCCGGGGCGACGCGCTGGACGCCTTCCTGATCGCCTTCCTCCTGCCCTCCTTCCTGGTGAATCTCGTGGCGGGATCTTTCAACGCGGCAGTGATCCCCACCTTTATTCAGGTTCGCGAGAGGGAGGGGAAAGAAGCCGCTCAAAGACTCTTTTCCGGCGTAATGGTCATCAGTCTGGGCCTGCTGGTGGGAGTTTCCATTTTGGTCGGCTTACTCGCTCCATATTACCTCCCTCTTCTGGGTTCAGGTTTCAGTCCGGCAAAGTTGATGCTCACCCGACGGCTTCTTTACGCCCTTCTGCCCTTCATTGCCTTAAGCGGACTGGCGGTGACTTGGACCGCGGTCTTGAATGCCGGAGAGCAATTTGGTCTGCCCGCCTTATCACTCATACTGACTCCGCTTTCCATAATGGCTTTCATTTTGTTGCTGGGCAGGAGCTGGGGTATTTTTGCTCTGGGGGTCGGAACCGTGACGGGTGTAACCCTGCAGGCCGCTGTCTTGGGCTGGTTGTTGAAAGAACGAGGCGTCAGGCTCGAACCCTGCTGGTATGGCTTGCATCCCGCGTTGCGACAAGTCATTGGCCAGTATGCACCCATGCTGGCCGGCGCCCTTTTGATGGGCAGCACCGAGCTGATCAATCAATCCATGGCCGCCATGCTGGAACCCGGCAGCGTGGCGGCCTTGAACTATGCGCGGAAGGTTGTCAGCCTCTTCATCATCCTCGGGGCTATACCTCTGAGCACGGCGGCGCTTCCCTATTTTTCCCAGATGGTGGCGAACCGGGATTGGAGCGGCTGCCGCCAGACTTTGAAGACCTATTCCCGATCAATTGTCCTGGTGACGGTCCCCATCACACTGGGGCTCGTAGCGTTTTCTCATCCTTTGATCAGAATTGTCTTCCAGCGCGGGGCCTTCACGGCGGTGGATACCAAGATCGTCAGCCGCGTTCTGGCCTTCCTTTCGCTCCAGATCCCTTTCTACATTCTTGCCAATCTCGGGGTGCGGTTAGTCAGCGCCTTGAAGAGAAACTCGGTGCTCATGGTGATTGCCGGGGTGAACATGGTCCTCAATATAATTCTCAATCGCATCCTGATGAGGTACGCTGGTGTGGCTGGAATCGCCCTTTCCACATCGTTCGTATACCTGGTCTCCTGCGTGTTGGTCTACGCTTCAATTGCCAAGACGTTGCGGCGACTGGGCGCGCTCGAGGAAGCCTATGGAAACAGTAGCCTGTAACCTCTGCGGCTCTACGCGTCACACAGCGCTCTACCAGATGCCCGACCGGCGCGGCTGTCACGCCGGTGTCTTCACCGTCGTGGAATGTGACCAATGCGGCCTGGGTTTTGTAAATCCGCGTCCCCCTTTCGCAGACATGGGGAAATATTATCCCAAAGAATATTATGAAGAAGAGTTCGCACAGAATCGCGCCTATCATCTGAGACGGTATGCGCGTGAAGCGAGTTACTTGAGACAAATCGAGAGAAGGCCGGGGCCCAAGAGCTTGTTGGATGTGGGTTGCGCGAATGGAGATTTCCCAAGATTCATGAGGGCGCGCGGATGGCACGTCGAGGGAGTGGAAGTTTCAGCTTCCTCCCAACCCATCACCGACTTCAAGGTTTATCCCCAGCAGCTTCCGGATATTCCGGTCAACCAGCCCACCTACGACGCGGTAACCGCCTGGGCGGTCCTGGAACACGTGCACGACCCAATGGCCTATTTCCGCAAGGCTTCCGAGGTCACCAAAGTCGGCGGGCTTTTTGTTTTTCTCGTTACGAATTTCAACAGTCTTGCCTCACGGCGCCTTTTTCTCGAGGACATCCCGCGACATCTCTATTTCTTTTCAGAAAAGGCTGTACAAAAGTATTTGGAAGAAACGGGATTCGCGTTGCAAAAAGCATACTTTGGAAGGGATGTCTTTGTGTTGCCGTCTTACAATTGGCTGCATTACTACGTTAAAACAAAGCTCAGGAGGCAGCCTTTCACTCACGCTGACATTCCTATGGCGCGGCCTGAGTTCTTCAAGCGTTACAATCTTAAACCTGGCATCTTGTCGACCCTGAAATACGCCGTCGCCCAACCCTTGACAGGCCTGGACCGGGCTCTTTTGCCAGCTCTTACGTGGATTCAAATACTGCGCAAAACGTATGGGATCAGTACTTACGTCGCGAGAAGGTTGGCATGATAATAGCTCCCCTCCTCGGCTGAGGAGGGGGTTAGGGGGTGGTGGGTACGAGAGCCAGCGCGCGAGCCAACCACCCCCTGGCCCCCTCCTTAGCTAGGGAGGGGAATTACGTTGAAAATCGCCGAAGACAATGAAATCAGCACGCAGAAGAGTCTTGTTTCTCATGCCGAACCTCGGCGGCGGGGGAGCGGAGCGAGTGATTGTGACGCTCCTGCGGCATCTGGATCGCTCGCGCTTCGAGCCCCATTTGGCCCTGGTCGATGCGGTTGGTCCTTACCTTAAGGAACTGTCAGCCGACGTCCTGGTCCATGACCTTAAGGCGCAGCGGGTGCGTTATGCCTTCCCCGGTATGGTTCGGCTGGTGCGCAAGCTGCGTCCGCAAGTTGTGCATTCAGCGATGTTGGAATTGAATATCGCCTCCATTCTGTGCAGGCCATTTCTTCCCCCGAGAACAAGGGTCCTGATACGCGAAGACATCTCAACGAGCGCTCAGAACTTCCAGCTCGGGAGAAATCTCAGGGTATGGTCGTTTCTCTACCGCCTGTATGGAAAGGCAGACAAGGTAATCTGTGTGGCGGATTATGTTCTCAACGACTTGGCTGAGAACTACGGCGTCCCACGGAGCAAGATGGTCAGAATCTATAACCCTGTGGATGTGAGTGAAACGAGGACGCTGGCAGACGCGATCGAGAATCCTTACTCCGGGGACGGGCCACACTTGGTTGCGGCAGGCCGTCTGTCAAAACAGAAAGGCTTCGATATTCTTCTTGAAGCCATGGCGCTAGTTCGCAATTCACTCCCCAATTCTCAACTGACCATCCTTGGGGAAGGAGATCTCCGATCGGAACTCCTGGCGCAACGGGAGCGCTTGAGCCTGAACGAGGCTGTCCACCTGCCAGGATTCCAATCCAATCCTTTCCCATATTTCAAGCATGCCGATCTGTTTGTGCTCCCTTCGCGTTTTGAGGGCTTGCCTTTGGTGGTGCTTGAAGCCTTGGCTGTAGGGACGCCGGTGGTGGCTTCGGACTGCCCGGGGGCGCTGCGTGAGATACTTGGGGATTGTCCGAGGGCCTGGCTGGTCCCGCCTTCCGACCCGAAGGCCTTGGCAGAAGGAATCGTCTCTGCCGTCAATTTTGCAACCAAAGAATTGCAGCCAGACGAAAGACTGGACGCTTTTCTCAGCCGATTCGACCTGAAGACCCTGGTGCGAGATTACGAGGAAATACTCGAGGCGTAAGGGTGGGAGAACAGGTTCCAGGTGTCAGGTGTCGGGTGCTGGGGCAATTGTGAATTATGAATTCTATCAAGGCGTTCCGGCCGAGCATCTCCTGACAGGTTGTTCAGAGGAGCTATTCCAGAGTCATCCGGGGTAGCCGTGCGCGGTGGCGAGATAAAGGATTTGCCATGGGCGGCTTGCGATGCCCCTACACCACTCCGCTTAGAATGACACGCGGATGCCGATCTTCAGCATCCTGCTAAAGCCCCATTCGCTGCCGAGATGAAGGGGCAACGTGATACCATCTTGTTAGAGGTCAAGGGAAATTGATAGAAACGAAAAATGGCGAGCCTTCCAGTTGCGATAGGGCAGGTGCAGAATTCTGGGAGGACTGGTGGAAAAGGAGCCGCCTGCCCGCTCCCATCGATCCTCATCGCCCCGGCCTCAAAAACTATGTGGTCAGGAAATTTCATCACAGCTTTGAGCGACTCTTTGAAGGCTACGACACCTCTTCAATGGAGCTGATTGAGGTTGGGTGCGCTCAGTCTGTTTATTTGCCTTATTTTGCGAAACACTTTGGTTTTAAGGTCTCCGGAATTGATCGCTCTGAAATGGGGTGCGATAGGGCTCGCACGATTCTGGAGAGAGAAGGAGTTAAAGGCGAGGTCTATTGCGCGGATTTCTTCTCAGTTCCGCCACAGCTCATCGGGCGGTTTGATGTCTTGATTTCCTTCGGTGTTGTAGAACATTTTGAGCAGACCGCGGAAGCTGTGCGGGCCATGGCGAGGTTGCTTAAACCCGAAGGGAGAATGATCACCAACATTCCGAACTTCACCGGCGTATTGGGAGAATATCAAAAGCTGCTCGATCGAGATATGTACAACGCCCATGTACCTCTTAGTCGCGAGAGTCTGGCTTCCGCTCACCGGGAGGCGGGGTTAGAGATTGAAAGCTGCGACTATTTTTTACCTATTTGTTTAGAGGTCTATAACTTGGAAAGGTGGCCCAAGCATCTTCTTTACTGGTTCACAATCCGTTCACACACAGCAATATCCAGGGCCGTGTGGTTCGTCGATGACCACATCGTTCGTATCCGGCAAAACCGTTGGACTTCTCCTTATATCAACTGTGTGGGCCGAAAGCCGCGCGCCCAGGCCTGAAGGACGCCCAGACTCCAAGAGCGTCCTCGTTCTGGATCATGCACTGTCCGCTGCCTACATCCTACAGCCTATTGTCTACCGTTCTTACGCTGTCCCCCCGGCAGACAGAAGGGGGGCGATGCGCATTAAGCAGAAGGCAGCGGGGAGTGGGGATAGTGAAGAAAGCAATATAGAATTCATAATCAGAATTGTTCCTAACCCCCTCTTTTCAACTGACCACGGACTCGCCGTGGCGGGACAACCGCTTCAGTGGCCTTTCTCAGCGACCTGCGAGAAAGAGCGAAAGCCTCTCAGGCCCACTTTTCCCGCCAAGCCTGAAACATAAGAACGTTCCACAAGTGACCCTGCCAATTCCGCTGCCCCGAAAGGTGCTCCGCCCAAAGTTCCCTGATCGGTTCGGACCGGAAAAACCCCTCTCTCCGCAGCCGGTCCTGGTTCAACAGTCCTTCCGCCCAATCGCTGCGGATTCCGGGGCAAGGTGGGCACGATTCCGAAATCATCCCGGGCAGCATTCCGAAATGAACTCGGGCACGATTCCGGGATGAAGCCGGGCGCGGATTCCGATTTCAAGCCGGTC
>Ga0208188_1000115_pt1 | contig 68423 bp, 59 predicted proteins | sample June2015DPH_8_50_FD_184698 | JGI IMG/M metagenome (GOLD analysis project Ga0208188, IMG submission 184698) | Peatland microbial communities from SPRUCE experiment site at the Marcell Experimental Forest, Minnesota, USA - June2015DPH_8_40... | ecosystem: Environmental > Terrestrial > Soil >...
GGCGAGAGGATGGCCTCTTTTAACCTCTGGCTCAAGGATGTGTTTTAAACAAGTTGACTTACATGGGGTGGGTCAATTTTCGACGCCTAAAGTGGGTCAGTTTTCAACGCCGATTGACATGCCTTCCTTGAGTGAAAAAGGAGGCTGCGTCAGACAGTCGTGTCGAGTCTCAGGTTTCATGATCTACTCCCTATACACACATCAGATCTGCCAAATTCTCCGACTCGATCTTTCAAGCAATAGCAAGCGATACTTCTAAAAGTTTATCTATAGAGCCATGAAACCGTTCAGCGGTTTCCATCCTTGAGAGCGTAATGGTAATTTTCCTCCTCCCTTGTGATAAATCCAAAGAATTCATTGAGAGGTACCATCCGGAAATACGCACTCTCACTTAGAGAAAGGTTCTATGGAGGAAAAAGGTGAGATGGCCCCCAAAGGGATACCTAAAATTCCCCTTGGAGGCTTCACATTGGCAGTTTCTGGGACATCCGCTTCATGGATTACTCCATACAGAAGCCCTTTTTAGAAACAGCTATGAAGGTATGACTGGTGCGGCTCGGAATCCCTGCTCGCTCTGCGGATTCTTGAGGCCAGCTCGTTCGAGAAAAAGCCCATTGCATTGCTGGCTGCAGAGGCTCTCAAGCAGGTTCCCGATACCGTCACTCTTGGTAAGTAGCTAAACTATCTGGAAACTAAGCGTACAGCAGTGATGTGGCTATACATAGAAATGATTCTAATACATCAAAAATTATTTCACACAATCATGAAAATGTCAAGAGCTAAAGTAGAAGTGGATATTGGGTGCAAATACACCATATGCCAGTTATCAGTTTAATTTTGATTACATAAGAATTATTAAACTCTCATTCGTATGTAGTTCTCATTTGAGGGCAAGAATAGTAAGTTAGTCAATTACGGGGCCGGATTGTCGGAATGGCCTATAAAAATGCGAAGGACTGGACGCCAATTCATTCCCGCGAGCAGTCCTTTCAGATCATCTTATTAAATGAGAGGAGATTAAACCCTGCTATTTGACTTTTTCGCTCAGAGTCTTGCCTGCTTTGAACTTGACAACTTTTTTCGCCGGAATTTTTATCTTTTTGCCGGTCCGGGGATTGCGGCCTTCACGTTTAGACCTTGTTGCGACGCTGAAAGTCCCAAAACCCACCAGCGTAATCTTGTCACCGGCTGACAAAGCGCCTGAAACAGCTGAAACAAATCCTGCCACAGCTTTATCAGCCTGTGATTTGGTAAGTCCACCTTCACTTGCGATTTTTGCAACCAATTCAGCTTTCGTCATTTCCGTTCCTCCTCAAGGTTAGATAATGAAAACTGCCTATTCTTAAGATCACCTATCATTTGACTGTTCGATTGGGAAATTGTATGGTTTTACGGGCTTTGTGGTCGTGCCAAAAGTTTTTAAGGGCATAATCCAGCTTTAGAGTAAACGTTGGGGTCAAAACTGCGCTTTGGCGCCTATCGTTAGTCATTTGATGCATTATTGCGGATTCTAAGTACCTGTAGGGAAGAGAGACCAAAAAATCAACGGATGAATCTGGTTTTTTCCATTGCATCCTTTCGGGGCACCTGTAAAGGTTCGCTGCCGGGTTTGCCGAGGCATACCACTGCCAGAGGCACCTTCTCAGATTTCACGTCCAGTATATTTCGCATTATTTCTGCGTCAAACAAAGTGAACCACAGACTTCCAAGTCCGATAGCATGGGCCGCAAGAAGCATGTTCTGAACCGCCGCTGCACAGGCGTGCTGGTATGCAGTACCGCCGCCTTCTTTGAACTTATCTGCGCCAGTCTTGTCCGGATCTCCCACTACAACCACGAGTACTGGAGCAGAGAGCAAAAAATCGACGTTATATCGTCCTAACCATTTCCAGGCGCTCTTTTGAAACAAATCTTGCTTCAGTTTTTCAGTCTCCGCAAAAATCGTCTTCTTGGTTTCCTGGTTGGTGATAACGATGAAATCCCATGGTTGCGCATTCATTGGCGAAGGAGCCCACACGGCGGCTTCCAGGATTGTCGCAATCATTTCTTGAGGTATTGGCTCCGGTAGAAAAGCACGACAACTCCGCCTTCCTTTAATAGTAGAGAAAATGTCCATTGGCAGTCTCCTTCGGTTGAGTCGAAAGAATGCTGAGTTGCTATCATTCCTCTAAACTGCATTTTGGCTCGAAAAGCTCATCGAATATCAGGTCGTATAATATTAATTCCTCATGCACATTTCAACCTGAATAATCCTTCAACTTGCCCCCCAACGGGCGCTGGACTGCATTTCCGGATCGGATTCCATCCGAAAAAGCTTTTGGAATGCCAAATGTCCGTAAATCATACGATATTCAAATCAAAACGCAACTGGGAATGCCGATCAGACCAACTTGGGCAATTTGGGACATACCACTATCCCCGCCCCATCGTGTTGACACAGGGTTTGAACGAGATCTGCAATCTACTTCCTAAACACCTGAAACTCATGTCCACACTCCGCACACCTCTTTTCCCAAATCCTCACCGACGGGACTCCCAGAATCCTCCCTACCCATGCGACGACGTTGGCAAATGATGGCTTCGACTCGACATTCTCGCTTCCACATGCAGGACACTTAGGTTTTATTCGTGGATCTTGAATAATCATGGCGACCTCCCTTGATGGATGATGTAGGTTGCGATGTCAATTTGAGTGAAGAACAGTCGGGTGAAAGTTCATGGTGGATTGGATTGTTATCTTGGGTATTCATATATGTAGAGAGGAAGCATCATTTCAGCGGTCGGAAAGGGTCTGCTCCAGTGAGTCTTCGAAAAGAGGATCGGCTTTCAATTTACTTTGGCGCTGACCAATGTGAGATCATTGGCAGATAGCGGGATCATGGATCGGATGCGTGAGGTCCGGATGGGCAGCCATGAAGGTTCACAAATGTGACGGAGATGGAAAGGTTGATTGGGTGGTTGTGAAGTCAACCATCAGGAGAGATGCCTTACACTTTAAATTGACGCGGGTAAAGCCGTTCAGTCACACTGTTAATTGGGTTGGCCTGGAAGAGAAGACTGGTATAGCAGAAGGCGGGCGGGCAGAGACGGACTTAGCGGCAGCCAACAGAGAACGGCTATCCCGATACCGAGAGACACCTGGAAACCTGATCAAACGAAAACGATCCTATCCAACCAAGAAAGCCCACCCAAGAACTACAATAATGGAAGCCACAGTAACCGGGATTCCGACTCTTGCATGTGACCAAAAGCTGACAGAAATGTTGTAGCGCCTGGCCTGTTCGATCATGATGAGGTTAGCAATGCTGCCTATTATAAAAAGGTTACCGGCATAGCTGCTCACGAGTGCAAGCAGGTAGAGGTTCGTCGTATGCCCCACGTCGATGTTCTTGAGCAGAAGCATCACAGCCGGAACATTGCTCACCACATTGCTGAGAAACAATGTTACGGAGGAGAGCACAAGAGGATGGTTGATGTCATACCCCAAAGTCCCAAGGAACTGAACCCCTGATTGTGGAATTCCATACTTGACGACCCCTTGAACAACAATGAATAGAGCACAAAATAGGGTGATGAGATGCCAGTCCACAAGGCTGAGAATGGAGCGGGTCGTCATTTTTCTACTGCACAGGATTATGCCTGCGATGGTCACGGCCGAGACTTCTCTTGGAATACTGGTAAAGAACAGCACGATCAGCACTGTTGTGAGTACCAGTGCCTTGGCTGATTGACGGAAATCGTATTTGGGCCATTCTTCGGCATTCTTGCTCAACATAACCGACTCGCCCCGCCATTTCCCCCGGTACATAACCAATACTATCAAGTAAAGCGCTACAAGGGAAATTATGGTTGGCGGTACGCACCACAACACAAATCCGAGGAAATGAAGCCCCCCAACCTGACCGATCAACATATTTTGAGGGTTGCCCATGATGGTTGCTGCAGAGCCAATGTTGCTTGCACAGGAAAGTGCGAGCACAAAAGGGATCGGATTCAAGGACGCTCTGATTGCTGACACACAAATTACGGGAGTGAAGGCGAGGCAGACTATATCATTGGCAACCACTGCCGAGAGAAGAGCCGAAGAGAAAATGAGCGCAAAAAGGAACACTTCCGGCTTTGTCACAAATCTTACTATGCCCAAGGCAACTTTTGTATAGAATCCGCCCAAAGTGAATTGGGCGGACAAAACCATGAGTGAATAGAGCAGCAATATTGTAGGGGTATTTATTGCTTTCAATGCTTCATTTTCGCTGAGAGTCCCCGTTATCAGTATGGCGATAGCTCCGAGCAACGCAATTCCTGTCCTGTCTATCGCTAGTCCTGGGATGCTACCCAATGCAATCCCGGCGTATGTCATAAAAAAGATGACGGCTGCGATTATCTCAAGGCTCATTTTCGCCCTCCCTTAAATCCACCGCCCTATTCTCCGACAGCCATTACGAGCTGACAACGAAAGCTTGGTTGATATGCTCTAAGCTGAATTTTTCTTCGTCTTTTCCGGAAGGGATGCCGCTGAAATCGGCTGAAGTCCCTTGGTCTCAGGCATCATCAAGCCGTAGATTGTTAGAGCCACTGCGGCGACAGCGGCGAGAAACAGAAAACCTGCATTGTAGCCCCAAGCATTCACAATATAGCCTGATACCACGTTGCTGAGCGAGGCCCCAATGCTAAGAGCAGTGGCAATCGCTCCCAACACGAGATTGTATCGCCCTGTCCCCTGGGTGAGATCGGCTACCACAACGAGTGACAACACTCCGAAAATTCCTGCCCCGATCCCATCAAGCAATTGCACGCAAACAATGAAGATGGGGTTGTCACTCAGGATATATAGAAAGCCTCGAATAGGCAAAATTATAAAACCTATCAAAAAAACGGGTTTCCGGCCCCACGTGTTGCCCCATTTCCCGGATAAGAAAGCCACTGGAATCATAACCATTTGAGCGGCTACGATGCATGCCGACATATTGAGGGAAGCAAAGGTTTCGTGATTCCGTGTGAGCAATTCTCCTGCCAAAGGGAGCATTGCCGCATTAGCGAAATGAAACAAAGTCACCGCGACGACAAAGATCAAGATCTTCCGGTCAGCGAACAAAGCTCTTATACTCAAAGCAACCACCCCGTCGGGTGTTATCTTTATGGCCCCCCCTCGAGATCGGAGGTAATCGATGTCATCGTCTCTAATCAAAAGCACGGACACGGCACTGGCAAACGCAATAATCGCGACAAGGTAGAAAATCCACTCTTGTCCCAAGAGATATCCGACTATACCGGCCAATAGAGCAGTTGCAACATTTCCCGCATGATTGAAGACTTCGTTGCGTCCGACCCGAATTGCGAACTTTTGGTGACCAACGATGCCCAACGTGATAGCGGCTATAGCAGGACCAAAAAGAGCAGATACGACCCCGTTGACGATCTGCGCCGCACTGATACAATAAAACTTTGGGAAAATGGTTATAGAAATGCAGCTAACGCCCATTAACAAGGCGGCGGCAACGATCAAGAGGCGCTTCTTTTTGACGGCATCGACCAATGCTCCACATGGGGCGTCTGCAAGGAGATTGGCAATTCCCATCACGGACATGACTACCCCAATTTTAGCAGGGTTCCAGTGGAGAACGGCTAGTAGATAAATCACCAGAAATGGTCCGACGCCTCCACGAACATCAGCAAGAAAGAAATTCAGGCCATCGAGCGCATAGAGACTCTGCTGATTTGTCTTCTCAGTAAGATTAATAGGTTTATCTTCCACGTCGTCTTCTCCTGAATACGGATATATCGCAAAAATGACACCTTGTAGGCCAATAGAACCGTCCCATATACGAATAAAAAACGCAAGAGGAAGGTCAACGGGACCGGTTTTGACACTTCCGAAACACACCACAATCCCTACAGTTGATAACTCCTCCGCTCAATGCTGATTCGAATTCCGAGGACAACTCTTTCAATTGATGGATATTAGAGTGAAGAGGTGAATCGAGCAAGGGTTGGAAACAGGAATGAAGAGGCTTGGGTCGGTCTGGCTCATTTCCTAAACACCTGAAACTCATTACCGCACTTCGCACACTGTTTCTCGAAAATCTTCACCGTCGGGACTCCGAGAATCCCGCCCACCCATGCGACCATGTTGGCAAATGATAGCTTGGATTCCACATTCTCGCTTCCACATTCCAGACACTTTGTTTTTATTCGTGGATCTTGAATAATCATGGTTTGACCTCCCTTGATGAGTGATGTCGGTTGCGTTGGCGAATTGAGTTGGGAACAGTCGTCTGAAAGTATAGGGTGGATTGGATTATTATCTTGGGTATTCATATATGTAGAGAGGAAGCATCATTTTAGCTCTCAACGGGGTTGTGGTGGGGCACACTCGTCTCACCGGCGGAGGCCGGAATGACAAAGAAGGATTAATCGTTCGTTGTGATCTGCTGGGCATGATCGCTCGCCGGAAGGTTCTCCTCCGCTCCGAACGATCTGTCACCGCCCATGCCGCGAAGTTCGAATCTATGGCGGCGGCCATCCCATGATAGGCACCGTGCTGATGCTGTTCTTCGGGCTACCCTCGATAACCCGGTCGCTATAAGCCACGTAAACCAGCACATTGCGCTCGCGGTCGAAGAACCGGACTACCTGAAGCTTCTTGAACACGAGGCTGCGGTGCTCATCGAAAACGCGCTCGCCGTCCTTGAACTCACCTACGATCTTGATCGGGCCGACCTGACGACAGGCGATGCTTGCGTCACTCGTGTCCTCCGCCACGCCCAATTCGCCCTTCATCCCTCCCGTTTGAGCACGGGAGATGTGACAGGCGACGCCCTGGACTTTGGGATCGTCGAAGCCATCGATCACGATCTTGTCGTTGGGTCCGAGCAAGCGAAAATGCGTACTGACCGAGCCGGTCGTACCGCGTTCGGGGCGACTGAAGACCCACCATACGAAGAGCACGATTACCAGGAGAATCCCGCCGCCGAGAATAATTCCGATCCGTTTCATGATGGTTTGCCTTCCTACAGTTAGTTTGCACCCCATCTTGCAGCCACTGAGGGGATGAGGCGATAGATGAGATGATGGTTAGCGATCACCGTTATTCCATGAATACGACAGTGGAGATCACGGTCACTTAGCCACTCTCCCTGCCGTTGCCTACATAGGGGAAAATAAAGCTTCGACCACCTTTCTGCTCATCAGGTATTCAGGCGGATCTAATTCCGGAGCCACCTTTTCTCGCTCGCATAAAGCTGAGCAAATTCCATACCCGATAGATCGAGAGGCGGCACATTTACAATTTTGATAATACGTATACGCTCTTATGGCAAGGTGAGACCTATCGAAGATCGTGGATTTGAGTAGAAGAAGTGTTGCATGCTACATAAGCGTTGCATATATCCGTTACCGAAGTCCTGCATAACTCGGCCCCATCGACTGTCAGCACCATGATACTGTCTAACTGCACATAAAGTTCCGGCCCGCTCGGTCTTTGCAGTCTTAGCTCACAGGTTCCCTGTTCGTTGCTTTTAAAAACCCGGTCGAGGTGCGCCCGCAACATGCCTCTGTCCGGCGCTGCTGCGTAGAGCCAAAGAGGGGTGTCGATCAGGCGGCCTCTTTCAATACCAAGCTGAGCGGCAAAGGTGAGGTTTGCTTCCAGGATGAGACCATCTCTATTCGAAGTGAGGTAGCCGACCGGCGCAAAGTCATAGAGATCGGCGTATTTTGCCAACGATTCGCCGAGTTGTCCCTGGGCAGTACGCAGCTCTTCGTTCTGAATCTCCAATTCGATCTGGTGAACTTGCAATTCGTGAACCAGCCTCTGGTAATCTTGTTCCGCCATTGTTCGAGCGGTTTCGGTTGCACTTTCTCCACTGCGCTCCTCTGCAAGGCGGCGCAACCTGGCAGTGTGATCTTCTCCGGATTTATCTTCCGTCATACTTGCACCTCAGCTAGGTGAGTTTTGTGGTCTTTTTGATAATGAGCAGAGCATCGTTGCCCTCTTAGAGCCGCTTCATCGACTGCAATCGCAGGGGACTCCCTCGTATTGAAATGAAGCATGTGGCATGGAAGTAATGCAACACTTCTGTTGCATGCAACAGTTCTTCGATTCAAGTTAACATCCATTGAAGGCTCTAGCCATACAGTAAATGCCTGAATCTTCTAGCTAAAGTGTAAACGTGATGCCTCTCGATGCGGCGGGCATAAAATTTGCCTAAAGATAATACAGCGTGGCTTATTGCTAATGGGATATGTCCCCGCCTGTTGTCTCTTTCAACGTGGTCAATAGGCCCGCTACGGGGCAGAGATGCTGGCGGATGTGCTCAGTCCTGGCATCAGCAGCCACTTTCAAATAACCGCAGGTGATGTCAGGGGACAGCCTGCTTTCCAGTCCAACTTAGATAGGTGGTGATGATATGGAACTTCTCCTGATAATACTCGTATTGTTTCTGATCTTCGGCGGCGGCGGCGGATACTACTGGTCGAGGCGGCGCCTTTAGACGCCCAGTTGTCAATCACCAGAATGAGAAAGTGGACAAGATCCACGAACTGGTGATTGACGTCCGAACGAATCGTGTGGCCTACGCGCTACTCTCCTTCGGGGATAACAAGAGTTGATCCGGTTCCCCCACAGGTTCAAGCGAGGTGGCGTTTAGTTAGGCACCGAAATGATTGCTCCATGCAGGTCTGTTTTTTTCCTGGAAACATAAATCCGAGGTTGCCGAGTCAACCCTTCCCGGCATGGATGAAACGGCAACGCTCGGCGGGTCTGTGAGCTTGCAGACCCTTGGCTGAGGGAAAAGCGTAAGGAAGTTTACGAGAGGCTAAGAGAAGGAGAAGACAAAATGAACAGAAAAGTTATGGCGGTGATTATTTGTCTGGCAGTGGTTGGGATGATGGGGAATGCGCTCGCCCAGCAGCCGGCCCCGGTGGTCGGCACGACTGTGGCCATCGCAGTTCCAGCGGATGAACTGGTGATCCTAGCCAGAGGATGGAGTGCCACGAAGCAGATCATTGGGAAAGACGTCTATAACGACAACAATGAGAAGGTCGGCGTAGTGGAAGATCTCATCATTGCACCGGACAAAGCCGTCTCCTACGCCATCATCGGGGCGGGTGGCTTTCTCGGGATGGGCAAGCACGATGTGGCCATTCGCGTAAATAATTTCAAGCTCGCGGAAGACAAGATCACTTTGCCTGGTGCCACCAAGGATGCAGTCAAGGCCATGCCCGCTTTCGAGTACACTAAGTAGGAAGCCCGGAGTAATGTAGCCGGACAGCATTCCAAGGGTGGAACGATGAAAAAACAGCAGTTGTCCTTAAATGTCATAAACTTAAGGCTCCATCGGACGACCCGTTCGTGTAACTTATTCCATCTCCGGGAGCATCCCTTATTTGGACCGGACACCTCTAAGTCAATAGGTGATAATGGTGGGGGTATGTCAAGACATGGTGCGAACGGGTTCTCAACTGCTGACAAAAGCGATGATGAAGCAACGCAGCAAGACTATCAGCTAACATTAGTCAAAGACCGCATTTACACGCGGGAAAGGAATATTACAATGAAATCCAGCACGAAGGACCAGGTGAAAGGCAAGTTTCACGAAGTAAAGGGTAAGGTCAAAGAGATCGCCGGGAAACTCAGCGGGAAGTCCAAATTGGAAGCCAAAGGCAAAGACGAAAAAATAGCCGGTGCAGTTCAAGACAAGATTGGCCAAGTTAAGAAGGTCGTGGGGAAGTAGGAGAGCTGCGTATCATAGGCCGGATCGTCCTGGCTTCGCGGTCGCCGCTGCCCAGGGCACTAAAATACCATAAACCCCTTGGGGCTAACGAAAAGGAGCATGGGAAATGGGAACAATTTTACTTATCATTTTGCTGGTCCTGTTGTTCGGCGGCGGGGGAGGCTATTATGGTTATAGTCATTATGGCGGGACCGGACTTGGCGGCGTTCTTGTTCTTGTGCTCATCATTGTCGTCGTGCTGGCGGTTCTCCGACGTTAACCGCCCCTAATCTGTCCGCTGTCAGCGCCTATGGGGCAGTTTCGGCGGATCGAGGAAGGGAGGATTTCTGGCTCATCGTGGCCTTTGAAAACAGCGAAGATGAGACAGAATCCCGGGCCTGTGAGAGAACCGTCCGAACAAGTCGTGAAGGATATCCGCCGGGCTCAACACTATCCAAACATCATCAGCAAAACTTTCAAATACGAAGACATCGAACAGATACCGGCTGAGGCCGAATCTACATCCAATGCTTCTAAATTTCACAACAAAGAAGGAGAGATTCATGAAGAGAATGTCGCTCGTACTCGTATTGGCCGTTCTGATTATTACATGCGGTTTATTTGCCCAGCAGAAAAGTGTGACTTTCGCACAGCCCACTGTTGTCAGCCAAGGCAATATCATGATCGCGGACAATGAGGAGGTTCAAAAAACCACGACGACGACCAAGGAGAAGCAGAAGCACCACCACCGGAAGCACCACCAAGACAAGCGGAAAACCACGACGACGACCGAAAAGCCCGGGAGTGAAGAGAATCGGACCAAAACCACGACTACGACTGAGAGTAGATAGTTAGTCGAGCCTGTACAAAGTTCAGCAGTCCCGCAGGGCCATGCCCTGCGGGACACGGCATTACTGCCTAGTGAAATAACCTGTTAACCTGATTTGTCAGCAATCCGTTTCTGCTAAAATGCATCCATTTCCGGCACTGTTTGTCAACGTTCAGCCGAGTCCTTCCCTGCTCTCCGAATTTAATCCTCGTGCGATTTCTCACTCGGCCTTGTTGCCTAAAGGAGAATATTGTGATGATCGCACCCCGGACGATTCGCCGAGTTGTCCCTGGGCAGTACGCAGTTCTTCGTTCTGAATCTCCAATTCGATCTGATGAACTTGCAATTCGTGAACCAGCCTCTGGTAATCTTGTTCCGCCATTGTTCGAGCGGTTTCGGTTGCACTTTCTCCACTGCGCTCCTCTGCAAGGCGGCGCAACCTGGCAGTGTGATCTTCTCCGGATTTATCTTCCGTCATACTTGCACCTCAGCTAGGTGAGTTTTGTGGTCTTTTTGATAATGAGCAGAGCATCGTTGCCCTCTTAGAGCCGCTTCATCGACTGCAATCGCAGGGGACTCCCTCGTATTGAAATGAAGCATGTGGCATGGAAGTAATGCAACACTTCTGTTGCATGCAACAGTTCTTCGATTCAAGTTAACATCCATTGAAGGCTCTAGCCATACAGTAAATGCCTGAATCTTCTAGCTAAAGTGTAAACGTGATGCCTCTCGATGCGGCGGGCATAAAATTTGCCTAAAGATAATACAGCGTGGCTTATTGCTAATGGGATATGTCCCCGCCTGTTGTCTCTTTCAACGTGGTCAATAGGCCCGCTACGGGGCAGAGATGCTGGCGGATGTGCTCAGTCCTGGCATCAGCAGCCACTTTCAAATAACCGCAGGTGATGTCAGGGGACAGCCTGCTTTCCAGTCCAACTTAGATAGGTGGTGATGATATGGAACTTCTCCTGATAATACTCGTATTGTTTCTGATCTTCGGCGGCGGCGGCGGATACTACTGGTCGAGGCGGCGCCTTTAGACGCCCAGTTGTCAATCACCAGAATGAGAAAGTGGACAAGATCCACGAACTGGTGATTGACGTCCGAACGAATCGTGTGGCCTACGCGCTACTCTCCTTCGGGGATAACAAGAGTTGATCCGGTTCCCCCACAGGTTCAAGCGAGGTGGCGTTTAGTTAGGCACCGAAATGATTGCTCCATGCAGGTCTGTTTTTTTCCTGGAAACATAAATCCGAGGTTGCCGAGTCAACCCTTCCCGGCATGGATGAAACGGCAACGCTCGGCGGGTCTGTGAGCTTGCAGACCCTTGGCTGAGGGAAAAGCGTAAGGAAGTTTACGAGAGGCTAAGAGAAGGAGAAGACAAAATGAACAGAAAAGTTATGGCGGTGATTATTTGTCTGGCAGTGGTTGGGATGATGGGGAATGCGCTCGCCCAGCAGCCGGCCCCGGTGGTCGGCACGACTGTGGCCATCGCAGTTCCAGCGGATGAACTGGTGATCCTAGCCAGAGGATGGAGTGCCACGAAGCAGATCATTGGGAAAGACGTCTATAACGACAACAATGAGAAGGTCGGCGTAGTGGAAGATCTCATCATTGCACCGGACAAAGCCGTCTCCTACGCCATCATCGGGGCGGGTGGCTTTCTCGGGATGGGCAAGCACGATGTGGCCATTCGCGTAAATAATTTCAAGCTCGCGGAAGACAAGATCACTTTGCCTGGTGCCACCAAGGATGCAGTCAAGGCCATGCCCGCTTTCGAGTACACTAAGTAGGAAGCCCGGAGTAATGTAGCCGGACAGCATTCCAAGGGTGGAACGATGAAAAAACAGCAGTTGTCCTTAAATGTCATAAACTTAAGGCTCCATCGGACGACCCGTTCGTGTAACTTATTCCATCTCCGGGAGCATCCCTTATTTGGACCGGACACCTCTAAGTCAATAGGTGATAATGGTGGGGGTATGTCAAGACATGGTGCGAACGGGTTCTCAACTGCTGACAAAAGCGATGATGAAGCAACGCAGCAAGACTATCAGCTAACATTAGTCAAAGACCGCATTTACACGCGGGAAAGGAATATTACAATGAAATCCAGCACGAAGGACCAGGTGAAAGGCAAGTTTCACGAAGTAAAGGGTAAGGTCAAAGAGATCGCCGGGAAACTCAGCGGGAAGTCCAAATTGGAAGCCAAAGGCAAAGACGAAAAAATAGCCGGTGCAGTTCAAGACAAGATTGGCCAAGTTAAGAAGGTCGTGGGGAAGTAGGAGAGCTGCGTATCATAGGCCGGATCGTCCTGGCTTCGCGGTCGCCGCTGCCCAGGGCACTAAAATACCATAAACCCCTTGGGGCTAACGAAAAGGAGCATGGGAAATGGGAACAATTTTACTTATCATTTTGCTGGTCCTGTTGTTCGGCGGCGGGGGAGGCTATTATGGTTATAGTCATTATGGCGGGACCGGACTTGGCGGCGTTCTTGTTCTTGTGCTCATCATTGTCGTCGTGCTGGCGGTTCTCCGACGTTAACCGCCCCTAATCTGTCCGCTGTCAGCGCCTATGGGTCAGTTTCGGCGGATCGAGGAAGGGAGGATTTCTGGCTCATCGTGGCCTTTGAAAACAGCGAAGATGAGACAGAATTCGGGGCCTGTGAGAGAACCATCCGAACAAGTCGTGAAGGATATCCGCCGGGCTCAACACTATCCAAACATCATGAGCAAAACTTTCAAATACTCGGTGTTTTAATCGTGCTTGATCGGTAGGCTGTCCGGTTTCAGCGATCATGGACATGTCAGCAGAATCTATCATGAAAATTTCGTTTTCCTGTTTGGCTGTTTTTACTGAGACGTTGGCTCAATCGCTCTGACGTCTATCGAATTATCCCGTAAGAGAAAGGAGTAACCCTATGAAGAGACCTAGAAAGTTCATACTGCTGTTTCTGGCAATCTGTACCTTTTTTGTAACCCAGGCCCTCGCCGCTCAACAAGAGGTGGACAAAACTCCTGACGTCCAGACTCAAAACGATGAAAAAGCAGCGACGACTGCGGGACAGAGTCAAACAAGCGAAAAACCCGCCATGGAGCAGGCTGACAGAGTCACCAAGATAATGGGGAAAGCAGTGATAAGTCAGAAAGGAGAGGCTCTCGGAAAGATTGAAGATATAGTGCTTAGCAAGGAGGGATGTCTTGACTATATGATTTTGGCTCCCGCAGGTTTACTTGGGACCGGTGACCGATTGATCCCGATTCCGTGGAAAGCCGTGACGACAGGTGCTCAAGCGGACACGATTATCGTCAACATGGACAAAAGCCAGTTAGAGAAAGCCCCCAACTTTGAAAGCAAAACATGGCCGAACTTCTCTGACTCCGGGTGGTATGGGAAAATCCGAGAGTTCTTCGGAGGACAAAAGTAGGCGCAGACGAAGTATTTAATATAAGAACTTACTCTGTTCTGCTCGTCGAGCAGAACAGAGTAATGTGGCAGGGGGAGAACATGAGAATAAATTTGCAAATTGAACCCTTGATCGGATTCTTCGTAATAGGGATTGTAGCCGGTTTCCTAGCTGAACGAATTATGAAAGGGAAAGGAGCCGGTCTGGTCATCAATATGGTCGCAGGAGTCCTAGGCGCCTTGATTGGGGGCTCTATGTCGGGCTTTTTGAAGTTGCCCTTTCACGGACTGATCGGAACGTTGATTAGTGCTACGGTCGGGGCGGTGATACTCCTGTTCCTGGTAGGACTGGCTAAGATTATTCTTTTTCCAAAAAAATCATGGTGGGGAAAAGCTCTTAAACGCAATTGAAGAGGGAGTTTGTATGCTCTAATCAGTTATTGGTAAAAGGGTTCGATTTCACCGGACAGGGACTTTCAGCAGGTTGGATTGAGGAACGGCCCACGTGGACTTCGGGTTATATGATTCGGAAATGAGAATACATCAGATGCTACCTCTCCGATCGAGAAAGAGGAGAGCTGTACGTAAGTTTTCCTGATGAGGGTGACCTAAGGTTTGAGAATAATGGCAGGAAGGCCGGGGGAGACGCAAACCGATCTTCAGGATTTCCATGGTCGGCTGTTGGCCGTTTTCAACTCAGGTTGCTTTGATAAGGGAGAGTGGAAGCTGTGAGATCGCAAGGGTTGGCCGGACAATATTGTTCTCAGATAAGACTCGAAAATGATGGCTTTGGCATTGATGCAAAGAGTTTTTAATGATCTTTGTCGCTTTTTGACCTTTGCATCGAAGGAGCCGATATGGTACCCGGTACGGGACTGGCCGCAACTTGTGACAAGGCGGGGATATAAGTCCTGCTTGTGTTTCACATCATGAGCGGTGTTCATTGCTGGGCAAATGAGGCGTGCCAAGGTCGGGCGGGCAGTAACATCCGAATTAAAAGCCAGCCCGGTTTTTCAAGTTTGACTTCAAGTGATCCCCCATGCTTATCAATAATTATTTTCGACATTGGCAAATCGGCCGAGTAATCAATATTAGAGGTAATAAAAGGATAGAAGAAATGTTCAATGTCTTCCGGCGACAAATGCGGGACAGGATACCTTATGACAAGCCGGCACATCTCATTTTCCAGGGAGGTGGCAATGGACAGCGTGGCGCCGGAAGGCATCTGGCTCAAAGCGTTCTTCAGCAGGCTCTTTAAAACCTGTTTCATCTGCAGCTGATCTACCGAGATAGCAGGAAGCCCAGGAGACAGCTCGGTCTGGATTGACACCTTTCTTTTCCTGACGTCCGCTTCAATTCCCCGCAAGGCCATCTCCACGAGGGAATTTGGATCGGTTGGAGACATTTCCAGGTCGATCGGCTGAATGTAGTTGAGAACCATACGCAGGATACCCTCAAGGCGTCCCACTTCCTTCACGATGATTTCCACCTTCTCCCTGTTCGGGTCATTCGGACCCATGGATGACAATAATCGTCGCGCAAATCCGCCGGCTGAAACCAGTGGATTGCGGATTTCATGAGCCAATCGTGCTGAAACCTCGCTTATCGTTTTGATGCCCTCACTCCGGATGAGCTGCTCCTGTAATTTCACTCTGCCCGTCACGTCCAGGATAATACCGTCCACACTGCTCACCCGACCATCCGGTGTCCGGAATGGAATGGCATGATCCACTACATAGATCAAAGAGTTATTTTTATGGACGAGGCGATACTCGACAATCAGTTCCCGCCCCTCCAACAGGGCCTTCTGCTGCAGTTCCGCCACCCTTTCCCGGTCCTTATCATAAATTGCCGAACGCCATAAGCCGGGGGTATGAAGTAGTTCGACGCGGCTATATCCAATCAGTTCTTCAACAAAACGATTTACGAACGAGACCTCCCTTGTTGGCCCTATACGATAGACCACTAACGGCACATTCTCGACAAGTGTTCGGTATTTTTCCTCAGATTCGGCGAGCTCGGCTGTACGCTGCCGCACGAGCGCTTCGGCCTGTTTGTAATCGGTTAAGTCACTGAGAATCCCGACTGACCCTACATTCTTGCCAGAATCATCATACCAGGGAAAAGAATGGTCTCTCAACCATTTGGAGGTCCCGGTCTTTGTGGTTATCAGATAATCTGCCTTGTACTCGCCGGTCTTCCCCGCAAGACGATCTTCGACAATCACTCTGATAGAGACATCTTCTTGCCCCGGGAAGTCAATCCGGGTGACCAAGCGAGAAAATCCAATGGTTTTAATCTCTTCAGGGGAGTATTCAGTAAGCTTGCCGATCCCTGGACTCAAATAATCGTAAGTCATCGTGTCATAGCGAAGGTGATAGATTACATCCCCCGTGGTTTCCACCATAAAACGGAAACGTTCTTCGCTCTCCCGCAGCAAGTCCTCGGCTTGTTTGTGGCTAATCTCGACAGCTGCAAGATTGGCGATGAAAAATAGTGTATCCAAGTCGGATTGTGAAAAAGCGGTCTTCGTTCGATTAAAGACGTAAAGCACGCCCAGATCTTTTGTGCCCATCTGGATCGGCACCGCCATTCCCGAGCTTATTCCCTCACCCGAGATGATTTGGTCATCTTTTCGGTCGAAGCTCTGCTCTGTTAAATAGTCATGAACGATATAACCTTGCCGCATTCTTGAGACCAGCCCACCCAAGCCCCTGCCAGAAGGGAGGCGCAGGTTTCTGAAGGCTTCCGTCTGGATCCCGGATAAAGTATGCTTGTAAAAATCATCCCGGACCTCATCATGCAGCGCAATATAGGATATTTCAGAACGTAATATTTCTCTGCATTTATTAACAATGAGCTGTAGATATTCATCGAGGCTCCGATCACTCTTCATGGCTAAAGCCAGGTCATACAATGCCCGGAACTTCTTCAGCTGGTTTTCCAGATCTGTCTCTACGTGCCTTCTTGCAAGAATTTCACTTTGCAGATCTGCCAACCTTTGTTTCAATTCTTCATTGGACGGTTTTTTGGCCATAACAACATCCAACAATTGCTCCCGAGGTCGAGGGCACTGCTTGCGTGACACTATTTCCCTGTGCTCCGCTCAGGGGGCATTGCCGTGCGCCAGTTGCTGAAACGCAGCTGAAGTTTTTATTATACCACAATTCTATTTTTCTACATGGGACTCAGTGTAACTTGCCAAAGGTTGAACCTGCATCCTGCCTCGATTTCGCGAATTTATGATCTGAACGTGGTAAAGTTTCGGGACTTCGAGATTTCGAGGTTCAGGAGAGCAAACATGTTGCAATGAAGTACCCCGCTGGGAAATTTCGAAAACTAATAGCTCTCGATTTCTCGTCCTCAGCACATGCTGCTGGCTGGCGGAATTCTCGTCTGCGGTGAATAGCCCGGGAAGAAGTAGCAGGCAAAAGGACTGAACGGGATGGGCGGTTTCGAAACAAAGAAAAACCCCAAGTGACCTTTTCAGTCGCCCGACTTTGCCGTCTCCGGCTCATCTCAGCTTGTCCGCTCAATTTCCCCTTGAAGAGCAGGCCCTTCCAGTTTCCGTTGAGCTTCGCCCCTGAGCTTATTATCGGGTTTCCTACTTCAACCTCTTGGGGTTTTAAGGAAGTGTATTCAAACGCGGAGAAAATGTCAAGCATTTTTTTCTTCGGAGCAATAGCATGAAGGCAGTAAGGTTGGTTGGCTCTTATTATTTTGAACTCGTGAGTCTCTTCCCCCAGAAGACAAGAGCGAACGAAGCTGACAGATTCTATATTACTCCTGTACCTAGCAAATCTTTAGAACGGTTCCCGATTCAGGCTCCACCAGAGTTCACACTTCTTGCCAATTCATGAAGTTCGAAGAACAGACCGACGCATAACGCCTTATGATCTTAATATGCGAATTTCCGCAGCGGCAACAGTCGGGCAGCATGTCGGACGAGGCTGAAAAATGAGATGAAACCTCTATCACCCCTGACTTGTTGCTCCTTTTGTGTCTACCTTCCTCTGCCTCGGTTTGGCGATGATCTCCCGAATCTCCATATCAAAGAAATTGTTCATATGGGCCGCCTTTAGCACGATTGCTGTATCCGCACCTCTCCCTGTTCCTCCCGCCGCTATGATTTCCCGATTAGTGGGAATTAGCCCAGCGTCGGCAGCCATGATGGAGATCTCCACCGCCACTTTGATTCCATCAGACCCGAAAAGCCGCAGAACATGGGCGATAATCTCAACTCTGCCGGTCCCGCCAAATTTGCCTGTTATGGATCGACTGACACCGCTGAGAGCATGGGAGCAGATTAAGGTTTTTATACCTTTGTTTTCCATCTCCTTCTTTGTATCTTCATTTAGGCGAATCTCATCCCCACCAGAATATCCAGCATGCGAGGATACGCATACCAGGTTTATCTTCATGCCTTTAAGCTCCTGCCAAAATTTCAGGGCCGTTTGACCAGAATTCGAAGCGACCACAACATGTTCGATTCCCAGCTCTTGGGCTCTCTTCGAGACCGCCTGGGCAACTTCCATAGTGTTTTGTGGCCCAGGTTTATCGAAATACACAATTTCTTTAGTAGTCATCTTGGGTCCTTTTTTTGGCAATTAGCGATAGTGCCGAAATTGTTGAAGAATTTACGAATAGCAGAGCCTCGGGAGACGGTCAAGCATCTTCGTCTCAATTCTTGCTCCCAAAAACTTCACTGTTTCAGAACGTTAATACATCAAGGTCACATACGATACACCCGCACGAAACGTTGGTACTTGCCGACTCGCAGTCTGGATCAAATAGGGCCGGATCAAGCCCGAGCGATTGTAAAAACTCTTTTGAATACATAGTTTTTTCTCCTTTTGTCATCACTGTCATCACTCACAAATCCTGAAAAAAATGAGTGATGACACCTGATTGTAGTTTGAAAACAGCGGGTTAGAGGGGTTGTCATCACTGTCATCAATGTCATCACTAAAATAACAACATATATATATAATGGATATGTGCCTTTTCATTCCGAAATATGGACAATATATGCAACTTATGTTTGTGCTGCATATATGTATATGTTTTTTTAGTGATGACATTGATGACATTGATGACAAATCACATAACCTATTGTAAAAGGTAACTTTTTTTGTCATCACTACTGTCATCACTTTGATTTCTACTGATGACATAATCTCAATCCTCCACCGACGCATCGGGGATGCCAAGCTCTTCTTCTATTGCCGACCTCTTGATGCAGTAAAAATGAACCCTCTCTTGGCCCGATTTAGAGCGGATTAATTTCTGCCTCCTGTCTTTGTCGTGATCGAGCCATTTCCTATCATACCAAGCACCGATGATGGCTTTTGCTTCCCACCCATTTTCGTTCAGTATTTTTTCAAGCTTCTGGGGATAGAAGGCAATGTAAGTCCATCTATCTGGATTCCATTCTCCTGCCCAGCCGTTCTGAGGCGGGTGATTTGCATCACCTCTTCCCCAAAAGCTTGCCTCATTTGAAACCGCCCAGCTATAAACATACTGGAGCGCTGCTTTGGCCTGGTTCAGATCATCCATGCTTCGTTGCCTGACGGCGGTATCCCATAGAGGATCAATAATGGCTTTCGGCGGGAAATCTCTGCGTAATTCCGGTATCGCCGCATGGATGATGGGAATAACAGTGGCTAGCACCGCAAAATATTCGCCTATCCTGATAGCAACTTCATTGTCACCGGCCTTGTTCCCAAAGTACTCCTGCAACCGGCAATACTCATCTTTCCATAAAGACCAGTCATTCTTCCTTTTCAATATGAACTCAATCACCATCGGACCAGCGTGACCAAAATTGGTCTTCATCGTCAAATTGACTCTTCTTACAACAGCAGCTGTTGCACCGTCCGCCGCCGCAAATGGGGCTCCCCATAGGCTCATCACCCTTCCTCGACTTCCTCCATCGTTTGTAAAGTCAACCATTGGCTGTTCTCCGGATGAAAGTAAAATAGTCTTCCACGAGCCCGTACTGCGCAATCCATCATTCTTGCTGCCCCTTCCTCTTCCTCTTCCATTTGCAACCATGTAAACAATGTGGCTGATGACATCGGCTGCTTTGTCTTTCTGTCTGCCTGTTCCGGCCAATTTAGTATCATCAAGTATGAGAGGCAGTCCGTTCATCATCATGGCAGTTCTTTCAATCGCGACTTTGGTGTTGTCCCATGACGAGATAGTGGATGAATCGGATCGCTCATCGGGATTTCCCCAACATGATCCGGCAATTCTCAGGGTGGTCGTTTTGCCTGTCGATGTTGGATTTGACCAGTCTACAATGAAATTGGGGGCGCCAAGGATTTCAAGAAATGGTGCTGCCAAAGAGAAATAAAGACTTGATATGGCAATCGGATACTGGAAGAGCTGATTAACGCCGGCGACCCAATCCATATAGGAACCCTGTTGCGTGAACCCCTTTGCTATCTGAGTATTTCCGGCTTCGTACCCTTTGAATGTTACGGGTACAATGGATTCTTTCTCTGAAACCATAAACTTGTTGCCAATGAGAAAACCGTCTTGTCCTGATTGCCACCCAAGATGCCCAGTTACTCTGGTTCGTGGGATAAGGTCCATATTTGCGTCCTCAAAAGCAGATAGGTACGCTATGAGACCGCCCGCATTAAGACTCGTGACCGGAACCCCATAATTTGCAAGTGCCGTGATTTCATTCTTTACGGCAATTGTTTTGCGCTCGAATATTTTGTGCTTCCACTTTCCTTCATCGATCCAGGATATTTTGACCTCCTCTTGGCCATCTTCAATGCTCGTAAGCCTTTCGGAAATGATGATCGGCGTTCTGCAGATTGGTACTCTTTCTTCCCGATAATTTCCCTGTCTGTCCTTTTCCCATGTGACTTTTTCAATGGTCCCCTTGTCTGAAATCTCCCAGCCGCAAGGAACCACCAAATCCAGAGTAAAAGGGAAATTCCCGAGGATCTCTTTCAGCTTAACCGGTCCTTTCTTTTCATCTGGCCCGACTAATCGTAATTGGGGTGTAGATTCAATTTTGGCATCAACTTCCTTCTTAAGTTCTTCAATCTCAACTGTGGCCACTCCGGAATCTGATAGTCCCTGAATGCTGGCTTCATAAAATGCCAAATCAGATTGGGCGAGTATGGCAAGAGAACTCATGCACTCCGGATCTTGCTTGATGGTCTCAATTACTTTGTCTTTTTGAGTGGCAGCATCGCTCAGAAGGGCTGTGACCATATCTTTGGCGGCTTTTGTGGCTTGGGAAGCAGTTTCGGTCATGGATACCTTATTAATCAATACTATGGGCGACCTAACCCCACAGCTTTTTGTACAGGCGAAGCCATCCTTTTTTATGCGCGCGCAGGTGATGGGTTTGATGTCGTTTACAGCGTGCCGGATCTTTTCCTCTGCCTCGCTGTATGAGTATTTTGGGTGGTTTTTCGAAAACTCATGGCAAAGATCCAAACCGCCTGGAGTGATACGGCACAAATTTGAAATCATTGCCAGCCAGAGGGGTTCAGAGACGTCAGCAGGGTTATCTTTGCACCATTTGAGGAAGTCACATCGAAGGATACTTTCAACGGCAACTCCATCTGTGCCCTGGGAACCACAAGAAAGCCATTCTTTTTTCTCCCTCTTTAAGCCCCATTCGGCAATCAGTCGGTCGAGATCGGCTTCCGAGATACGGGAAATATTTTTGAGGATTTCAATCTGATCGGGAAACGGCAGGAAATTATCATCCTCAAAATCAAGGAACAGAGTATGCCCTTGCTTGCGGGCTTTGCCTTGAAATGGCAGTGAGATCAAATTGCCCAACTCTTTGCCACCATTTGCCTCATCTTGGTTAGGAAAAAACCTGTCGAAGCTCGATTTGCCAAGAATGTCGAGCATCAATGCCTTTTTTAATAATTCCCCTGCCACCAGTCTTGCTTTCCATGCCGGAACCGGCTCCTCAAAGAAGATGTATGCATGGAATCCGTTACCGGACTTTGACCTCAATACCTGACACGGAATTCCACTCTCTTTGCAAGCGTTGTAGTACGCGAAGACATTGGCCAACAGTTCAGCCATCCCTTTCCCCTTGTGGTCATCAAAATCTGCTGCAATGAAATGGCATGTGTTATCGGGAAGAAGCGGGTAAACACCAAGGATGTGGGACCCCCCAAAGTGCTTGGCCAGCATGTCGTCGGTCAGAGGAGCATATTGCAGGTTCTGACATCTTTTGCAGCTAACGGTCTTATCGGTGGATTTCTGGCAAATTCCTTCCTTCCAAATGTTTGAGCAAATCGGCTGGTAGCCTTTCTTATCGTCCGTTTGCCAGTATTTTGGGACAACATCCGTCCGTCCGCGAAAGACCCGTTTAAAAGCCTCCAACAGTTCTTTTTGTTGATTTTCTTCGTTTTGCAGTTCTCGGAAAACCTGTTCATATTGATTTTCTTCACTTTTGCGTTCCATCCATGTAGTTCTCCTTCTATTCAACATGTATTTAAGGCCCGCCGGAGCGGGCTTTCCCACAACTACGTCTTACCGGTCTAACTTGCATCTTTCTCGCCGTCGGTATTGTTTGCCTGTGAATCATCGGTCCCAATAACGATGCCGGCCTTTACGGATTCGCTCACGATCTTTGCTCTGATCCAGCTGCTAACAGTGCGCACATCTTTTTTGGCGAGTATTTTTAGTGCCTCGAATTCTGCGGCCGTTATCCTGAGTGAAACTGATTTTTCGTTCATCTGTCTGCATCTCCTATCAATTTCCATCCTATACTTAGATTTACTGGAATCGACTGATCCAGCTTGCTTTGATTTGAAAATAGAATTGCTGCTTTTTTTAAGAGTTGTGTTGTTCACTGCTTTCTTCCAGATTGCGGAGGAGACCATCACCCTACAACCAGGATGATGATCTCCCCGGAGCCTAGTCCTCCGACACGAATTCATCAATCGACACAGACTGCGGCTTTTCTGTGGTTATATGCTTAGGTTTACTCGGTTTTGCAGTAAGGCCTTTCTTCTTGGCTGCTTTCATTATTCGAATCGTAAGCCACTCAGTCGGCGTTACGCCTTCCATCCTTGCTAATTCTTGCAGAATATATAACACCTTGTCGGTGTCCTTGCTTTTGACAACTTTTTCTTTCATTTGAATTTTCCTTTCTTAAACAAGATTGTATTGCATTTGATATTTGTTCTGATTTATTTTGATGAAAAACCCAGACAATTTCTGGCAAATGTTATGCAAAATGCATCCATGAATTCAAGACCATCAACTTTCATGTCAACAGAATACCTGAATCAGGGTCAGCGGGATTCATGTTGTGCGCCCTAAAATATGTTTGCAGCGCTTCTCTAACCTTTTTTTCAAAAGGTTTCTGATCACGAATATCGTAAAATACGATTATTGGATAATATGTTTGCTTGAGTCCTTGGCCTATCGGAACCTTAGGCAGCCCAATCGAAAGTACTCCGTTATTGCTATAGACACTAATATTTCTGATTTCAACATTGAGCTGAACGATTTCAACTTCGGTGTATCCTATTAAATTATTCTTGGATGTATAATCAGTGAATTTAGTCACTCTGACATCGCAAGTACTCCATATTGACTGCCTGTTATTATTATCATTTGTATTACTCATCTCTTTTTTCCTCTCTGTTTTGTTTGCTTTTTCTTAGGCTCTCATCGTCGTACAATGAGAGTAGTACAGTCTCACCTAAAAGTTGCCGCACGAGTTCCGCAATACTGATTCTCTTCGCATCGCTTTTTTGTTTCAGTGCGTCGTAGACTTCCGGTGGTAGAGCAACTGTTAATGGTTTTGTAAATTGTGCGTGTCGCATAAATATTTCTCCTTCTTTTGAACCCAAATTTATGAACATTAGATTTAATGTTCATTTTGTGTTTGTTCTAAGTTTTTTCAAAATGAGGAGTTGGAAATTGGCTGGATTGGGTAGAATCCTTCTGATTTTTACATTGAAAGGTATGTTGTGAGTGGGGATACGGTAATAGAGGCCCATTGTGTGGAAGGATGGATTGCACAGACACCGTGTCTCGCAACCGGCCCTCAGACGCGCTATAAGGTCCTGTGGTGCATTTTCTCGTGGGAAGCGGCATAAATTTATTGGTGCAGGTGAAAAGCATAAAAAAGGACTGCACAGCAGGTGGGCGGGCAGGGGCGAGTGATATTACTCTGATCAAAAAGGGTCAGGTCGTGAAGCGTTGAATGTGCCGGGAACCCCTTCAGTGCACATAGATTGGAAAGGGCCGGTCCCATTTCGGAACCAGCCCCTTACCACTCATTGATTTACACTTCTTCAGGCGCTAATCTGCATCCGAGATAAAACTCCTAATGAAGGCCTCCATTGGCTCATCAAATACATCACAGTCTGAGATAACCACGGATGGAGGAGTAGGCGGCATGCACATGCCACCCCGGTTAACGGCGCTGTTGATGATAAACCTCCCGTTCTCCACCTTCACGAGGAAACCTACGCAATCAAAACCAAAATCGGATTCCTCACTGACCTCTCTAACTTTACCATCAGCGCATTCATTCGGCTCACCACAATCAGGGCAAGAAAATGGGAAAAAAAGCTGAAAGCCTGCCTTCCACACTTCCAAAAAGTTGCTGTGCCCTTCATCGGGTCCTTGCTGAGCGCGACCTTGTTCATCGACTATTAAAATTCCAGAGGAAGGGTGAACCTCTTCGGAAACTTGCGTTTTCAGAAACTCTATTATCTCACAACTAAATTCATCGAAGTGCAGTTTGGATTCTTCGATTTCCATAGCCTTCATAACTTTCTCCTTTTTTTTCGCCTAAGCGAAGATGAAATGGGCCTGTTACGACCCAGTGTCTGTTTTTTTTTGCCAATCTGAGTGGCTCCTTTTCTGACCGCCCCCAGTGGACGTGTCTGCAAAAAGGCCGGTCCCGCTTTCAGAACCGGCCCCTATTAGAATGTGCGTCAATGGCAAGCCCATCAAGGATAAACGGCTATGTTATTTATGCCACTTGGAGATGGGGTGTTCGTAACCGCAGGCGCCTCTCAATTATGCACTGCTCTGCCTTTCTAACGGCCTGTATCGTTTCATTTGCTACCCCCTGATTGTTGAAGTTATTCCTCACAAACTGTTCAAGAATCGCTGCCGAAATTGCGTTCGCATAGGCGCTCCGAGCGAAATTTTCGGTAACGATAAAATTGTGTCTGAAAAGAAAACCGGCTTTAGACGCTGGCTCCATGTCTATGATATTTCCAAAGTCGGTGTAGTTCCGACACCAGGGGCAAGGACATGTTAAAAGCGTTGTTCTGCTGATTGGATCGTTTCTGCCGACTTTTAACGCTCTCAAATCGTTGCGGGCCAATTACTGCGCATTTTCGGCAGCCATTAGCCAAGTCGTTGAGTCAAGCGAAACCCAGTCGAAAAAATGCCTCGCCATGAATGCCGAAAGGGTTAAGGTTTTTGCGGCTGTCGTTCCGAGCAAATGCACTCGCATGACACCCCAATCGTACATGTGCAGCATGAAATCCAGAATCCTCTCTACTTTAAGGTTACGTACGGGCATACTCAGCCCGCCAAATGCACAGTTCCGAATGCAGTGGTAAAATATCTTGAATTGCTCGATGGTATAACACTGAACCGGAAGAAAGAGTTTGTTGGTGTCCAAACCCCGATGAATCATCAGTTCGGAAGTCCGTAGCGCCCAGTCGCGATTTTTGAGGAATTTCTTATAAAATTCTTTTTGCTGCTCTAGGGCGCCTTTTATTTTCCGAATTGGATAATCCAAGCCCATCACGATATCCGGGTTGGGGTTCATGTTAACTGCCACATCCACCACATGTTCAGGTGTCAGGTTGAAATTCTTGGCTGACTGCGATAAGGGTAGTTGCGGGTCAAAAATCGGGTTAAAGCCTGCTTTCCCTTCTGCCAAATAGAGCTGGTAACCCCCAGAATCGAGGGTTAAGTGAATCCTGCCTGCTCTATTCATAAGTCTCCGGAAGGCTACGCCATTCTTTGCCACTGAGAAGACGTTGACCAATAGAGATCCGACGGGGACGTCGGATACGATATCATCCTTCATCCCCGCCGCTACTAAGACAAGTCTATGCAAGGCGCGCTGCCCTGAGTTCTTCCAGGATCGTCTCCAAATCGTGTGGCAACAGTTCGGAGTTGAGTTGATATGCATAGGTAAGCATGTCACGCGCTAAATTATTAAGGTCCTCAGCATCCTTTATGTCCACCGCTTGCGCTGCGAAGAACGACAGACGCTCTATCACACGATCTTTCCGCTGTGCAAACCGTCCAGGATCATCAGAAGGCTCAGGGAGAGACTCAAGTGAAAGAGCTTGTTCGTTGGAACCGGTATTGGACCCTTCATTTTCGCTGTGATCGTGAGCATCTGGAGTCTGCGCTTCTGGACCCTGCTGCTCAGCACTGGCTGCATCCCCCGTAAACCTGGCAACCACACCTTTAACGAATTCCTGGTCTAACTTTCCGGATTTCGCCTGATAGTCGTCGAAAATGGCTCGTACCGCTTCGGAAACCTGAGCCGCAATCTGGCCGGGTTCTATGTCCCTGCCGGTGAGGTAATTGATTATGGCGGTTTTTGCCTTGTGAATTGCCTCAAAGAAGCTCTTGACAACACGTGCATCGGCGAGCGCTCCCAGGATGTCATTTTCCAGGTATGCAGAATGGTTGAAATATCTCAGTACGGTCTTTCGATCTTTTCCCAACCCTTTGCATAACGCATTGACCAGGTTGTCTTCGGCCTCAGAATTGTGTTGACCTGGAATTCTCAGGCCACCATGAAGGTTGGTGAACATCATGGGACGATTCGAGGTATAAATGGCAGCCACACTTGCGTTTGCAGCCACTATCTCTGCATGACTCGCCGGTCCTCCCTCAGGTAATGTCCTCGTTGCCACCTTCCCAAAAGCCAAATCTTCGGCGGTCGCATTCGCCACAAAATGCACCCTGCATTCGATGAAGGTCTCACCCAACAGCCGGGCTGCATCAGTTATCTCCAATGCATCGAGACCATACCAGGCATCAAGCGTTCTCCACACAATCGGCCTGTCCGAAGTCGAAGGAGTGGCGTAGCTACGGACCCCAGTAATCTCTCGAATTTCACTCAACGGTACCGGCATGTTGATCACTGCCTGTTTGGCAAAATAATCTGCCCAAACTTCTTCCGGCGATTCCTGGTTGACCAAGTCGCCTGGGCGACTTGAAGCAGAAGCATCGCTTTGAATGCTGTCAGCTACGGGGCCTTCCGGTAATCTGATTGAAATCGGGAAATCTTCGGGAACTGGTGTAAATCCTACGTTTTCTTGCATTTTACTTCTCCTGATCTTTTTTTCCCGAGCCTCCGAAGAGGGCCGGTGCCCAATCAGTTCAAGACCGAGCATGATCGGAGACTATTTGGGAACGGAGTTTTCTGTAATCGAAAACCATAGGTACGCTCAGTGTATAGTGGTCGGCATTATGCGTAGCGAGACAATGTAATTTGACTACGACATCTCAAGACAACGTTAAGGTGGGTGGGATCGATTAATCGATTAAAGGTATGTGTGGAAGCTGGAACCAGACTTTATGAACAGACTATTGATGGTGCAGAGGGAATGCACCGTGGGCTTTCCCTTGGTCATTTTTTCGTTTGGGCAATCCTCTTGCGTCTATGCTTCTCTTCACGGATAGCTTTGATGGACGCCTTGATCGCCGTCACTACTTTAGGATTATAGTAAAAGAGGCGACTGCATTCTCCAGTTGGAACGCAACAATCGCACTGGGTGCAATCACCTTTCTTTACATCGTCCTTCATGGGCGGTATCGGGAATTCGTCCGGTATTTTATTCGGATCGTCCTGCTTAGGTGAGACATATAATTTCCATAACATCTTTGGCAAATCTAGCCTCTCATCATCATAATGATATCCCAGCCAGTGATTTTGCCGACCACGGCATAGTCTCTTCTGATCGGGTTCCGATTCGCGATTAAACTGACTCCTGCATTTAGTGCTGCAGAACTGCGCCGCTCCTTTCTTCTTCTCGAAAAAGATCTTTTCACATTGGCGGCAGCTTTTGATCCTGTCATATCCGCCAAATTCCACATCGAAATTAATGAGCAATGCTTGAATCACTTCTATAAATTGACCTTGTAACAATGCCGACGGTGAAAATTGATGGGGACTATTGATTGCATCTCCATGTCCATGTCCATCTGTATTATCATGAAGAACCTTCTCAGCAAATTGCGTACGATGGCCCACCCACAAAAAGTCTTTGGGAATAATCTGGAGAACACTGTCGGAATCAATATTATATACAGTTAATTCGCCACTTCTGATAACTGGTGATGCTAACTTATTAATTATAGTCCTAGATCGTGAGCATATCTTAGCTAATTTCCATGCTTCTTCCTCTGGATCATTTAGCATAGACTCCTCTATCTTAGAAGGATCTATGCGATGTGTAACATCAGCAGTCAATTCATACGTCCTTGAGAAAATAGGAAAATGTGTTCTCTGATTTTTAGCAACAGCCCTAATCAACTCGTCCATTATTGCAATGAATTGTGACCAACAGGAAGAGGGGATATAGCAGAAGTACCGAACTCTTAGCCCCGGCCTTTCTGGATGCGAAATACTTAGAGTATCGTTATCCTTCTCTCCAACCTTGCATTCTCCTTCTCCATACAATCTCTCGTAGAGCCTCATCAAAGTGTCACCGACCTCTCCAAAGTACCAAACTCTTTCAGCCGGACGAACCTTGTCTAAGTAGTAGAGCTTGATAAGGTAGTTCATACACTCAGCCAACAGTTTCTGTTCTTTGTTGAACCTTTCAGCCATCGCACGGCCTCCTGATCTCACGAGAATCAAAAAAGATAAACAATTGACAGCATAAAGTCTACATACGCTAAATGTCAAGGTCTAAACACTCATCGTGTCTATATTTTTAATTCAAGAAAATCCCGTCCCGTGAGATCCCTACCGCAACGTCGAAAACGCAAGGTATTTATCAGAACAGGGAACAGCAATGCTTCAGGCCCCCATTGACAAAACTGCCCAACCCAGCATAATGACCCCCGAGGAGGTCGCCCTCTTTCTGCGGAAAAGCACAAGCTGGGTTTATAAACACTGGCGGGATCTGGGCGGCGTGAAGCTCGGGGGTTCTCTGATTTTTCCGAGTGAAGGAGAACTCTATGAGCGTTTATTTGGTAAAAGGGAAGGGGTGGAGGTACGACTTCACCCTGAAGGGCGAAAGGTACACCGAGACATGGTTCAAAACAAAGCGCGAGGCACAGCAAGCCGAGGCAAAAAGAAGGGAGGAGGTGGAAAATCCGAAGCCGGAAACGGAAGGGATGCCGACCGACATAACATTCTTGGAGTTGGTTAATTTGCGGTTGGATCACGTGCAGGCTTATCAGTCCGAAGTGAATTATAGGCATTCGGTGTACATGGCCAGGAGATGGATAGCGAGGTGGAAGGAAATGACATGCAGCCAAATTTCCGGCAACATGGTGCAGGCCTTCATTTTGGAGAGAAGCAAAACCTCTGCCTACACTGCGAATAAAGAGCTCCGCTATCTTAGGGCCACATTCAATTTTGGTATCAAGAAGAAGCTGATACAGAACAATCCAACCAAGGATATTGATTTTCTGCCTGTGGAAAAGATTGTCAAATACATACCCACGGCCAATGAGATTGATAGGGTCATTGCGGTGGCCGATGCTGAGACACAAGATTACCTTTTTGCGATCCGTGAAACTATGGCCCGCATGAATGAAATCAACCAGCTGACATGGGACGATGTTGACCTTACGAACCGCTGTGTCACGCTTTATACCCGTAAGAAAAAAGGTGGGCATCGTACTCCGAGGAAGATTCCAATGACACAACGGCTCTATGACATATTTGTCCGCCGCAGTGCATCGAGGGAGCCGGACTTGCGTTGGGTTTTCTGGCACAGCTATTGGAGCGCCAAGTCGAGCAAAGTTGAATCGGGGCCATTTCAGGATCGCAAAAAGATCATGAAAAACTTATGTGGGAAAGCAGGAGTCAAATACTTCCGATTTCACGCACTGAGACATTCCGGGGCTTCCATTATGGACATCAATGGTGTGCCCTTGGGATCGATCCAGAGAATACTCGGGCATGAAAACAGGAAAACAACGGAGATTTACTTACACAGCATTGGCGAAGCAGAAAGGTCTGCCATTGCGACCTATGAACAAGCGACGACAAATTCTCACACAAATTCTCACACAGAAACGAAAAAGGCACTTAACGATTTCTCGCTAAGTGCCTGATCTTTCTGGTGGCGAGGCTCAGAATCGAACTGAGGACACGAGGATTTTCAGTCCACTGCTCTACCGACTGAGCTACCTCGCCACAACCTATAAATGCTAGCGGAATTGGGGTTGAGTGTCAATGGTTTTTACCTGAATTCGAGCCTCATGGCGGCGGCGCCAAGACTGAAGAGTGAGGGGTGAAGAGTGAAAAGTTCACCCTTCTGACTGCACTCTTTTAACTTCGGTGTACGTCTTCGCGTGAGCCATAAAAGAGAGCATCCTCCATATCTCCCCACAGAAGCTGGATGGAGGAAATGAGAGCGACAGCAGCGGTCTCCAGGCGTAATGTCCTTGGCCCAAGGCTCACGGGCTTGAACCCTGCGCCAACCAACGCAGAACTTTCCACCTTGTCCCAGCCTCCTTCGGGGCCTAGAACGGCCAAAACCCGGTGAATATCCGGTCCCGTTTCGCTGCGTAAATTTTTCAGCCCCTCGCCCGGCTCGCGCTCAAGCGCAAATATCTTCAGAGTGTGTTCCGGCGCCCCTTCGTCAGCTTCCAATGAGGTTAGAAAATGGCCCAGGTCCTCGAAAATTTCAATTTCAAGCCTTTTTGTCCGGCCGCACTGGCAAATAGCCTCGTTCGCTATTTTGGACCAGCGCTCCATTTTCTTTTCGGCGGGTCTGCCGCGAAGACCGTATTGGCTTCTCAGTGCGCGGAAAAAAGCCAGGCGCAAAACGCCCATTTCGGTCGCCTGTCTTACAACAAGGTCCATAGTATCCGACCGGACAATACCGATGCCAAGTACGATGGCCAGCGGCGATTCGCACGCCGGGCGCTCCAGCTTCCCTATCAGGGAGACGCTGACGCTTCCCCGGCGCATTCCAGTAATCACGCATGCCCAGGCAGATCCTTGGCCGTCAATCAGCTCTATTGATTCTCCCACTTTTGCGCGCAACACGTCTTCCAACTGGCGCGAAAGGCGCGGCGGGAGATCGAAAATCCGCGTGTCCGAGGCAACTTCCTGCACGAAGAAGCATCTGCGCGTCATTTTTTCCTACATCCCGAGCAGATAGGAAAAGTACCAGTGGTAGAAAAGCTCGCCCCAAAAGATGTATGATATTGCGCCAAAAGCGAGAAAGGGGCCGAAGGGCAAAGGTGTGCCGAGGCCTTTTCCTGATCGCCACATAAGGGGTAGGGCGACAATCAAGCCCGAAACCGACGCTGCCAGGATGGTAAATGGGATTGCCTTCCACCCGATGAAAGCCCCTATCATCCCAAGCAACTTTATATCGCCCCCGCCAAGCCCTTCCTTATGCCTCACAAACGCATACACCGCCGCGATCAGGTAGAAAATCCCCCCGCCCAGAATTATCCCCATTAGCGACTCCTGCCAGGAAAGTCTGGGGGTAAAGAAGGAGAGCGCCAGGCCCAACACGATGCCGGGCAGTGACAGAATATCGGGAATCAGAAAAGTATCGAGGTCGATCATTGTGATTATAAGCAGGAGCGAGCAGAAGAGGAACTCGATTGCCAGTTGAGGATGAAGTCCATATCGGCGAAAGAGGAGCAGCGCCAAAAGGCCGCTTAGTCCTTCTACGAGCGGATATCTCGGAGATATCGAGATCTTGCAGTGGCGGCACTTGCCGCCAAGCAAAAGATAGCTAACCAAAGGTATATTATCATAGGGAGCAATCGCATTTCCGCAGGCCGGACACCGGGAAGCCGGGCGTACAATCGACTGACCTGCCGGTAACCGGTAAATGACCACATTGTAAAAGCTGCCAAATATGCACCCGACTATAAAGGCCATAATCTGGCCGCCAATTAACGGGATTGATCCTACCAGGGCCTCACCCATTCTTCACCATTTCCTGTTCAGGTTCTTCTTTCTTTTTGAACTTACAGGACGGATTTATGCAGAACAGGGTCCCGCTACCCGTTTTCCCCTGTCTGCGAAAAAGAACCGGGGCACTGCATGCCGGGCAGCTCTCCTGAACCGGTTCGCCTTGAAAGAGCATTTTGCAAGCAGGATATTTATTGCACCCGTAAAAGCGGCCCCGTTTGCCCGTACGCTCTACCAAATCCCCGCCGCACCCTTCGCGCGGACAGTGGATGCCGGTAGAAACGGGCCGGGCATTCCGGCATGCCGGATATCCTGTGCAGGCTAGAAAAGGGCCGTAGCGGCCGCGCTTGAGCGCCATGGGTTTGCCGCATTTTTCGCAGACTTCCCCGGAAAGGACGGGCTGCTTCTGCTCGACGGGATGAATACGTCCCTTTTCATCCCTTTCATAATCCGAGGTGAACGAACATTTAGGATATCCGCTGCAAGCCAGAAACGAACCGTTGCTGCGGCTCAAACGGATGGCCAGGGGTTTGGAGCAGCGCGGACAGTTGAGGTCCGTGGGCCATCCCGCGCTCTTCAGGTTGGCCATTCCTTTGCGGGCGGACTCCAGGGTCTTTGAAAAAGGTCCGTAGAAATCGCTCAAAAGATGCTGAGGGCTGCGTCCGCCATGTTCTATCTCGTCGAGGTCTTTTTCCATATTGGCAGTAAACTTCACATCCACTATGTTCGGGAAGTTGGCCGAAACAAGCCCGTTGATCATCACTCCCAGCTCTGTGGGGAGCAGCCGCTGTTTCTGGCGCAAAACATACTCTCTCTCCAGAACCGTGGATATTATCGTCGCGTAAGTGCTGGGCCTTCCGATTCCAAGGTCTTCGAGAGTTTTTATCAGAGCAGCTTCCGTGTACCTTGGCGGAGGCTGGGTAAAATGCTGCTTCGGTTCTATTACTAGAAGGTCGAGGGGCTGACCCTGAGCGAGTTCCGGGAGTCTCTGGTCGGGTTTCCCGTTTTCCGGCTCATCCTTCCCCTCCTCATAGAGGGCCAAAAATCCCTGGAAAACGGTCACCGATCCGATCGCTCTCAGGGTATAATCGCCCGCCGCAACGTCTATGGTAGTTTGATCTATCAGGGCAGGGGCCATTTGACAGGCCACAAACCTTTTCCAGATAAGGGCATAGAGGTTCAACTGTTCTTTGGTGAGGTACTTTGATACGCTTTCCGGGGTATGGCCGACATCCGTAGGCCGAATTGCTTCGTGCGCTCCCTGGGCTGTCCGGCTGGATTTGTAGAAGATCGGTTTTGAAGGCAGGTATTTGTCTCCCCACCTGCTCAAGATAAACTCTCTTGCCTCCTGCACCGCATCCTGGGAAAGCCGGGTCGAATCGGTACGCATATATGTGATGAGGCCCACAGCGCCGTCCTGCCCAATTTCGATTCCTTCATAGAGCCTCTGTGCTATGCTCATCGTCTGTTTGGCCGAATAGTGAAATTTCCGGGCGGCGTCCTGCTGGAGAGTGCTGGTAATAAAGGGAGGGGATGAGCTTTTTTGCCGCTGTTTCTTTTCGACCTCGCTGACGCGATAGGTTGCGGAATTGAGCGCTTGCACATGCCGCTCGGCTTCTGCGTGCGAGCCGATAGCGCACTTTTTCTTTTTGTACCGCATAAGCTGGACGGAAAAGGACATTGGACCGGAAAAGGAATCGGAGCGAGGGCTCAGCCGGACATCGATTGTCCAGTATTCCTGCTTCTCGAAAGCGTGGATTTCTTCTTCCCGCCCGCAGATCAGCCTCAGGGCAACAGACTGCACCCTTCCTGCGCTGAGACCCGCTCTCACTTTCTCCCACAAAAGAGGCGAGATCATATACCCGACAAGACGGTCTAGGATTCGCCTTGCCTGCTGAGCCTCATAAAGCTTTCGGTTAAGTTCGTACGGCTTTTCAAGGGCTTCCTTGATCGCCTTGCGCGTAAGCTCGTAAAAAAGAACTCTTCGAATCGGTTTTTCTGTGGCGCCGATTTCTTCGGCGATATGCCAGGCGATTGCCTCTCCTTCCCTGTCCGGATCAGGGCCCAGATAGATGGCATCGGCCTTGGAAGCGGCCTTTCTGAGGTCCTCGATTATTTTTTTCTTCCCACGCAAAACCTGGTATTGCGGCTTGAATTCTCCATCGAGGTCGATACCCAGCTTATTGCCGGGAAGGTCCTTGACATGGCCGACGCTGGCTTTAACGATGAAGTCCTTGCCCAGATAGCGCTCAAGGGTCCTCGCCTTGGTTGGAGATTCAACGATGAGGAGCGATTTTGACATTCGGAGATTACCTCTCAATACTCGTTATATTAGAGTCCAGAAATAAAATATTTCCCCGGCAACTGAGAGACAAGCCCTCTGAGTTCCAGTTCGAGCAGTATCGCGGCGGTATGCTGCACCGGCATATTTGCCTCCTGAGCTATTTCATCAATATGTTTCGGAACTTTATCCAAAATTCTCAAAAGGATTCTTTCCTCCGGACTGTATGACGCCTCGATGAACGGGGAGGACGAAATTGTTTCCTCATGGCTGTGCGGCTTTTCCACCCCAGCCAGTGCTTTTGCAGAGGGGGACAGGGAGGATTGTGCCGGACGGATAAGAGGCCGGATTTCTTCCAGAACGTCTTCGGCGCATTCGACCAGTTTGGCGCCCTGCTTGATGAGCCGGTGCGCACCCTTGCTGCGCATGCTTTGTGCGATCCCCGGGACTGCAAAAACTTCCCGGCCCTGCTCCAGGGCGAAACGAGCGGTTATAAGCGAACCGCTTCTTTCGGCTGCCTCCACTACGACAACGCCGAGAGAAAGGCCGCTGATTATGCGGTTTCTCGACGGGAAATTGCCGGAAGAGGGGGGGGCGCCGGGCAGAAATTCAGTCAGCAAAGCTCCGGTCCGGACTATTTGTTGCCTGAGATCGACGTTTAGAGACGGATAATTGACATCCAGCCCGCAGCCTAGAACAGCCAATGTCCTGCCCTGGGCTTTGAGCGCTCCACGGTGCGCGGCGGAGTCTATTCCTAGCGCAAGGCCGCTGACGACGGTGAGGCCGCTAAAGGCCAGATCTGAGCTCAAACTTTCAGCAAATATAAGTCCCGCTGGGGAGGCGTACCTCGAGCCGACCACGGCAATGGAGACCAGGTCTCGAGGCAGGAGCGCGCCCGAGGAAAACAAAACGGCAGGTGGGTCCGGGATTTTAAGCAGATTTGAGGGATAGTCATCATCACCAATACATATCAGCCGGAAATTCTTGTTCTTAAGGTACGTCCACTCCGTTTGCGGGTCTCTGACAAACTGCTTTGCGGCGAGCGCCTGGAGCGGTTTGTCTCGGGCCAGGCCGGTTTCGCATAAGTCCTTGAGTCGCGCGGCAAGGACCCTTTCGGCCGACCCGAAAACCTCGAGAAGGCGCAGGATGGACCTGTTTCCCAGGCCTGGCACCAGCTTGAGACTGAGCCATGCAATTCGATTGCGCTCCCGTTCGGAAGAAATGGAATGAGAATTGCTTATGTCCGTATTGCTTTGCTCCCGTTAAAAATATTTTGGGCGGCCATAATCCGTTCGTGCCGAGGCCCGTTCCCGCCAAGATGGGATGCTGAAGGGTATCAGACTGAACGCCGGGCCCTGAGAGTCAATTATCGAGCGCCGGTCGCACGCTCAGGATAAGTATATGGCGACGCCGGATTTGTCAAATAATCACGATAAGTTTAAAATACGAGGTGCGGAAAAACTACACCCGAAAGATTTGCGAATAATGAATCGAGCGCCGCGACCATTAGCCTCAAAGCCTGAACTGCTTTCGCCGGGCGGCAGCCTGGAAAAGCTAAGGATAGCCTTTTTGTACGGCGCCGACGCGGTCTATGTTTCGGGAAAAAATTTCGGGCTGCGTGGTTTTGCTCATAATCTTGACACCGAGGAACTGGCTGAGGCAAGCCTTATCGCTCATAAGCTCGACAAAAAAATGTATGTGGCCGTCAATATTTTTATGCGCCAGCCAGACCTTAAGAAAATCCCTCCGCACCTCGAATATCTCCAGGAGCTGAAGGTCGATGCCCTTATAATCTCGGACCCGGGCGTATTGCTGCTTGCACGCAAATATGCTCCTGAAATCCCCATTCATCTTAGCACCCAGGCAAACACGACCAATTCGTCGAGCGTGGAATTCTGGCAAGAGCAGGGAGTGCGCCGGATAAATCTGGCCCGCGAATTGAGTTTTAGAGAAATGGCCGAGATTGCTGGAAAATCTAAGGCAGAAATCGAAATATTCGTCCACGGTGCGATGTGCATGTCCTATTCGGGGCGCTGCCTGATGAGCGCCTTTCTGAATCATCGCCCCCGGCCTCTAGAAAAGGCGGCAGAAAAGAATCCCACCCGCCCCCGAAGGAGTGTGAACCGGAGTGCCAACAGCGGCTTCTGCACCCAACCGTGCCGTTGGTCCTGGGGGCTGGTCGAAGAAAAGCGGCCCGGCGAGGTTTTTTCGGTGCAGCAAGATTCACGCGGCACTTACGTATTCAATTCAAAGGACCTCTGCCTGCTGGAGGAGATCGGCGCACTGGCGCACCTCGGAATAGACTCGTTCAAAATCGAGGGCCGCATGAAGGGACCGCTTTACGTGGCCAGCGTAACGCGGGCCTACCGGCAGGCGATCGACCGCTGTGCGGAGCGGCGCAAGGCTTACGGAGGAAGGAAGACGGAGTACGGAGTCGAACCGAACTGGATTGAAGACTTGCAAAAAGTGAGTCACCGCCCCTACACAAAAGGTAATTTGTTCGAGTGTGCCCACATGCAAGAATCCAATGTGGAAACGCGGATTTCATATCTCCAGACTCATACCCTGGCAGGCTTGGTACGTCCCCGGCCTGATGGCGATTCAATGTCGGCGGACCTGGGAGCCGGGGGGAAAATATTTGTTGAGGCCAGATCGAGGCTTGTCCCCGGCCGGAGGCTCGAGTTTCTTTATCCTGACGGGTCCAGTGCTTATCATCTTCTTGATTCGTTTGAAGACATCAACGGCAATCGCCTCTCGGAAGCTCATCCGAACAGGTGGATCAGGTTCTGCGTTGATTTCCGGGTCTTTGCATTTCAGACTGTGAGGGTCTCAAACAATATTGGGCCGACGGCGGAGACGGAGTTAATTGATCTCTGCGAGCCGTTGATGTAATAATACCACCCCATTGCCACTGTCGTTGTTTGGGAGGGGGCTTTGAGTAAACTTGAAAATATCGAACCGGGGTGCGAGGCAAACGGGTGCCCGAGTCTAAAACAGTGCTCGCTGATGGAAGAAATTGAACTGCTGCGAGAACGGTGCCGCAGACTCGAAGAGATCTCCTTCGTCGATGCGCTCACAGGCCTCTATAACTTCCGATATTTGAAAAAATCTCTCGCAATAGAGATGGAACGGACGCGGCGAACGAAGCTCCCCACCGGCCTGGTGATGATCGACCTTGATCATTTCAAAAATGTGAACACCCGCTACGGACATGAATGCGGAAATGCTGTTCTTACCCATGTTGGTAAAGTCCTAAAAGAGAATGTTCGGGTCATAGACGTGCCCTGCCGCTATGGGGGCGAAGAATTTGCCCTTATTTTGCCCAGCGCCGCTCTCAGAGAGTCGGTGGCAATCACGGAGCGGCTGCAGGAAAGCATTCGCTGCAGCCAGGTCACTTTCGGCACGGAGACCGTGAGGGTTACCGCCAGTTTCGGCGTAGCCGTTTTCCGTTTCAACGATGAGTGTACAGTTGGCGCATTTCTGAACAGGGTCGACCGGATTTTGTACGAGGCTAAAAATTTGGGCAGAGACCGGCTATGCGCTGAGAAACCAAGTCCTTTATTCATGCCGGACGAAGTTACAGCGAGCGAAAAGGCGGCGTTGTTTTCCACGATAGAAGATAGTGAATAGGCCGAAGACGCAGAACTGAAGGCGGCTATCGCCGGAATGACGAAGTCATTAGCAATTTTCAGGCATTTCTCCCACCAGAGAACCCTTGTTCATCACCATGCTAGGGTTTCCTTGAGCCGCATGCCCCCTCAGCACTTTCCACTACAGCTTTATATTTCACATGAACGAAATTTCTGTCGAAATCCATCTCTTCCTTTAGCATGGCATCTTTTTCTTGCTTGGTAAAATAGACCATGCAAGGCAGAAAGAAGTGCCGGTCCTCCTTTTCGATGTGCTTCGGATAGAAGTCGACCAGGTAGCGCATGCAAGCAATTATGCTGGAGATGGCTTCAGTTTCTCCCCGGATGTATTGCTCTTTGGCTTTAACCAACTCTCCCACCACTTCCCTTCCCTGGCGGTGCTCGTTGACGAGCTCGTCAAGGATTCGTTTCAACTCACCCGTAAGAGGCTTCAGCTTGAGGTCCCTGAAGAGGATGTCCTCTTCCTTTCCATGGTGGCAACTGTCCGTATAGGTCCTGATGAAATCCACAGCTTCTTCCACGAATCCGAGGTTTACTTCGCCCGTTTCTTCCATTTGGGTGAGTTGGGCGCCGATCACCCGGATCATCCTTTCGATGAGACGATGCTCGATCATTAGTGGGGCAACAGGCATCATGATATTTCTCTCCTTTGAAAACATTTTCAGGATGGAAAACAACGCTTCACCAATTTGCTCAGCGCGCGTAAAGGTCTGGTCACGTGCCATGTCGCGGAATTCTTGATCGATTTGATTGCTTCCTGGGCCTCATATGTGGAATTGATTTCGGGTTTGCTCTCGGGCGGGAGCCGGCGGCAGAGCCGAAATAGGCTGTAATATCGGTAACGCGCAGTGGATACTTGAATTCGAATTCATTATTTCCCATTGCATACGGTATTTACCCGAATAATTCCTCAAACCGAAAAAACCTTTTGAACCGGAATAATGCGTCAAGTTGACCCCAACAGAATCCGAACCGCATTTCCGGGTCTGATTCCATCCTAAAGAGTTCTTGGAATGTGGAATGTCAGTAAATCATACGATATGGCAATCGAAGATACAAGGGGTAGGTCAACGAGAACGGTTTTGCAATATCAAGCCACAGCTTTTTCCACGCAGTTGATGGTCTCGTTCCGCCGCCCCGAGGTATTGGATGAAGCTCAGGCTAAAATGCGGGTTGCATCCAGAGGCCCTGAGACGGATATGATTCAGGATCAAGGTCCGAAGGCTTTCTTTTGAAGAATTCTAATATCCCCGGTTTCCATAATAGGAATTCGAGGTAGAGCGTATCGGGAAGTGTGGTTGCTTATCGCCCCAGGTATAAGTGCAAAGGCGCAAAGGTAACCTGCGCGCAGGACGGCATGTTCGTCCGATGGCCTGAAGTCCCATCGTTCGCCATTTGGGTAACAGAAGCACCAACATTCCTGACCGGTTTCCTCTTGAATGCGCTGACGGCTCGAAAAGACTTCTGTGTACACTTGAGCAGACCCCGCTGCAGAAAGGATCTGATGGCTTACAGTGTGGGAACCGATTGTCATACCTGCCGAAGCCATCGAGCGAACTTGATCCCAACTCATCGAGTCAAATATTATCCTGTTTTCTGATGAAATTTCAGCGGTCCCGAACCGCTGTTCAAGACGATCAAGTATTTCTGTTTGCCGCGAACCGGGAAGTGTCTTGAAGTAAAGCCTGATGTGTGTATCGTTTAAGACATGCAGATATGGATCAAGCCTGCGCAACTCCCCAGCGATATCCTCCGTGGATACCCGGGAGTGCAGCCAGTCCAGCCGGTCCCACCAAAAGTGTCGCGCTTCCCTGTCAAGCCTTCCCGTAGTTACGAAAAATATCGCCTTAAGACCATACCGCTGGAGGACAGGGAAAGCATGCAGGTAGTTGTTTTCGTACCCGTCATCGAAGGAAATCGCCAATGAATATCTTGGAATGGTTGCAGCTCCCGTAATTATCGCTCGAACCTGCTCTCCAGTTAATACCTTATATCGTCTAGAGACAAATGCCATTTGCATTTCGAACTCGTCAACGAAAAGAGTGTTCTCAGGTCGCAGCCCATCCGGGCATTGCTCTCTGGGGACAATACGGTGATAGGTCAAAACTATCAGATTACGGCGCGGGAAATATTTACCTATACGCAGAACATCAGTTACGGAAGGGAGGGAAAGAGTAAGACGCCTGCCCATTGCAGTCAATTTTGACATTAAAGGCATTCCTTGGCCATTACGGCCTGAATAATTCCTCAATGTGGCCGCCAACGGATGCCGAATCACATTGAGAGTCAAGCTCCACCCGAAAAAGCTTTTGAAAACCCCCGAAGGCATGAAACCATACCATATGTACATCAGAACACTCAAGTGAAATGGCGAACAGACCGGCCTGGGGGCTTAGGGGATACACTACTGCCCACGGAGTTGACAGAATTGTTTCCTTCCCACCCTGTTGAGGAAACTTAGGGGAAAATGATAAATCGAAGCGGCGGATCAACGTTCGGAAACCGGAGGTCTTGATTCACTCATTGTGCATTTGAAAACAGTTTCGCATTCTTCTTTATGCCGGTGAAAACATTCTCAGGATGGAAAACAACGCTTCACCAATTTGCTCAGCGCGCGCAAAGGTCTCGTCACGTGCCATGTTGCGGATTTCTTGATCGATTTGATCGCTTCCTGGGCCTCATATGTGGAATTGATTTCGGGTTTGCTCTCGGGCGGGAGCCGGCGACAGAGCCGGATAAAATTACGAATCGGCCTGAAAGAGCGCCAGGACCAGGAATTCCAGAATGTTTCAAACCGGCGGATGCACTGTTCCATGAACAACTGTTGCATGAAAAAGCCTTCGCTTTCGACATGACGATATCCTTGCAGGAGGCGGACAATGCCGCGCAAATCAGGTGACAGAGCTTCCAAATAGGGGCGGGCGCTGCGAAAAACATTGGCGGCCGGGTTAGTTGTTTGACCCATACTCCCCTGTTGGCGCCTGTACCAGAAGAGCTCTTCGGGCACCACCTCAAGACGGGCGCCTTTTAGAACAGCGCGCGCAAAAAACTCGTAGTCCTCAAGCCCGATACCGTAATCTTCGGTGAATCCGCCCAACTCTTCGAAAGTTGATCGCCGCACCAGCGCATTAGCATCTCCGAAGCAGTTTTTTACCGCTCCAACGTCTGACGCTGCGCCCAACGGCAAAAACGCGTTAGCCGGGACCTGAGAATAGGACGACGGCGCAGCGTTGCCGTTGAAAAGCTTCGCAACGCAGGTCAGGATGTCGGCCCCGCAGTGCCCGGCGACTCTCACGAACGTGGAAATCTCATGTGGTTCGGCATAGTTATCATCATCCATGAACAGCAGGTACTCGCCATGCGCATGCCTTGCCCCGGTATTGCGGGCTGCGCCGGGGTAGCTGTTTTCCTGCCGGATGATGCGCCACCCTCTACTCTTAAATTCCGGTTCAAGCCGGTCCAGAAAAGCCAGGGCCTCCGGTTGATCGCTTCCGTCATCCACGAGCAGCACTTCAAAATTAGGGTAGTCCTGACTGTGTAAAGACTCTAAGGCCTGGGCCAGAAGGTGGGGCCGGTTAAATGTGGTGAGGCACACGCTGACCATAGGACGGCTTGAAGGCCGATCGCATGTCCGGTTTGCCTTTGGGCCGGGCAAGTGCTGGTTTTTTTCGGACGGTTCATACCAATCGGTCCATATCTTTCGGTTCGATTTGAAATCAACTGCCGGCCGCGTCGGGGGGACCCCTTCTTCCAGGGCCTGAACAAGCCGTCTGGCCAGGTTTCCCGGACGGGGAACGAAACAGACCCTTTCGCGGTCCTCACGGGCGATTCCTTCCGGAATTCCACCGACGGCGCTGGCCAGAAAAGGAATTCCCATTCCGCAGCATTCGTGCACCGCATTGGCAAAGTTCTCAATAAGCGAGGGGATGATTGCCAGTCTTGCGCCTTGCTTCAGGTAAGCCAAAGCCCCATCACGGTCAAGATCGCTTATGATGCGGACCGCAAAAGGCCATTGTCGTGCGCGTTCCAAGATGTATTCCTTGCTGGTAATCCCATCCAGTGTCGCTTGCTTACCCAAAAATGTCACCGGTACGGGTGTGGCCTTGCCATTTTTGGCAATGAGGTCCAGGGCATCGCAAAACAGAACAAGGCCCTTTAGTCTTTGCAGCCTGCCAAAAAAAACCAGCTCTTTGATTTTTACGGGTTCAGGGCCGGCCTCTTCAATGAATTCATCTGGCGCTATGTGGGGTTGCACATATGATCGCGCGGGCAGTTCCCAGCCCTGATCAGCCGCCCAGCAGATCATATACTGAGTTGGGCTGAAGAGCACGTCCGCATAGGCGGCGCTTTTGCGCTCCATGAAGTCGCGCTCCAGACAAGCGACGTTACCACAGAAATCCAGGTCTCCTGTTGCTATGTAGATGGAGGGACTATGAAGGCCAACAACCATTGTGCAATCCGAAAAAGCCAATCCCTGATGTTTGGCAAGAACGCTGTAATACCCCAGCCCCATCCATTCGGGGAAATGAATTACGTCGAAATCCTTTTGCTTCAACCACCGATAAGCTGAATACGATATGGATGCAACTTCCGCAGCTATTACCCGCGATGGCTCTTCTCCGGGTAATAGGAGCAATCGGATACCTTTTTTCTTATACGAATCAATTGCTGATTCCTCGTTCATTCCCGGTTCACAGCTCGAGAGCAGGTAAAGTATGGTGACTTCATGGCCCGCAGCGGCAAGAGCAGAGGCCAGATTGGCATATGCCGTACCGATTCCCCCGTTCCAGGTTAACCCGATAATGTCAGGGGTGGCAATGCATATCCTGAGGGAACCGTGCGGCCGCCGTTCCTTATCGGTTGCTTTTCCCGAAAGGCCCGGGAAATGTCTGACCATTGATGATTCTCCGCTTTAAGGCCTGAAATGTTTATTAGACGCGGCTTTCCTGCCCGTTTCCTTCAGGCCAATAAATATTAATAACATCAAAAGCTCTGCATATGAAAGGAAACACTAAAACATTTTTATCCGGAAACACCGGATGAGACACTCGGGCATTTTCCCGTTTAACGCTGAGTCTTGTGTGTGTGATCTCTTTGAGCTTCTCACCTTTTCGATTGCACAATTGCGGGAAGTTGGGTATCGACACGGGGAGCGAAACGTTTCGAGAGCGTGGGGACCTGCTCCCGCTCTCCGGTATCCGACTTCGTTTTACAGGGCAAACGCATGGAAGAGCAATGGACTGTCCTGAAGGTCGTCCAGTGGACAACGGAATACTTCAAAGCCAAAGGCTTCGAGCAACCAAGGGCCGATGCGGAGGTGCTTCTAGCCCATGTTCTGGGAATGGAACGGGTTCAACTCTACCTTAACTACGACAAGCCGCTTTCTCCTGAAGAGCTGGCGGGATTCCGGGGCCTCGTTCGCCGCAGGGCTGCTTACGAGCCGACCCAATATATCACCGGAAAACAGGAATTCTGGTCTTTGGACTTCGAGGTTACGCCTGCGGTACTTATCCCGCGCCCCGAAACCGAGGTGCTGGTGGAAAAGGCGCTGGAGATCGCAGGGAATAAGCCTTCCCTTGTCCTTGATCTGGGTACCGGATCGGGGGCAATAGCGGTCGCAGTAGCCTACGAGCGCAGCACGATAAGGGTCATTGCAGCGGATAAATCATGGCCCGCGATTGAAGTCGCACGAAAAAACGCCCGCAGAAACGGGGTCGCCGAACGGATTAGTTTCGTTGTTACGGACCTTTTCGATCCATTTGAGTCCATGCCTCTATTCGATCTAATCGTCTCCAATCCCCCTTATGTATCGGACGAGGAACTTCTTGACCTCGCGCCCGAAATCGCCAATTATGAACCTCGTTGCGCCCTTCGAGGCGGAGGAAAGCAGGGCCTGGCCCTGATTCGAAAGATTCTCGAAAGGTTTCATTCTCATTTGAAACCGGAGGGATCTTTGCTTATGGAAATCGGACTGGGGCAGGCGGAAATCCTGGAAGCGGGGTTGTCACTGGACTTAGCCGGAAGATTCGAATTCATAGAGGACTACTCAGGCATAAAACGAGTCCTGCACATCCGTGGCAAAGGGGTTTAGTCGATGGATAGACTGGTTATCCAAGGAGGGTCTCCCCTGAATGGTGAAGTGCAGATCAGCGGGGCCAAAAACTGCGTTTTGCCTCTCATGGCCGCGACTCTTATCGCAAGCGGAAGGCACAGCTTCAGCAACGTGCCCCACCTGCGCGATATTCGAACGATGCAGTCTCTGCTTGCGCATATGGGAGCGACCTCCCAGCACAATCACATTCTTCAGATAGACTCCTCGGACATTCACACGCTCGAGGCCCCATACGATCTGGTCAAGACTATGCGTGCTTCAGTTCTTGTGCTCGGACCAATGCTTGCCCGCTATCGCCGTGCGCGCATTTCTCTTCCGGGCGGGTGCGCCATTGGGGCGCGCCCCATAAATCTGCACCTCAAGGCCCTCGAACAGATGGGCGTAGAAATCGACCTTGAGCACGGCTATGTTGTGGGGCGGGCAAAAAGACTGCGGGGTGCGGTCATCACCTTCGAGCAGGTAACGGTAACAGGGACCGAAAACATCATGATGGCCGCCTGTCTGGCCGATGGGGTCACGGTCTTGAAAAACTCGGCGCGCGAGCCGGAGGTAGTGGCGCTTGCTGACTATCTGAAGCGGATGGGAGCACATATCGAAGGCGCCGGCACTGATGAAATCACCGTCACGGGAGTTCACGAACTTACCCCGTCAAGTTGCGAGGTAATTCCCGACAGGATTGAAGCCGGCACATACCTTGTGGCCGCCGGAATTACTGGAGGCATACTGAAGCTCAAAGGGTGCAGGCCTGACTATCTCCAGGCGATAATTCAAAAACTGAGCGAGGCGGGGCTCTCTATCGAGAGCAGTGGGGACTCTATCGAGGTGCGCCGCAAAGGCAAGATACGCAGCGTCAACATCGAAACACACCCCTTTCCGGGCTTTCCGACAGACATGCAGGCCCAGTTCATGGCGCTCATGGCCCTTGGAAGCGGCGTCAGCCTTATAAAGGAGAGCATATTCGAGAACCGGTTCATGCACGTACTCGAATTGCAGCGCATGGGCGCCGATATCGATCTCGACGGCAGGACCGCCATTGTGCGCGGGGTCAGAAAACTCTCCGGAGCGCCCGTTATGGCGACGGACCTCCGGGCTTCGGCCTCGCTTGTCCTTGGTGCACTGGCAGCCGAAGGGGTTAGTGAAATTACCAGGATTTATCATCTGGACCGCGGCTACGAGGCAATCGAGAAAAAACTCTCCGCCGTGGGGGCGAAAATCGAGCGGGTGAGGGGGTGAAGGGTTGGAGCGCGCCTCCGGGGCAGACTCTGATCCGGGGGACCCGGTCAGGGGCCCGGGGCCAAGGCTTTGCTCTCGAGTTTTCCGTCCCGGCCGTCACCCATCACACGGTAACTTCACTCATCACAGGTGGATGCAAATGGGAGCGCGTAAATCCGGTTGGAAGCCCATAGAGCTTGGCGGGCTAAAAATGACGAGCCTCCAGGATCGGCTAAGCAAGGTATCGATTGCTGATTTCGCACGTCCGGCGGCGTATCAAAGTTCATTTCGGCAGTTTATGGATTCTCTGCCTTCCCTACTGGCCGCCGAAGATCTTCGAAGGGCAGCCTATGCCATATCCGAAGCAGTCAGAAACGAAAAAACGGTCATTTTGGGAATGGGGGCTCATCCCATAAAAGTTGGGCTCAATCCCGTAATCATCCATGCAATCGAGCGGGGCCTTCTTTCGGGGATCGCCCTGAACGGTGCTGGTATTATCCATGATGTGGAAATCGCTTTGGCCGGGAAGACCTCGGAAGACGTTGCGGCGCATCTGGGGAAAGGCGAATTCGGGATGGTGCGCGAAACCGCTGAATTCATCCACCGGACTGTTTTGAAGGCATATTCCGAACGCACAGGAGGCCTTGGGAAAGCGGTTGGCGAGGCGCTGCTCATGGAAAGAACGCCCTATTCCGACGCGAGCCTGCTGGCCGCAGCCGCCCGATGTAATGTGCCCGTAACCGTCCACGTGGCGATCGGGACCGACATAATACATATGCATCCGGAAATGGACGGCGCCGCAATGGGAGCGCTGAGCCAATTTGACTTTCGCCTGTTTTGCGGGCTTGTTTCCACCCTGCAGCACGGGGTTTTCATAAACCTGGGCTCAGCCGTGGTGATCCCTGAAGTCTTTCTCAAGGCGGTCAGCGCATCCAGAAACATGGGTTTCCCATTCGACGGTCTCACCGCCATAAACATGGATTTCCTGCGGCACTACAGGCCGCTTACCAATGTCGTACAAAGGCCCACCATGGATGGTGGCGTGGGTATAAATCTTACCGGGCACCATGAAATAATGTTTCCGCTGTTGATGGCGGCTGTCCTGGAGGAGATTGGGAGCGTGGCGCAGGAAGCATGAAGCAAGACTTGGAAAACTGACGGGGGATGCTCGCGCTTCCAATGCTGTCCATGACGGCGATCTTATTGAGTTGGACGTTGCCCTCTGAGATGTTATTCTTATTGGTCTTTTTATCTGAGTGCTTAACTGGAGGGTCAAAATGCCGATATACGAATACGAATGCTGCAACTGTTGTGAGTTTTTCGAAATACTTGTTTTCAGAAGTGATGAGGCGGTGAGGTGCCCTAAGTGTGAATCCTCTGATGTCCATAAGATGATGTCGGTTTGCGGCTTCAAGAGCGGTGGGGACAAGGGGGCGGCGAGCAGCCGCGTTGGTGCGGCGGGATCCGGATGTTCGGGATGTGCGGGCGGAAGCTGCGGCACCTGTCATTAAAGGTTGGAAAAGAGGAAACATTTTTGACAAAGGAACTGATTCGGATTGCGACCCGGGGCAGTATGCTGGCCCTTCAACAGAGCGGGATCATTAAAGCGGCCATGGAGAAGCTCTGGCCTGAAATCCGATTTGAACTTGAAATCATAAGGACAACCGGTGACAAAATTACCGATGTTCCTCTGGCAAAGGTTGGCGGCAAGGGGCTTTTCGTGAAGGAAATAGAGGATGCCCTGGTTGACGGATCTGCTGACATGGCGGTGCACAGCATGAAAGACGTTCCCGCCGTTTTGCCCGCCGGCCTCGAGATAGTAGCCATTCCTGAGCGTGACGACCCGCGCGACGCCCTGATTATAAGAAAAGGCAAAACAATCGGCGATCTATGCCATGGAGCGCTCATCGGTACTAGCAGCCTTCGCCGGGCCGCGCAGATACGGGCAATGCGCCCCGATTTTGCAGTCCGCAATCTTCGCGGGAATCTGGATACGCGTCTCCGAAAGCTTGATGAGGGAGGATTCGACGCAATCCTGCTTGCAGCGGCCGGTCTCAAACGGATGGGCTGGCAGGACAGGGTTACGATGTATATGGACCCGGTGGAATTCGTCCCAGCCATAGGGCAGGGCGCGCTGGGGATCGAGGCTAGGTCGGAAGACCACAGAATGCGCCGTTTTCTTGCGCCTCTAAACCACCCCGAAACCGCCGTAGCCGTTCGATCAGAACGCAGCCTGTTAAAGGAACTCGAAGGCGGGTGCCAGGTCCCCATTGGGGGCTATGCGCGCATTGCCGGACAAATTGTCGAACTCTCGGGTTTTGTCGCATCGCTCGACGGCATGCAATTGTTTCGGGCCGCAGGCGCTGCACCCCTGCAAGATGCAGAAGCGCTTGGGAAAAGAGTTGCCGTGGAATTGCTAGATCTTGGTGCAAAGAAAATTCTCGATGAGGTTTATAGTTCGGCTGCAGCCGAACCTGGCGGGGTATGATCTGGTGAGAAAAGGCAAAGTCTATCTCGTAGGAGCAGGACCGGGAGACCCCGGTCTTCTTACGATCAGAGGCAAGGAAGTCCTCGAGAAGGCTGAAGTGGTCATTTTCGATTACCTGGCCAATGAGGAATTGCTCAAATTTGCCCCGCCAGGCGCCGAGCGCATCTACGTTGGTAAAAGAGGCGGCGATCATACCCTGGGGCAGGAGGCAATAAACGCCCTGCTGGTCGAAAAGGGACGCGAGAAGGTGGTCGTGCGGCTCAAAGGCGGGGACCCTTTCGTTTTCGGCCGAGGCGGCGAGGAGGCACAGGCGCTGGTCAAAAACGGTATTGCGTTCGAAGCCGTACCTGGGATTTCCGCTGCTGCCGCAGTTCCGGCCTATGCTGGCATACCGCTTTCACACCGGGATTTTACGGCGACCATCGCCTTCATTACGGGGCATGAGAGATCGGACAAAGACGAGAATAAATCCAAAATAGCATGGGACAAGATTTCGACTGGAGCGGGAACGCTGGTTTTTTTCATGGGCGTTAAGAGCCTGCCTGAAATCTGCCGGAATCTCGTCCAATACGGCCGGCCGGCCGGCACCCCTGTAGCGGTGATTCGCTGGGGCACCACGCCGATGCAGCAAACAGTCACCGGCACCCTTTCCGATATCGTGCACAAGATCAAAGAAGCCAACATGCAGCCGCCTGCAATGATTGTTGTCGGAGAAGTCGTCACGTGCCGCGACGAGCTGAACTGGTTCGAGCGCCGGCCCCTGTTCGGACGAAAGATCGTGATTACCCGGGCAAGAGAGCAGGCCAGCGATTTCAGGGCGGAACTGGAAGAACTCGGGGCCAAATGCATCGAGTTTCCGACCATCTCCATAGCTCCTCCACCCTCATGGGACCCACTGGACGGCGCGATCCGGAATCTATCGCAATACGACTGGGCGATTTTCACAAGCGTAAACGGCGTAAAATTCTTTATCGAAAGGTTGCTCGCGGCTGGCAAAGACGCTCGAGACCTCAAGTCCATTCGGCTCGCCGCAATCGGACCCAAGACAGCCCAAGCTCTCGAATCGGTCGTGCTGCGCCCGGACCTGGTTCCATCCGAATACCGCGCCGAAGCCATACTGGACTCCCTTTGCGAACATAGCGTGCACGCAAAGCGCTTTCTCATGCCGCGGGCCCTGGCTGCGCGCGAACTTTTGCCCGAAAAACTAAGGGAACGTGGCGCGCAGGTTGACGTCGTCCCTGCCTACCAAACCGTTCTTCCCGAGCAGGACGCCCTTAAAATCCGGGCGCTTTTGACCAATTGCGAGATAGACTGCCTCACATTCACATCTTCTTCCACCGTTTCGAACTTCTTCGCCTTGATCGCAAACGAGGATCTCAATCGCTGCAAGGAGCGAATGGCAGTTGCCTGTATAGGTCCGATAACCGCTGAAACAGCGGCGAAGTTCGGACTCAAGACCTCTATTATGCCCGCTGAATACACAATCCGGGGGCTTGTGGATTCGATTGTGTCTTACTTTATGACTCATTAAACCCTCAAATTATCAAATTCATAAATTCCTCATTCAGGAGGGTCTATGCAGGGCGCTCTTTCGGGATTAAAGGTGTTGGACCTATCGCGGCTTTTGCCGGGACCGTTCTGTTCCATGCTCATGGCGGACCTGGGTGCGGATGTAATCAAGGTGGAAAACCCCCAAATGGGTGACTACATTCGGTCGTGGCCGCCCAAAATCGGAGCAAACAGCGGATTTCACGTTGTGCTCAACCGCAACAAGCGCTCCCTGACTCTTAACCTCAAAAACTCGGAAGCAAAGGGGATATTCGAGAAGCTGGCCGCTGGCGCCGATGTCGTTCTGGAAGGTTTTCGCCCCGGGGTTATGGCAAAACTGGGACTTGGTTACAAAAGCCTGGAGCGGATAAACTCGCGTCTGGTTTATTGCGCAATAAGCGGCTACGGCGCCGACGGGGTCCTGGTACACAGAGCTGGCCACGATGTAAATTACCTGGGCTTGACAGGGGTCCTTTCCCACAGCGGCAAAGGCTCGCCGACAATGAGCGGTGTCCAGATAGCGGACCTGGGGGGCGGAGGTCTTCTGGCCGCTTTTGCGATTATGGCCGCGCTTTTTGCTCGCGAGCGGCTTGGCAGAGGTCAGTTCGTCGATATTTCGATGGCTGATGGCGCGTTCGCCTGGAACTGCATGCGGTGGGGAAAATTCATTGCCGACGGCAAAGTTCCCGAGCCGGGAGACGGCATGTTAAATCACGGGCTGGCCTGCTACAACATTTATCAGACCATGGACGGGCGTCACATGAGCCTGGGTGCGCTTGAACCCCAATTTTGGCAGTCTTTTTGCCGAACCGCAGGACGCCCGCAGTGGGACACTCCACGCTATTTCGAACCCGGAGCGCATCAGAAGGAGTTGATTGAGAGCGTCGCTGAATTTTTCCGGCAAAAGAGCCTGGCCCAATGGGTCGAGCATTTCAAGGACGCAAACTGCTGCTGCGAACCGGTGCTAAACTTTGAGGAGGTAATGCAGAGCGAGCTGATAAAGGACCGCGCAATGGTAGTTGACCTCATACACGAATCCTGGGGCGCCTATAAGCAACTCGGCATAGCGCCGAAGTTTTCCCTTACGCCGGGTTGTCTCACATCCCATGCCCCAGAACTCGGAGAACACACACTCCCAATTCTCGAAGAACTCGGCTACTCAGCAGCAAAAATTGAGGAACTGAAAAATTCCGGGATAGTTTAACCATGCCTGGGGCTTGTCCGTAAGCAAGCCTCTAAGAGATGTAGTCTTCTTCGGGGCCGGCCAGTAATGCTTCCAGCTCTTCGAGTTCCTCGCGCTCTTTTGCCTGTATGGGGGCTTCCGGATCTGCTGTTTCCCTGATATGCTGCGGGCAGTTCATAACATCCTCCTGCTTTATGATCGGATAATGGGTAGCGTAAAATAAATATTCTTATATCCACATTAATTTAAGGACAGCCGCACCATTGTCAACGGGAAACTGCACTCACCGGTTTCGAATCTCTTGTTCTTCATGCATCTCGAAGCTGCCATCCTCTTTTCGGATGATCAGCATATCCCGGCCCTGCCGGTCGGTTACCCTTATGGCGCCGATGCAGGATTGCGGCAGTTGCTTTCCGCCGCTCTTCGGTTTCAGTCTGTCGAATATTAAGCCTGCGGCCACAAAGGCGGCTATGAGCCCGATGAGGAACAAATAAGAGAATTGATACATTAATTATCTCCCCCGATGCGCCTTCAAAAGCTCCCACGGGTGTTTTTGCTCGAAGAGGACCTGTGCATTATTGGTGCAGTCCCGAACACCGGACGGGCGCTAGTTAAACGTGGGGCCAGAATTGCACAACCTGAGAAGCGCGGCAAGAGAATAGTTTCCCTTAACGGGCGTCTAGGATTTTCGTTGTGATGCAAAACGTATCGGGTTATCTTCGGACAAAGCGGCGCCTGTTCGACAAACCGGAGCGCCAATAGTTTTGCCCTGATGGGTATCTAATGTTTTCAGGAGCCTTGATGAGCAGGATATCGAAATTTTTGATATTACAGGCATGCATTTTGTTATTGTCCTTTACAGCCGCAGCAGCGCCGGACGGGTTCGAGACCGACATGTGCTCGACCTCAGAAGGGCGGCTCCAGATCACTTTTCTAGGACACGCATCGCTTGAAATGGATTTCCACGGCAGGCACATCTATATAGATCCCTGTGGGGAGGTGACCGATTTTTCCAAAATGCCCAAGGCCGATATCATCCTTTTTACGAGCGAACACAGGGATCATTTTGACCTGAAGGCCATCGAGGAGCTTAGGAGTGAGAACACGCTGGTTGTGTTGACCGAACTGTGTGCAGCCAAATATACAGAGGGCATAGTAATGAAGAACGAGGACGTTAAAATAGTCCAGGGCGTCAGGATCGAGGGTGTCCCCGCATATAATATCGTCCACAAGCGTGTCTCCGGTTTTCCCTATCACCTTAAGGGTATGGGGAACGGCTACATAATTACATTCGGGGACACGCGTATCTACATTGCGGGCGACACGGAGAAAATACCGGAAATGGACGAACTGGGCGATATCGACGTTGCATTTCTTCCTGTCGCGCTTCCGGACGCAATGACGTTGGAGATGGCGGCCGACGCAGTGAAAGTGATAAAGCCCAAGATTTTTTATCCATATCGTTACGGCAATACGGACATTTCCGAGCTGAAGGAGCTTCTGAAGGGCCAGCCGGAGACCGAGGTCCGAGTCCGTAATATGAAATAACAGGTGTCCATCATGAAACACCGGATGAGACACTCGCAGGTTCCGGACAGAAACTGGCTAAGACCTGTTTTATCAGGTTTATATGCAATTTGTTAAACTCGTCATACGAAATACATTCAGGCAAAGACTGCGGACCACTCTCACCATTTTCGGGATGGCGGTGGCAATCCTCGCCTTCTGCCTGCTCGATACGGTTGTCGAGGCCTGGTATGTTGGCGTGAACTCCGCCGCTCCAAACCGGCTGGTATCCCGCAATTCCGTTTCTCTAATTTTCCCTCTCCCCCTGCACTACCGGTCCAGGATACAACTGGTCCCCGGAGTTGACCGGGTCGTCTACGCCAACTGGTTCGGCGGGGTTTACATTGACGAGCACCATTTTTTCCCGAGAATGGCTGTGGGACCTGAGAATTATTTCGACGTCTTTTCGGAGTTCCGTGTCTCCAGAGGCGAACTGACAGCGTTCTGGAAGCAGCGAAACGCGTGCATCGCGGGGCGAAAAATCGTAGAACAATATGGATGGAAACTGGGAGATACGATTACTCTGACCGGAAACATATACCCCGGGGAATGGCGTTTCGTGCTGCGCGGAGTATACAATGGCGCGACCAAATCAACTGACGAGACGCTGTTTTTCTTTCGTTGGGATTATCTTGACGAAACAGTGAAGAAGAACACCCCGGCGAGGGCCGGGAAGGTGGGCTGGTACGTGATTCAGGTACGAAATCCAGCCGATGCCGGGCAAATCTCGGAATCGGTGGACAATCTTTTCAAGAACTCTTCGGCGGAGACCCTGACCGAGACCGAAAAGTCGTTTCAGGCTGGGTTCCTGGCCATGACGGAGTCGATCGTAATAGCTGTACGGATCGTCTCATATGTGGTTATAGGGGTTATACTCATTGTACTTGTAAATACCATGGCGATGACCTCGCGCGAGCGTACCCCGGAGTATGCGATCCTGAAGACCATGGGCTTCGGGAGCAAACATCTGTGGCTGCTGATTGCCGGGGAATCGGTGTTTATTTCCATGCTTGGCGCGGCGGTGGGAATGGCGCTTTCCTACCCGGCGGCAAACGTTTTTTCCAGCAACACGGGATCGCTTCTGCCTGTTTTCCAGATACACTTTTGGAAGACGCTTTGCTTTTGCGCTCTTATTAGCTTCGGGATCGGAATCGTGTCGTCGCTGCTGCCGATCTGGAGCGCCAGCCGCCTTCGAATAGCCGAGGCGCTCAGGCATCTGGGGTAGAACAGGTCTCAGATGAAGTTAGGAGTGTTGTCAACAACCATGCCGCGCCATAAGGAGCATAGAATATGAGTGAACCCGGAATTCATCTTTTTATCGGCTTCAGAGGAGTGGGGATCGAAGAGGAGCTAAAATACCTTATCAGGGAATACCGTCCGGGCGGTATCGTCCTTTTCAAAAGAAACATTGAGGGCCGCGAGCAACTCAAGACCCTTGTTTCGAGCGCGCAGGCGCTTGCCATGGAAGAGCTGAAGCGCCCTCTTTTTTTTGCCATCGATCAGGAGGGTGGGAGCGTCCAGAGGCTTTCTCCCCACTTCCGCTCGATTCCCTCGGCAAGGTCTCTTGCTGAGCAAGGGCGCGAGGCTGTCGCCCAATGGGCCGCAACGTGTGCGGCCGACCTCAGGGAGATCGGAATCCAGATAAACTTCGCTCCCGTTCTAGATATAGTTTCCGAAGGAAAACAACATTTTATGGAGACCCGCTCATTTGGTTCTAGTCCGGCAACAGTATCTGATCTGGGAACCATATGGATCGAAACGCTTCAGGCAAATGGAATTTCGGCTACAGCAAAGCATTTCCCTGGACTTGGGCGCGCAGAATCGGACCCGCACCATTTTTCTCCTGTAATCGCCTACGACAATGGGGACGATTTCTACTTGGATCTTATGCCGTTTCGGTCCGCCATTCGGGCCGGAGTCAACTGTGTGATGACTTCGCATGCAGTCTATCGGGCGGTCGATAACCTCTACCCGGCGACCCTATCAAATGAAATCAACCACAGGTGGTTGAGAGAACGCCTCGGCTTCGGGGGCGTCCTGTTCGGCGACGACCTGGACATGGCAGCGATTTCAGAGAATTATTCGCCCGAAGAGACAGCATTTCTTGGACTTTCCTGCTCTATGGACTTCTTTTTGCTTTGCCAGAAGTCGGAGAGCATTGAGCCTATGCACAGGGCGATCGCTGATCAGCTCGACCGGAACCAATCCTTGCAAGGATTTCATTGCGCTACGATCCGGAGGCTTGAGATGTTGCGGCTTTTCCACTTCCCTGAGTAGCGCCAGGCGGTACGCGAGCCGGAAATGGCGGATAGGCCGGGATTCAAAGAAATATGTCCTCCAATCCCTAAACTATCACCATCGCCTTTATTGCCGTCCTGGTATCCATTGCCTTGTAGCCTTCGGGCACCTCATCGAGACAGAGGGTCAAATCCAGGACCGGAGAGGGATCGAGCCGACCGGCCAAAACGTCTGCGAGCAGTGCGGGGATGTAAGCCCGCACAGGGGCTACGCCCCCATTCAGATTGATGTTCTGGCGAAACATCCGCTCGAAGTTGATGATGACATTGCCGTAATGCGGCACCCCAACATAGCCGACCGTGCAGCCGGGACGGCAGATCCCGATCGCCGTATTCAGCGCATCGGTGGTTCCGACGCACTCAAGTACTGAATCGGCGCCTCCCCCGGTCATCTTTATAACTTGAGAGATGGCGGCCTCGCCTCGGCTTGCAATGATATCGGCAGCCCCGAAACTTTCGGCCAGCTCCAGACGTCTTTCCTGATGTCCCAGCATAATAATGCGCCCGGCGCCAAGTCTTTTTGCCGCCAGAACTCCGCACAGACCGACCGCGCCGTCACCAACAACCGCGACGGTTGCTCCCTGGCTAACCCCTGCAGAAACCGCCGCATGGTGTCCGGTACCCATCACGTCGGTAAGGGGCAGTATGGCCTTGAGGAGCGCGCTTTCCGAAACGCCATTCATTGAAAGATCTCGGGGCAGCTCGAGGAGCGTGCCGTCGGCAAAGGGGCTGCGTACCATCTCAGCTTGCCCCCCATCATTGCTCATGCCCCAAAACCCGCCGCGAACGCACGAGGTCTGCAATCCTTTTTGGCAGAATTCGCAAGTTCCGTCGGAGAAAGCGAACGGCGCCAGGACTCTATCTCCTTTTCTCAGCGTGTGAACCTCAGGACCGACTTCCTCGACGATGCCCATGAATTCGTGGCCCAATCGCCAGCCCGGCCTAAAAGGAGTAAGACCCCGGTAGTACCACAAGTCTGAGCCGCAGATGCATGCGTGCGTAACACGTACGATCGCGTCGGTCGGCTCGAGGATCTTCGGGTCCGGTACCTGCACGACACGCAAATCTCCGGGTGCGTAGAAAACGGTGGCCTTCAATTTTTCTCCTCCACACAAATCAAAGCGACTAAGGCATAAGGAACATTTCGCGCCAAGACCCGCTGCCTGCAAATTGCTAAAGCAATTTGACGTTTTACCTGATTGAGGTTTGAACCTGGCTTTAAAGTAACCACCTTTGATTGAGGGGACAAGCGAGCTTCTAATATAGGCGTTCACAACAAGTTGTGTGGATATGATTAAACCCTGCGCAGTTCAATGGAGCTGGAAACACCTGGAAATGAGCGACAAGACCTAAATTGATCTGGAGGAAGCTCCCTGCAAAAATGCATTATTATTTCCCGGCGATTGACCGATTTGCTAGAACATGGAGGCCGTTGGATGGATATGCGTTTTGATTCACCATTCACTGAAACGGCTTTGGAGATGATGAGCGCTTGGCTGGAAGCCGTATTGCCTGTCATTGCAGGCAATGGCGGAATAATAGCGCGGGATACTCCTTTTGCCCGAGTAGGAGCCTCCTGCGCAAACAACACATAATTATTGCGCGGCATTGACCGTTTTCCCGTGGGAAAGAGTCTTGCGATGGAGATATATGAAAATGAGACATTGAATGCCATAAAGCTGCAACTTAATGGCGTCATTGAATTTCTCCCGGATCCAACCTTCGTAATCGGCGTTGATGGTAAGGTGCTGAGTTGGAATCGCGCTATCGAAGAGATGACCGGGGTGCCCAAAGAGGATATGATAGGCAAAGGGGATTATACCTATGCAGTTCCATTCTACGGCGAGAGGCGGCCCCATCCTGCGGACCTGCTCGATATGAGCGACAGCGAGCTTGAGGCAAAATTCCGGCACGTAAAAAGGAAAGGCAACAATTTATCTGCTGAAACGTATGCCCCGTGTCTGTACGGAGGCAAAGGGGGCTACATCTTCTCAGCGGCGGCCCCGCTGTTCAATGCACAGGGCGTGCGGACGGGCGCCGTCGAATCCATCCGCGATGTCACCCAACGAAAAGAGGCAGAAGAAGCATTAAGGCGCAGCGAGGGGAAATACCGCGAGCTGGTTGAAAATGCCAACAGCATTATCCTGCGGCGGGACAGCAGGGGCAGAGTGACTTTTTTCAACGAGTTCGCGCAGCGCTTTTTCGGCTACAGCGAGCAGGAGATACTCGGAAAGAATTTAGTGGGAACTATCGTTCCTCCCGTTGAATCGACGACCGGCCGGGACCTCAAGCGGATGATCGAAGACATCGGACGTGACCCTGGCCGATACGCAGTAAATGTCAGCGAGAACATGCGCCGCAACGGCGAGAGGGTTTGGATCGCTTGGACCAACAAGCCGGTTCGGGATGAAAATGGGCGGATTGTGGAAGTCCTTGGTGTGGGAAATGATATTACCGAACTGAAGCGGGCGCGCGACGAGCTGTTCAATTCCCGCCAGATGCTCCAATCGGTCCTTGACAATATTCCACAGCGGGTTTTTTGGAAGGATCGAAATTCGGTCTTTGTTGGCTGCAACAAAGCCTTCGTCCTCGATTGCGGCTATGAGGAACAGGGTGAGCTTGTGGGCAAGACCGATTATGAGCACGCTTCGGCAGCAACTGCCGACCTCTATCGCGCCGATGATCGTGAGGTGATAGAGAGCGGCAGGCCCAAGATAAACTATGAAGAACCGCAAATCAGGCCCGATGGCTCTCAGGCTTGGCTGATTACCAGCAAGGTGCCCATGTTTGACCGGGACGGCCAGATAATCGGGGTCCTGGGAACTTACGAGGACATTACAGAGCGCAAGCGGGGGGAGGAGGCGTTGCGGAAGAGTGAAGAGCGTTACCGCAGCGTGATTGAGAATATGGGGGACGTTTTCTACCGGACGGACAAACGCGGCGTGATCGTAATGGCCAGTCCTTCGGCGGCCAGGGTCCTGGGATACGACTCTATTGACGAGCTGCAGGGCAAGCCGGTGGAGAACTTTTGGATGCATCCTGATGAGCGCGAAGAATTCATGCGCTCCATATGGAAAGATGGCGTGGTCAGAGACCGTGAGATAACCCTCAAGAAAAAAGACGGCTCGCCGCTTTCTGGTTCGGTCACAAGCACATACCGCAAGGACGATCAGGGAAACATCCTCGGAGTCGAAGGAATATTTCGTGATATCACCGAGCGCAAACGGGCTGAAGAAGAGCGCATGCGAATGGCGACAGTGATCGAACAGGCTGCGGAAGGCATTATTATAACCGATACAAATTGGATCATCGACTATGTCAATCCGGCTTTTACGACTATGACGGGCTATGAGGACACGGAGGCTATCGGTGAGCATTTGCGAATCCTTAAGAGCGATAAACATGACCGGGCCTTCTACAGGGATATCCGGAAAACGCTCACCGAAGGCCATGTTTGGTCGGGACGTCTTACTAACAAGAAAAAGGACGGCTCGTTGTACGAAACGGAGGTCACGGCATCTCCCGTTCGGAACCAGTCCGGGGCTATCATCAACTATGTAAGCATCTACCGGGATATTACCCGCCAGGTTAAGCTTGAAATGGACCTTCGCCAATCGCAGAAGATGGAAGCCATCGGCACTCTGGCCGGGGGGATCGCGCATGACTTCAACAACATTCTGACTGCCATAGTCGGCCATGCGGAAATAGCCAGATTCACGCTGGAAGAGGCAGACCCGGTACACCGCAATCTGGACCAGGTGTTGCAAGCAAGCGCCCGTGCAGCGGACCTCGTCAAGCGGATCCTCGCCTTCAGCCGCCAGACGGAACAAAGGCGTCAACCTGTACCCATCGTCTCCATTGTGAGAGAAGCGTTAAAACTGTTACGCCCTTCTCTGCCTACTACCATCGAAATTCGCGAGGAGATTTCATTGAGTCCGGAAGATGGAGTGATTTTTGCCGATCCAACCGAAATACACCAGGTGCTAATTAATCTTTGCACTAACGCGGCCTATGCCATGCGAGGCTCCGGCGGCGTTTTGCTCATCAGATTGTCTTATTCGGCCGTTGATGGCTGCCGGAACTCCCCGCACCCGGACCTTAAACCGGGGCGGTACGTGTGCCTCGCAGTAAGCGATACGGGCCATGGCATTGAGCCTGCGGTCATGGAAAAAATTTTTGATCCTTACTTCACCACCAAGATGACCGGTGAGGGCACGGGACTGGGGCTTTCGGTGGTCCGGGGGATCGTCAGGGCGTATGGCGGAGCGATAATTGCAGAGAGCACGCCGGGTAAAGGAACCACCTTCAATGTGTTTCTTCGAAGTATGGAGAAACAGATACCAACCGGAACGGAGGCAAGAGAATCTCTTTGTGTCGGCGCCGAACGAATACTCTTTGTTGACGACGAAGCAATTTTGGCGGAGTTGGGACAGGAACTGTTGGGGTCTCTAGGCTACAAGGTAATTACTAAAACCAACAGCTTCGAAGCCCTGGAGACTTTCCGAACCGATCCTCAGGGGTTCGATCTTGTCATTACGGACATGACCATGCCTGGTCTAAGGGGCGAAGAACTCGCCAGGGAAATTATCGCCCTTCGGCCAGGCATGCCGATCATCCTGTGCACCGGGTACAGCGAGCTTATTAATGAAACACAGGCGCGGGAAATGGGTATCAGCGAGTTCGTCATGAAGCCCTATATGGCAGCAAACCTCGCCGATACAATTAGAAAAGCGCTGAATACGCTTCGAACAATTTAGATTCACCTCAAAATAAAACCTGCAGCACTGAATCTGCTTTCCGTAGTCTCTCCTCAATTGTCCGTGTTTGCTCTGTGCCGATTCTGCCGATTTTGTGCAGGAAATGCAACCGTTGAACTGCCCCGAACAGGCCTTCTAAGGCTGAAGGCGTGTCCAGATCGTCGTTCATTCCTGCATCGAATGAAGCCGTGAGATCCTCTGTGAGGCTGCTTACAGTTTCGTTGTCTATGATCCGCTCAGTTTTCTCCCCTGGGATGGACAGATCTCGCGTCATTGCTCTCAGTGCATCCAGCTTCGAACTTGCCGCGCGAACTCCATCCATGCTCAGGTTGAGCTTTTTGCGGTATTGCCTCGACAGAAGGTAAAAACGGATTTGCTCCCAGGAAAAACCCTGCTCGATGAGATTGCCAGGATAAACTATATTGTGGAGGCTTTTCGACATTTTCTTTGCGTCCACCAGAACATGCTGGCCATGCAGCCAGTAGCGCGCCAGTTCTTTACCAGACACCGATTCCATAACGGCGATATTGTAATCGTGGTGCCTGTAGAGGTTGTCTATGCCTCCGCAGAATATGTCCAGGCAATAGCCCAGGGTTTCAGAAATCATGGCTGGGTCCTGCACGTTCCAGGAAGGCCTCCCCCTGCCTATCTCAGTGTCCCAGCAAACCTCATCGCCTGCCTCGCACCCGTGCCAGAGGATGAAATCGCCAAGGTTCCATCTGAGCCCCGGATAGGTGTCCCGCTTGAACCGTTTCCTGGTCTTGGGCCATTTGCTCATGTCCAGCCGAAACAGTTTGCCGAAATCCTTGAATTTGAGAGGATCGAAGAAGATGTCGGCTTTGTAACGGTAGGCATAACCTTTCTCGATCAACTTGCGGATCAGGTAAACGGCCTGTTGGACGCTGGTGGATGAGCGGGGAATCCGCTCGGGCAATTTTATCCTCAGCAGGCGGGCTTCCTCAATAAAGCGCCCGGCTATGGCGCCTGTAAGTTCTCCGACCGGCAGGCCGTGCTCTTGTGCTTCCTCGACGGCCTTGTCTTCAATATCCGTTAAGTTTATGACTCGCTTGACTTCATATCCCTGGTACTCCAGATATCGTTGAAGTAAATCCTCCCAGATGAACGTGCGATAATTTCCAATGTGAGGCGGGCTATAAATCGAGGGTCCACAACTGAACATCCTGACCACTCCCCGCGCCCGGCCGTTTTCCGGCCGAAAGGGTTCTTTTTGTCGAGTCATTGTGTTGTAGAGCTGGAGCATCGGTTCGACCCCGTCCTGAAGCTGTGAGTTTAGCTGAATCAGAATTTAGAACGATTATGCGGTTTTGTAAAGCCGGGTAAAATACGCGGGCTAACAGGCGAATAGAGCCTGCCGCTGACACGATCCAGTGTGAATCGGTGAACTGTTTTTTACGCATTGAATCAACTATTCACCGGTTATTCACCGATCTTTTTTATGAGGACCTTTCGGACCCTGCGGCCCTCCATTTCGACTATTTCAAAGCTGTACCCGCAACACTCGAAGAGGTCTGAGACAGCGGGCACCCTCTTGAGGTGAGCCATTGTAAAGCCCCCAAGGGTCTGAAAGCGCCTCTGCCGCTCACCGGGCAGTTTGCGGATGTGGAAAAAGGCTTTCAATTCATCAATGGGCAGCATCCCTCTCACCAGCCACACGCCTTCTTCTCGCTGAATAATTGGAGGCTCCTCCGGCACTTCCGGCAAAGCAATGTCGCCGACTATGGCCTCCAAAATATCGGTGAGCGTTATAATTCCCTCGATTGTACCATATTCGTCGACCACAATCGCCATTTGCTGGCCTGATTGCCGGAAGTTCTCCAGCACTTTCAGGGCTTGCGTGCTCTCATGGACGAAAAGGGGCTTATGCATTAAGGCCCTGAGATCAAGGGGCTTGCCGCTCAGGCAGTTCGCAGCGATGTCGCGAACATGGACTACCCCCTGTATATGTCCCGCCTTCTGGCCGATGGGAAACCAGGAGTAGGGGCTTTTGGCGATTTTCCGTCTCGTCTTGTCCGGTGACTCGTTTATATCCAGCCACAAGACCTTGTTGCGCGGAGTCATCATCACCCCGACACGGCGGTCTCCAAGCCGGAAGACCCTTTCCACGATATCGTGCTCGGCTTCTTCGAATACCCCGGCAGTGGTGGCCTGCCCTATGAGCATGCGGATTTCTTCCTCTGTCACAGGCGCCTTCTTTGCCAACCTGAACCTGAAAAAGCGCAGCACGGTATCGGTCGAGAAGCTCAGTACATGGATAATGGGTGAGGTTATGGCGGCGAGTCTTGCCATCGGTTTTGCAACCGCCGAAGCAATGCGCTCGGGGGTGGATACGGCGATCCTTTTCGGGATAAGTTCGGCCAGCAGCGAGAAGTAGGTGATAAGCCCGACAACCAGCGCCAAGGCTATCGAGTCGCTGTAGCGCCCGATGTATGGGATAGACGAGAGCGTTGCAGCCAGATGTCCGGCAAGGCTTGCCCCGCCGAAAGCCCCGCTTAGAACGCCGATGAGCGTTATTGCGATCTGTACGGTCGCCAGAAATCGATTTGGGTTCTCGGCCAGGTCCAGGGCCACGCGAGCTTTCGAACTTCCCTCCTCAGCGTGTCTTAACAGCCGCGTTTTGCTCGACGAGATCACGGCAAGCTCCGACATTGCAAAAAGACCGTTAGTCAGTATGAGCAGCAAGACAATAATGATGTCCACCATGCCCCAAAGCATTTTTCTCTCCGGTTTACCTTTTTTTTAAGTGTAGTGGTGCGATTCGCGATTCACCAATTGGCCCATTCCAATTTTGCGAGCAAAATCGAAGAGGCGGGTCGATCCCCGCCTCCCGCATGCATTCTTTCCCGATCGTGCCGCAGGCCCCTCAGACCACGGAAACAGAGCTTGCCTGCGACCCCTTGTCACCTGATCGCTCAATAAAGGTTACCTCCGTCCCGACGTTGAGTACTTCGAATTTGCCGTCGAGGACGGCGTTCTTATGAAAGTAAACCTCACGTCCCTCATGTGTCATGAGAAATCCGTAGCCTTGCTCCGTAAATATCCTGAGCACCCTTGCCACCGGCTTCTCAAAGTGAGTCTTTACCTCACCCCTTTGCCTGTCCGCGTACTCCTTTACACGTCGCTGGGCGGTTTCAAACGAATTCACTATCGCCACATGGAGATCTTCGTCAGGTTCTCTTTTCACAATCAGCTCACCGCCAGGCACGGTTATATCGATCCTGACGTTATACATTATTCCACTTCGCTGGCTGCGGTGAGGCACATCCACTTTCACCCGGCACCCTATTATCTGGTCGTAGAACCTGTCTAGTTTTAAAGCTTTGTCCCGAATGAGATCTTCGGTTTCACCGTTGATGCGCACGTCGCGTGCGCTGATTTCCAGAGGTAATTTCATGAGATTCTCCCCTTTTATACTCTCTGTTTATAAATTAATCACGCCGTGGCGTCGTGATGAGTTGTCAGCAATCTTCCCGCTCCGCGATGTTATCCTTTCAGTTTTGAGGAGATCCGGCTCCGTGATTCGAGCGTCTTGTGAACCGGACACCGGTTGGCGATCTCGAGGATTTTCTGCCGAGTGGGCTGGTCAAGGTCCCCATTCAGCTCGATCTCCCTTTCAATGAAATCTATTTTGCTCCTCGGGTCTTCGCAATCCTGGCAGTCTTCAGCATGGATTTTATCGTGCTTTAGTCTTACGATAATGGAGTCCAAAGGCAGTTTCTTGCGGTCCGCATACATTCTGAGGGTCATCCCAGTGCAGGCGCCAAGGGCCGATACCAGCAGGTCGTAGGGAGTCGGCCCGCTATTGGCCCCTCCCGCCGAGATCGGTTCATCGGCGACCAGGCTGTGTCCGCCGGCGACAATCTCAGTCCGAAAGCCGGTCATGCCCGTACGGGCTATGATTCGGTTATCGGATAGTTCAGGTTGAATATATTTTCTCTCTGAAATCTTTAGATATTTAGATGCCCAGGCCGCAAGCACCGAGCCGACGTAGAGGGAATCTTCGCGGTTGGAGAGCAGGTGATCGGCTTTGTCGAGCGAAATGAAACTCTTCGGATGCCGCGCCGCAGTAAAGATCTTCGCAGCCTGATCAATCGATACGATCCGGTCTGTGGGAGAATGGAAGATCAAAAGGGGTCTTCTAAGCGCGCCTATCGCCTCCGCCATGTTGTCCTGCTTCAGATCGTTCAGAAACTGCGTCTTTATCTTGAAGTCTCTGCCGGAAATATTGATTTTAGTCTCGCCGTCTTTTTCGAGTTCCTCAAGCGGGGGGCCATCGATGCTGCTGAGCAGACCCTTGAGGTCGGCGGGCGCGGCAATAGTGGCAACCGCCTCGGCCGAAGGTATCCCCTGGGCAGCCTGAATCACTGCCGCCCCGCCGAGCGAATGACCGATAAGGAGCCTGGGGGGCTCATAGGCGTCTTCTAAAAAGTGGGCAGCCGCAATGAGGTCTGCCACGTTGGTCGAGAAACTTGTTTCGGAAAAATCCCCCTCACTTTCACCAAGGCCTGTAAAATCGAACCTCAGCACTGCTATCCCATGGAGCGCCAGCGCCCGGTTAATGTTCACGACGGCATTGAAGTTCTTGGTGCAGGTGAAACAATGGGCAAAGACGGCAAAAGCGGTTGGCTTCTCGTCGAGCGGCAGATCCAGGCGAGCGGCGAGCCGTTTTCCATCCGGGTTCTTAAAATAGAGCTTCTGAAATTGCATGATGGCCCTCCGCGTGGCTCGGTAATTTGCGATAAAGCGGCCAAAGCGGCGCAAATGGCTTCGCAACGATCCGAGTTGACTTTAATCATTTTGCCGTGTCGTGCAATCGTATATCGCCGTGTCCGTGTGCCGGCGCCTCTCGGCCTCATAACGGCAAGCTTTTGGTGTTTCACGCTTCCATTGCATATCCGTTTTCCGCTCTCCAGAACTGCTGTCGACGAATTTGCCGTCGTTACAAATTTGCTTGCGTTAAGGGAAAAATTTCACTAGAATGCGTGCTGGCTCGATTGGATTTTTCTTCGTGTACTTTGGTTGACAAGCTGTTTTGTGACATTTAGCTGGCAAGGCAAAAACAAAAGGAGGAGAGCCCGGAATGAAAAAAGGAAGGTTAGTCTCGTGTTTGGCCATTGCGGCTGTATTCATCTTCTCAGCGGCGTTGCTGGCATTGGCCGCCCAGCAGGCGCCCGAGACAATCACCCTTAAACCGGCGATTTGGCCCTCACCGACCAAGACGCCCGTGCAGTTGAGCCACAAGAAGCATTCGCAGGAATACAAGGTTGCCTGTGACCAGTGCCATCATCTCTATAAAGATGGTAAGAATACGTGGAAAGAAGGCGACAAGGTCGAACAATGCGAGAAATGCCACACCGAAGCGACCATCCAGGGCGAGATGAAACTTCCCCCGGATCAGCAGAAACTTAACCTCAAGACCGCATTTCACAAAAATTGTCAGCCCTGCCACAAGAAGATGAAGGCGGAAAAGCCGGACACCAAGGCCCCGACCACCTGTGCCGGATGCCATCCGGGTGCAAAAGAATAAGAGTAGCTCCCACGAAGAGTTTGAATCATGGAAAAAGCCCACGGCACACGCGTGGGCTTTTTTGCATGATTTTTATAACGCCAGGACAATACCTGCCGGCGCCTGCCCCCGACGCTATAGCGGTTTTCGAGTCCTTGCCGTGAGCCAACAATAAAGCCGCTTGCTCCAATTGAGTCAAGCGGCTAGTTTGTGGATGGAACCCGGTCCAGCGGTGAGGGCAAACTAGACTTCTTCCACTGTGATTGCGGCCTGTTCGCAGACTTCCACACAGCTTTCGCAGCCCAGGCACTCATCCTCATTCACCGGTTCGGCCTTGCCGTCTACAAGCTCGTATACATCTACGGGGCATACATCTACACATTCGGCGTCGCCAGTGCACTTGTCCTTGTCAATCGTTACTTTGAAGCTCATTTTTTCCTCCACTAGAGTTTAGAAAATTCGGGCACAACCGCTTCAGGAATTGTTATCAATCCCGTTGCTTCCGCTTAACTGACAGGCCTGTTCGTATCCCCATCCAAACTTAAAGTCAAGCCGGAAATAGCAACAAAATACATCCCGCATGTGGGGGGCCACAAACCGCCTCGGCACGGGGGCGCCAAGGCCATGCACAGCCGTGAGCAACCCATGCGTGAATAAAAATACAAAACTTTGCCAAAATTCTTTTACACTGCTTTTGTCAGTGTGAAAAGAAAAAATGATGAGCGGCTGATGGGGCAATGGGAGAAACCGGGGGCAGCAGGGAGCGGGGAATTTTTCGGAGACGGGGAGATGTCTCCACCTCTCGCAGTCTCCTTATCTCGTTTTTCCCCGCTCCCCGCTGGCGTAGTGCGTGGGTGAACCACGGAGCGTTCGCTGATTTGCGCCAAAGGACTCGTGTCAAGCGGACACAGGCAAGCCGGGATCGAAGCAGGATGGCCCGCAGCCAACAGATGCAGGATGCCGGAATTTATCCGGTATCAGCAGACTGGGGCCCGGTTTTCAGAACATCCACCACGCTTCGTTCCTCAATCCATGCCGCTGCTCAACTTCAGCCGAACCATCCATCCGTAGCTCGATCTAAACGCAGCCGGTCGGTTTGGGCAGTCCGGCCATTTTGCATGCGCCCTTGCCCGGTCCCGATGGAAACAGCTCATAGATGTACTTGAGCTTGTAGCCGGTGACCTTGGTGAGGATCCGGACCATCGGAGCGATCCCGTGCTTCCTGTAGTAATCCTGGAGCACGTGAATCACCTGCCAGTGCTCATCGGTCAGGTCGGTGATACCCTCGGAAGACTTCACGTAATCAACCCACTCGGGGCACCATGTGTCGAAGCTGGCAATGAAGCCGTCCTCGTCCACCTCAAAATTCTTGCCTTTAAATTCAATCTGGCCCATTAAGTTCCTCCTTCAATAGACCGTGGGGATGTTCTGAGATTTCGGCCGGACCCGGTCCAATCCGGCATCAGCAGAAATTGATGTTTTAAGCCTCTTATAAGATCCCGCTACGGCTATCATTGCATCTGCCCATAGCTCGTTTCCGGCTGCGTGCAGGTGCGAGTAGCCCGCAAGGACGTTCTTATAACAAATGCCGTCCCAGCCTGCCACGATTCCGTGCCCCTTCTTCAACCTGAAGACGAAGCGGAAGGAACCGGGGTCGAGCCGGCCGACAATTCCCGAATAATGGAATTCATGTCCCCGGATAGTCGTTCCTTCCGGAAAAAAAGGATTGGGGCTGACGCACTCCATAACCGTATAGCCATGCCCTTGCGGTTTCGTCCCCAGACTTATCTCGAAAGGAAACACACCCACCATCGGATGGAGTTTTTCCCGGTGACGAATTCCACGACACAAAAACATGAGTCCGCCGCATTCAGCATAGACCGGCAAGCCGGCATCCACGGCGGATTTGACTGAATCGCGAAAGACCTCATTGGCAGCAAGCCTGTCCAGATGAGTTTCCGGAAATCCGCCGCCAATGTACAGCGCATCGACTTCAGGTAAAGGCGTATTCTCCAGGCTTGAAATCTGTACAAGAGATGCGCCTCTTTCTTCGAGCGCTTCGAAATTCTCCGGGTAGTAAAACTGGAACGCGGAATCCCGGATTATACCGATCTTAACCGAACAACGGCTAATCTCAGGAGCCGCACTCGGCATGGGGCAACCCAGGGCAGGGGCCGCAGCCGCCAGTTTCCAGAGCGCCTCGAGGTCGAGGTATTCGCTCATTTTAGCCGCAGCAACCGAGACGGATTCCGGGCTGTTTTGGGCTTCGTCGAGCGGAACCAGTCCGAGGTGGCGCTCGGGGAAAAAGTTGCGGGTCTGCCTTGGGACCACACCCAGGACCGGAATCCCGCACCACTGCTCGATTGATTCCCTGAGCACCTTCTCATGCCGCTTTCCGGCCACCTGGTTCAAGATTACACCTGCGATGTTCACGCCGGTATCGAGCCTTTGGCATCCCAGCACCATCGCGGCGGCCGTGCGCGTCACCTTTGTTGCGTCCAAAATCAGAACAACCGGGCACCTAAGAAGTTTGGCAAGCTCGGCGGTCGAATAGCTGCCGTTTGCGTCAACTCCGTCGTAGAGGCCCCGGTTTCCTTCGATCAGGCTCACGTCCGCTCTTGCAGAGCGCATGACAAATGAGCGCAAGATCTGCTCAGGGCTCATGAGAAACGGGTCAAGGTTGTAGCAGGAACCGCCCGAAGCAGCGCTCAACCAACCCGCGTCAATATAATCGGGCCCTTTTTTGAAAGCAACGACACGCAGCCCAAGATGGCGCTTCCATGCGGCGCAAAGTCCTACTGAGATAAGCGTTTTCCCGGCGCCGCCGCGCATAGCAGCTACTATCAGGCGCGATCTGTTAACTTCCATATTCCATCCAACAAGAATAGGCCATATGGGTCCAATCGGACCTATATGACCTAAATCTTTCTAGAACTTGAACTGGGTCGTCGTTCTCCAAGTCGTCATGGCAAGACGGTAGTCGTCAATATGCTCATGGCCAAACTCCAGGCCTGTTTTCTCGAAGAAACGCTCCCAGCCGATCCTGTTTACCCACTCGCCGATTCGCTCATAACGGCGGGCACTGGCCGCGTAAGCCTCGACGATGTTTTTGATCGTCTTGACCGTGGTGGGCCACCTGGGCGGTTCGTTGGGGATAAAGGGAACAGCCAGTTTCGAGAACATCGGGGTCGATTTCACGTTGGAAACTTTGCCGCCGACCCAAATGGCGATCCCGTCACCTTCTCCGTCCGCCAGGGGTAGGGCCGGGCACATGGTGTAGCAGTTTCCACAAAACATGCACCGGTCGTTGTTGATCTCAATGCTCTTCATCTCGCCGACCTTTTTGGGCTTGATTGCAGCGGTCGGGCATGCAGCGATTACCAGAGGAATTTCACAGACGTTCTGGACCCGATCATGTTCGACGAAGGGGGGTTTCCTGTGAACGCCCAGAATTGCGATATCGGAGCAGTGAACTGCCCCGCACATGTTAAGGCAGCACGCCAGGGCTATGCGGACCTGCGAGGGCAGTTTGTGGCTTCCGAAATAACCGAAAAGCTCGTCCATCACGGCCTTGACGACACCGGAGGCGTCTATGGCCGGGGTGTGGCAGTGTGCCCAACCCTGGGTATGGACGATATTGGTGATGCAGTTTCCTGTCCCGCCGATGGGGAACCAGTTGCCACGGCCGCGCAGGTCGGCCAGCAGGGGCTGAAGTTTGCTCTTGTCGCTTACCAGGAACTCGATGTTGTTTCT
>Ga0208188_1000120_pt1 | contig 67000 bp, 54 predicted proteins | sample June2015DPH_8_50_FD_184698 | JGI IMG/M metagenome (GOLD analysis project Ga0208188, IMG submission 184698) | Peatland microbial communities from SPRUCE experiment site at the Marcell Experimental Forest, Minnesota, USA - June2015DPH_8_40... | ecosystem: Environmental > Terrestrial > Soil >...
CCTGTCAAGTCCTTTTTTGGGGAATGCGAAAATAGGAAGGGTTCAGGAGAACTCGAGGGGAACGCCGGGAGATGCGCGGCTCCTAGCTACAGCCGGAAGCGCCTATCTGCCGTTTCCGAAGCTGCTGTCTGGAAGTTGTCGTTTAGAACCTTGTTGGTGGGCTCTCTTCTGGTCCTCCAAAAAAACCTTGTTGCACGAGCGGCTTTTTGTCCCCTCCCGCCTTACCCTTTTAACGTTCTAAGCGAAAGAAGACCACATTTGCATAAAGTCGAATACTGTTCATCTACCTTGAACTTGGGCCAAGCGCTTGTAACCACCCATAATATGAAGAACAAAGCGAGCATCATGCGCCGCATCATGCCGGACCTCCGAGATAAAACTAGCAGCTCAAAGCGGACGCCAGCTCTATTGACGGGGCAGGACGACACCCACCTCGACGTTTCCGTCGGCCCTCACTTCAATCACCCGTTGTACCGGCTTGAGTCGGAAAGAGAAATGACCAGTGTGTGCTGCCCTGCGGGGAGGCTAAACGAGGTGGGCGTTTGACTTTCAACCCCATTGCCGTCTGCCAAGACTGTGGCACCCGAGGGGATTGTCTTCACGGCAACAATCCCCGGCGCCGCATCTTATCCACCCATGTTGACCCTGACCGTCACCAGCGCCCCACTCCTCACCGTGAAGGTGCCTTCATAAGGCTCCCACCCCGGACGCCTGACCGTATATTTGTGGCTTCCGGCGACCACGGTAAGCCGCACCGGGCTGGGCCCTATCAACTTCCCATCTATCAACACGTCCAAGCCGGGTGGCGTGGTCGTGACAGCGACTTCTCCCTTCGCCGCTGAAAGCTGGGCGTTGATCGTCGTGGTTTTCCCCCCTTCGATGGTTACGGACTGCTGGTAATCACCGTACCCCTCTTTTGAAATGACCACTTGGTGGGTGCCGGCGGGGCGGGTGATCGTGGACGAGTAAGGGGTGACCCAATTAGGTTGGCTGCTGCCATCTACCGAAATCTTGGCCCCAGCAACATCCGCCGTGACCAGCAATTGGCCCATCGTGGGGGTCGCGCTGGGCCCTCCGCCACTGGCAGAGGGAAGGGAGGTGGCGCCGAGTCCTCCGCCACTGGCAGAAGGAAGGGGAGTCGCGCCAGGTCCTGCGACACTGGTAGAGAGAAGGGGAATTGCTCCAGGCGCCTCGCGCGCCTTCGTGGGAGGTCTCCCCCCACGCGCCTCGCTCGCTTTCGTGGAAGATTTCCCCCCGGTCGCAGCAGGTTTTTCCGCTAGGGTATTGCTCGGCGGTTCGGGCGCGTGCGCAGGAAGGCTGGCGTTGACGCTGTTAATCTTCCCGCCCTCGATGGTTACCTCTTGCTGGTAATCATCGTAGCCCTCTTTCGTAACCAGCACTTGGTGAGAACCGGGCGAAAGATCGGGAATGGTGCACGGCGTGACCCAATTAGGCCCGCTCAGACCATCGACCGAAATCCGCGCCCCAGGAATATTCGACTCAACATGCAATTGCCCGACCGGGGGGTTGGCTACCTGTGGCTTCCCTTTATGGAGATAGAAGTATCCTCCTCCCCCGAGGATTCCCAGGATTACAACGCCAAGCAGCGTCATGAGGACCCAAACCATCGGCAAAGTACGCGGTTTTTGGTAGGTCGGCGTCGGCGCTATGACCTGTACTGGCGCTTGCTCGGGGGAAGGTTGTTGAATAGGCGCTATCCGAGCCGGTTCTGCCGGGGCGGCGGGCGGCCTTGAAATCTCAACGGGTGGCGCCGCCGCACGCTCCAAGTCTGTGCTCGGCAGGGGCGGGACCTTGAAGATGGCGGTGGCGGAGGGCACCGCCGGTCCCCCCACGTACTTGAAATTCTTCAGGTCATACGCCAGTTCCCGGCAAGTCTGGTAGCGCTCGTCGGGGCTCTTTGCCAGGGCTTTGCAAATCACGTAGCTTAGACCCGGATGAATCGTGGCATCCAGTTCACGAGGCGGAATCGGGTTTTCGTTAATGATCTTATAAATGACGGTGGTAATGTTCTGTCCGGCGAAGGGCATTTCGCCGGTCACCAGGTCGTAAAGGATGATGCCCAAAGAAAAGATATCGGAACGGCCGTCAATCTGGCGGCCCTTGACCTGCTCCGGCGACATGTAATTGGGCGTGCCCAGGACTTGCCCGGCTTGTGTCATCCCCATGGACATCATCTTGGCTATGCCGAAGTCGGTCACTTTCACTAATCCGTTATCGAGAATCATGATGTTGGCAGGCTTGATATCTCGGTGAACGATGCTGTGTTGGTGGGCGTGGTCCAGCGCGCTGCAAACCTGGTCGTAGATCGGGATGATGGTTTCGATCGGAAGGATATTCTGGCCCTCAACCAGCTTCTCCAGCGATTTCCCTTCCAGGTATTCCATGATCAAGTAGAGGATGCCGCTGTCTTCGCCGTAATCGAAGACGTTGACGATGTTGGGGTGGCTCAGCACGCCGGCCGCTCGGGCCTCGCGCTGAAACCGGGCCCTGAACTCCTGGAATTCTTGTGAAGTAAGACCTTCGGTAAGCATGGTCTTGATCGCAACGGTTCGACCGATGACAGGGTCGTAGCCCTGATAAACAACACCCATAGAGCCGCGTCCCAGCTCACGCACAACCTCGTATCGGCCCGCCTTGGTCAGCGCGTCCGCCATGTGACCCTCACATTCTTCCGCTTGGCGCTTCTACGCGAAGTCATTGAGCAGACACTAATTCCTTGCCGCGTCACGACTACCAGCCCGGGGGAACACCTCAGCCCTGAAAATCCCCACAACTGGCCAAGCCTAACGCAACAGGGTATTGATGTCAAGACGTGTCGAGTCAAGTTAACTGCCCTTCCGCCCCCAGTGCCTAGCCCCCAACACCCAGTCCCTAGCCTCGAGCGACTGCTGCTTCAGGCTGGGATCGGGCACGGGTTCCTACCGGCGCAGGTAGTCGTCTTTCCCAGTTAACCAATCAACGCGGATTGGGCTGAACACATCCAGGGCCAAGGAATCTTCCAGCGCCACCACGCGGTGGGGCACGTTCGAGGGAATGAGAAGCACATCACCCTCCCGGGCCACAATCTCTTTGCCCTCCAGTTCAAACCTCAGCGCACCGGCCGAAACGGAACTGATCTGTTCGTTCTCATGATGGTGGAGCGGCACCACGGCATCCTTAGCGATGAAGATCTGCGCCATGGTAATCTTCTCGCCCGAGATAACTTTCCTCGAGATCTTGTCGTTCAGGACTTCCTTCTTCACATTCTCCCAGGAAAAAAGCTCCATAAATCTTCCTCCCTAAACCCCAACGAATCCTCATATTCTACAGAGGATTCAGCAGTCGGGATTCAGGAAAAAAACACCAGCGGGCTCCCCTGAAGCCTTCCCGCCCTGCGGCGCCGAATCCTGAATCCTGCTTTTCCAGCTCCTGCACTTTGCCCCTTGCCAGGTGGCTGAGGACGGGAGTTGCTGGGATGGGAGTAGCTTACGGGGGCGGCGGGGATTTTTTTTGCTGGCAATTCTCAGCGTCTTGTTGTATCAAGTTCTTGCGCTGCTTGAAGAGCGGGAGCTTCGTGAGCGGTTCGGCCGACAAGGCGAGGCTTATGCGCGGGCGGTCCCGCGTTTCCCGGCCCGCCTGCGGCGCAATACCGAACCCCAGATGTTGCTTTGGACTGGAGGTCTCCATGCGCAAGATGTTTATTCTCCTGGTTTTTTTGGGCTTGCTGGTTTTTGCCTGCCCTCTTCAAGCCCAACAAGTCTGTCCTGGTCTGCCCTATGTTGCGAATACTCCTGAAGATGAGCTCATGCAGGCCGTCAACGGCGCGGACAAGCCCGAAGAGCAGGTGGCTGCCCTGGACAAGTATGCCCAGGAGCACGCCGATTCCAAATTCATGCCTTGTGTTGATGAATATTATACGATGACATACCTAAAACTCAACAACTATGACAAAGTTGTTGAATACGGAGAAAAAGGCTTGGCCTCAAATTACAAAGACGCGATGCTGATGCTCAACGTTCTGAAAGGCTACGTGGGCTCCGGCAAGGTCGCCGATTCCGCCTTCGACATCATCAATCAGGCCCCGGACGTGATCAAGGCGGAAAGCAAGCCGGCCAAACCGTCCAACGTCAGCGACGCGGAGTGGCAAAAGGCGCTGGAAGAAAACGCGGCGCAGGCCAAGGACGAGCTTGCCTATGTGGTCTATGCCTTCCTCCAGCTCGTCCCTCGGGTGAGCGATCCCAACAAACGCATCGAGCGCTTGGACGGCTTTGCCAAGACTTTCCCCGAGGACGTGGAGAAGAACGCGGCGCAGATCAATTTCGATTACTTCATCGCCTCCAAGATGGCGAATAAGCCTGATAAGGCCATGGAGTACGGTGAGAAGACTATCGCCGCGGACCCCAACAATCTGGTGGCCCACAATCTCCTGGCGTACGACTACGCCATCGGCCGGACCAACCCTGATAAGGCTGCCGATTATGCGAAAAAAGCTATTGAACTGGCGCAGCAAATGAAGAAGCCCGAGGGTCTTTCCGATGCTCAGTTCAAGCAGGAGCAAGATAACCAGCTCGGCATGGCTCACCTCTCGCTGGGATACGCTACTTTCACGCGGGCGGTCGCGGCCAAGATAAAAAAACTGGGGCCGGCGATCGACGAACTCAAGACGGCGGCGGATCTGCTGGGGGCCAATCCGGAATTGCAGGGACAGGCCTTGTATTACTTGGCGTACGCCTATGAGTCCGGAGCCCCGGTCAACCACAAGGGGGCCATCGAAGCTCTCAACAGGGCGGTGAGCCTGCAAAGCTCCTGGAAAGCGCCCGCCGACGATCTCCTCGCCAGGGTGAAGAAAGCCGCAAGTGGGGAGGAGTGAGCCATACCCAGGGGCGGCCCGCCGCAGCAGGTCAGGCCGCCCCTGAGCGGTGCTTCCAAAGCAAGTAGGCGGGAATCCCCAGGGCCACAATGCCGCAACCGATGCCCGCCTCAAGCGGCCTCGCGAGAAGCGTGTTCAGGATGAAACAGGCGGCAGCAATTAGGAAAGCCGCCGGAACAAAAGGGTAGCCGGAGACTCGATAAGGGCGCGGCAGGTCCGGTCTCTTGCGGCGTAAGATAATAACTGCGAGTACCGTCAGGGCATAGAAGATCCAGCCGGCAAAGATGACGTAGGTAAAAAGCTGCTCATAGGTGCCCAGAAGCACGAGGAGAACCGCCCACGCACCCTGGAAGAGCAAGGAAAGGTGTGGGGTTCGGAACCTGGGATGAACATTGCCACACCAGCGAAAGAAGAGGCCATCCCTGGCCATAGCGTAGTAGACTCTCGCGCCTGCCAGGATCATTCCGTTCACGCACCCTAACATGGCAACGATAATGGCGAGCGTCACCCAATGGGCGCCGCCCCGTCCGAAAAGACGCATGCCGGCCTCCGCGGCTACGCGCGGAGATTGAGCCACCGTCAACAGCGGTAGCACGTGGTAGTAAACCAGGTTCACCAGAATGTAGATGACCACGACCCCGGCCGTCCCCAGGATAAGCCCCAGGGGAAGGTTGCGTTCAGGGTTTCTGACTTCATCGGCCGCAAAAGTGCCATTGTTCCAGCCATCGTAAGCCCAAAGTGCTGCGACCATAGCTACGCCAAAGGAGGAGAGAAAGCCCCACCCCGCAGGCGTAGGCAGTCTAACCGTGCTGTAGACGGGCCCGTGCACGAGCGCGAAGCCAAGTGCGACGATGGCGACCATCGCACCCACCTTGGCGCCGGTCAGGACGGACTGCACCCAGCCAGCTTCGCGCACACCGCGATAGTTTATGGCCGTCAGAACGACGATCGCCAGGCTGGCCGCCAGTTTCTGCTGCCCGGGATGGATGGGAAAGAAATCGGCCAAATACTGTGCGAAGCCCACGGCTACAGTCGATATGCCGCCCGACTGCACCGCCAGAAAGAACGTCCAGCCGCACAGAAAGCTCACTAAATGCCCGTAAGCCTCGCGCAGATATACGTACTGGCCGCCGGCCTGGGGCAGCATGGCCGCAAGCTCAGCGAACGAAAGTGCCCCAAACAGGCTGAGCAGTCCGGAAATTATCCACACGCTGAGGGCGGCTCGTTCGCTGCCCACTTCGCGAGTGACTTCCGCCGGAACGATGAAGATGGCGGAGCCAATCATGATCCCCATGACAATTGCCGTGGTATCCCATAACCCCAGGGCACGAAGGAGTGGGGGCTGCTCAGAGACTGCGCTGGCGGGTTCCGTGCCGGATTTGACCGGATCCATATCGCAAATGCCTGTTATTTCAGCCTGCGACACAATAGAGGAATCGCGGAGCCCGGTCAACAACGATCTAATTGGGAAGCGCTGGCGCCGGTGCGAAGATTCCCCAGCTACGCGAGCCCACACTGAATGTATAATTAAGAGGTGGGAATAAGTGGGGGTAAGCTCTGAAACAACGCCTGAGGTGTTGGTGAGCATTCGACCTTGGGTTACCTGGAAAGAATGAGCGCAATCTGCGCCGTATCCTCGCATCGTGACGATCCTGCAACGTGGATTGAAGCGAAGGCTAGCCGGAATTAGCGACTATAAGGAGTTACCGTACGTATGGACCTAAGCCCGCAGGATGTTCTGAACGCTTTGAGGACGGTCAACGATCCGCACTTGCAAAAGGATATTGTTTCGCTCGGATTCGTAAAGGACATCGAAGTGGGGGATCGCCGCGTGAGCATCTTGATGCAGACAGCGAGCCCTGCCAGAAACCAATTGGTTGCGGACATAAAACGCGTTGTGAACGGACTGGGTGTGCCCGATGTTGAAGTGCGCGTGACCGATCCGGCTCCGCCCACCCATCATGGGCAGCCGAACCTGATACCCTTGGTCAAAAACACCATTGCCGTGGCGAGCGGCAAGGGTGGCGTTGGCAAATCGACGGTAGCCGCCAACTTGGCCATCGCACTCGAGCGCACGGGCGCTCGCGTCGGCCTGATGGACACAGACGTTTACGGCCCTAGCGTCCCCATTCTGATGGGCGGCAATGAGCAACCGCGTGTCGTGGAGGGCAAGATTGAACCGCCCCTCGCCTACGGCGTCAAACTCATCTCCATGGCCTATTTCTTGCCCAAAAACGAAGCCGTCATCTGGCGCGGCCCCATGCTCCACAAGACCATTCAGCAATTCCTCGGCGACGTGCGCTGGGGTGAACTGGACTACCTTATTATGGACCTGCCGCCGGGGACGGGCGACATTCAGTTGAGCCTGTCGCAAACTATCCCGCTGACCGGCGCGGTAATTGTTTCGACCCCCCAGGATCTGGCTCTGTCGGTAGCGTCGAAAGCCATCGCGATGTTCGAAAAGCTCAATGTCCCTGTGCTCGGGATTATTGAGAACATGAGCTACTACGCCTGCCCTCACTGCGGGCATCGGGAGGAAATTTTCGGGCACGGCGGCGCTCGCGAAGCTGCCAGAAGGCTTGGCTTACCATTTCTGGGCGAGATCCCGCTCGATCCCGTCATTCGAGTGCAAAGCGATAATGGGAAACCGGTGGCGCTCGAAGAGAAATCAGTGAACGGGAAAGCCTTCCAGGAGGTGGCCGCAGCACTGGCGGAACAGGTAAGAGTGGCAAACCAGCAGGCGATAAGTATTGAGGAGTGAGTTGTCCGTCGTCCGTGGTCCGTGGTCAGTTGCCCGCTCTCGGGCGCACAAGAGATGGCCCGCAACGGACGACGGACCACGGACAACGGACCAAGGACGTTTTCCCTATGCATCCCATCCCAACTAAAATCAAACTCGCAGCCGGGAACGACACGTTATCCATCAACTGGTCGGATGGCCACGCCAGCGCTTATTCGTACCGCTACCTTCGCGACCGCTGCCCGTGTGCTTCATGCAGTGAGGGAGGCGGGACGCATCGACAGCCATCGAATCTTCTGCCGATGCTCGGTGTCAAACCGCTGAAACCTGAGCGCGCAGACTTGGTAGGACGATATGCCTTGCAGGTCTTTTGGAACGATGGTCATTCATCCGGTATCTATTCCTTCGATTACCTGCGCAGCCTCTGTCCTTGCCCTCAGTGTGAGGTTTCTCGGCAAGCTGCCCGGACATAGTCGGTCAGTTTGATGTAGAAGCGGCTTTACGCCACCACGTGGCGAGGTAAACTCGCCGCTACAACCCCAAACTGACCCACTGCCTGCCCGGACGCCCGATTGATGAGTAGGGGCGAGCGGCGCTCGCCCGAGGGCCGAACGCCGTTCGGCCCTACAATGCGTGTTTGGCTGCGGCGATGCGCCGCGCCGTACGCTCTGTGTTGAGGTTTTGGAGGCACGGAGAACACGGAAAATCTCGTTTCCGTGCGGCCACCGGGCCGTGTTGTGTTAGGATGTGCCGTAGTTGTTACCGAAGGGGTCTGCAAGGAATTCAGACAGCTTGGAGGGTTTCAATGCAATGCTACAGCCTGAGGACGCTCGCCTTGGTCTGCCTCAGTCTGGTCGTACCGTTATGGGTGGCTGCGCAAACTGAGACGCCGCCCTCTCATGGCCTGCTGCTAGTGGCAAACAAAGACAACCAAACGCTGGGGATTGTCGATCCTGAGACAGGGCGCGAAGTGGCGGAGATTCCTGAGGGGGGAATTACTGGGCATGAGGTAGCGGCATCGCCCGAGGGGTCGATGGCTTATGTCCCGATTTACGGGAACTCTGGCGTAGGCAAGCCCGGCACAGACGGCCGCACGATGGCGGTGATTGACCTCGCGAGTCGTCGTGTGGTTAAGACACTGGATTTCGACAAGCCCCTGCGTCCGCACGGCGCGGTCTTCGGACCTAAGAACAGCCTGCTCTACGTGACCACCGAACTTGCCAATTCCATAACCGTCATTGACCCGAAAAGCTTGAGAATCGTCTCCTCCGTCCCCACCGGTCAGCGGGAATCGCATATGCTGGCCATCACTCATGATGGGCAGCGCGGGTACACCGCCAACGTGGGGCCGGGAACTGTCTCCGCAATAGACCTGGTCGCACAAAAACCCCTTGCCATTATTCCCATCTCGCGCCAGACCCAACGGATTTCACTTTCGATTGACGACCGCTGGGCTTTTACGGCTGACCAGACGGCGCCGCGCCTCGCGGTGATTGACACCTCAACCAACAAAGTACAGACCTGGGTCAAGCTCCCCACCCAGGCTTACGGCACGGCGCCGACCCTCGACGGGCGCTGGCTCTTGATCACACTTCCCACCGCTAATAAAGTCGGCGTTCTTGACCTTGAGTCAATGAAAATGGCTAGGATGGTCGATGTTGATAAGCTGCCCCAGGAAATCCTGGTGCGCCCCAACGGGGAAGTGGCTTACGTTTCCTGCATGGCAAGCGGCAAGATTGCAGCCATCAACCTGAAGACCTGGAATGTTGATAAATTGATCAATGCGGGACCGCAAGCCGACGGACTCGCCTGGGCGCCGCTGAACCCATGAGATTGGGTGGGAGGGATCTTTCGGAGTCGGATGTCATTCCGAGCGCAGCGAGGAATCTCGCCCTGGGCTGGGGCGGATCGCGCTGAGTGTGGGCAGAAGGGGTTGGGGTGCCAGCCTTGAAGACTTACTACGTCTATATCATGGCGAGCAAATCCCGCGCACTGTATACGGGTGTGACTAGCAACTTGGAACGTCGGGTGCTCCAACACCGAGGCAAGCTGTTGCCGGGGTTCACGGCACGCTACAACATCAACCGACTGGTGTACTACGAGGTGTGCGGCGAAATCTGGGCCGCCATCGCTCGCGAGAAGCAGATCAAGAGCTGGGGCCGAAAGAAGAAGATTGACCTGATCGAATCGGCGAATCGTGATTGGAAGGACTTGAGCGCCGCTTGGTAGGCAGGCCCCGGTAGCGTAGCCGGAGCGTAGGTGGAAAAAACGATCAAGGCAAGATTCCTCGCTGCGCTCGGAATGACACCGGGACCCTCGGGAGGGTTGATATGGCCTGGCAAATGTGCAAACTCCTCCGGCGGGGTTAAAACCCCGCCCTTCCAGCCGCCCGACTCGAAACGGCAACAGGTAGTGAGAAACCCGGCCTAAATAATCTCCACCTGGCAGTTCTTTACCAGAGATTTGAATTCCTGCGCGTCGCCTTCTGTGCCCACGATCGCCGCGTAATGCATCGGCACGACGATCTTCGGCTTAATCGCCTCCGTAGCCTCCGCCGCCTCTTCGGCCGTCATAACATAAGTGCCTGAGACGGGGAGAAGGGCGATGTCACAGGTGATGGATTTCATTTCCGGGATGAAGTCCGTATCGCCGGCAAAGTAGACGCGCGTCCCGTCCATCTGAAATACGAACCCCAGCTTCTTGTCTTCCTTGGGGTGGAATACACGCCCCGGCTCTCGAAACTTATTCACGTTGTAAGCAGGGACTGCCTCGATTTCGACCTTCCCGATACTCAACTTGCCACCGGGATCGAGAAACTTCGTTTCCTTCGCCTTCACCCTTTTGAGCCCACCTTTGCAGCTTGGGCTTGCCACAATGGTCGTCTTGGGGGAAATCACCTTTTGAAGGTCTTCCAGACTGAGGTGATCGAAATGCTCGTGACTAATTAAAACGATGTCAGCCTCATCCGCCTTCGTCACCTTGAAGGGGTCAGTGTAAATAAGCTTCGAGCCTTTGATGCGAAAGGTATCATGCGCAATGCGGGTGAACTCCAGGTTCATCAGTTTCATCGCCAGGCCTCCAATCGATTCATCAAGCTATTCAAGGTGCCTGCCACTCGCGCGGCACACCACGTGTAAGGATATCACTAACCGCCGCCGCAGGGAGGGGCTACACACGGCGGGACGAGAACAGGGTCGCGTCAAGGTCCCCGAAAGGTAACATCCCAAAGCGGCTCTGCCGCGACCCTGGGGACGGGAATGACCTTGATTCGCGCTTCGGCACTCAGGGGGTAACGTCGCGCAGAATGAAGCGAGCCCTTAGCGCCGTCTTCTCATCATCTCGAACGATTCCAGGATAACCTTGGTGGCCATCTCGGTGAGGTGATACTTCGGCAGGTCTTCCCGCCGCGCCCAGCGGGCGTCGACAACGTCGGAGGCGGGCTTAAGCCGACCGCGCTTCAGCCGGCAAACGTAATCCACGATGACGTAGTGGTACTTGACGCGCTTCCCTTCCCGCGTGATGCGGTCAAACGCCGCGACGATTTCCAGTGGCTCAACCTCCAGGCCGGTTTCTTCCTTCAGTTCGCGCCGCACCCCTTCGGCCAATTCCTCGCCAAGCTCGAGCATTCCGCCGGGAATAGACCACTCGCCCTTGAGCGGCTCGCTGCCGCGGCGAATGAGGAGGGCGCGGTGGCGGTGAACCACCACTCCGCCCACGCCCACGATTGGTCGATCTGGATACTCGCGCTTCATCTTTTCGGTCGGCGCCCGTAGACCTCTGTAGGGGTAGGGCTTGCCCTACCCTCGTCGGGGACCTCGCCGCTAACAGGGGACGGCAAGCCGTCCCCCTACGCATCGCCCCTCAAAGCCATGTGACATCAATTGCCGCTCTTAACGCCGGCAGTTGTCGCTGCTATTGATTCGCCGCCCGTGCCACGACTTCAAAGAAGATCTTCACCCCCCGGCGGAGCTGTTCGACGGGCACACGCTCATTGGCCGCGTGCTGAGTGGCGTCCACTTCTGGTGTTACTTCGAGGCTGTTGAACCCGTAGCAAGTAATCCCAAGCTGGCGGTACATCTGGCTCTCAGTGTATCCGCCGCCCAGCGCCGGGGCAACAATCGCCTGCGGATTGTATTGGTGCACCACCTGCTCAATCAGCCGATAGAGGCTTGTGTCCGTAGAGGAAGAGTTCGGAGGCTTGAAGGGGCTTGCAGGCGTAATCCGGATGGAGTCATCCGCCAGCACGGTTCGAAGCTGGGCCAGAAACACCTTGGGGTCCTCACCCGGAAGCAGCCGCACATCAAGTTCGGCGTAGGCGGTATCGGGTATCACGTTGGTTTGAGGACTGCCCTGGAGGATGGTGAGTGAAACGGTGTTCCTTAGCAGAAAGTTGAGGTCTTCGTTCCGGCTGATACTTCGGGCGAAGGCAGGGTCCTGAAGCGCTTTTCGGATGTTGCGGAACTGTGAAGCTTGCGGTTCCGGTTCGAGTCTTGCGATCACGGTGAAGTACTGTTCCACGGAGGGTAGCAACCGGATGGGTGGCTGCCAGTCCGCCACTCGGGCGAGGGCCTTTACCAGCCGGTTCGGCGCTGAGTCAGGAATGGGGACAGAGCCGTGGCCGCCTCTACCGGAGGCCGTCAGGCGAAGCCAGAAGGGGGCCTTCTCCCCCACGCCCACCCCGTAAATCGTCCCCCGCTCACGGGTAATCAGATTTGAGCCACCCTCCGTAATGAGGAATTCCGCGTCGCGCACCAGTTCCGGATGGTTCTCAAGCATCCAGGCGCTACCCGTGTCGTTGACTTCCTCATCCGAGGTCGCCAGGAAAATCAGGTCGCGCTTCAGGGGCAGGTGTTCCCGGGCCGCGATCAGCATGACCATGGCCTGAAGCAACCCCTCGTCCTTCATATCCTCTGCGCCGCGCCCGTAAATCTCCCCCGCCAGGATTTCTGCGGAGAAAGGGGGAAGCCGCCAGCTCCTGGCGTCTGCTTGGACCACATCCATGTGGTTCAGCAGCACCAAGGGCCTTAGCGTTCCATCACCTTTGATGACCGCGTAGATATTGGCTCGCCCCGGGGCATAAGGATAGATGGTGTTGGGAATTCCAGCCTGATCGAAAAGCCGGTGGAAGAATTCTGCCGCCGCCAGCTCGTTCCCGGGCGGGTTCGAGGTGTCAATACGCAGGTACTCGCGCATTAACTTCACCGTCTCGTCCTGGTAGGGTGGCCAGGCAATCGCCTGGAGGTGGTCATCAAGCTGGGTCTCTGCGAAAGCGGAAAACGAGAGCGCGGCCAGAACCATCAGGATGCGGATCGGATGAAGTCTACCGAGTGTGGTGCGTCTGCCAGATGTGTTTTGGAAATCAACCATAGTTTTATTGACCAACTTGTAGGGACTCGACATCAAATCAAAGAGACCGGCTACTATATCAGATGACTCGCCTGAGGTGAGCATTGAAGTTCGCGGGTTAATTCCTTCGAGCAGAATCAGCCGTTCTTACTGACCAATTCGGGAGGTCAGGCGGCAGCGGATTTAGGTTCACCATTCCCGCAAAATTCTTGCGTTTCTTCAGTCAAAACCTTTATAGTCAACTCGTTGAACCCCGCGGAAAAAATGCTTGGGGAGTGTCTGTTGGCTAAACCCACCACACCTCGTATCTTCGTCACGCTGGCGGGTCCTAACCTCGCGGCATTGGAAGCCCAGGCAAGCCACTTGAGCGGTGCTCCCGTGGGCTACGAGTTGCGATTGGATCACCTCCAGGACTTTACCCAATTCGAGGTCTCACTCCATCAGGTGCTTTCGCGGTTGCATGTTCCACAGACCATCGCCACCTGCCGAAGGGAGGAGGCAGGCGGAGCTTTCAAGGGAACTGTGGAACAGCAAGCAGCAGTGCTTGCTGCCGCGGTGCGTGCGGGTTGCCCGTGGGTGGACATCGAGTTCGAGTCCATCAAGGTAGCGGGTTCCTCGCTGCTGCGGCAATTTCACCCGGCAAGGGTGATGGCTTCCTATCACAACTATCGCAAGACCCCCTCGCTCGGCGCCGTCTATCGCCAACTCGCTCGCCTCCCGGTAGATATGGTCAAGGTCGCCACGCAGGCGCAGCATTTGCGTAACAACATTCAAATCCGACAACTCCTCAAGACCTATCATCGTCAGAGTCCGAAGCTTGTGGCGGTGGCGATGGGCGCGTCGGGCATTCCCTCGCGATTGTTGGCTCTGCTTTGGGGTTCGGCAATCACTTACGCTTCCCCGGGAAACCATTCGGTGGTGCCCGGCCAAGTTGGCGCAGAAATCATGCGGTCCATTTACCGGGTGGACCGGCTTAACCGGCGCACCCAGCTTTATGGCGTGGTCGGGTCACGCGCTTCGATTTCGCTTTCGCCCGCCATGCAAAACGCGGCTTTCCAGGCCAAGCATGTGAATGCCGTTTTCCTGCCCTGCGAAACCAATCAACTCTCCGACTTCCTCACCTTCGCGCGCCAAGCGGGCTTGTTCGGCTTCGCTGTGACCATGCCCTACAAGCGCGCCGTTCTGCGTTCGCTCGATTGGGCTGACCCGCTCGCCACTCGCATCGGCGCGTGCAACACCGTTGCTGTCCAGAACGGCAAATGGATGGGCTGGAATACCGACGCGGCGGCGGTGGTCGAAGTGCTCACGAAGCGGTTGAGGTTGTCCGGCAGCCGCATGCTGATTTTGGGCGCGGGAGGAGCCGCCCGCGCCGCCGCCTACGCCTTGCGCGCCGAGGGCGCAAGAGTCATCGTCGCGGCGCGCCGCGAGGAGATGGGGCGGCGGCTGGCGCGCGCGGTCAATGGCGAAGCGGTCTCCTGGGAGGGCGCCGAGGGGCTGGAAGTAGATGCGGTGATTAATGCTACTCCGGTGGGCATGTACCCCTACGTGGATTCTTCGCCCCTCGACTTAGCGCGTTTGCGCGCGTCCGTGGTTTTCGACATGGTGTATTATCCCCTCGCCACGCGCTTCATCACGGAGGCCAGGGGGCGCGGCTTGATCACTATCTCCGGCCTTGAAATGCTGGTGGCGCAAGGCGCGCGTCAATTCGAAATCTGGACTGGGCTCACGGCCCCACGTGCCCTGATGGAGCAGGCTGTCCGCCAACTCCTGGATCGCTCCACCGGCGGATAGCTGCTCGTCGGTAAGTGGTCAGTCGTCAGTTGTCAGTTGAGAAGAAGAGTTGTGGGCGGGATGTAGGCGTTTTTCCCCCGCCGCCAACCTACAGGTTTCTGACTTCTGACTCCTGACTCCTGAATCCTGACTCCTGAATCCTATTCCTATGCCCGACATCGAACCCACTTTCGCCGAATTCCAGCGCCTAGCCCGCCGGGGAAATGTTGTACCTGTTTACCGGACGATTGTGGCGGACCTGCTCAGCCCTGTTTCTGCTTACTTGCGACTTTCCCCGGAGACCTCTGCCGGGGCGAGCCACCGTGCCCCTGCCGGCAAGGCGCATCCCTATAGCTTCTTGCTAGAGAGCGTCGAAGGCGGTGAGCGGGTAGGGCGCTACACTTTTTTCGGCGTTGACCCGTTTGAGGTGATTTCCTCTCGCGGCGATCGAATTACCATCGCCCGGGGCTCGCGGCGGACGGAAGAATCCGGTGACATCTTCGAATGCCTGCGTCAGGTGGGCGCGCGTTACCGCTCCGTGACCCTGCCCGGCCTGCCGCCATTCACTGCCGGCGCCGTGGGCTTTCTTGCCTACGAAGCGGTCCGCAAGCTGGAGCGCCTTCCGGCCCGCGTCGAGATGGACGTTGACGTGGACGACGCTGCCTTCATGTACTTTGCCAACCTCGTCGCCTTCGACCACGTCCAGCACCGCCTGTTCCTGATTGCGAATGTTCTGACGGAAGAAGGCAGTGGCGCCCTGCGCGCCAAGTACGACGCCGCGGTCCACCAGCTCGCGCGGATGGAAAGCCTGCTGCGCCGCCCGCTCGTCCTGCCACGCCTCCGCCCGCCTCGCGGCCCCTGGCGCGTGCGTCACAACATGACCCGCCAGCGTTACGAAACCATGGTGGAGCGCTCGAAGGAATACATCCGCGCTGGCGACATCTTCCAAGTTGTGATCTCGCAACGCTTGGAAGCGCCGGTGCGCGTCCCGCCCTTCGAGATTTATCGCGCCCTGCGGGTGGTGAACCCGTCGCCTTACATGTACTACCTGCGCATGGGCGATTCCACCATCCTTGGCTCTTCCCCGGAAATGCTCGTGAAGGTTTCCGGACGCGAAGTGGAATACCGGCCCATCGCCGGAACGCGCCCCAGGGGAAAGACGGAGGATGAGGACAAGCGGCTGGAGGAAGAACTGCGCGGCGACCAAAAGGAGCGCGCCGAGCACATCATGCTTGTGGACCTGGGCCGCAACGACATCGGGCGCGTGTGCGAGTTCTCGACCGTGCGCCCGCAGGAAGTCATGTTCGTCGAGCGCTATTCCCACGTGATGCACTTGGTCTCATCCATTCGCGGCCGGCTCCGCCCGGATGCGGATAGCTACGCCGCGCTGGCAGCCTGTTTTCCCGCCGGCACGCTCACTGGCGCGCCCAAGGTGCGCGCCATGGAAATCATAGACGAGCTCGAACCCACCCGCCGCGGCCTCTACGGCGGCGCGGTGCTCTACCTCGACTTTTCCGGCAATCTCAACTCCTGCATCGTCATCCGCACCGTGCTCATTAAGGGTAAGCGCGCATACCTACAGGCTGGGGCCGGAATCGTTGCGGACTCCGTTCCCGCCCGTGAGCACCAGGAATGCCTCGATAAAGCCAAGGCCATCCTCAAAGCTTTCCAAATCGGCGAAAGGGGTTTGTAGGGGCAGGCCCATCGACCACCTACTAACTACCTTTCCTTTCAACAACATTCCCGCTTCTAAGGGCTAAGTGCCTTTGTTTTCATAGACATTCCCGCTTCTCCCCCGCCCGTGGAAAGCCGACCCTTTGTTTTCATAGACATTCCCGCCTCGATCCGTCAAAAAAACAATCCTTTTTCAGGGTTGGTAGGCTTTCTTGAGCCGCAGGACAGGTCGAGCGAGTGATGCTGGCACGCACCGGCGGCGGGCAGGCCTTCGTCCCCCAGCCCCCAGCCCCTGTTCTTAATTCCCCACCCACCACCTGCCACATGCTAACTACCTGTCTTTTCAACAGCATTCCCGTTTTTAAGGGCTAAGTGCCTTTGTTTTCATAGACATTCCAGCTTCGCCGCCACTCTTTCCACAGCGGTCCTTTGTTTTCAATAACATTCCCGCGTTGTTCGTTCACTTTTTAAAGTTACTAGTTCTTTCTTTCCCTGTCGGCGGTGACATCTTGTCCAGGGCCTGCCATGCCTGCCAGGAGCCCTCTCCATCCCGCCTCCCTCAAATGCAGTCGACAATCGGCAGTGAGCAGTAGGCAGACGGCAGGCGTAGCGCAGGTCCCGTCCCGCCCTGCGGGAGACCTGCGGCCCTTCAGAGGCAGAAGGCAGTCCGCAGTGGCAAGGCCTACGAAGGCACCTCACATCCATAGGTCACAATTCACAGTTCAGCACTCACCATTCACCATTCAGCATTCAGCATTGCCTCAGCCCCACCTACTATCCTAGCCTATCATCTGCCGCGTGTCAAGAGACGCAAAGTCGTCCCCCATTCGCGGATAAGGTTGGCGGAAACCTCTTCAGAAACTAGGCGAAAGTCCTTTGGAAAGCCATTCACAGCGAATTTCTCTGTGCGATGTTGCCCAGCACGGTAGCACTGGGCTTAATCGTTCTCCTTTGAGTGGCCAGATCCACCGCAACAATACCGTACCTCGGCTCGAAACCGGACATCCACTCGAAGTTGTCGAGCAGCGACCAGGCCACATAGCCGCGGACATCCACGCCGTCGTCAATGGCGCGCTTCAGGCCGGTGAGCGCGCGTTGAAAATATTCCACGCGCCGGGTGTCATCGGTGGTGGAGATTCCGTTCTCCGTGACAATGATGGGCACACCCGTTTCCTTACTCGCATAGCGAACCACATGCTCAACGCATTCCGGGTAAAACTCCCAGCCTGCCTGCGTAGTCTCGGCGTCTTTCGGGGGAGGTAAGTCCTTCTTTCCCACTAGAGCTCGTGAATACGTTTGCACCCCCAGGTAGTCGTTTTGTTTTGCAACTTCCAGCCACGGACCGTACACGTCAGCCCGCTTCTCGGCCACATGACTGTCTGTGGGCGCCGCCTGATCGTCCATGATCGCGAGATTGAACCCCACTGGCATGTCGCTCCGCACCGATTTCATCGCGGCTTTGCCCTTGTGGTGCGCCGCCAGCAGACCATCGCGGATCTTCTTCCCGTCCCCCAGAAAGAAATCTGCGAACTCAGGCGCGTTGAGCTGCTTGCGCACTTTAGTCCAATTATACTGGAACATATCGGTCATACTCGTTCCCGGCTTGCCTGGCAAATTAATCCAGCTCAGCAATTGGGGAACGTCCGGCTCATTGAAGGTTGACGCATAACCCACGAGGTCTCCCAGGTGCTTAGTTGCTTTTTCACAGAAGCGCGCGTAAAGATCGGCCGCCGCAGGATTCTGCCATGCACCCTTGTAGGCAAACCAGCGTGGGATGGAGAAGTGAGAATAAGTGAGCAGCGTCGTCAAATGGTGCTCGCGGCAAGTGACCAGCACGCGCCGGTAATGTCGCAACTCGGCGTTGGAAAAGAATCCCTCTTCCGGTTCAATGCGTGACCACTCGAGCGAAAAACGATAAGAGTTGAACCCAAGATCGGCCAACATGCTTATATCTTGTGGATAGAGATGGTAGTGATCGCAGGCGTCGCCGGAGGGTTCTTTGAACATGCTCTCGGGTAAGTGTTCTACCGTCCAAAGGTCGCTGTTGGTATTGTTGCCCTCTACTTGGTGTCCTGCTGTCGCGCAACCCCACAGGAACTTATCGGGGAAAGTTTTGGTCTTATCTGCAAGGCCGGAGGCAGCCGCCGCTGGCGGTTTTTCGCTGTCGCCTGCTTGTGCGAAGGATCTGCTTCCAATCATCCCTGCCACTGCAGCCACAGAGGCGCCTTGCAATAGGGTGCGCCGGGTTATGGGTTGCGATGTCGATTCAGTAAGTGTCCGTTGTGCTTCTTTCATGTGTACCTCTCCCTCCTAAGGATTTCCAACAAACCTCTCCAGAAACTCGCCGGAGGGTCAGCAAGGGATACCCCGCCCTCACCCTCACTTTGATTACGTCACCTGGGCGGTCTTGCGGTCCTAAGATCGGCACCGTGCGATGACCAGTGTGATGTCATCTGCCTGTTCGCCATCACTGAACTTTTGCACTGTTGCCACGATTGCTTCGAGCAGAGTGGAGACAGGCAGGTGGCGCTGAAGGCGCAGAGTCTCAGCAAGGCGGCACTCGCCAAACTCTTCCCCTTCGGCGGTCGCTGCCTCCGTGACCCCGTCGGAGTAGACCACCAGCGTGTCACCCGGAGTCAAGCTAACTTCCTCAACGGAACACTCCCAGTTGTCGAACAGTCCCAGCACGGTCGCCGTGGCGGTGAGACGTTCTATCGTGTCATTGCTTCGCAACAGCATCGGTGGACAATGACCGCAATTGACATAGCGCAGCCGGCGACCCGAGTCTTCGTAGTCTGCGAAGAAGAGGGTGGCGTAACTGGCTTCGGCGGTATTCTCATAGAGAAGATGGTTCACTGACCTGAGCAGTCCCGGCAGGTCACTCAAAGCCACCGCGTATTGGCTGCGCAAGTTGGCCTGCAAGTTGGCCATGAGCATTGCGCCGGAGATGCCCTTGCCGGCAATGTCCGCCAGGACCATACCGACTCGTCCCGGACCCAGGTCGAGGAAGTCGAAATAGTCGCCCCCCACTTCCCGTGCCTGTGTGCACGTGCCGCTATATTCCAGGGTCGCGAGCGGGGGCAGCTTTTGTGGGAACAGCCTGGCCTGAACCTGCCGGGCAAACTCCATTTCCTGTGCCGTGCGCCGCTCAGCCTCGATTCGCTCGGCGATCTGCTCACCCAGGCGAATGCTCTCCAGCGCGACGCCCGCCTGGCTGGCCACCGAAGCCAGCAAGTATTTGTCTTCTCTCGAATAGGGCTCCTCCGAGAGGCGGGGGCCCAGTACCAGCAAACCTACGAGCCGGCTATCACGTCCCAACATGGGCACCAGGCAATCGGGCCGAAGCGCCAATAGAAAAGGTAGATTGCTCAGGCTCTCCTCGGAAACCTCCCAAGGCCGGCCCTTTCGCGCCAGATCCGCCAAAAATGGCTGCGTGGCAGAAATAGTTTGCCATGCAGGCGGGACATCGCCACGCACAGCGCAAAGTCGATTCTCACGCGTTTCGAGATAGACCGCAAAAGAACTGGGTTGAAGGGCCTTGATCAAATGGTGCTCCAGCAATTCCGCCAGCTCTTTTCGGTCAGTCGCGGTTCGGGTCTTCTCGGCCAAGTCCTGCAGGATCACGCGAGCGTCGTAGGCATTATGGAAGAAGGCCCGGTCGATCCTCCCGCCCACACCTTTATGCACCTGCGCTCCCGTCCAAAGCAGGAGTGTGCCGAAGCCGGTCCCCAAGGCTATACCTCCCGGTACAGCGGCCCCTGTTAGCGGTTCCAGATAATGAGCAAAAGCCAGGGCGAAAACCAACGTCACACCGACACTCACGAGAGCCAGCAAAATCGTAAAACCCCTTTGCACAAGCAGGTAACGAGCGCTCCTCCTGAGCAGGACCGGGATCTCGAGCACCCGGTGCTTCACGACGGCGTAGGCAAAGGATATGGGAAAAAGAAACACCAAAATCACGAACGCAACACCGAGCAAGAAGGGCGTGTGAAATCCGAAGAAGTCATCGGCTCCACGTTGCAGCACCACCGGTACGACGCCCACCAGCGTCCCCCAAAGAATCACTCGCATCTTGCGGCGCGCCTCGGCGGTGGTGGTGCTGAAGGCATTCCAGGTAAGCGAGACCAAGCCCAAGGCGACAAACCCATAGAGGAAGGACAATCGAATAATGTCGGCGGCATGTTCCCCTACCAGCCTGAGCAGTACCGCGGGAGCGTGTGGATCGCCCACCCTCAGGTTGGCCAGCGCCAGGGAAGCTCCAGTCGCCAGGCCCACCCATTTCAACCACGAAGCTCGACGATCGAGCGGCGACCGCGCCGGGAACACCGCGAAGAAGAAGTAGAACAGCGCCCCAATTGAACTGTCGAAAATCGCCCGGTAGGCCATCGCGAACGGGCGCAAGGATGGCCCCAGGCCGGCGAACCCATCGGGAAAGGAGGGTACTGCGATGAAGCCAGCGAACATCAAAGCCAGGAGCCAGGCGTTTGGGTCTTCCAGGCGAAGAAACAGGACTGCCAAGCCGACCACTAGGAATGCGACGGGGAACGTGTCGATGACGTCCTCGCCCAGGTGCTGCGTTATCCCTCCCTCCTTCCAGCCGAGGTGACCGGCCCGCCGAAATACAGCCTTGACGACGAATGGGGCAGAGACGCTGGCGCGCGCGATTGTCAGCTCGACGGTGTCGCCGGGCCGGCGCCTCTCCCAGACATCACTGAGCGAGTAAGCGTCCTCGATCTGCCGCCCGTCGATCCTCAGAATCCGATCTCCCGGCCTTAACCCAGCTCTTTCCGCCGGGCTGCCACTCACGATGCTCCTGATAAGCTCGCAGTGTTCGGATGCAACGTACTCGTTATCAAAACCTAATTCCAAGCCGCTCTGCCAGTGGGTGGCGGTGCCGTACATCCAAAGGCCGCTGTACAGGATTGTGGCGGCGGCAAAAAACATCGCCAACGTCACCAGCAGCAGTTTCGGGAGTTTGGGGAACTTGCGCATAGTCTTCAGGCTCAGCGCCAGGGAGCCTATCCTGGCGAACACCCGCACGAAGCTTAACCTGAATCCTGCGTCAGGAGCAACTTGCGAACGGCACAAAACGTGGCGGAAAGCGTCCGGAATGGCGAGGCAGCCCATCAAGGGCCTATCCGTGGGGCCTTGGCGCGAGCGAGAACAACCTTCGAAAAGCCCGCCGCGGCGGGAGTCCCGCAAGGCGGGACGCCAGCCTCAAGGCGGAGCACAACCTGCCCTACGCGGATTGCTTCGCCGCCGCCCTCGCCCAAGTAGCGCCGACCTTTAGGTCGGCACGTGCTGAGCTAAAGCTCAGCGCTTATTGACGAGTGACAAGGATTTCGAGGGCGTGGGGACTGCCCTCAAAATTCCTCGGGTCTGAGGTTGCAGGTCCTCTGTAGCGGCGCTCGGCGCCTGCCCTGCCTTGCGGTTCGTTTGACATAACCAGGCGTCGCCTCTACACTGGCATCAGGGGGAAATCGCCGAGTCCGCCGGGAGAATTGGCCATGCCTATCCAACTGAAGCCCGAACAGGAACAGCGCATTGCGGAAGCGTTACGCTCCGGCGCTTATCAAAGCCCCGACGACGTGATCGACCGGGCGCTCGAGGTGCTGCACGAGCGGGATGAATGGTTAATGGCCAATCGCGAAACGGTGGATGCCAAGGTCCGCAGGGGAATCGAGGAACTTAATCGGGGTGAAGGGATTCCCGAGGACGACCTGGACGCGCACCTTGAACGACTGAAAGCTCAACCGGAATGACACGGCGATGTGTCCTGGCTCCGCAGGCAGCCCGCGACTTGGTACAAATCTGGCGTTACGTAAAGCGGGAAGTCGGCAGGGAAGCAGCCGACCGGGTTGAATCTGTCATTCGAGCCAAGTGTGTCTTCCTGGCCAGCTTTCCCGTCGCGGGCCACTGGCGGCACGATTTGACCTCCGCAGATGTGCGGTTCTTTTCTGTGTACTCGCGCGCTTGCCAGAATAGTGTCTCTGAGTCATAATAAAGAATGGTAGACGATGTTACAGAAGGGTAGAGACGCCATGAGCCTGAATGTCAAAGACCCGGAAGCCCACCGTCTGGCCCAAGCCATTGCCGAGGCCACCGGCGAGACCCTGACCCGTGCCGTCACTGAAGCTCTACGGGAACGCTACGAACGCCTCCGGGTCCGCCGAGGCAAGGCCTCCGTCGAGGAACTTCTCGCTATCGCCAAGCGAGCCTCTGCCCAGGTCAAGGGTCCCTATCTCGACCACGCCGAATTCCTCTATGACGAACGTGGTCTTCCCCAATGATCCTGGACACTTCGGCACTTGCCGCCATTTTTTTCGGAGAACCCGAGGCCACCCTCTACACCCAACTAATCCACGGTGCCGACCGCTGCCTGATGAGTGCCGCAAACTTCGTCGAGCTCTCGATCGTCATTGAAGGTCAGATTGGGCCGGACGCTGGCCGCCAATGCGATGCTTTTTTCCGCAGAGCTGAAATCGTCATCGAACCTGTCACCGTCGAGCAGGCGCACTTGGCGCGGCAGGCTTTCCTCGACTTCGGCAAGGGCCGCCACGCCGCCGGGCTGAATTTCGGCGATTGCTTCGCTTACGCGCTCGCCAAGATCACCGGAGAGGCTCTCCTCTTCAAAGGAGAGGATTTCAAGAAGACCGACATCACCCCCGCTCTCTAACTGGAAAGTTAACAAGACATGTTGAGAGGTTTGTGATGGCGGCGAATTCGGCAATTGAGTGGACGGAATCCACTTGGAATCCGCTTACGGGGTGCACTAAGGTCAGCCCGGGGTGCAAGCATTGCTATGCAGAGCGGATGGCGCTGCGGCTCCAGGCGATGGGGCAGCGCAATTACGCCAACGGCTTCAACCTGACCCTCCATGAAAACGCGCTGGAGCTGCCCTTGAGGTGGAAGAAGCCCCAGACCATCTTCGTGAACTCCATGAGCGACCTATTCCACAAGGCTGTGCCCGTGGAATTCATCCTCAGAACTTTTGATGTCATGTGCCGGGCGAGATTCCTCGTCGTCCCGATTAGATCGGGACTCCTCGGAATGACAGGCGAGGCGGGTTTTCCAGCATCCTGCTAAGCGGGACGAGTGGCGAGTCCGTGCTGTCACCCTGAGTCCGTTCTTTGGCTGGCGCGGAGCGTTTGCGGTCTGCGTCCGGAGATTGGACTTTTGAGCCCCAAAGGGGCGTCCCGCCCTGCGGGATTAGCCCAGGCCGACGGCCTGGGTCAGGACGCCGGACCTGCTTCAAAGCGCCAGCCCTGAAGGGGCGTGCCACGTGAATCTGCATGGGTCGATCGCTCTTCAAACTGCATCTTCATTTTGTGTTCAGCAGCAAGCGTCGCGGACCCTTGCGCTTGCCACCGCGGCAAGGGCTCCTGAACGCTTATTGGGCCACCTTCCTCACGAATCAGGACTCCCCCGACCGCCAAGATTGGGGGCGCGAGCCACCACGTTCATATTCTGAGTGGCGGGCTTGTTAGCACGCCCTTTCAGGGCTGGGTGTCAGAACTGCCGCCCGGTGGACCCTGGGCGTTGCCCAGGGCTGGGATGGATCGCCCCTTCGGGGCCGGCGAATGTCCAAACTGCTGACGCAGAGCGTTTGCGGTCTGCGAGGGGTTACTTGGGAGAGGCTCGAACGTCAACAAGCGAACGTCATGACCCTTCGCCATTGAGCAGTAGAGAAGACTCGGAAGAGCGGTTTCTTGCGGTAGTTTCAAGCACTGCTGAGTAGTTACTTAACAACCTGCCGTCGGTCAGCCCGTGTGCTCGAAGAAGTTCCATGGCCTGGTGGCAGATCTCGAGGGAAGCTTTCATGAGAAAGGATTTTGCGAGAGACAATATTTTTCCGGAAGCGGCCCCACGGTTGACAAGCTGAGCGCCGGAGCGGATTACCTGACCGGCCACCCATAGTTTGGTACCCAGGTCTGCAACCTTAATTGCACTGGATTGCGAACCCGAAGACAAATCCTCACAACCTTCAGCCTTCTTGATTTGTTCAAGTGCAATCCGGAATGAATCGCTTGCAAGTTGAAAGGCATGATGAGACAGGCCCCAGGGGGAGCCCGCAGATCCGCTTGTCAATCCGGCATCACTCTCCAGGCTCTCCAGCGAAGGTATGAGGTCCTCGCCGCCAAACCCAGGCTCTCCCAGATGCCCGGCAATGGCGAGCCGCAGGATTTCGGAGGCGCCTTCCCCAATGGTTAACAGGCGTAGGTCACGGTAATTCTGCTCGACCTTGTAATCCCTCATGTACCCGTAGCCGCCGAGGAGTTGGATGGCCTCGTCGGCAATGCGCAAGGCAGTCTCCGTAGCAAACACCTTGGCCATGCACGCCTGCACCTTGAAGGGCTTGGATTGATCAGCTAACTGGGCAGCACTACGCACGGCTTGCCACGCCACCCACAAACCTTCTTCCATGCCGGAAAGTTTCGCGCGTGTAAGCTGTTGCTCGAAAAGTGATGCCTTGCCGATCTTTCGCGCCTTCGTGTAGCTGGTCGCCCGCTCGAGCGAGTCGCGGGCAAGACCCAGGGCAAGGGCCGCTACACCAATTCTTCCCCGCAAAAGGACGCGTCGCGTAACCTGTCCAGCGCTTCCAATTGGACCCAGAATAGAGTCCTCAGTAATAAAGACGTCATCAAATTTCACAGCCGCGGTGTCGGTGCGCCACATTCCCATTTTTCCATGGAGCGGCGAGGAGGCGATGCCGTTTTGATTAGCTTGCCTTTCGACAACGCAGCCGGTTGGACCTGCGTCTTGTCCGTCCTGGCCGATGGCCTGCGCTATGACGAGATAGAGATCGGCGTGACATCCGTTCGTGATAAAGGTCTTCTCTCCGCTTAGTATCCAACCTTTCGAAGTTCTTGAGAGCTTTGCTCTCATATCGTTAAAGATGTTACTACCTGCCTGAGGCTCAGTGAGACACCACGCGCCGATTTTCCTACCCGCCGTCAAGTCGGGGAGGTATCTCCGCTTTTGCTCGTCGCTCCCTGCCAGTAAAACATGCGTTGTGGCAAGTGATTCATGAGCAGCAAGCGTGAGGGCCAACGACCCATCATAAGCCGCGATACCCTCGATGACAGGTAGAAACCCTTCCAGCGTTCCACCTTGACCCCCGAATTCGCTAGGGATGGCCGTGCCCAGAAATCCACTCCCGGCAGCTAGCGGAATGAATTTGTCTGGAAACTGCTCCTTGCCTAACTCTCTAAGGTACGGCACAAGCTCGCGCTCACCGAATTCACGTACTGCCTTGGCAAGTAGCAATAGATCGTCGTCCTGAAAAATTTCTGCTAGAAGTCCGCGCGCCCCCATGCGAAGCCTCCCCCATACTTTATTAGAGCATAATGTGGGAGAATTGGTCTAATGGGATGCTGAAAAACGCCTCTGAACCCTGTTATTCCCTGTGCCAATCGGCGTGCGGACCAGCGAAGGAAAGGTGTGGGACACGCTCAGCCCCCACGGGGGACAGGCCCGGAAGCTGCGCAGGACGCGATAAACCTCAGACCAAATGTGGAAACTCGAGACTCCCGCGTAAGCGGGGCCCACGTCGATTCTCCGCCCGGCATCTAGGCTTGCAATGGATTCGTTATGATATTAGAGTGTGCTAGCAACTGTAGGTTTCTGTCAAGAAACGCCTCAGGAAGCTGTCTGATCGGATCTGGGCGGGTCCAGCGCGGCGAAAGCCGTCGCTGCGAAAGGCTAACAGGTAACTGACATGCTCTGGGCTAAAAAGCCACTCAAGGAGGTAGCATGAGCGAGCTGAGCTGTGGGTCGGGTCCACTATTTATGAACCCCGATAGCGAAGCCGCCCGCGCCTTTTTTCGGCAGAAGAACAGGGCACTGACGAACAAGCTGATGTCTGTGCAGGAGGCGGTGACAAGATTCGTGAAGGAGGGCGACTACATCGCCTCCGGAGGCTTTGGGACCAACCGAATCGCTACGGCAATCCTGCATGAGATATTACGACAAAAGAAGCGGAATTTAGGGTTCGCGGGACACACTGCGACGCACGATTTTCAGATCGTGGCCGCAGGGAACATGCACGGGGAGAGGCTTATAGCGCGCCTCGACTTGGCGTACGTTATCGGGCTTGAGGCGCGTGGCCTGTCCCCTCACAGTCGACGGGTAATCGAGAGTGGTGAGATAGAGATTTGTGAATGGACAAACTACGCCTTGGCCTGCCGGTTTCGTGCTGCCGCTGCGGGAATCCCCTTTATTCCCTCTTACACGATGTTGGGAACAGACACTTTCCGTTTCAGTGCTGCCAAGGAGATCGAATGTCCTTTCAGCCACCGCAAACTAGTTGCTCTCCCGGCTCTCTATCCGGACGTCGGAATTATTCACGTTCACGAGGCGGATTGCTATGGCAACTGCCGCATCCGGGGAAACACGGTCGCTGACTTCGACATAGGCCGGGCATCCAAGCGTGTGATTGTTTCTGTGGAACACCTCGTGAGTAATGACGAGATCCGTAGTCACCCCGAGTCCACTATTATCCCGGCTTTTTGCGTGGATGCGGTCTGCGAGGTGCCTTTCGGGTCTTACCCGGGGAACATGCCAGGCGAATACTATTCCGACGAAGAGCACTTGCGCCTATGGCTCGAGGTTGAAAAGGACGAAGCTGAATTCAGCAAGTTCCTGAAGAAGTACATCTTCGACACACCGGACTTCGAAAGTTACTTGCGGCTCTGCGGGGGAATGAACCGAATCAGAGAACTGCGCGCCCTGGAGTTACTGGTGCCACAGGCGGACTAGACATGGCTGACTACAATGCAATGGAGTTAATGATCTGTGTGGCGGCGAGACTGCTTGAAGATGGATCCACGGCCGCGGTGGGAACGGGCGCGCCAGTGGCCGCAGCCGTGCTGGCCCAGAAGACTCATGCGCCGAACCTCCTGATTGTCTTTGAAGCTGGGGGGCTTGCGCCGCTGATTCCATCAATGCCGATTTCGGTAGGGGACTCGCGCAGTTTCTATCGGGCTTTGATGGCAACCAGTATGAACGACATCATGGAGACTTGCCAGCGTGGGATGATGGATTATACCTTCCTGAGTGGAGCGCAAATCGACCCCTACGGCAACCTTAACTCCACAGTGATCGGTGAATACGCAAAGCCCAGGGCCCGCCTGCCGGGCAGCGGAGGCGCCAACGATTTGGCAAGCTTCTGTTGGCGAATCATGGTGGTGATGCTGCACGAGCGAAGGCGCTACGTTGAAAGGCTTGATTTTCTCACTACGCCTGGCTATTTGTCTGGCCCAGGGGCACGTGAGGCAGCAGGTCTTCCTGGCGGGTCCGGGCCATACCGGGTCATTTCAGACCTCGCCGTGATGAGTTTTAATAACGAGTCAAAGCGCATGCAAGTGGAGAGCTTCCACCCCGGGGTAACCTTTGCCCAGGTTCAAGAAAACACCGCCTTCGAAATACTTGCGGCACCTGGTGTAAAGCAGACAGAGCCTCCAGAAAAGGAGGAACTGCGAATCCTGCGTGAAGAGATAGATCCTTTGCGTTACATTATCGGCCGGTAACTAATGGGCTTTCAGCGCCGATAGAAGCAGCCCTCACTGGCCAAGAGCCTAACAATATGCGCTGAGCGGGTAGGGCAGACCTCCGTCCCGCGCTTGCGGGATCCGCGGCTCTTAGCCCGAAATCACCTATGTCGTCGCCCTGCCTGGCACTGGCCAATGGTCTGTGCAGCCCGGCAAGGAACGGCTCAGGATCAGGGAAATACTTGGCTTACGAATGTGGTCGATTTCAGAGTTAGGCATTCGCGACGTTGATGAACCACCTCAAGGAGGGAAGAAGGTTCGGATGCTTTGTCACCCGGCACAAAAGCGCGACAATTTCATCTGCCAGTATTGCGGGAAGGACGGCTTGCCTGGATAACTGGCATGATTCCACCATTGACCACGTCCAGCCGCTCAGTCGCGGCGGAAAACGTCAACTGGAGAATGAGGTAGCTTCTTGCAATTATTACAGCTCAATCAAGGGCGAAAGATTGTTTGTGAGTGTTGCCGAAGCGAAGGAATACGCGAAGAAGCGGCGTGACGAACTCCAGAAGGACTATGAAAGGGTCTACGCTGAAATTCGCGGCGGGAAGCCAAACGGCTAATTGTGATCCGCAGAGGGACGGGACCAGGCTCGCAACCCCCTCACCCGGCCCGTCCCGGCTGGAGAAAACGCCGGCGGCGGGCCACCCTCTCCCCCAAGGGGGAGAGGGCTAGCCCCTCAAGCTTAGGTAGCGCGGGCCTCCGTCCCGCGCCTGCGGGGTCGCGGCTCTTATCACGTTCAACGAGTCAGGACGTGGTCCCGTCGAAGGGAGCGCGGAACGCGATCAAGGCGAGTGATAGTTTCCAACTCGGGTTTATTCAGCACCAGCGTTCCCTCGACTACCAGATCGGTTAGCGCCGGGCTCTCAAATCCTTCCCCCATGCCTTCTGTACTATCGCGCAGCCACGCGAGGAGAACAGAGGGGTCCTTTACCCTCAAGATCAAATCCGCTTCTTCAGCACTCTCCTCTCGCACCTGCAACTTTCCCTTCTTCACAGCAAAACTGAAATTTCCACCGCCCGTCTGGACGTTGACAGTCCGATTCCAGTTGGCAAGATTGGCAGTCGCTCGCGCGCTTTGCGGGACCATTTCGGCAAGCTTTTGGAAATGGATCTTGACTTCTCGCAAGGCTTCCTGAAGTTGCGGAGTGGCCTGGCCTAGATCATGTTCAGCGAGCCGGCCCCACTCAATCTCGCTTTCAAGCAAGGGACTCTTGGCGAGTTGCTCAGCCGTAAGCTCAGACTGGGGCAGCGCAAAGATGTCTTCGATCCCGCCTTTTCTTTCGTCGCGGAATGCGATTTTGACAGGCGTACCCTTCTTATAGATCCCGGGCCGTATCGTTCCCCGTGTGGTTCGTACCCTGATTAGCATGGCGGTATCACTGAGCTTGCCGTCCAGAGTCTCGAGGAACACCCGGCCCGTGCCAAACGGCACCTGTCCCTTGAAACGGCTGGGAGCAAAGACAGTGATTACCGGGGTGGCAGCCACAACGCCCAAATCCTTTACATACTCCTTGCTCATCTCGACGAAATTACATGCCGGGCAACGCTTCATAAAAGGCGGGATGATCAGGTGCTTGCACTGCGGGCAACGGTGGCCGAAGACTTTGCCTTCATCTCGAAGCGAAAGAAAGAAATCAGAGAATTCCCCCTGAGCGTGCTGCATGGCAGTGAACATGACATCGTTTCGCAACAGGTATCTACTGCCTCCTGCTTGGACTTCCGTAATCGCCACCATTGGGAGCATCGCAGGTGAGATCACCGGCTCTTTCTTTCTCCTCGGCATGATCAAACTCTCCTTTCCAGCACTATAGCCACACCGTACATCGAAAGCGATGCGCCTGTGCCGTGGACCAGCCCGTGCTCCAGGTTCTTCCCACGCAGTTCCCGCATGACGCTCCAGGTCGACATCATATTGGACCCCCCAACGAAGTGTCCGCCGAACACGAGTCCGCCCGAAGGGTTCACCAGGAGTTTCCCGCCGGGCATGATGATGCCTTCCTCGACAAGGTCGTTGCCGCGACCCAGCGGCACCACGCCCATTTCGGCGAGTGTGATCATCGCCTGGGGGATGAAAGCATCGTGCAACTCAATCACCTGAATATCGTCAATGGTGAGCCGAGCCTGCTCCAACGCCTTTCGTGTGGCCAGGTAATCCGAGTAGATGCGATGGAGGACCTTATAGCGTGTAATGTCATTTCCGACGAAGTAGGGTTCATTCGCGGCCCCCACGCCCGTTATCCAGATCGGTTCTCGACCCGTCCGCTCTTTGATTCTCTGCGCCATTTCCCCTGAGGCAAAAATCAATGCGCAGGCGCCCTCCGTGTACACGCAGGTTTCGAGGGCTCGAATGGGGTAAACCACGTAACGCGAATGGAGCACCTGCTCTGCGGTTACTTTCTCACCCAGTCGCTGTGCGTAGGGATTGTTCTGCGCGTGTTCGCAGAAGAGTTCCACTATCTTGGCGCGCGCCCGGGGAGCGAGGTCTCCGGGATACTCATCCATATAGGCCTGGATAACCTCCGCATAGCTTTCGGAGGCATGTGCGCCAAGCGGCCGCTCGAACCACGGGTCCCACGAATAACCGATTGTCTGTACCACCGCAGGGGTGGCGCTCTCCGCTTCGAAGTCATAACAATCGAGTGCCTTCTCTACCCCGAAGACGAGCATGAGGTCATATTGGCCGCTGGCGATCATGTTGTAACCCGCCAGCATTGCATAGGCCCCGGTGGCGCCACCATTCGAGACCCTCAACAATGGCTTGTTCTGAAGCCCTACGATACCCTGCAAGCCGCTTTCGGGGATCGCCTGGAACTCGAAAATGTCGTTGTAAATCCCCGCAACGCCGGCTTCCACTTCCTGGACATGGATTCCGGCGTCACGGACCGCCTCACATACCGCCATTTGCGCCAATTCCCAAAATGTCTTTTCAATCCAGCGGGAACGGCACGGAGTCATCCCCGCACCCATGACGGCTACTTCTCTCATTTGCGTTGCCCCTCTAATCCGATGATACCACCAAAAGGAAGGCCTTCCTGCTCTTTGTTGGGCTTTGCAGAGGAGGGTAAGAGCTCAAGCCAGTACAATTCCCCCTGCTTCTCCAGGAAAGAGGTTGTGCGTCACCAATATTCGACTCGCTCTCAGCGCCAGCGACCTACCGCTCTCCCCTCCCATTATCTCGCCACCAGCACCTGCCGGCGTAAGCGCCCCGTCGACGCCGAGCAGGAAGTAGGAAACAGAAAGTATGAAGTCGGGGCAATCTGGGAAGGGTGAGTTGTGAATTCGGGGGCGAAAGATCCCGTTCAGCGTCTCCAAGACCAGCATTTGGTGGTACACTCATTCGCAACCGGGGGGCCAAAACGGCAATCCTGGTCAGGAAGGAGTCCTGCCATGAGTGCAAAAAAAGTTATCGGGCTTAGTTTCAAAACATTATTAGTCGCCATCGTGGTGGGCATCAGCTTCATTATCGGAGCGATGGTCTCCGGAATAGGGCGGGGAGTTCCGGCCCCGACCGGTGCGGCGGCAGCCACGGCTGCGGCGCACCCCGCAAATCCCCTGTTGTTGCTCTTCATCGCGTCGCTCGTTCAGGCCATTGTCGCCACCTACCTCGTGCTGGAAGCGAATTGGAGTGGCTGGAAGGTCGCGGGCGCGCTTTTCCTGTTGTCTCTGAACACATCGGTGCAGGCCGCGATTGAAGGCACCCCGTATCTCCGGGGCCGCTTGCCCTCGCATTTCATCCCCCATATGCTGATAATGGGATTGGTGGCCAGCGCCCTGTTTGCGCCGTTGACCGTGTGGATTCTGGGAAGCTTCCGGCGAGGCCCGCGGGAAGCGCCCGGCAAACGCGCCCACTGGTCCGCCGCTCGGTGGACCGGAACCCTCGCCGCAACCACCGTCGTCTTTATGGTGCTCTATTATCTTTGCGGTTACTACATTGCCTGGCAGAGCGCGGCGCTCCGCCAATTCTACTCCGGCTCGACCGCAATCAGGAGCTTCTGGGGACAGATGGCCTGGACCTGGTCTACCACGCCTTGGATGTTTCCGTACCAGGCGGTGCGGGCGCTGCTGTTTGTGGGGCTGACGCTGCCGGCGATACGGATGCTCCACGGCGGAGCCCTGCGCGTGGCTTTGGGAACCGCGTTAATGTACGTGGCGTTCGACGGGAGCCCGGGGCTGATCCTGCCTAACCCCATTATGCCCCCGCCCGTTGCGCACGCCCACGCGATTGAAATGGTCGTGTGGGGCCTGGTGTGCGGCGCGTTTGTGGGCTGGGCAATGAGCCAGGGCCGCGCCGCCGAACCTGCGGAGTCGCAGTTCGCCAAAGCCGCCTGAGTCGCCGTGCATCATGCAACGGCACGGTTTTGACGTGGTGGGTTACCCAAGCGGGATACGGGTCTTGTTTTGGGCGAGCCACGCGTCGAAGCTTTGCAGCGCGGGGTTGAGGGCTCGGGCGACCTCGAGGTTGCGCACGCCACAGAAGTATTCGTTGAAGTCGCGCTTGAACTGGAACATGTTGCCGAGGTCCTCGGCGCCCGGGAAACCGAAGCTGCGGTACACCTCGGGTGGCACGTTGTTGTAGCGCACCTCTTTACCCAACGCCTTGGTGAGCGCGGCAGCCATCTGCGCGCCGGTCAAATGCTCGCCGGCAATACTGACGGTCTTGCCGATGAACTCACGGCCCCTCTTGAAGATGCCGTAAGCGCAGCGGCCGATGTCCTCGGCGGCGATGCCCGGGAGCTTCTTGTCGCCCATGGGCATTGTGAGAGCCAGCTTGCCGTCCGGGCCCTTCTTGGGGCCCATGCCGAAGTAGATGAAGTTGTCCCAGTAGAACGACGTCTGAAGGAACGTCACCGGCAGGCCGAGGTCGGTGAACACCTGGTTGGCCTCGCCCTTGGCGTCCAGGTGCGGCACTTTGTATTTGCCCATAAGGGTGGGCATTCGGTTGTCGCTGAGGGGCACCCACTTGCGCGTGTCTTCGAGGGTCGACCAAATCACGTGTTCGATCCCGGCCTGCTTTGCCGCTTGGGCCATGTTCGTAGCCTCGGCTAACTCCTTCTCCGGCGAGAAGTGCGCCCAGAAAAACGTGACGCAGTACGCTCCGTAGGCGCCCTCAAACGCCCGCTTCAGGCTCTCCACGTCGTCGACGTCGGCGGCGACCACCTCGGCGCCCAGCTTTGCCAACGCTCTTGCCTTGTCAGAGTTGACGTCTCGCGTGAGAGCGCGCGCGCTGAAGCCACCCCTCTGGTCGCTCAAGATGGCGCGGACCAAGCCGCCACCCTGCGCACCGGTTGCACCTACCACTGCAATGATCCTCTTTTCAGCCATACGATCCTCCCTGCTAAATTGGAAAGGCAATGTTCCACGGCTAACGGGCACACACGTGCCCCTCGGCGGCGCCCCTCAATTAACGCTCGAGGATGGCGCGCCACCACCGCTCCGGTGCAGTGGGTGCTCAGCCAGCCCTGTACGTCATGACGACTTCTTGCCCAGTTCGTCCAGGCCGGCTTTTGCCAGGTCTTCCGGGGTCATCACAACACGGAACTCGCAATCCGCATTGAACGTGAGGAACCATGGCTCCGCGAACGTCGGAACCTTTGACGGATCATCCAAATTAATGATCATGATCCCCCCGCGGCGACCTTGGAACTCCCCGAAGTAGACCGCCTCTGGCTTCAGCTCGTCGAGAATGCGCCGTATCTTCTTTCCTGCCGTGCCGTCCTTCACCGCAGCGTTAAATGGCTCGTGCGGAAACTTGACATGGAGAAGCATTCGCATGTGTCACCTCTTTCAATCGAGATTAGATTCGTATGGCTAACTCTTGATATGTGCTGACCCGCATAAAACCCCGTCCCGGTGGGCAAAAGACCGAACCGCCCTCGACGCACAAGCTCGGGCGCGCTTCGAATTCAGCGACTTGTGTGCTCTTCGATGATTTGCTTGCGAAATGTTACGCGGACTGCCCCGCACCCCTGAATTTTCTATTAAACCGCCGCTCTACATAAAAGTCAAGCAGTCTGAAGCGATGGTGGTGTCCCAATTAGAATGTAGGGCCGCCCCCCGCCATGGCGGGACGACCAGGCCGGGGCAAGCCCCGGCCCTACGTCGCATATTAGGACACTACTGAAGCGATTGAAGGAAAAGAGAAATGTCATTTGCGCCTGCGTTTCGGGTATTCAGCCTGCGGCCATTCGGCCAGCGCGGACAGGCATGGTGCCCCGCTGCAACCATGGTAAGATACGAGGAACTGGAGAAGTGAAGGCAGGTTGGCATGGCTATCGACAAGAAATTGCAGGAGAGACGAGAGGAGATCCTGCAGATCGCCCCGCGCTACGGAGAAGCTGTATGCAGCGGGCAAGATGCCGTGCCCCAGTTTCGGTTGTTGCGGCGGGGATTTCGCCTTTTATTTTGGGGCAACACGCGCTAGGCTGGATGCTTCCAAAAGCATGTAATGACATCCCACGAACCGGAAGGTGACTTATGCTCAAGCAACGCACGCCGCGGTGGCTCGTCTGCGCCGCAGTAATCACGCTCCTGATGGGCGCGCAATCTTTCCCCCAAACCACGGTGACTTCCACGCAACAGGATCAGAAAGACCTGGCGGTGACCGTTTACAACTCCAACGTCGCATTGGTGCGGGACGTGCGCAGGGTGCGGCTTCCCGCGGGGACACTGGACTTGCGTTATATGGATATTGCGGCTCAGGTGAATCCGGCCACGGTCCATATCGTCTCGCTCACCACCCCCAAGGACCTGAGCGTCCTGGAGCAGAACTACGAGTACGACCTGCTGAGCCCGCAGAAGCTTCTCCAGAAATACGTGGGCAAAGAACTGACCCTGGTGCGGTTGGTGACCGAGAACAATTCCACCAAGGAAGTTTCCGTTAAAGCCACCCTGCTTGCCCTTAACGAAGCGCCGGTGTGGAAAGTCGGAAACGAAATCATCACCGGGATGGGCGCGGACCGCTACGTCTTCCCTGACCTGCCCGAAAACCTGTACAGCAAGCCGACCCTGGTGTGGCTGCTGGATAACAACAGGGCTGGCGAGCAGACCGTGGAAGCATCCTACCTGACCAACCAGGTCAATTGGAACGCCGACTACGTTCTCACGATTCGATCGGATGAGAAGGCGGCGGATTTGAACGGTTGGGTGACGGTTATCAACAACAGCGGGACTGCATTTCGGAATGCGCAGCTCCAGCTTGTGGCAGGAGAGGTACACCGCGTGGCAGGAGCAGGAGTGGGCGGTGGCGTTGCTGAGGGCAGGCTTATGAAGGCGATGGCCGCACCGGCGCCTCAATTTGTCCAGGAGCCGATCTCCGAGTACCACCTCTATACGCTCGAGCGTCGTACCAACATCCAGGACAATGAAACCAAGCAGATCAGCTTGCTCGATGCCACGGGGGTCAGCTTCAATAAGATTTTCGAGGTGGACGGACAGCAATACTACTACCACAATGCCCAGCGCCCCGGGGAGCCCATTAAGGAACCCGTCCAAGTCCATATTAAGTTCAAGAACTCACAGGAAAACTCTCTCGGCATCCCGCTGCCGGCGGGAACGGTGCGCGTATATCAAGGCGACTCGAAGGGGCGGGTGCAATTTATCGGCGAAGACCGCATCGGCCATACTCCCAAGGATGAAACACTCGATCTACACATCGGCAACGCGTTCGATGTGGTCGCGGAAAGAAAGCAGACGGATTTTAAAGCTTATGGCCGGGCTTTCGAGTTCGCCTTTGAGATTTCACTTCGCAATCACAAGCCGGAGCCCATTACCGTGGTTGTGAATGAACCTATTGGCGGCGATTGGACGATGCTGGACTCAAACTACAAGTACGAAAAGACGGCTGCTTTCGCCGCGCAATTCACTGTGCCGGTGGCGGCCAACACGGAATCCGTGCTGAAGTATCGCGTGCGGGTGCAGTGGTAACTCGGCGACGGAAGGCAGTCAGTCGTCCGTTGTCCGTTTCCTTGCCGCCTACTGCTTTGAGCCTTAGAAGAACCGCAGGCCCGGAGGGCCCGCCATTCTTATTGGCAGGCGCTACGCTTGCTGCTCGTCAGGAACCGTTGGCTGTTGTGCTCGAATTCCGCAACACGTCGGCAGCAGAGGGGACTGCCCTTGAACTTTCCGATCGTCGGGTGGGCGATAAAGTACCACGTGAAGACTTGCACAGGCTCGTGGAGGGGCGGGGGGACTTGTTCAAGGCACAAAACTCGAGCCTGTGAGCAGCCACTCCATGAGTTGGCGCCTTGATGGGTTCGGCAGGTCGCGCGGATTCACCGTTGTCCTCTGCGTGAGCGGCGGGATGAGTTATCACTCGCGAGAGCCAGGACATGACCCGGACATAGACGATGGCGGCTTGTTGCTGCTCCACTGTAGCGCTCGGAGGGGTGCGCGAGGCGGATGCGGGACGGCCAATCCACTCCCCCAAAGTGCTGGCGAGCGAGAAGAAGGTGGCGAAAATCAGGATCAACAGCGGCAATGGCAGCTTGGCTTTCTTCATAAACCGATACCTCCCTCCAAAGGCAACTTTTCCCTTCTGAATAGCTCACTCCCAAATCCAGTGGTTAAGGATTTAGACGCTTCACGCAAGTTTTAGTCACCAATACTGGAAAGCCCCAAGTGCCTGAAATTAATTAGATGTTCGACCTACTAGGCGGGTTGCGCGGAAGGCATGAGTGAATCCACTTTTGGCAGGATGCTGAACAAATGAATTGCCGTGGAAAATAGCTTTCTTCCGCAATCTGTCGGAGCAAGCGTAGCGCAGGCCTCGCGGTTCAAGCCCTGCGGTTCTTCGAGATCCCAGCTTTGCTTCGTCGCAACAGCCCGAGGTTAGTGACAAACCTCCAAAACCCGCAGGGCTCCCGCCAGGGCGGGACGGGCCCTGCGCTACACTTGCGTCGGTCCAGCGTGCACCAATGCACGGGAATCCCGAGCAATTGAGCGTGTGCCGCGCGGGTGGGACGCTGGTTCGAAGGCCGGTTGCTAAAACAGCTTGAAGGATACTGCCACCACGACCTTCACGGGCACGGCTTTGCCTCTTTTCATGGCGGGCTTGAATTTCCAGGTGCGCACGGTCTGCATGGCGCTCTCATCCAGTCCCTTGTCCACACCTTTCCGCAGCTTGACGTCGGTGACACTCCCGCTGACATCCACCACGATCCAGAGGAGGACGTCGCCCTGAAGCTTGGCGGCCTTCGCTTCTTTCGTATAAGCCGGCTCGGGCTTGTAGATGGGGACCGGCTCGGTAACGTCGCCGCCCACCTTATAAACCTGTGCGGTGTCGTTTTTCGTGGCGGGATGTGGCGGAGCCGCCGGCTCCGCGGGACCGGGGGCTGCGGAATTCACGGCGGGCGGAGTCCGCGCCGGAGCCGTGAGCGGGAAAGCCCGGACCACCAGCCCCCCCGCCACCAGGAGGATGGCCAGCGCGGTCAGCAACGAGGCAATGAGTCTCACCTTTGACATACGAACCTCCTTCACCAGCAGCGCGACGCGCTGCACCAACTGGGTCTCACCCAGAAAGAGCGGAGCCGGCAGGGGCACCGCGCGGGCCGCGCCCGCGATTTCAAGCAGGGCATGCAGGTAGGGCCTGCGCGCCCCGGTCAGTTCCACGACGTCACTGTCCACCACCTGCTCGCGGCCGAGCCGGATGTTTCGAATCGTCCACCAGATGGCGGGATGAAACCAGAACAGCGTCAAGACGAGTTCCTCCAGAAGATTCAGCAGCCAGTCGCGGCGCGCCACGTGCAGCAGCTCGTGGCAGGCAATGGCGCGCTGGTAACTCTCGTCCATCTGCTCGAACGGCGCCGGAAGGACGACCGCAGGATCGAGCCACCCGAAAGTCACCGGCACACTCACGCGCTCGGAGAAATAGAACGTCGGCTCGACGCCGACCAGAGCCTGCGCCTCGCGGAGCGCCCCCGGCAAGAGAGCGATGCGGAGCGCCGTGCGCCGATAGTGGCTGAGCCGGAAAAGCCCGAGCGCCAGGCGCAGCAGCCCCAGAACCCCGCCTGCCACCAGCACCAGCAGGATCCAGGTTTGAAACGGAAATAGGAACGCCGCCGATCCCACAACTTCGGGGTCGGTGCGGACGGTGGCCGTCGCGGCGCCGCCCGCCGGGCCGAAAGCCATGCGATGCCAGGGTTGAATGAGGGGCAGCAGCAGGCAGGCTGTGAGCAGCGCCTGCCAGTAAACGAGCATCACGCGCGGCTGCCGGAGGCGCAGCAGAACGGCCGCGAGGCCTCCGGCCGCGACCAGGGCCGCCACCTGGACGCAATACGACGCGAAATTTGCCAGCCAGAGCGGGTGCATCATTCGCCCTCCCGAATCGCCCGCGCGATCTTCTCGAGGTCCTTTTGAGACAATCGTCGATCCTTGAGGAGGTGGACCAGCAGCGGCTCGGCGGAGCCGTTGAACACCCGGTCCACAAACTCGCGCACCATGGCTTTGATCACATCGCTGCGCGGGCGCGTGGTCTGGTAGACGTAGGCACGGTCTTCCGCCTGCTTTTTCAGATATTTCTTTTCTTCCAGGATGTTCATCATGGTCATGACGGTGGTGTAGGCGATCTTGCGCTGCTCGCGCAGGGCCTCGTACACGTCGCGCACCGTGGCGCTCTGGAGGCGCCACACGATCTTCATGATTTCGAGCTCCTGCCCGGTGAGGGTTCGGCTTCGCGGTCTCATACTAGTAAATTAGTACTAATAATTTGAGCTTGTCAAGAGAAAAAATCGTGGCGGCGGGGCAGCAGAGGTTCACCCCGGAAACGAGAGCCAATGCGCACTCGGTCATTCCACGCCAAGCCCCGCGCCGACCGGCCCTGGGCGCAGCGAAGAATCCCGGCATGTCTGGAACCGCCGACTGCCGACCCGCCGCGGCGGGTTCGTCGTCCGCCAATAGGAATGGCTGACTCCTCGGGATGACCGTAAAACGGCTTTCTTCAGGGATCTGTTAGATCACAAGCATGCAGTCACCGTAGCTGTAAAAGCGGTAGCGCTCTCGAACTGCGTGCGCGTAGGCGCGGAGTGTGAGGTCGCGGCCTGCCAAGGCGCACACCAGCATGAGCAGTGTGGACTTAGGAAGGTGAAAGTTGGTGAGCAGCCCCCGAATCACGCGAAATTTGAATCCGGGATATATAAACAAGCTCGTTTCTCCTCTCCCCGGCTCGATTCTTCCGCCGCGCTCCTGCCCCACATGTTCGAGGGTGCGGACGCTGGTGGTGCCTACGCCAATGATGCGCCGGCCTTGCTCGAGCGCCCCATTCAAAGCGACTGCGGCGGCCTGGGAAATCTCATACCGTTCGGCTTCCATCTTATGTTCTTCCACTCGGTCCACCCGCACCGGCTGAAACGTCCCCAGGCCCACGTGGAGTGTGATCTCGCAAGTTTCAATCTTGCGCTGACGCAGCGCCTCGAGAACTCTTTCCGTGAAGTGAAAGCCTGCCGTGGGGGCGGCTACTGCGCCACGGACTTTGGCGTAGATCGTCTGGTAGGTCTCGCGATCCTGCGCTTCGTCGGCGCGCCGGATGTAGGGTGGCAAGGGAACATGGCCCAGGCGGTCGATCGCGTCTTCGATCGCACCCTCGTGCGCCCTCAGACGCACGCGGCGCACTCCGTAATCGCCTCGGCCAATAACTTCTGCCTGCAATTCTCCCTCGCCGAAGAGAAGTAGCTCGCCCGTTCTCACCTTTCGGCCCGGGTGGACAAGCCCCTCCCAGACGTCCCCGCTCTCCTGCCGAGTCAGCAACAACTCGACTTCCCCCTTCAGAAACTCCCGCGCCGCGGGATTGCGCTTTCCAATAGCATGGGAGTGGAGGCCCCGCCGCCGGCCGAGCAAGCGGGCTGGAAAGACTTTAGTGTTGTTAAAAACCAAAAGATCGGCGGGCTTGAGGACTTGAGGGAGATCTTGAAACACCTGGTCCCTGAAGGTCCCCGCTTCGCGGTCGAGCACCATCATGCGCGAGGCGTCACGGCAGGCCAGAGGCCGCTGGGCGATCAAGTCGGGCGGAAGCTGATAATCGAATTCCTCGAGAAGCATCGATCAGGAATTGTATCAGTGAGAGAGGTCCGTCGTCCGCAGTCAGTTGTCAGGGTTTGTCATGAAAGGACCCGAAGCCGGTGGGTCACACAACGAATCACTGACCACGGACAATACCTCCGTTGTGGTACAGTTTCAGTATGCCCACTCAGGCTGTCACCATTTCACAGCGGGGCGTGGACCGAGTCCTCTCGGGTCACTTGTGGATTTACCGCGCCGACGTCCTGGACGCGGGTGAGGCAGGTCCCGGGGCCGTGGTTCGTCTGCAGGACCGAAGGCGGCGTTTCTGGGGGCAAGCGCTTTACAGCAGCAAGTCTCTGATCGCGTTGCGCCTGCTTACACGTGAAGAGCGCCCATTCGACCGCGCCTTTCTTGCTGAGCGCGTAGCCGCGGCGGCGAGTTTTCGGCAGCAAGTGGTGGACGGCGCTCAAGCCTACCGCCTTGTCTGTGCGGAAGGCGATCTGCTTCCTTCTCTCATTGTTGACCGTTACGGCCCATGCTTCGTCATCCAGACCCTCAGCCAGGGCATGGACCGGCTGAAGCCGCAGATTGTCGAGATTCTCCAGGAGGCCTTTTCGCCACACTCGATTCTGGAGCGCAACGATGTGGCGGTGCGGGAATTGGAGGGACTTGCGGAGCAGAAGGGCACACTGGCCGGTGAAAGCATTAGCGAAGCTGAGGTGGAAGAGAATGGGTTGAGATTTTTCTTCGACCTGATGGGCGGTCAGAAGACCGGCGGCTTTCTCGACCAGCGCGAGAATCGCCTGGCGGCCCGCCAATACGCGCGAGGCCGCGCGCTCGACTGCTTTAGCTATGCGGGCGGGTTTGCGCTCAATCTGGCGCGGCAGTGCGATTCCGTCCTGGGGATTGACACCTCTCCGGAAGCGCTCAACCTCGCGCGCCGCAACCAGCAATTAAACAGCGTTACAAACGTGCAATGGAAGGAAGCCAACTGCTTTGACTTCTTGAAGGCCGCCGACCAGGAAAAACAACACTATGACACCATCGTGCTTGATCCCCCGGCTTTTGCGCGGCAGAAGTCCAACCTGGAGGCGGCGCTGCGCGGCTACAAGGAGCTGAACCTGCGCGCGCTCAAGATACTGAACCCGGGCGGATTCCTCCTCACCTGCTCATGCTCGCATCATGTGAGCGAGGCGGACCTGCTCGAAGTCATCGCCGGCGCGGCGCTCGATGCTCACCGCACTTTGACCGTGGTCGAGCGGCGCACGCAGTCGCGCGACCACCCGATACTGTTGACCGTGCCCGAAACACACTACTTGAAGTGTCTGATTTTGCGGGTGCTTTGAGTCGCTCGATGATTCCAGGTGCGGCGGTCGTATTAGATCGCCGCGATATCCTTGAAGCGGGAATGATGCGGCGACTGTTACGGGGGTGAGCCACCGATTCGACCAGTGCGACTCGAAGAGGTTGGACCGCTCCATGCTCCCCGAAGGGGAGCTACATGAGTAGCCGTGGGTGAAACCCACGGTAACGATGCATCGAAAACCCTGTCGGCCCTGGAGGGGCCGAACGGTTCGACCCTTCGGGGTCAACAAGGTTAATGGGGACGCCATCCGTGGGCGGCGGGCACAAAAACCGTGCCCTTGCCCACGGCTACTCACTTGCAACCCCTTCGGGGTTGAGACGCCCGCTTTTGGGGGGATGTCTAAGCTGTACCGGCTTTGCCGGCATCCGTCGCTACGAGGTAAAGGACAAAAATGTCTCATCTCAAAACAGCCGACACGAACCTCCGACGAATCTCGAGTCGTGTTTTCGCAAGGTGGGTTGTGCTCCTTGCTGCGGCATTGTTGCTGGCGCCGCTCCCAGGATCCTCCCCGGCAAAAGAAGCAGAGCCGCAGTTCACCTCCAAGGAGTTCCTGGAACCCATCAAGTTCCTTGCCAGTGACAAGTTGAAAGGGCGCGGAGATGGCACCAAAGAACTTGATGAAGCTGCACAATACATCGCGAAGCGCTTTAAGAAGTTCGGACTGAAACCTGTGGGAGACAACGGAACTTACCTCCAACGTTTCAGGATCACGGTGGGGGCGGAAATGGGCCCCAACAACTCCGTGACCTACCAAAGCGGCGCCACACGCACCGCCCTCACCCCCGCTCAGGATTTTGTTCCATTCAGCTTTTCGGAGGCAGTGACGGTTCAAGCGCCGCTGGTTTTCGCGGGATATGGAATCACCGCTCTCGAATTCAATTACGACGATTACAAGGGCGTGGACGCCAAGGGCAAGATCGTCTTGGTGCTCAGGCATGAGCCGCAGGAAAACGACGAGAAGAGTGTCCGCGCGGGAAAACAGCTCACGACGCACGCGGAAATTGTGAACAAGGCCATCAACGCAAGGAACCACGGCGCAGTCGGGATGATCCTGATAAATGACCTCGGCAATCACCCTGGCGAGCCTGACGAGCTGATCAAGTTTGGCACACTCACTGGTCCCGAAGAGATGCAAGTCGCAGCTCTCCAGGTGAAGGCCACGATCGTGGATGAGTGGCTCAAGCCTTCGGGGAAGAGCCTGGAAGACCTTCGCCAAGCCATTGACAAGGACCTTTCGAACCACTCCTTCGCGCTGGACCCCTCGGCGCAGGTTGCTCTGTCCGTGGACGTCAAGCGCGTTCGCAAGGAGGTGGCAAACGTGATCGGCGTCTTGAAAGGCCAGGATGAGAAGCTCGCCGGCCAGTGCATTGTCGTCGGCGCGCATTACGACCATCTTGGGCTAGGCGATCAACATTCGCTCGCCCCCAGCCAGATCGGTCAGATCCACCACGGAGCGGACGATAACGCTTCCGGAACCAGCGCCGTGCTCGAATTGGCCGACGGGCTCGGGCATGAGCGCCCTCGTTCCACGCACACGCTCGTTTTCGTAGCCTTCGCGGGAGAGGAAACCGGCTTGCTTGGCTCCAGCTACTATACCAATCACCCCGCCTGCAGCCTCGACAAGACGCTGGCCATGGTCAACATGGATATGATCGGCCGCGTCTCCAAAAACAAGCTCTACATCGGAGGAACCGGAACCTCTCCGGGATTCAAGAAGCTGGTGGAAGATGCTGACCGCGACCTGGGATTCGATCTGAGCTATTCAGGCTCGGGGTATGGCGCCAGCGATCACATGTCCTTTGCGGTCCGGAGCGTGCCGGTGCTTTTCTTCTTCTCCGGCCTTCACTCCGACTATCACAAGCCGTCCGACACTTGGGAGAAAATAAATGCCGAGGACGGGGCGAAGGTGGTGCGATTGGTGGCGCAGGTGGTCAACGGACTCGACCAACTGAAAGACAAGCCGCAATTCGTACGCGTGGCAGAGCCCACTCCTCCTGCCATGGGTGGCGGGGGCGGATACGGTCCGTACTTCGGTTCCATCCCCGATTTCGGCGAAGCTGAGCACGGTGGGGTGAAATTCGCGGATGTGCGCGACGGGAGCCCCGCCGCCAAAGCCGGCTTCAAGGCTGGAGACACCTTGATTGATTTCGGTGGTAAGAAAATCGACAACCTTTACGATTTTACTTATGCCCTGCGAGCCCACAAGCCGGGCGACAAGGTCTCGGTAACTGTTCTGCGGAAGGGAGAGAAGGTTACGCGCGAGGTGACGTTGGAAGTAAGAAAGTAGGCCGAACCCTTACCGCTCCCGTAGTTGCGGTGCGTGGCGCGGTTGGGGTGGAGTCTCGTGAATGAGCGCCAGTGTCTCGTGGTATGATTGATGCTATGAAAGCTGTTCAGCCCCGCCTGACTTACCCTGAACTGCGCCTCATGCCGGATGATGGCAAGCGGTATGAGCTGATCGACGGAGAAGTGTCTGTGACCCCATCCCCAAGTGAGAAGCACCAGCGTGTTTTGGGCAACCTGTTTCTTAGCATTTCCAATCATGTCAAGACCAAGAATCTGGGCAGAGTTTACATCGCACCCTTCGACGTTGTCTTTGGCGAAAAGACCGCCCTCCAGCCGGATTTGCTGTTTGTGTCCGCAGGGAGACTTGGCATCATAGGTCCTGAGTATGTGCTAGGCGCTCCAGACTTGGTGGTAGAGGTTCTATCACCCTACCGGCAGTCGTACGATCGTGTCACGAAGCTGGAGCAATATGCGCTACACGGTGTAACTGAGTATTGGGTTGTCGATCCCATTGCCGAAAGCGTCGAAATCTATACCTTGGCGGGCAGTGGGTATGAACTGAAAGGCGCCTTCGCTGGAGAAGAGATTCTGCAGTCTCCGCTGCTTCCGGGATGGGAGATTCCTGCTGGGGATTTGTTTTCCCTCTAGTCATCGCAGGGTCCAACGTTACCTGAATGGAAATGGGAAGATCTCGATCGTCGAGAGCTAGTTTTGTCAAAACGCTGCTGTTACTCGTGCCTCTCGCTCTGCCGGGTCAAGGAGCGGCAAGTGACACATCTCTCAAGCTCCTCATCTCCGTCGAGCAGCAGAACATCGCGGCGCCGTTCCCAGCACGCGTAACTCTTCATGTCCACAATGCCGGCAGCGAAACCGTCTGGCTTTACCGGCACGCGCGGGGCAAGCTACCAACCCCGAGGCTGCTGGAAGAGGATACAGGGCCACAACCGACGGGCGGCTCGATGCTCACGGTCAAACTCGAGCCGGTAAGCGCGGGACAGGCAGCCATCTCGAATCCCGCTCAAGGGGCGGTCTTCGAGAGCGTCGGTCTCCCCAAGCCGAAGCTGGTCAGGTTGGCGCCCGGCGAGGACTACGAAGAGAGGTCCACGATTCGACTGACGCCCGCACTTTCCGAGGTGCAGAAACCGATCTGGGGAACGTACCGGCTATCGATCACCTACAAGGCCCAGTATTCCAACGCGGCAGAAATCCAACGCACCCTGAAGGTAACGGTCTGGCAAGCCGAGGTCTCGAGCGACGCGATTGAAGTTCAGCTTCAACCCCCCGGCCCGGAGTCGCGTGGCCAAGTCTCCGGCACAGTCAACACCCCGGATTCATTTCCAATTCGCGATGCCATAGTTTCGTTAACCGACCATGCCGAACGCCTCATGGACCAGACGACGAGCGACCCAGACGGCCGGTATTCGTTCGCCAGCCTTCCACCCGGCCTTTACTGGATTACGGCGCGCCGCGACGGCGCCACGGAGGATACGACAGTATTCCGGCACGTCCAGCTCACGCCCTCTGAAGCTTCGGCAACTCAGGAGCTGGTCATGATCCCGTCGGAAATCTACGAGCACCAAAAGGTGCTCCACAAACCCGTGCTTTTTTGTATCACCGATAGCGCCGGGCGACCATTGGATCGGGTGGGCCTCGAGACAACCTGGTCGAATGGGACCGTCGTGGACAACGTGAAGGGAGAAACCGGCAGTGACGGCGCGGTGGCATTAGAACTCATATCCGGCCGCAATTTTGTGACTCTCAAGCGTCGCGGTTGTCCCAAGCAGGACGAGCGGGCGGACGTGGCAGCCGGCGAGGGCATCGACGGGTTTGAGTTCACGCTCGAATGCGCAAAGAAATGAGCGGCGCAGAGTGCGATTTATGGGTGCGCTCTATAGATGATGATGAACCTCGGGAACAAACCAACGAGGAACGAAGCTGTGACAAGACTGGAGCCAATACAATTGTTCGCCCTGCGCAAGCACGCGAGTGCATGGAGGGTCGCCCTGGCAAGTTTACTGCTGATTGTCGTGTTCGGGTTGGAGCTTGGCGGCCAACAGAAATCCGGGCTTTCCGGAACCGGCCCGGTCGTCCAGGGCACTCCGGACGACGCTCTGCGCGACCCGCGGGAGACGCACCTCCGCCACGTCAAACAACTTACTTTCGGTGGGCAGAACGCGGAAGCGTACTTCAGTTATGACGGCAAACGCCTGATATTCCAGACCACGCGCGAGCCCTACAAGTGCGACCAGATCTTCATCATGAATGCCGACGGCTCGGACCAGCACCTTGTTTCAACCGGTCAGGGCAAAACCACTTGTAGCTACTTCTATCCCGACGGGAAGCATATCCTCTACTCGTCGACTCACCTCTCGACCCCGGAGTGCCCACCGCGTCCCGATTATTCCCAAGGCTACGTTTGGGGGGTTTATTCAGCCTTCAAGATTTTCTATGCTACGGACAGCGGTAAGATTGTGAAACAGCTCACCAAAGGGCCGGGCTACAACGCCGAAGCCACGCTTTCTGCGGATGGAAAGAAGATCGTCTTCACCTCGTCGCGGGATGGCGACCTCGAAATCTATACCATGAACCCTGATGGCAGCGGGATAAAGCGTTTAACTCACCGACTGGGTTATGACGGCGGGCCTTTCTTTTCGCCAGATGGGGGATGGATCGTCTACCGCGCGCACTATCCAACGGCTGCGGATGAAGTGGCTCGTTACAAGTCACTCCTGGCTGAAGACCTGGTCGAGCCAATGCAGATGGACCTTTACGTGATGCGCGCCGATGGCTCTGAGCAGCGGCAAATTACCGGCCTCGGCGGCGCCAGCTTTGCGCCTTTCTTTTTCCCTGGCAGCCAGCGCATCATCTTCGCTTCAAATTACCAACATCCCGGCACAAGCGAGTTTGAACTCTATGCGGTGAATCGCGACGGCTCGAAGCTCGAAAGCATTACCTTCACCGGCGGCTTCAATGCCTTCCCGCAGTTCTCTCCTGACGGTAGGCGGTTCGTTTTCGCATCCAACCGCAACGCCAGGCAGCCGCATGAGGTTAATATTTTCCTGGCGGATTGGGTAGAATAACAAGAGGGCTATTCCATGGAAAAACAGCATTCCCCCGCATTTCTGGCACTCGTCCGGGACGCGAAACAGCGCGTCCGCGAGACCACTATCCCAGAGTTGAAGAAAAGGCTGGATGCGAAGGAAGAATTCCACCTCATCGACGTCCGCGAGGATCACGAATGGGCTGCCGGGCGCATCCCCGGGGCGAAACACCTTTCCAGGGGAATCATCGAGCGCGACATTGAAGAAAAGTTCCCGAACCGGGAGGCGGAGATTCTCCTATATTGCGGTGGTGGTTATCGCTCCGCGCTGGTCGCCGACAATCTTCAAAAGATGGGTTACAAGCGCGTGGTTTCCGTGGACGGTGGTTGGCGGGGATGGACCGGTGCCGGTTACCCGGTGGAGAAAGAAGACAAGTAACCACGCACACGCACTCGGCACGGGTTCCTTTCCCCTTCACAAAGGTGCAGTTTGAGGCCAAGCACGGTCAGGACGCAAAAACCAATTACATCAGCGCCTGCATGACCTGCTCGAGGACCTCTTTGGGCGGCCGCACTTTGGACTCAGGCAAAGTTGCCAGCGGCTCGTCGACAACATTCAGCAGGGTGAGGAAATTCTCCTGCTTGGTGTTCACGTAGAAGAGGCCGGTGATGATCTCACCCTTGTCGTGGGATTCTGTCAGCAAGCGAAGGGCCTCTATCTTATTGGTGGGATCGTAAGATTCCTCGAGTTTGCGAAGCAGGATGTGCGAGCCGTCGTGCATGGCGATGTCCATGGTTGAGCCCGGGTCGTAATCCACCGAGATATCTTCGAAGTAGGGGACGAAGCTCACGTCGGCCAAAGGCTCGTCATGGTCTTTCACATAGCTGTAACTCTTCGTTGATCCCTCGTGATCGTTAAAGGTCACACAGGGCGAGATCACGTCCAACATGCAAGTTCCGTGGTGGGCAAGTGCGCCTTTCAGCAAGGCTGACAACTGCCTCTTGTCGCCCGAGAATGAACGCCCCACATAGGTGGCGCCGAGCTGGATGGCGAGCGCACAAGTGTCGATGGGCGGCAGGTCGTTCACCACACCCGTCTTGAGCTTGGAACCGATGTCGGCCGTAGCGGAGAACTGACCCTTGGTCAACCCATAAACGCCATTGTCCTCGATGATGTAGATCAGAGGCATGTTCCGGCGCATCAGGTGCACGAACTGGCCGATCCCGATGGAGGCTGTGTCGCCGTCGCCGCTTACGCCCAGGGCAATCAAATTCCGGTTCGCCAGCATGGCGCCCGTGGCAATTGAGGGCATGCGCCCATGGAGTGAATTCACACCATAAGCGGTGCGCAGAAAATAGGCCGGGCTCTTCGAGGAGCAGCCGATGCCCGAAAGCTTGGCCACACGATGCGGTTCAACGCCCATTTCGTAGCAGGCCTCGATGATGCGCTCGGAGATAGCGTTATGACCGCACCCGGCGCAGAGGGTGCTCTTGTTGCCCTTGTAGTTGGCCATCTCAAGGCCGAGGCGGTTAACTTTGGCCGGCGATGCCGGAGGAACGGTTGCAGTTGCCATGTCAGTTCTGTGCCTCCTGGGAAACAATCTCGTCCGTGATGCTGCGCGCGTCAATGGGCAAGCCGTCGTAATGCCGCACGCTGCGCAATTTCTTGATGTCTTCTGCTTCCAGTTCCAGCCGCAAGAGGCCCAGCATCTGGGCGTCGCGGTTCTGGTCCACGACATAAACTCGGTCGTACCGGCGGATGAAGTCGCGGACTTCCAGGGCGAACGGGTAAGCACGCAGGCGGCAATAGCTAGCCTCAATATCTTGCTCTTTTTTTAGTTGATCGAGGGCTTCCAGCACCGCCCAGTGGCTTGTGCCATAAGCGATGATGCCCACCTCACGCCTGCCATTTTCCTGGATCACCGGCTTGGGGAGCTTCGCGCGGGCGGTCTCGAACTTCCGAACCAAGCGGTCCATGTTGTTAACGTAATCGTTCGGTCGTTCGCTGTAGATGGCCTTCTCGTTGTGGCCGCTCCCACGCGTGAAGTAACCGGCCAGAGGTTCGGGCGTGCCGGGTAGGGTGCGGTATCCGATTCCGTCGCCATCCACGTCCTTGTAACGAGCGAACCCGCCAAGGCGACGGACATCTTCGGCGCTGAGCACCTTGCCGCGCACCATGGGCTTCTCAGGGTACGAGAAGGGATCGGCCATCCAGCTATTCATCCCGAGGTCAAGGTCGCTCATGACGAAAACCGGAGTCTGGAACTCTTCCGCCAAGTCGAACGCCTCGATCGAAAACGTGAAGCACTCCTCGACAGAGCAAGGAATCAACATGATGTGCTTCGTGTCACCGTGGGAGAGGACGGCATTCTTCAGCATGTCACCCTGCGCCGTCCGCGTCGGCAGACCCGTCGAGGGTCCGACCCGCTGGATGTCGAATATGACGGCGGGAATTTCTGCGTAATAGCCGAAGCCCGTGAACTCTGCCATGAGAGAAATGCCGGGCCCGGAGGTAGCCGTCATGGCCCGCGCCCCCGCCCAGCCGGCGCCCATCACCATTCCGATGGCTGCCAATTCGTCCTCTGCCTGGACGATGGCGAACGTGGCCTTCCCGGTTTCCTTGTCCACCCGGTACCGCCTCATGTACTCGATCAACGTTTCACAGACTGACGAAGAAGGAGTGATGGGGTACCAGGTCACCACGGTGACCCCGGCGAACATCGCCCCAAGCGCGCACGCCGAGTTGCCGTCAATAGCAATTTTCCCGCGGGTCGCGTCCATGCGCTCGAGATAGTAGGGATCTTGCTTCTGGAAAGTCCTCGTGGCGTAGTCGTAGCCGGCCTGAGCTGCATTGAAGTTCAGGTCCACCGCCTTGGCCTTTTTCTTGAACTGCTTGCGCAGGGCGATCTGGATCTCTTCCATTTCGATACCCAGCAGCCTGGCGAGCACGCCGTCGTAAACCATGTTTCGGACTAACTTGCGCAACCTGGCATCGGGGCAGACGGGCGCCACGAGCTGGTCAAAAGGCACCGGATAAAACACCACATCATCGCGAAGCCGTCTCAGGTTTAAGCGCTCATCGTAAACACAGGCGGCGCCCGGCTTCAGGGCAAATACATCTTCTTCGGCGCTCTCAGGGTTCATCGCCACCAAGAACTCGCTGTCTTTCCGGCGGGCGATGTACCCCTCCTTGGAAGCGCGAATCGTGAACCAGGTGGGCAGGCCGGCGATGTTCGACGGGAACAGGTTCTTGCCAGCGGCGGGAATCCCCATCTGGAAAATGGCCCTCAAAAGGACACTGTTTGCCGTTTGGCTGCCTGACCCGTTTACGGTTGCGACCTGAATGCTGAGATCGTTTACAACCCTTCTCTGCTCGGCAGGCAATTCACTTTCTTTCAACTCAACATGAGTGGTTGCCATAAGATTCCTTGAAATATCCCCCAATTGAAACGTAAGATAGCTCCCAAGTCTTCTCGATTACCTAAGCCTGGGCACAGGGTTTCGCAGTCGAGTGCCAGGAATGCGGAGCTTTGGTCGGCCTTGCAGTGCGGAGCACAGGCAGACCAACGTCCATGTTCACGCGTGGCCGTGCTGGTGTCACCCGAAACGGATCGCCCTTCCACTGTCCCTCCATTATACCAAAAGAAGGCCCGTGATAATACGCCGCGCATCGAGTCATGTTAAATATTGCTGGTGAGGGGCCGTCAAGCCATTTAGAAATGTAACCCGTCAAGCCGTCCACTTCTGCATTTATGCGGGCTTGAACGCGACCAGCCCGCTCACGGGCCGCGCGGAGGGGAATGACGTCCAGCGAGAGGGGACATTCCAAAACGAGCTTGTGGGGTGTACACTCACACCTACGCAGGATCCCAAAATCGAAATCCTGGCGGAATCTCAGGCTGTTTGATTTTTATGAGCATACGAGGAGCAGGCAAAATGAGAAAACTCTGGCGTGGGTTCTCGGTCTTCATGGTGTTGGCATTATCTTGGCTTGTCATCGTCCCTTCTCAGACGCGCTTGAGCCCAACCATCGCCCTAACAACCTCATCACCTTCTTCCAATATCCCTGACACCGTCGCTTCCCCCAAGGATGTTGGTCTTTCGTCGGAACGCCTGGAACGCATCGCCACCACGGTCGAGAGGAGTATCAACGATGGACGTATCGCTGGTGCTGTCACCCTCGTCGCCCGGCACGGCAAGATTGCCTATTTCAAAGCGTTTGGCATGGCAGACCGAGAGGCAAAGAAGCCCATGCGCACCGACAACATTTTTCGAATCTGTTCCATGAGCAAACCTATCACCAGTGTTGCGGTCATGATGCTCTACGAAGAAGGGCGCTTCATGCTGAATGAGCCCGTCTCCGACTTCATCCCGGAATTCAAAGATATGAAAGTCCTGGACCCGCCCTATCCCCAGGACAAAACTTCTCCCCCGGGTGCCCTGGTCAATGCCAAGCGCCCCATCACCATCCTCCACTTACTTACTCATACAGCTGGACTCACTTATCCCTGGAATGCCCGGCTGGCAAAAACATACCGCGAAGCGGGTATCGGCACCGGGCTCCTTCAGCAGGAAGGGTCCACAGGCGATTCGGTGAAGAAGCTGGCATCTCTTCCCCTGCTGTTTCAGCCCGGTGACGCCTGGGAATACAGTTTGTCGGATGATGTGCTGGGTTACCTTGTCGAAAAGGTTTCCGGGATGCCCCTCGACCGGTTCTACGAGGAACGGATCTTCAAGCCCCTGGGGATGAGCGATTCCTACTTCTTCCTGCCGGACGATAAGGTTTCCCGGCTGGCAGCAGCCTACACCTATTATCCGGAAAAGGGGCTTCAGCTTTTTCCAGAGAAAATGGTTGAGAAGGAAGGCGAGTCCGCCTACTCTTCCGATTATCCCTACCGCGGGCCGCGCACCTATTTCTCCGGAGGTGCCGGTCTTTGCTCAACGGCGGAAGATTACTATCGGTTCTGCCAAATGATGCTGAACAAGGGCGAGCTCAACGGTGTGCGCCTCTTGAGCCGCAAATCCGTCGAATTAATGACCCAAGACCACGTTCAGGGGAAGCTGGAGGACATGGGTTACGGCCTTGGCTTCGGGGTGAATAGCGATGCCAGGTATCTGACGGAACTTGGTTCCATCGGTTCCTATTATTGGGGTGGTTTCTTTTATACTGCGTTCGTTATCGACCCAAAGGAAGACATGATTGCCGTCTTTATGGCGCAGCTTCATCCTACTGGGGGACTGAATCTTGACGCAAAAGTCATACGGCTGGCCTACCAGGCGATCAAAGACTGAGAAGATTCCTGGGGATGGCGCCCGTGGCGCAAACAAGCTGGGGCTTAACCCGGATTCCGAAGTTGGGGTCGTCTGTCATCCTGAGCCCGCCGTGCTTTCGGGCGGGCGAACCCGCCGCGGCGGGTCTGCAGTTGTCTTTTGCGCTCAGCATGACAGCACTCCCGCTCAGGGTTTAGCATGTCTGCCACCAGGCAAGCAGGTTTCTTCCTGGAGCGCGCGGGTGGCGCATACGTCCCGAAGGTTTTTGTCGGGATGTATGCGACCGGACAGAAGTCCACCCTCTCGCCTCGCCTGGGAGAAAGCTGATACCGAAAACACAGCGTGGGTTAATCCGAAGTGACCCCTCACCCGGCCCGCGTCCCGATGAAGTGCATCGGGATCGCGGCCCACCCTCTCCCCAAGGGAGAGGGCTGTTTCAGTTCAGCCTCCCCGAGTCCAACCAGCGGCGAGCGCGGACCTCGCTTCCACTCTTGAGGTCCGCGCTACCCCTGAAAACACGCACGTTCGGTTATTGGGTCCGCACGTCCTCGTCAGAAAGCTCGGCGGCCACGCCCGGAGCGGGAGCTTCTGGCGGGCTCGGAATAGTAGCTTCCGTGGGCGCTTCCTCTTCCGGCCGAGGCGGCTCCACCTCACTCAGCAGCTTGAAGTTTCGATAGAACTCCAGGCCCGTGCCGGCCGGGATCAAACGGCCCATGATGACGTTCTCCTTCAATCCCCGCAGGTGGTCCACTGCGCCGCGGATGGAAGCCTCCGTCAGCACACGGGTGGTTTCCTGGAAGGAAGCAGCGGAGATGAACGAGTCCGTAGCCAGGGAAGCTTTGGTGATACCGAGGAGCAAGGGCCTGCCGGCAGCGGGCTTGCCGCCCCCAGCCTTTGCCCGCTCGTTTTCTTCCCGGAACCTAAACTTATCCACCTGCTCGTCGAGGAGGAATTCGGTATCTCCAACTTCCTCGACTTTCACCCAGCGCATCATCTGCCGAACGATGACCTCGATGTGCTTGTCGTTAATATTGACGCCCTGTAGCCGGTAGACCTCCTGGATCTCGTCCACCAGGTACTTTTGCAGCTCTTTTTCACCCAGCACTGCCAGGATATCGTGCGGGTTGCGCGGCCCGTCCATGAGAGGCTCGCCGGTTTTTACCCGTTCACCCTCCTGCACGGACACGTGGACGCCGCGAGGCAGCAAGTACTCCTTGGGCTCGGCACGATCGGGCACCACAACGATTTTGCGCTGGCCCTTGACGACTTCTGCATACTTTACGAGGCCGTCAATTTCCGTGATGACCGCCGGCTCATGGGGTTTGCGGGCCTCGAAGAGCTCGACCACGCGCGGCAGACCTCCGGTGATATCTTTGGTCTTGGTGGTTTCACGCGGGATCTTGGCCAGCACGTCGCCGGCCCTCACCTCATCGCCATCTTGAACCATCAAGTGAGCACGCGAGGGCATCAGGTACTTCTTAGCTCCCTTAGCCCCACTTTTCTCGTCGCGAATCACCAGCCGGGGTTGATGTTCCTCACCCGGCGCTTCCGTCACCACCCACTGGGACATACCGGTGACTTCATCGACCTGTTCCTGGAGGGAAATTCCTGCCTCCAGGTCCTTGAATTGAACCGTGCCGGCGACTTCCGTCAAGATCGAAAAGGTGTAAGGATCCCATTCGACCAGGACATTCCCCAGCTTGACGGGAGCGCCGTCGGCAAACTTGATCCTGGCGCCGTAGACCACCGAGTAGCGCTCGCGTTCGTGGCCCTTGTCGTCAACCACCACCACTGCGCCGTTGCGGTTCATGGCCACATAGTTGCCGTCCCGGTTGATGACGGTCTGGAGGTTATGAAACTTCAGGAAGCCGTTGTTCTTCGCCTCCAGGGTGGTCTGTTCGCTGATTCGGCTGGCGGTTCCGCCGATATGGAAGGTCCGCATGGTGAGCTGGGTGCCGGGTTCGCCAATGGACTGCGCGGCGATGACTCCTACGGCCTCGCCCATCTCGACCACTTTGCCGGTGGCCAGATTTCGCCCGTAGCAGCGCACGCAAACTCCGCGCCGCGACTCGCAGGTCAGCACGGAGCGGATTTTCACCCGCTCGATTCCGGCAGCCTGAATGGAAGCGGCCAAGTCTTCGTTGATCTCCTGATTGACATCCACGATGACGTTGCCCTCGTAGTCCTTGATCTGCTCCAGGACGACGCGGCCCACGATACGGTCACGGAGCGGCTCGACGACTTCCCCAGCTTCCACGATCGGCTCGACGGTGATGCCGTCCAGGGTGCCGCAATCGAATTCCGAGATGATGACGTCCTGCGCCACATCGACCAAGCGGCGCGTAAGGTAACCGGAGTCCGCCGTCTTGAGCGCCGTGTCCGCCAAGCCCTTGCGCGCGCCGTGCGTGGAGATGAAGTATTGCAAGACGTTGAGGCCTTCGCGGAAGTTGGCGGTGATGGGCGTCTCGATGATTTCGCCCGAAGGCTTGGCCATCAAGCCGCGCATTCCTGAAAGCTGTCGGATCTGTTGCTTGGAACCGCGCGCCCCGGAATCCGCCATAATGTAAATGGGGTTCAACTGGCCGGACTTGTCCTGGGCTTCCATGGTTTGGAACATCTCGTCCGCCACGTCGTCGGTCACCTTCGACCAGATGGCGATCACCTTGTTGTAACGCTCACCGTGGGTGATGGCGCCTTCCTGGTATTGCTTCTCCACATCGATCACTTCCTGTTCGGCATCGTTCACCAGCTTGGCTTTGTTGAGAGGCACCACGAGATCGTCGATGCCGATGGAAATCCCCGCCTTGGTGGCGTAAAGGAAACCGAGGGTCTTGATCTCGTCCAGCATCTGCACCGTGGTCTCCAGGCCGAGACGCAGGTAGCAGTAATTGACCAGCCCCCCAAGACCTTTCTTCCTGAGCAGGCCGTTGACGAAGGGCACACCGCTGGGCAGATGATCGTTGAAGATCACGCGCCCGACCGTAGTGTTGATAAACTGGTTCTTCACCGTGATGGGCTCGGAGTGAAGCACGTCCTGGTCATCATAGGCGGTGGTCAGGTCAATCACGCGGCCGGTGAAGCGCAGGCGGATGGGTGTTAGCGTCTCAACCTCGCCCGCTTCCAGGGCTAACAGGACCTCTTCGGAATTGGCAAAAGCCCGGCCTTCCCCCTTGGCCCCGCGCTTGTCCTTGGTCAGGTAGTAAATGCCCAGCACGATATCCTGTGTGGGAACCGCCAGAGGCTGGCCGTTGGCTGGGGAAAGGATATTGGACGAAGACAACATGAGGACCGAAGCCTCGATTTGCGCTTCGGGCGAGAGGGGAATGTGCACCGCCATCTGGTCGCCGTCGAAGTCGGCGTTGAACGCCGTGCAAACCAGCGGGTGAATCTTTATGGCCTTGCCTTCCACCAGCAGGGGCTCGAAGGCCTGAATGCCCAGGCGGTGAAGCGTGGGAGCGCGGTTGAGCAGTACCGGGTGGTCATTGATGACTTCTTCCAGTATATCCCACACCACCGGTTCCTGCCGTTCCACCATTTCCTTTGCGGCCTTGATGGTCGTGCAGTGCCCGGCCTGTTCCAGGCGGTGGTAAATGAAAGGCTTGAAGAGTTCCAGCGCCATCTTCTTGGGAAGACCACACTGGTGGAGTTTCAGCTCCGGACCCACCACGATGACGGAGCGGCCAGAGTAGTCCACGCGCTTGCCCAGCAGGTTCTGCCGGAAGCGGCCTTGCTTGCCTTTCAGGGTGTCGGAGAGCGACTTCAGTGGCCGGTTGTTGGCGCCACGCAGCACACGTCCACGACGACCGTTGTCGAACAGGGCATCCACCGCCTCCTGGAGCATGCGCTTTTCGTTGCGCACAATGACGTCCGGGGCGTGCAGCTCCATCAACTTCTTCAGCCGGTTGTTGCGGTTGATCACCCGGCGATAGAGGTCGTTGAGATCGGAGGTGGCAAACCTGCCGCCATCCAAGGGCACCAGGGGCCGCAACTCCGGCGGAATCACCGGAATCACATCTAGGATCATCCACTCCGGCTTGTTGCCGGACCTGCGGAACGCCTCCAGAACTTTCAGGCGCTTGGCATACTTGACCCGCTTCTGCTGGGACGCGTCGGTCTTCATCCGGTCCCGCAGTTCCTCAGCGAGCGCCTCAATATCCACTCCCTTGAGGAGTTCCTTGATCGCTTCCGCACCCATCCCGGCGCGGAACTTTCCCGGGAATTCCTGTTGAAGTTGCCGATAGCGCTCTTCCGTGAGCAGTTCCTTTTCGTTAAGGGGGGCTTCGCCGGGGTCCATCACAACGTACTTCTCAAAATACAGAATGGCTTCCAGGTCCCGGAGAGAAATGTCGAGCAGGTGACCGATGCGGCTGGGCAGACCTTTGAAAAACCAGACGTGGGAGCATGGAGCTGCCAGCTCAATGTGACCCATGCGCTCGCGCCGCACCTTGGAAAGAGTTACCTCGACACCGCACTTGTCGCAAATCACCCCGCGGTGTTTCATGCGCTTGTATTTTCCGCACAAGCATTCCCAGTCGGTGACCGGGCCGAAAATCTTGGCGCAGAAAAGTCCATCGCGTTCCGGTTTGAAAGTCCGATAGTTGATGGTTTCTGGTTTGGTGACTTCGCCATGAGACCAGGAACGGATCTTTTCGGGCGAAGCCAGACTGATGCGAATGGCGTCGAACTCACCGATCAAACTGACTCGATCATAAGGGCTGCTGCGGAACAAGGTTTACCTCCTTTGTTGCTGGTACATCGACCGCGAAAATCGAAACTCGAAATTCGAAACCCGTCCTGTCCACGAGTCAGACGACGTGCCACATGCCGTTCCTCAATGCAAATTTCTCGAAATCAGGCAACGTACGCGCAACCTTGTACATTTCGTTCCGAAGTTCGCGTGCCACTTGCCAAACATCTAGGTCCTTGAAGTCTTTGATCGATCCTACCATGGCCTATCCACGGCCGAGTTTTGAGTTTCGAATTTCGAGTTTCGAATTTCGAAACTCACTCCGCACTTAGCGGCGCGAGTTCTTTAGGCTTCTTGATCAACTCCACATCGAGGCAGAGGCTCTGGAGTTCCCGGACTAGCACGTTGAATGATTCCGGAACGCCGGGCTCGATGGCCGCCTCTCCCTTGACGATGGCTTCGTAAATCTTGGCGCGGCCGTACACGTCGTCGGACTTGGCGGTGAGTAGTTCCTGTAGGATATAAGCCGCACCGTAAGCTTCCAGCGCCCAAACTTCCATTTCTCCAAAGCGCTGTCCACCGAACTGCGCCTTGCCGCCGAGTGGTTGTTGGGTGATGAGGGAGTAAGGGCCGATGGAGCGGGCGTGGATCTTGTCGTCTACCAAGTGCGACAGCTTGAGCATGTAGATGTAGCCCACCGTGACCGGTTGTTCGAAGGCCTCACCCGTCATCCCGTCGTAGAGCCTGATCTTTCCGGAAGTGGGCAGCCCCGCCTTTTCCAGGTACCCCTTGATTTCCTTTTCGGTGGCGCCGTCGAATACCGGGGTCGAGAAGGGAACCCCTTCGGCGAAGGAACTCGCGAAGGCGAGCACCTGTTCGTCATCGAGGCTATCCACGACCTTGGCGGAAGCATTATTGCGGAATGTGGCCTTGAGCTCTTTGCGGACGACTTCGGCGCTGGATTCCGTAGAAGCCAACTGGCGAATCTTGGCGCCCAGCTCTCTGGCGGCCCACCCCAGGTGAGTTTCCAGGATCTGACCCACGTTCATTCGAGAGGGGACGCCGAGGGGATTCAAAACCACTTCCACGGGCGTGCCGTCCGGCATGTAAGGCATATCTTCTTCGGGAAGGATGCGCGCAATCACACCCTTGTTCCCGTGCCGTCCCGCCATCTTATCGCCCACCGAGAGCTTGCGCTTCATGGCAATAAAGGCTTTCACCAGCTTGATGACTCCCGGTGGAAGCTCATCGCCTTTCTTGAGCTTCTGGATCTTCTCATCCGTAATCTTCCTCAGGATGTCGATCTGCCGCGACGTCATCTCCTCGATCTCATCGATCTTCTCCATGAGGGTCGGGTCCTTCTTGGCGATCTTGATGCGCTTCAAGTTGTGTGTGGAGAGGCGCGCCAGCACGTCGCGATCAAGGTCCGCGCCTTTGACGAGAAGTCGTTTGTTGGTCCTCTCGTCATGCAAGTCCGCCAGCAGCTTCTCCCCGGCGAGGAGAGCACAGAGCCGCTTCAAACGTTCGTCCTGGAGGATGCGGATTTCGTCGTTCAAGTTCTTTTCCAGGCGAGCCACCTGGTAGGCTTCGATGGTTCGAGCCCGCTCGTCCTTATCCGCGCCCTTGCGCGAGAAGATCTTCACATCCACCACGATGCCCTCGATACCCGGGGGGCAAGTCAGGGAAGCATCGCGGACGTCACCGGCCTTCTCGCCGAAGATGGCGCGCAGAAGCTTTTCCTCCGGAGTGAGCTGAGTTTCACCCTTGGGGGTGACCTTGCCGACCAGAATATCGCCGGGCTTTACGTAAGCGCCGATGCGGATAATGCCACTCTCGTCCAGGTCCTTCAGCAAGGATTCTGAAACGTTCGGGATGTCACGGGTGATTTCTTCCGGACCCAGCTTGGTGTCACGAGATTCGATTTCGAACTCCTCGATATGAATCGAGGTATAGGAATCCTCTTTGACGAGCTTCTCGCTGACCAGGATGGCGTCTTCAAAGTTGTAACCTCGCCAGGGCACGAAGGCCACGAGTACGTTACGCCCCAGGGCCAGCTCGCCATGGTCGGTACAGGGGCCGTCGGCGAGGACCTGGCCTGCCAAAACACGCTGGCCTTTGCGGACCGCCGGCTTCTGGTTGATGCAGGTGTTCTGGTTGGAGCGGCGGAACTTGGTCAACTGGTAGATGTCCGCGCCGACTTCCCGTGAGAACTGCCCGCTGTGACCGTCGCCCTCGACGCGCACAATGATGCGCTCGCTGTCCACGCTGTCCACGACGCCGTTGCGCCTGCAAATGACCACCGCGCCGGAATCGCGGGCGGTAACCTCTTCCATGCCGGTGCCAATCAACGGGGCCTGGGCGCGCAGGAGCGGAACCGACTGGCGCTGCATGTTGGAGCCCATGAGCGCGCGGTTAGCGTCATCATTCTCCAGGAAGGGGATCAGTGAGGCTGCCACGCTCACCAGTTGCTTGGGGCTGACGTCGATGTAATCAATTTCATCGCGGCGCTTCAGCACGAAGTTGCCGGCCTGCCGGGCGTTTACCAATTCATGGGTAATGCGGCCTTTTTCGTCCACCGGAACGTTGGCCTGGGCAATGACGTGCTGATCTTCTTCCCAGGCGGACAGGTAAAACGAGTAAGGTTCGTATTCCACGAGCTTGCGCCTTCTCTCGCCCAGATCTTCGTTGAGCTTCTCGACTTCGCCCACCTCCACGTGTTCGCCAACACGCCAGGGGCCGTCCCCGCCGTGAGTAATCGTGACATAATCCACAATCCTGCCGCCGCGGACTTTACGGTAGGGGCTCTCGATGAAGCCATGCTCGTTGATCCGCGCGTAGCAGGAAAGCGAGGAAATGAGGCCGATGTTGGGACCTTCCGGGGTCTCGATGGGACAGATGCGGCCGTAGTGCGTGGGATGGACGTCGCGCACCTCAAATCCAGCTCGCTCCCGCGAGAGGCCGCCGGGTCCCAGGGCCGACAAGCGCCGCTTGTGAGTGATTTCCGAGAGCGGGTTCGTCTGGTCCATGAACTGGGAGAGTTGAGACGAGCCGAAGAACTCCCGGATGGCCGCCATCACCGGCTTGGCGTTGATCAAGTCATGGGGCATGGCCGTGGACATTTCCTGATAAACCGACATCTTCTCCTTGATCGCCCGTTCCATACGGACTAAACCCAGGCGGAACTGGTTCTCCAGCAATTCGCCCACGGCACGCACGCGCCGGTTCCCCAGGTGGTCGATGTCGTCCACGGTGTAATTCCCGCCCGGGTTCTTGTGCAGCTTGAGGAGATAACGGATAGCCGCGTAGAAGTCTTCCGGCTCGAGGGTTCGCTTGTCGAGCGGGAGTTGAATGGGAGTGTGCTCGGAGTGCTCCGTGGCCATCGTCCCTTCGCAGCCCCGGACTACCTCGGAGCAGATATTCTCTTCGCGCTTTCCAACGAACATCTTCTCCTGGTCAACGACCACGTAGAAATTGGCGGCGGGGAAATTCCGCGCGTCTTCCAGTTCAAGTTCTGTGGCCTTCTCGTCCATCCGGCTCTTGAGTTTGGTGAAGTAACCCAGCTTAATGTTGAACTTCAAACGGCCCACGCGCGAGAAATCGTACTTGCGCGGGTCAAAGAACATGCCGTTGAAGAGTGCTGTCGCCGTATCCAGGGTCGGGGGATCTCCCGGCCGCATCTTCCGGTACATCTCAATGAGAGCTTCCTGTGGGGTCTTCAAGGTATCGCGCTTCAGGGTCTGGCTGATGACTACCCCGGTTTCATCGCGCTCCGGGAAAAACACCTGGATCTCCGCCATCCCGGACTCCAGAATAGCGTTCAGGGCGCTGGAGGTAAGCTCGTTGTTCGCCTCCAGAATCACTTCCCCGATCGCCGGATCCACCATGTCAGCCGCCGCAAAGGCTCCTTCCAAATCGTGCGCCGCCACCTCGATCTGCGTGATCCGAGCCTTCTGAATCTCCTTGTAAACCGACTCGGTAATCTTCCTCCCGGCGTTCACCACGGTCTCATGAGTTCGCGCATGCTCGATATTCTTGGAGAGTTTTGTTCCGATCAGGGCCTCCGAGACTTCCAAGAAGAGTTTTCGGTCCTTCAGGGAAATCTTTTCCACGCCGTAGAAAGCCTTGATAATCTCGGAATCATTCTTCAGGCCCAACGCGCGGAGGAAGATTGTGGCCAAGAACTTTCGTTTTCGGTCGATACGGACGTAAAGGATGTTCTTGGTGTCATACTCGAATTCCACCCAGGAGCCACGATAGGGAATAGTCTTTCCCAGGAAATAAGTCTTCTGGGGGTTGCATTCAAAGAAAACGCCCGGAGAACGGTGAAGCTGGCTCACGATGACGCGTTCCGTCCCGTTGATGATGAAGGTGCCGTTCTCGGTCATCAGGGGGATTTCGCCGAAATAAACCTCTTGTTCCTTGATGTCCCGAATACTCTTGTGGCCCGTGTCGCTGTCCTTGTCGTAAAGGGTGAGCCGGATGGTGACCTTGAGAGGGGCGGCGAATGTCATGCCGCGCTCCTGGCACTCGGTCACGTCGTACTTGAGCTGCAGAGCGACGGGGTCGCCACACTTGTTGCAGAAGGTCACCACGTTCTTATTGAACGTGCCGCAGCGGGTGCAGAGCACGTCCCCGACCTTGAAGGGGTCGGTGATAACGGTGTGACCGCAATTCTTGCAAGTGCTGCGCAAGTGGTGGAGTCCTTTCAGACTGCCGCACTTGCACTCCCAGTTGCCAATGGAATAGTCCACGAAGTCCAATTGGGCGATGCCGCGAAAATCCGTGATCGGAAACACAGAATTGAACACGGCTTGCAGGCCCGCGTCCTCCCGCTCCGAGGGAAGGAGGTTCATCTGAAGAAATCGTTCGTAAGACCGCCGCTGCACCTCGATGAGATTGGGAATCTTGATGACGGTCGGTATTTTGGAGAAATTTATGCGCTGACGGATAGCGCCGTTCCCGCCGTTAAGCATTCGATTTGCTCCTTGCTTGAGATGTCAAGAGCCAGTCGGACAATGGTGACGCAACACCCTTGTAACAATGGATGCACCATTAGGGCCTGGGGATGCCACAATATCTTGCGCACGGCCCAGCCGTCCACCAGGCGGTTCGTGTTTCCACAACGAGAGGACGTCGTCTCCCGAGCCCCCGCTCGGGAGGCGGAAGAAGACAAGCCGGCCCCTGCCCAGAGGCTGCTATTTCACTTCCACTGTAGCGCCGGCTTCGGTGAACTTTTTCTTGAGGGCTTCGGCTTCCTCTTTGTTGATGCCCTCCTTGATCGGCTTGGGTGCGCCGTCCACAAGATCCTTCGCTTCTTTGAGCCCCAGGCTGGTGACTTCGCGGACAGCCTTGATGACGTTAATCTTGTTCGCACCCACGGCGGTGAGGATGACCGTGAATTCCGTCTGCTCTTCCACCGGAGCTGCCCCCCCGGCTGGTGCAGCACCTGCTGCCGTCACCACCACGGGCGCCGCAGCCGCCGCGGAAACTCCCAGAACCTCTTCCAGCCTCTTGACCAGCTCGGAAGCTTCGAGCAGTGAAAGTCCCTTGATTTCTTCGACGATCTTATCGATCCGTTCTGACATTTCGGTGTTTTCCTCCTGAAGAATCCCGTTCAGCCGCCAGCCGGCAACCCCCGCAGCGTAAGCGCTTTGGCTAGCTGCTCGCCGCCTCCCTAAACTTCTTCTCCTTGACGGCCTGTTGAATGACCACCGCCAACTTGCGGGCCACACCGGCGAGGGCAAGCGCCACGTTCCGCGCCGGAGATTTGATCAAGAAGAGCGCCTTTGCGAGCAGCTCCTCCTTCGCAGGCAAGTTGGCGACAATACCTAAATCGGCCATGGAGACGGCCCGACCTTCCACCACGCCCGATTTAAACTTGATTAAAGGGTTTTCTTTGGCATAAGCGGTCAAGACTTTGGCTAATGCCACAGGGTCTTCCTGTGTGTAGGCAAGAGATGTGGTGCCGCTCAATTCCCTTGCCGCTGGCTCCACCGGCGTGCCTTGAGAGGCCCTCTCGATCAGGCTATTCTTTACGACCTTGTACTTTGCCCCGACTTGCGCAATCCTGCGACGAAGTTCGAAATCCTGAGCGACGGTGATCCCCTCGAAACCCGCCAGAATGACGGTGCGTGACTTTTCTAATTCCTGATGCAACGCCTCGGCTTTTTGCCTTTTCTCACCTTTATTCATGCCTACTCCTCGAAACCGCGGCTAAGCAGGTTCCACCGACGCCAGATCAATTCTGAGGCCGGGGCCCATGGTGGAAGAAACGGCGATGCTGCGCACGTAGCGCCCTTTGGCGGAGGCGGGTTTCGCCTTCATGACGCTCGAAATGAGAGCGTTGGCGTTTTCTGCCAGTTTTTGGGCCTCAAATGAGACCTTGCCCACCGGGCAATGGATAATCCCCGTCTTGTCCACCCGGAATTCCACCTTTCCGGCTTTCACTTCCCTTACTGCCCGTTCCACATCCAGGGTGACGGTGCCGGTCTTGGGATTGGGCATGAGCCCTCGCGGGCCCAGGATCTTACCCAAGCGGCCTACGGACTTCATCATGTCAGGTGTGGCAACCACCGCCTCGAAGTCAATCCATCCACCCTGGATCCTCTGCACAAGGTCGTCGCCGCCCACTTCATCGGCTCCCGCCTCGCGAGCCTCACGAACCTTGTCGCCGGAGGCGATCACGATCACCCGCTTGCTCTTCCCAAGGCCATGAGGAAGAACCACGGTGCCCCGGACCATTTGATCCGCGTGCTTCGGATCCACCCCAAGGCACATCGCCACTTCCACGGTCTCGTCAAACTTGGCGAAAGCCGCTTGCTTGACAAGGGGCATCGCCTCCGCCACGGTGTAGGCTGCTTTATCGACCAGCTTGGCTGCCGCCTTATATTTCTTTCCCACTTTAGCCATTGCAGTAACTCCGTGTCGAAACTCGAAATTCGAAAATCGAAATTGGAAACTCCCGGAGTCGATTTTCGAGTTTCGAATTTCGAGTTTCGAACTTCGGGTCTCGCGTATCCCTCACGCAACCACTTCAATCCCCATACTGCGCGCCGTTCCCTTCACAGTGGCGACGGCGGCCGAGATGTCGTGCGCATTCAAATCCGGCATCTTCAGCTTGGCGATCTCTTCCACTTGCTTCTGCGTCACCTTGCCCACTTTGTTCCGGTTGGGCTCGCCCGAACCCTTGGCGATTCCGGCGGCCCGTTTCAGAAGCACGGCGGCCGGTGGTGTCTTGGTTACAAATGTGATACTCCGATCGCTGTACACCGTAATGACGACGGGAATAATCAACCCTTCTTGATCCCTGCCAGAGGTCTTGGCGTTGAACGCCTTGCAAAACTCCATAATGTTCACGCCGTGCTGGCCCAGCGCCGGTCCAGCGGGAGGAGCGGGGGTAGCTTTGCCCGCAGGGAGTTGGAGCTTCACCATCGCCTGGACTTTCTTTGCCATGTCCTTTACCTCCGCGCCGAGCGGAAACTGCAAATCGGAAACTAGAAACTGGTCAACCGCGACTCGCGGGAATTCCAATGACCAGTTTCCATTTTCCAATTTCCATTTTCCAGTTGCCAATTTCCATTTCAGATTTTTTCCACTTGATAAAAATCCAATTCCACCGGGGTGGAGCGGCCGAAAATCGTAACCATAACCCGCAACGTGGAACGCTCATCATGGATCTCGTCAACAAGCCCATTGAAGTCCTTGAAGGGACCATCGGTAATCTTGACGCTCTCACCCTTGTCATACTTGAGCCTCGGCTTCGGGTGTTCCGCAGCCACCTCGACCTTGTGAACAATCCGGTCCACTTCGTCGGGGGCGAGGGGACTAGGCCTTTGTCCGGAGCCGACGAATCCCGTGACCCGGGGCGTTTCGCGCACCATGTGCCAGGTATCATCATTCATTTCCATATCCACCAGCACATAGCCCGGAAAGAAAAGCTTGGCGGTCACCACTTTCTTCCCCTGGCGCGTTTCGAGGACGTCCTCGGTGGGGACCATGATCTCCCCGAACTGCCCGGTGAGCCCGGCGGCCTCAATGCGGCTCTTCAGGGTTTCCGCCACTTTCTTCTCAAAACCAGAGTAGGTGTGAATGATGTACCAGTTCTTTGCCATGCCTGTCATTGGTCCACTGAAATATGGAGAGACATGCTCTCCACCGCTCCGCGCCAGCCAATCCCTATCCGCGATGCAAGAAGTACCGCAATGCCTTGGAAACGGTTAGCGAAAATGCCTGGTCGCAAATCCAGAAATAGAATCCGAAAAGAAAAGTGGTGATAAGCACCATGACCGTCGTGCCGTAGATTTCCTGTTTGTTTGGCCAGGTCACGCGCTTCATCTCCGTCCGAACGTCGGACATATACTCCCGAACCTGAACCCAAGTACTCTTCTCAATACTGACCTGCTCGCTCATGGTTTCCTTTGTACTCCAACAGTCCCACGCTTCGTGCTTGGGGGGCTCTGGCAGGGGCGGAGGGATTCGAACCCCCACGTCCGGTTTTGGAGACCGGCAGTCTAGCCGTTGAACTTACGCCCCTCTAAGAACAGTGACTAGGGGCCAGTGACAAGTGACAAGCAAAACAAACCGCCCGCTTCTTGCTCGTCACTCGTCACTTGTCACTCGTCACTTCACTTCTTTGTGCACTGTATGGTGCCGGCACGCACGGCAGAACTTCTTGAGCTCCAGCCGGTCCTGCGTCTTCTTCTTGTTCTTCGTCGTGGTGTAATTGCGGTTCTTGCATTCACCGCATTGCAAGGTGATGATTTCGCGCATGCCCCATTCCTATACGGAGGATTCCAAAAGTGGTGTTCCCCCGACCGGTACATCCACAGCGAGGATGCAGTCCCATCGAATCAGCAGTGAGTGCTCACCGTCTTCCTTCCGCATGCTAACCCAGAGCCCGCTCTCGTCTGTTTCCAGAGCGTACAAAGTCGCCCTTCCAGACTCCTCAGGAACTCCGGCAGCCTGGAATGCCTCTTGCCCCATCTGACTCAGGAACACAACAACAGGACGGCGCAGCTCCATTCAGGATACCCCAAGTCTGAGAAGGCATTCCTCCAACATTTGTGACAACCTTTGCTCCGCGCTGCCGGAACCCAGGTCAAAGAGATCGTCCACAATGCCTTCCGCAACATGCAGAGGCATTAGGGTGCTGTTTGTTTTGACAGCGATCTCGAACTTGTGCCCCCATGTATCAAGAACAACGCTTTCAACCGCTACCCCTGGCGCCTTTTCTGTAAGTTTCCTCTGCAGGATCTTCGCGAACCATTCGGTCTTTCTTAGCAGCTTCTCCGCCGTTTGGCGGCTGGCAAGCGCGACACGCTGGTAATCCTCCTCCCGGACGTGCAACTGCTGCGCCACGCTTCGCTGCTCTGGAGTGAGAGGGGGCAAGTTCTCCTTGGGGGTACTCTGTGCAGCCTCCCACTCGTTTCTATCGCTCCGCGATCCACTCACGGCAATCTTGATCATGGTCGCACTATCGGCTCCAGCCGATCCTGGTTCCTCTTATCCTTCGTTGTCCTGTAATTGCGGTTCTTGCATTCACCGCATTGCAAGGTAATGATTTCGCGCATTAGAAAGGCCTCGACTCCCCTTCCTGGCTTACTTGCGCCCTCTTCAGTTTCCAACCCAATCGGTTTACGAACTTCCGATGGTCTTGTTACGCAAGAATCTCCGTGACCGAACCGGCGCCCACCGTGTGTCCACCTTCGCGGATGGCGAAGCGCAGCCCTTTCTCCATGGCGATGGGCGTGATCAGCGCAATCTCCAGGTTCACGTTATCCCCCGGCATCACCATCTCTGTCCCCCCCGGCAGCGTCGCCACCCCCGTCACGTCCGTGGTGCGAAAGTAAAACTGCGGCCGGTACCCCGAGAAGAACGGCGTGTGCCGCCCCCCTTCTTCCTTCGTCAGAATGTATACCTCGCTCTTGAACTTGGTGTGCGGCGTGATCGACCCCGGCTTCGCCAGCACCATCCCCCGCTCCACTTCTTCCTTCTCCGTCCCCCGCAGCAACACCCCGATGTTGTCCCCCGCCTGCCCTTCGTCCAACAGCTTCTTGAACATCTCTACCCCCGTCACCACCCGCTTGAACGACTCCGCACGCAAGCCCACAATCTCCACTTCCTCCTGTATCTTTACCTTCCCCCGCTCTACCCGCCCCGTCACTACGGTCCCCCGCCCCGAGATCGAGAAGATGTCTTCAATCGGCATCAGAAAGGGCTTGTCAATCTCCCGTGGCGGCAGCGGAATGTAGCTGTCCACCGCGTCCATCAATTCGTGGATCGACTTCTCCCACTTCGCGTCCCCTTCCCCCGCCTTCAGCGCGCTCCCCCGGATCACCGGAATCTTGTCCCCGGGGAACTGGTACTTGGTCAGCAACTCCCGTACCTCCACTCCCACCAGGTCCAGCA